>Ga0247779_1000959_pt1 | contig 14904 bp, 12 predicted proteins | sample UWRJL221509R5_FD_179925 | JGI IMG/M metagenome (GOLD analysis project Ga0247779, IMG submission 179925) | Plant litter microbial communities from Arlington Agricultural Research Station in Wisconsin, United States - UWRJ-L221-509R-5 | ecosystem: Environmental > Terrestrial > Plant litter >... | reverse complement strand
CTTTCAGGTCGAAGCGTTGGGGTTCTGGAAGAGGTTCGAAATCTTCATTGGGCTCAGGGAGAACCACCTTTCTGTTTTGTTCGCGCCATTCTTCGAGTCGTTCTTCATAGTCATCTTCGTTTTCCCCGGGAGCTTGCTCTGGGACATTGGCTTCATCTTCAGGCTCGTATTCAACGCCCTCGTAGTTAATGCGCCTTTCATAGATGAACGGGTCGGGGTTTGTATCTCTTAAAGGAGCGAGAGTTTTATTCCAAAGAGGAATGGACGCGTCGATTAAGCGAGATACGATGTTGTACAGAGGTTTCTCTTCTTCGGGATGAAGGTTGTTGATGTAACTCGTAATCCTAAGTGAAGTGTTTTTAGTCATTCCGGCGACGAAAGATCAGCTAGAACTAGATCTTACTTCGAGGTTTCTCCTGAGATGTCCACTTCACAAGGAAGCCATTGGAATTTCGCGCTATATGGGGGTTTTGCATTGCGGCGTGAGTGGTTATAATATCCGCTTGCTTCCTCGTCGAATTCCTTGACCTCTTCTTCAGATGGTACAGGTATAACAGTACCTTCGCCCGTACGTTGAATACAGTCCTCCAAGCTGGTTTTATCGTCGTTTTCCAAGATACGCGAGCGACCGTAGATCAGAGGAAATAAAGATGGGTGGACAAGATCCCAGACTTTCGAATCAGAGTTTGGGTGCCAGTCTTTTAGTCTTTCGGGGATTTTGCTTTCAAAATCTCTGACGGCATCTTGCAGCTCCTTTTTGAGGTCCTCGGTTACAGCTACGTCTGATTTCACGACGAACCCATTATACACGACAACTGGGGAAGGTCCATCAGCAGCTTTCTGCCTAAGCTCTTCAATACACCAGTTGACCATAGTGGTTGTAAAATCACGACCAGAAGCAAGGATCTCCTCCGTCCATTTCTGCACGATTTCCTCGTTGTTGACCTGGGTCAGTTATCAGATATGAATTCGATGATAGTCAAGCTGTGCACCGGTGAAAGACCTTGATATGCCAATCTGGCTTGTCGGTGATGGTGTTCATAAATTGAAGCATAGCTATCTCCCGCAAAGTCAGAAGCGGTAAACTGCAAAACAGTTCAGCGCCGATTGCGCGAAGAAAATCCAATCGCACATACTAAACACTGCCATCCAAGATCCCGCGAATGCTCAATGCGCTAGGAAACAGGTCCGCAATGTAATCAGGATCATTCTTTCGAGGAACATAGTTGAGGGGACGTCCAAAACCGGGAAGCAGCATTTGGTTGCTGGAAGGCATAAAGTCGTTGTAAATACATCTGTAGGCTTTCCTGTTTAAATATCGGGTTTTCAAGGGCCATGATCTATTTTGAGATACGTGGACGGTAACGGTACCTGGCGACCGATAATAAGCTGATCACCCTTGGAATATGCTTGTGAACAAATGGACAGTGTAGCACTGCTCGAGCTTGAAAGCCTGAAGCTTGAGGGATATGGGCCACTGACTTGACAAATGGACGAACAATGAGTGGAGTAGGCTTGAGTCGACGCCCGAACTTGAACTTGAAGCCTGTACATACTGCCAGACGTGGCCGAAATCGCGAGTAAATTGGGCGTAACAGGAACCGTGACGCCACACGCGCCTACTTTACTTTCATACGTTCACCACCACAATTCCTTTCGAAATACGACCATATGAAATGAAATAGGAAAAGACATTTTTCGCATGAGCCAAAGCTATATACCTCCAGGATCCACCTCCTTTCGTGCCAACTTGGCCAAACTGGTCTCGCCCTTGCGTCGAATTCGGACCCGGACGCCATTCTTTCGACTTGCTGCCCATAGAATCCCAACGCTATGGTCTCTATATCGCGGATTACTAAGGAACTCGCCTACGGAAGACGTTAGTGTAGCCTTTTATCGTCTATGAACCATTTCTTTGATCTTGTCAATATATACAGGTTAAATTTCGTGTTCGTCTTCTATTCCGCCAAAATAGACACCTGACTGGGGTAGAGAAAACTCGGGAACGCCTCAATCTTGGCTACAGAGTACGCATAAACTATTGAATTTGAACTGGTTATGCCTACATCTCATGTCAGTATCTAGATTTCTTCAGGAAAGCTATGGACGGCGATGCGCACTGTCAGAAAGTGATGATGCGGTATTCTAATTTAATCTCAATCAAACGGGAGAAAACAAAGTATAAGAGATTAATGTATAAGGAAATGGTTAGTGGCATGTTTATATACCCCACCGTACTTGAGATAATCACCTGTTCAAACCAGGATGAAGCGATAGCTCGTCGCAACCAACCCATATACACCGGCAGTTTCATTCGACCTACATTCTACAACGTCCCTTTGCCTCGTATGAAACCACAGCCCATGGCTACCTCAATGATCTACCTTAAGCGCAGAACAGCACGTCAGAGACGATATGATAAGAAAGAGGAGCTACAAGAATATTTACATGACCTGCAAATAGAACAGCAGTTGGAAGAGGACTTGGTGCGCCACGTTCCTTTTGAATTTCCTAGGGTGTTTTCTGGATACCCCGCCTCGCAAGGATGGAGTATGTCTGACTTCTTTGATGGCCTATTTATTATTACTGACATCCTGTTGCAGGAGAACCTATTTACGACGCAATCAAAGCTATCAACGAGACACAGGCCCGCGAGTACGAAAGGTCAACTATGAAATTCCCTCCAGAACTTGTTGAAGCCGTGTTCGAAGCGAGACGTGAAAAGATACGGAACAAGACACGAGAAAAAGAACGAGAACGTCGCGGTGAAGTCCTACGAAGTACGCTTAAGCGTCAACGGAGAGGTCCTCCTGCTCATATCTTGTCCATGATGACGCCCGAACAACGCCACATGGACAAGGTCGCGAGAAGTCTGAGCGAGGTTGGATATGTCGCGTTGGTGAAGCGGAGACTGGGTTTCAAGTTGAAGGATCCCGAAGCTGGTCTCGAATTGGGAGAGAAAGAAAATCGGCCACTCCTCGACGAAGCCCTGGAGTTGATTCGTGCGGAGAACTCTAAGAGGGCTGAAGAAGAAGAACACAGGGTAATTGGAGGCCTCTCATAGGACTAAAAAGGAAGATATTTATTATTTGTATCTACTTACATCCGATCATCGGTCCAATACCTGCACTGTTAGTAATGAGTCTCTTGGCCAAAATTCCCACGGTTTTAAAAATGTCTGTGCACTGAGCACTCACCATCGCGCTCAAACTTACTATGACATTCGTGGACAAGTCTTCAAAATTGCAACCTCCTTTTAAAAATATTTCTCAGTTATTTCTTGTTTTCGAACCTTTCAAAAATCGTAAATATTCATTTTCCAAATCAACTGACGGCATCCCGGCCCAATGTGAAACACAAGCGCTCTCGAGTCGAATGCACTTTACACGATTTTCAAGATACCGCCAGGTCATACGACACTCTGTCTCCACACAGAGTGCACTAGAAACCGTGATGAAACCCATATCACCGCCACCTATCATTGAAAATGAAACTATCACTGCCCCGGTCATGAGGCGCATCGCTCTTTCATATCGAGAGGTATGTTCAAATTTGGCATAGTTCTCTTTATTTGCGGGCAGATCTATTGGTGCTTATTCTTTCTTGTTTCATTCGAAAAGGTCAAGGATTCATCTTGCTTCCCCGTTCAAAAACTTCATCTGAAAACTAGAAATTATCTGCACAAGATAAGCACAAGTCTTAAAGCAAAGGACCGCCTACCCCGACATAAGCCAGTGATAAGTTCATCAATGTGAATGAATCTGAAAATAACTGTTCTGACGCTTCTTATCCTTTGTCACTTGTGATCTACACACGTCAACCTCGCCGGGAGACAGTAATCTCAGAGGCATAACTGCCCGGAGAATCCCATCATATCCTGCCTGCCTGCCAGCGCCTACTAAATAACTTTTCACCTGACACTGGCTTTCAAGACATTGACCTCCAACACGACAAACGCAAAGGTATACATCGCCATCTCTATAACTTTTACTGGGCAGCGCTCAATCCCCTTTTCATAGCAATCACTGTCTCGATAAAATACAATAAAACGCGAAGCGATACAATACTGCGATTTCTGTAACAAGGTCTAGGTAACAAATCGTAAGTGATAATTAGTTATGATAATATTCTATTCTGAGTGCATTTAAAATAATTCTAAGCGATGGCAGAGCAAGGTTTTGGTGGGACAGTCATTGGTGGGATCCAAGACATTTCGGCCATACTCCCACTCTTGGGAACAGAGCAATGCGAAGAACATGTGGGGTCCGCATTAGAGAGAGGATTTCTCTATTCGTCTGTGACGCCGCTATCCATCTTTGGGAGCCTTGGAATCGTCCGAGCTGGGTTTAACATCCTTGTAGCGAGCGTTAGTATCCAGAAATTTAACTTCCTGAGTGCGAAGTTGCTCAACAATGGTGGATTCAATCCAAAAGGTTACATAGCACCGATGATTGCACTCGATCAAAGGCACCCTGGGAGGTTTCTGGCAGAGACCCAATTAGAGACAATGTTGGCCGAAGAACACATCCAAAATGCGGAGAATCTGACTGTCTCGTGGCAGACAGGCCTATTCTGGTGGAATTTCAACCTTATAGTGGTCAGCATTGCTTTCGCGTCCTTTGGTCTACTTCCTTACATCGATCTTATTCGTGAATCCAATCATCCCTTCGGCATACCACTTATACCTACTGGTTGGGGTTTCCCCGTATTGCGTGTGTTGGGATCCACGCTCTGTGTCATTGTATCCCAACTCTTAATCCAGATGCGCATTCTGGTCATCCTGAAAACTCGCCTACTTTTTATGACGATCGATCAATATCCCTCGAATAATACCCCTGTCGCGAGAGTATTTTCGGCCTTTAAAGAAAAGAAGCACCTGTGGAATTTGGACCTTTCGTCGGAAAGATGCATATGGGAGCTAGAAAGATGGCTTTCTGATCCAGATCCTCAAACCTTCAAGAAAAGTGATCTCGATCTCGCTCGCAATTTTTATAAACTAAAGTCCTACCACCATTTTGGATCTATGGATAAAAACTTTCTTGCATTCTTCCACATCGTACTATCCCTTTGTCTTCTTATCGGAATACTTTTAACAAGTGGCGGATACTTAGGATGTTTCTATCTTGTTCAGAATGCATCGGTCAAGTCAAGGGGACCGCTCCTGTGGCTAGGATTAGAAGCAATTCTCTCCGTCATTAGAATCCTTCTTTGGAGTCTTAACCCTGCCTGGGACGATTCTAATGGTGTAGTTTTCATGTTAGAGTTGACGCCGTACACACCTCTGATCACATGCACCAAACCTCACAAGGAGATTCTCAAAGATGGCCTGATACCAGTCACTAGAGCAAACGAATTCCTTCAAGACCTTGTTGCCTACACAGGTCCTTTATCCTTGGTCGCGTGGGACAATGTCGAGTTGTATTATGTCCTCAAGGCCGATGATAGGGATTTTTCGAGTACACTCGACCTTGGAAAAGACATACCTGGAATGCTTTACATCATCGTGTCTAATTACAAGGAACAAAGCAGCAGGCTAGTCTTCAAAGACGCTAGCGGAAGCTTCTACATATATTTCTGCACTCTCATATTTGGGGACCAGGACAGCACTATTGACGTCCATGTCCACTTTGCTCGTGGCACTGCGAGCAAAAAATCCCATAGCTTTACCGCAGATCATACAGCCATGCATATGCTTCAAACACATTATAACGACATCATCTCCTTGCTATCCGACCCGTCAAAGAAAAGGGACAGATTTGGTATGACTTGGGCCATGTGGCGTACAGCTGTCGTTCAGGACAGAGAGGGTCAAAACGGGATGCTCGAATGCATGTATCAACTATGTGTTGCCCTTCCTATCAGAATGTTGAAGGGATTCCGAATTGCTTGCAGGAAAGAGGCGGATATAGAATCTGGTCCAACGGACGGGACAATCGTGCAGCAGCAATCACACTTGCAAGTGCAAGAGGAAACAGGTGCACTCGTCCTAGATTTAGATGTATTTGAACCAGATCTAGGCAATGACGACGACTACACCAGCGACAGCTGCAAAAACAACGACAGTGACGACAACAGCGACGACAACAGCGACGACAACGACAGCGACGACAACGACAACAACAGCGACAATGCCATCGACAATGCTAGCGACAACGATACTAACATGGAAGAGCAAGAGGAGGCGCAGGAAGGGGATAATAACAAAAACTATCTCTTGACAGCTCAAGACAAAGTGCTCCTTCGCCAGGTTCATTTGGAAAATCGATGTTCAATATTTCACTCGCGAATGGTGGAATGGATAGAGAGTTATATGAAGCTTTACAAGGGCCAACTTAATAAAGACCAACCTATCCCTACAGATGACGAAATTGAAGATTGGATTCAGGAAGCAGAAGCCAGAGAAGTTGGCTTGGTTCTGGATTGTTGCTTGTCCACAATGGAGGGCTTTCTCGACAAAATTGAAAAGCAATTACACGATTTCTCAGAAAGAAATTACGACAATATGGTCGCACAAATTTCGACAATTCCCTTTCTAGGTTCAATCCCTCTCCTGCCCATGGACGCCGAGGATAAACATAGATATAACAGACTCAAGGACAAGCTGGGTGTTGCACGTGCCCGACAGTTAGAAATGCAGAAAACCAAGAATAAAAAAAGGAAACTCAGCTGGTCAGAATCGTGGGGAAAAGATACGGGAAAAAAAAACAAAAAAACCAGGCCCTGGGATGAAATTGAAGCCGTTCGGAAGAAATTATCATTACGATTATTGGCAGTTCAACGCAGACTCAATGTCACGAAGGAATATGACACTCTGACTGAAGACCATGATGACAGGAAGTTTATAAAGCTCAGAAACCACTGTGAAGAAAGAATCAAAGAGCTCGTTTATAGATTGGAATCCCAACAACAAGAATTCGACGATGTCTCAAAGGAGATGATATCGATCGTAAGCGGCTCATCAACGAGCCAGGAGCCCAATCCTACAAAACTTGAAAGATGGTACTGGACCCAGGAATCACTCGGAGAACGCCTACGCATGCTGCAACATAAATACTTGTATTTCGAATCCGAGTCGTGCTATGCTGTCGGAGGTCTGCAAAATTTGGCCAGAGCGTTGAGAAGGAGTCGACCGTTCGCATTTATAGACTTCAATCGCGTAGAAGAGCAAATGACTGCTTTGGGGATTGTATCAGCAATTCAAGACCTCAAGTCTGTCACAGGAGTGTATTACCGACAGAATTACTTGGAACCCGAGGAACGCAAAACGATTGAACGAGTTGTCAACTCTAACGTCCAGCATATCGCTGCTGAAGAATTTGATGTATGCAAGTTCACCGGATTTCAACTCGCTGGAACGGTACCGCCTCAGCTCATCTCCAGTGACTATACTGACCAAGCAACTTGTACGGTCACGTTCCGCGTCAAAAATCTTGAACAAGACCATGCCCTTGTCTTGAAACACTGGTGTCAAAATGATCCAGAACAAGTCCATTTTGCTCTGAACGGCCATGACCTTGACTGTGATCTCCAAGTGTCCGGTGACTCTGTGTATCAAAATATCCGGCTTCCTGCTTCCAAATTAGTCGCTGAGGTGAACACTTTCACAATCATCTTTCCGCCACAAGGAGAGCATAACTATATGATAGCAGATGTATTCCTGCCAGTTCTTTCTATCGCACCACATAAAAGCTTCAAGGAATCGGAAGAAGTTTTGGATGAACTAGGTGAATAGTATGAATCGTGGATCTAATCTTATATATATATCAGGCTGTAAATATCGTTTTCTATGCATTCCGTGATATATGCAGTATACATAACATCCAACCTCATTGTATGATGTTGTGAAGGATGGCTGCCAGCCATCACAGGGCGCGGTATATACGAGTTTTTTTATTGTATATAACTACGAGGATATGCCTAAATTTCAAATCGAGATAACGTATACGATTAAAATTTCTTGCTTTTTAATTGTCGAAATAATCAGGGGTGATATGTTATTCAACAGAGTATGGAATACTCAACGGGTGGAGGATAAATTTGCCAGTGTGATATGTTTCAGCTTATCAAAGTTACCGAACTCGATTCCTTGTGCTTTGACAGTCTCGAGTCGATAACGAGCAAGAAAATCATAAAAGTTTGACACTTGGTTACTACTATATTTGACCGTGCCCGTGCCAAAGTCATCCATTGACGCACTGACAGTCTGTAACAGCAAAACCTGGAAGACACTGGATAAGACGATGGCATTCAGAACATTGCCAGTGGAGTAGTGAACGACAGGGGCGGGAAAGCCTATATAGGGCTCAACGGGCCTAATTTATGATTCAGAATCGCCCTTGCCGCTGCTATAAGTGCTTGTTTCTCGAAGACTATCGGTCGCGGGTGAAGAGATCGTGGGGCTTGTCATTACCATGTCAATTGACGATATTAGTCCTTCATCCCAATTGAGATGTAATTGCATCCTCAGCAACGGGCGACATGTCGCTACAGTAGGAGGTCCGCAAAACTTGGCTAGAGCTCTCCAGAGGAGTCGACCATTTGCATTTATAAATTTTGATGGATTAGAAATGGAATTGACTACGCCTCACATCCTTTCCGTAATCAAAAGCGTCAAGTCTATCACCGGGGTGAACCTCCGGCCTAGCCTTTGGGAAACGGAATGCAAGATTAAAGAAGTTCTAGCCTCCAACGCTCAAAAAATCATGCATGCACATTCACCGGTCTTCAAGTTGTGTATGAGAAGAATAATGGCCTTCAACTTTGCGTCGTGCCCAGTTTATATCAAGAGGCGACTTGTACTATCACTTTCCGCGCCGAAAATATTAAACGGGACCATGTACTCACCTTGAAACACCGGTGTACAAATGATCCAGAACAAGTATATTTTTCTCTGAACGGCCACGATCTTGACTGCAATCTCCAAGTAACTGATTACTTTGTGTATCAAGATATTGAACTTCCTGTGTCTCAATTAGCCGAAGTCAACACTTTTACAATCAACTTTTCGCTGCAGATGTTTGCAATTCGCAGCTATTTAGTATTATCTCAGTTTTCTATTATTCGACTGAACGTATAGTACTTACGTAGTACTTTTCAGTAAAAAACCGTCAAATAGGGTCCAGTCAATGGATTAGCATCGCCGTATCCTCACTCACAGGTGGCCTCCTCGTGCATAATACATTCGGACTGTATCGACTCAACAATAGACCGGAAATCCAATTGCCGCTCATTCTATTTGCATGGGGGTTCCCCTTCTGTCGTCTCTGAACTACCATAAAATAAATATGAACCAATTAATAGCTACTGCGACAATGATAGAATGTCAATAATTCATGGAAAGTATTCTTTTAGTTTGTTAGTTTTCTTTGTGCTTATTATTAAGTTTACCTGCAGAGAAAGGGGAAGTAAAGCAACACAAGGGTAGGTAGGTCCTGGTGAATAAGACGAGCTTTCGAGCTTAAAGCTCGAAGTTCTTAATCATCGTCATCGTCACCATCATCGTCATCGCTATTGTAGAGGAACATATAGCCACTACAGTTAGCTGCCCCGCACTTGCATTCTTCGTAAATTTTGTCCTTGTTCGCTTTTGTAGCCAATTTGATCGCGTCTGATTTAGCCTTCTTGGGACTGTCCTCATCTTCGGGATATTCCCCAGTGTAGCTGAAACAAACTTCTTCGTTCGGTTCAATATCTTTCGTGGCAAACACTGCAAGGAGAGGTCGTTCTTGTGGCTCGTTGATGTAACACGGAAACAAACGAGTGTTTGGATCACATGAGTGGTTCTAAGAAGTCCAGATTAATGATACATCCTAATGTGAATACACCAGAAAGCACGTACAAGAAAACGGGTGAAATTTCCTGCTTTGAAAGCATCAACAGTAAACTCGGGTTTCCATTTATCTGCATCAGGGCCGTCGGGCCTTAAATAGTAGAAATCAAGATCAAACAAATAGGTTCTGCCGAATTTGTTGTATGCACTACAGATAAAAGTAAGAATGACCCATTGCAGGGAAGAGGTTGAAGATGGTAGCTCACATCCCACGTCGCTGAGCCTCATGTGCGCTGATCAGCTCTCCGGAATAGATGCCTATAAAGCTGCCAGCTAGGATTTTTTTCGCAGCAAAAACGCCTGTAAATGTATCGAGCCGGTCCAATCAGTACAGTACAGAGACAAATACAAATACGCATACCCCAGCCCTTATACTGTGTCTTCCGAAGGTGGACGTGTACTTTTCTGCCTTTCTGAATGACCTTCCTCAAAAGTAAGTAAATTGAACATGCTTGGAAAGATGTCACACACCCGATTTCGACACTCATCACCGCAGGCACATAAAGCGTTGCATTCGTAGATAGGGTATCCGTCACGCTTTCTTAATTTCCCGTGCTTGTCGTATATAAAGTCCATCTCCTTGTAAAGAGCAGACTGTTTCTTGAGGCAGGCGCAAGATTTGGATTTGGGGCTACATCCACCTCTGCACGAGCAGCCGACCAAGTCTTTGACGTCCGGAGCTGGGACCCCTTCACCATGCCACATATAATTTGTATAATAGAATTCCCAAGGAGGTGCAGCGATATCGTCGACATTATTGTGGATCTCAATGGGAGGCGCATCAGGTTCGTCATCGATCGTATTTTCAAGGATCATAGCCTCGTACAAATCACGCATTCCTGGCAACGTGGTGAGAGATTCCGCTACTTTTGTTATCTCCACGACATGGTCAACAAGCCCTGGACGCAGATCTTTAGTATATCGTGGCTTCAGAGCGAAATTGTTGAGGTTTCTGCTGTACTCCTTCCAAGTGATGGCGGCGAACCCTCCGTAGGTCTTCTGAGTTGTTGGTTGATCTAAGGCGCGTTCTTCGGGAGTCGTGCTCCGACTAACGGGACTGGATGGTGTTCGTATAGCGTCTTTGTAAAGTAGCCAACCGTCGCTGTTGGATGAATAAGAAGATATCCGTGATGAAGTTCGATCATTTGTTTCAAAGGATGGCCCAGCGCCTTCAGAACTGGTTTGTAATACGGGATCTCGGACATCGTCGCTCGTCTCATCCATAATTGTATCCAATACTTGCATTGCTTCTTCCTCTGAATGGTTGCTGTATGTCGTGTTTTGTGCAGGTTGCTCAATGTTCATGTCACCATCCGAAGATGGTTCTCTGGTGCTTCTAACGTCTGACATGGCATAACTCGTCACAACCCCACTTACGACATCTAAAGACTCAGTAGAAGTCGCCAACGCAGCTGTAGTGTTAAGCGATACAGAGGAAGATATTGCAGTACTAGGTAAGACTGCAGGGGACCCGGGAAGTGATGAAGCTAGGGAACCATCCTTAGAAGAACGTAGTTTAGTTATCGGATGATCTGAAATGGTCTTCTTCTCTGCGGGATGAAGCATTAATCCCGTTGAAATCGATCTCATTGTTGGCTTCACGTTTCCTGGTTTCGCTGGGGATGTTGAAGGAGCAGAGTACCTCTTTGATAGTAAAGGTCGAACATTCTCCGAATCTGACAAGTTAGAAGATAATACATTGGCGTCATAGAGAGAGACCGCGGGGGGTGATGATGACGTTGGAGGGGGCGAGGCCTCTTTGTTCGACTCCGCTGGGGAGGGAGAATTATGGTCTGAATGGATCTCAACTGTAGGGGGTGTTGAATCGAGGTTCGTGATAGTTGGCTTTCCCGGAGATGTAGGTGCAGAGTTGCTCGTCTTCGTCGAGCCTGGTTTTTTTCTACTTGGACTTGTCTGAAGAGGAGGCGCTTCTTCTGTGTCTGAGGTGAGGTCTATTGCATTGCCCAAACTGTCACCAATGCGTTTGTCTAGCCTAAAATTAGATTTCGCAGCAGCGACGATGGCATCACCGAGTGTTTTCAGGTTTTCCTGTGCACCGGAAGACTTCCTGGCTGCATGCCGCGAACTCATAGGTTTGTCCTAATAGAGAAATTAGATCAATTCCTTAAGGAGAAAACAGACGCATACCAGAGAACCCCTCGAATTTTTTGAAATTTGAGGGGAAGAACTTTGTTTATTGATCTGCGTAGAAGGCTTCTTGATAGGTGCATCTTGTGCATCGGATAAATGTGCGATACCCAGCGCTTCGTCCAAAGTACGCATATCAGCGCCCGATAAAGATGTAACACGAGAGTGTGTACGAGATGCAGCAGAGTTGAACTCTTCGTCAGAAGTTGAAGGCAGCGGCTCCCGTCTTTTACCGGAGGATTTGATAGCTATCTGTCGTGATGAGGAATGTTTTCCCCCTTTGCTCGTACTGGCCTGGCTGGATAGGGAGACTGGCTTACTGGACTTGTCTTTGTTAGACGATAAACTCTCTAGAGATGACCTGTTGGAAATACTAGCTTGCTTCGATGCCGCTATTGAGGAAGAGCTCGCAGGCGCAGATTTAGTACCTGGCAATGGGGGAAGGCCTCCGGGAGGTCTCAGAGGTGGCTCTGGAAGGTTCGACTTCAATGAGGCTGTTTTTTTCTGAGGAGGCTCGTCTTCACTGTCATCGCTGCTGATTTCAATGACTTCTGGGTCCACTCTGATCGGCTTCAGTGTTTTCAAGGGTCCCTTTCCAGTAGACTTTCTCGCAAGCCGAGGAGGTTTTCCATTATATGCTTTAGTCACACTCGTACCGTTGTATCCTAGTGAGGATATGAGTATATGCGCTTTCAAAGAACGCGATCCTGAGAAATACCATACCTGTGGACTTGTGGCGCAAACGGTTGAAAATATCGTCGGTCAGGGAACTCGGAAAATCATCATGGACGGTAGATGAGGCTGCTGCAACAATGGATTTATTTCTCAAGGGCGATCTATCGTTTACTATGCTGGACGAAGATTCACCTGCCGTCGAGTTGGCAATGCGAGAGGATACTGAAGGGGGGTCCATGGATTGAACATTGGGTCGGGATGCAGAAGATGTGCTCGCACTGCTTGAAGGTAGACCATTGGGTGGACGAGAGCTTCCTGATTTACTGGTGTTCGAAATATACTTCAGATTTGAAGAGCGAGATTGTGATGGGCCTAGTGAATGCAAAATATAGTGTTTGCCAATGGCAGGTACTTCAGGAGAAAGGGCATACCTGGTGCTGATATGCTACCCGAGCTTCTAGGCTTATTTGATTCCTCTTCACGATGTCTAGCGCGTTTGGTTTGACCGGACTCAGTCCATCCAATTTCCTTTCTCTTTCCGAGTGCACCTGCAGCGAATGTAGAGGCATCAGTATCGATTTCTTCTTCGGCACCAGAAGATTCTGTGGGCTCTATAGATAGATAAGTGCTATGCAACTTTCCTGAGCGTATTACATGACGTACCTCTCAAAGCTTCCCATCGTGGGCCAGGGGAAGGTCGTCCGGCACCATGATACATCTCTGTGAGAATTTGCGCGCCACTGTTGTCTGTAATTTTGAATCAAACAATATGATTAAGCTGTAATCATCGCCATTATACTAAGACACAATCCTGACCTTGCTCGATAAAGTTGGATTCTTTCACTTTGACGTTGGTCGTCGTCCGGGTTTATGCTCCCCGCTTCGCTCGACTAGCTTTCTGCCGTCGCGTCGGGCACGTGCTGCACGCGTTGTTGAGCCAATTTATTCTCGATTAAAAGTTATTTTATCATCTCATCTCGGAGTCGTTATAACTTATTCAGAAGTGATTGCGACTTCCTTCTAATTACCATGAGACGACACTTTCGGCCAAAATGACATAAGTTGACTTGTCTATTCTCGAATCGTGGGTTCGTGCAGTGAGTCTTTTGGCGCCTTGCTCTTAAAGTCATTGAAGTAAGCACAGGAATAACAATGCTCCGATCTGCTCAGCAAACCTTATCGACAGCTTGAACTTTCACAGATGTATATGTTAGGATCATAATCGGAGGAACAGGTCTTGTGTCATTCAGTCTGTCGCAAATTTTTATGATGGTGTATCTTACGTCTTGGTACTTTGCAGAAATGCATACCCACCGTCCTCCGACCGTGATACCTCTTCTTCCCTGAGTAGGACTATGCGCAATGCTCTATAAATCTCTAGAATCTCTTCCCTCGGTACCAATTGACACTACGACTATCAATAAAATTCCGAGTCCTGCTTACAGGAGACTGACGTGCATTCTGTCGACTTGCTGCACATGCTTTAGCCTTCTGTTAGCCGATCACGGCAATATCGAAGTTGAACGTTGAGACATGGAGAATGCTATTGAGGAACTTGTAGTGGTGGAAGTGCCAGTGCCATACAAGTCCTATCAACGTTATAACACCTCTATATTCGGAATTGATGATGTCCACCCACACAACAAACCCAAAGCCATTCTGGAACATTTGTTGTGTAGGCGACTCTTTATACCGCATCTCTACTCTTATTACCCAACTCACGGGTCGCAGGGCCGCTCCTGCAACAAATTATTTGAAGAAGTCGACGCTTCCTTTTTGCCGTTCCTCAAAGAAATACTCGAGTTTGCCTCTTACCCCAGGAATGACCCAGTTAGAGGCTTATGAGAATCTGGAGCCTGAAGGAACACTTTTGACATTTTACGACCGACATATGAGCTCTCATCTTTCTTGTAAACGGGTATCTGGCTTCTCGTCCCTGGGGTAAGAGCTGTCTAAAACGTGTCACGAAGCACTTTAACAAGTTCTACAAAGAAGGTCACCAAATCTCCTCCACTCACTACAATGATATCTACAGTACTACTAATCGCCCCATTTACTTCACCTCCTATGCTCGGAAATTTGCGACAATTCAAACATCACAGATCGAGATTCGCCGTTCAACTTCGATCGTGACTTGGAATCCGGCAGGAGAGACTTTGTCGCTGTGGAAGTTTGGTGTTCTGGCGAACACTTCGAAGTACCTCAGAGAGCTTCCACCTACCATCTTGGTCGGACAACGAAATAAGGCGAAA
>Ga0247779_1000958_pt1 | contig 14920 bp, 15 predicted proteins | sample UWRJL221509R5_FD_179925 | JGI IMG/M metagenome (GOLD analysis project Ga0247779, IMG submission 179925) | Plant litter microbial communities from Arlington Agricultural Research Station in Wisconsin, United States - UWRJ-L221-509R-5 | ecosystem: Environmental > Terrestrial > Plant litter >... | reverse complement strand
TGAGATGACGACAGTCGAGGAGAAAATGGGAAAGAAAGACTTTGCGGAAAAGGATTCTTGCACGAAGGGCATTTTTCCATATCGTTGGTACTAGAAGAACGCCGAAAACTTAGATATTATAAAATGTGGAAAAGGCACCCACTCACTCGTGGAATTTTCGAGCCATTCTATTGACTCCTCGAGCTTCATAATTACGAAGGGCACAGGCATGCCTTCCAAAAGAGACACTTCGCATTTATCACTTTGCCAGTCTTCTGCCTACCAGATATCAGTGATGCCAATTTAAGATGTATAAGAAAACAAACAAACATCATAAGCACCGCCCCTAGCTAGTTCCCTCCAAGTAAAGTCGCAGCATTTTAATAGACCTTGCACAGCAGACCGTAAAACTATTGTGATGAGTTCTCTTGGTCGGGCAGGATCACGTTCTGAAGGGGACAGCTCAATGAGAACGTCCGGGTCAAGGTCTGATAGATGGTGGGCGTATAGAAGTGTGTGGACAGTATGTGCAAGAAAGTTCCCGGCATGAAATTCGCTCTGCAAAAACATCATTAAATCTGGGTTCTGGGGGACGGTAGACGTAGTAGACGCACCTCGTAGGCCAAAGCTCTGTCTAAAATCCAGCAAATCTCCTCCGGCAATAAGGGAGTAAGAGGCTTGAAAGGAGGCCTGATCTGCTCTTGAACGATAAATCCTGTGTCTAAACGGGGCTCGCCAATCTGTTCATCCTTGAGTGGTGTAATTTTTAAAAAAGCATTGAAAACTCGTACTTCGAGCGCGCTCATAGCTTCTTGCAGGGTAAAATTCTCGATGAAGAGGACAGTGTCAGGCTCCATTTCTTTAAGAAATCAGTAAAATCTCTGATTTCCCCTGAATTGAAAACCTACCTGAAGCAGCTTCCTGGAAAAGATTCGTTACATCCTGGAAATCGTACCCCTCTCCTGGGAGTTCATAGTCTACCATAATATTGTCTGCCATTTCCTTGGCCTTGCTCAGGCTGGGCAGTTATCGACTTGATCTGAAAGGTTGGGAAGAAAACATGTTATTACGTTTTGGAAAGCGTGCACAACGTCCTGAAAACGGATGTGGCTGTGTAAAATGTTCTCTCTTGCGAGGAACTTGCAACATGCACGACTCTATTCTTCAACAGTAACTGCAGCTTTAGGCAAGAAAAACGCTCATGGACGCGTCATATTCTCTGGTATTCAACCCACTGGCATCTTGCATGTAAGTCAGCCCTTAATAGGCGTCTGTCTCAAACGACTGAAGCAACTGCCAGTTAGGAAATTATTTGGGAGCAATATCGAATTGGGTCAAGCTGCAAAACGAAGCTCTACCTAGCGACGATGTTATATTCACCATTGTTGGCTGGCATGCCTTGACACTGCCCCAGAATCCCAAAGAGCTGAGCGCGTCACGGACGGATATGCTCGCGACCCTCCTTGCATTTGGAATTGACCCCAAAAGGTCCGTCGTATTCTATCAAGAAGACGTGGGTGTTTGATTGTCTATCTTAGAGTCGCTCTCTTACTTTTTCTCGTAGAATCAATCTCATGTCGAGCTTTCCTGGATACTGAGTTGTATAACACCCATCGGGAAATTACGCCGGATGACGACGTGGAAGGTTTGCGGATCGCTCTGTATCTCGACGTGCTAATCAAGTCCACAGTCGAGATTGGCTGCTAAAAGGAACGCGAACGACGAATCAGAAGTGGACGAATCTATGTTAAACGCCGGCTTATTCACATATCCAATCTTGCAAGCCGCAGATATATTGGCATATAGGTATGTCTTTTCTTCCCTTAATACTACGCGCTGACGTCTTTGCAGAGCCACACATGTACCCGTTGGCGAGGATCAAACACAACATCTTGAACTCAGCCGGGACCTAGCGGACTCGTTCAACCGCACTTTCGATCCTCGCAAGAGATTCTTTCCATTGCCTTCTCAATCAATCAGTAGGTTAATGTGCTTTTTTATGAAACCATACTGACAAATTTTCTCTTAGCTCCTACGAAACGTGTCCTTTCACTGAAGGATCCTTCCTCGAAGATGTCAAAATCCTCTCCTGATATTTCTTCACGCATCATGCTAACCGATAATTCTTCCCAAATTGACCGCAAAATTCGTGGAGCAGTAACAGACTCAATACAAGGCATCACATTCGACCCCGAAAACCGACCAGGCACATCGAACCTGCTGTCGATATTGGCTGCGTGCGAGAACGCAGAAGCCGAAACCGTAGCAAAAAGATACGAAGGAAAGGGGCACGGGGATTTGAAGAAAGATGTCGCTGAAGCTCTTGAAGAAATGCTGAAGGGTCCTAGGACTGAATTTGAACGGCTTAGAAAAGACAAGGTGTATCTAACAGAAGTCGCCCGTGAAGGTGCTAAAAAGGCGAAAGAAAGGTCACAGAGTACCATGAGTGCCGTCAGGAAACTGATCGGATTGTATTAAGGGATACGTAGAAAAATATCTACCTAAAATTTATTATAATTTATTGCGATGGAAGGTTGGGAGAAACCCTTTAATGGGCGCCAAATTATGCCAAACACCCCTATCCCCCACAGAGTTGACATCAAATTTGCTTGACTGGTCATTACACTACGAATTAGCCACACACACACGAAGTCTAACCAGTCAAGGTCTTCGTCACAGTTTCAAATTCCTTCTGCAGTCCTCTTTCAGCATGTCTTCCACGAAACGGACGGCTTCCAGTCGAACCACGCGACTGACTTCAAGAGTCAGCGAATTCAATCCTCAAGTGACACTCATCGAAGCTGCGGACACACTGGAATCTCCAAGACGATCTAAACGCATTAAGGTCGAAGTTAAGACAGAAGAAAGAATTGCAGACTTAGAGGACCTAAAATGCGCGCCATCTTCCACGGTGGAGACTGAGGCAACGGCATCGAGTTCCTCAACCCCTTTGAAGATTCGCAACATCAAGACCGAGCCAGAATCTGGCTCCTCGACGCCTCTGAAGAAGAAAGGCGATGTCAAGTCGCCAAAGAAGGCCAAGGCCGTTCCACAAGCTCTGAATGTTCCCCATCCTGCACCACCGAAGTGGAGAGAAACGTACGATACTATCAAGGACATGAGGTTGCGTTTCGTTGCTCCCGTTGACACGATGGGGTGCCAACAAGCCCAAGTGGCAGAAAAAGATCCTAAAGTGAGCGTTGACTTCTCTGTGCAATCCATCCTAACTATTGACCATTTCATAGAATCGACGATACGCAACCCTCGTTTCTCTCATGCTCTCTTCACAGACCAAAGACGAAGTGACAAATGCAGCCGTTGACAATCTTAGGAAGGCATTTGGAGGCAGCATATCGGTTGATGCCATGATAGCAGCAGATGACGCCGTCATTTCTAAAGCTATAGCCAAAGTTGGGTTCTGGAACAGGAAGACAACGTGCGCGCCTTTCTCTCCCCATTAATAGTACGCATATATAATTTTTCACTCATCCTTCCTTCCTTGCAGCTATCTTAAACAGGCAGCTATCAAACTACGGGACGAATTCGACTCGGATGTACCAGACACCGCCGATAAGCTGTGTTCCTTACCAGGAGTAGGGCCGAAGATGGCATTCCTCGCCCTTCAAATTGCGTGGAACCAGTGAGTTTGCTTTCAGCAAGCCTCAATCATCTACCCTAAAATTTCTTCTCCCAGGAATGACGGAATTGGGGTGGACGTCCACGTCCACCGAATCACAAACCTCTTAGGATGGCACAAGCCCCCAACGAAGACGCCAGAACAGACAAGGTAATTTTTAATGCATAAGCTTTCGATGGTAATTCTCAAACGCTCCTATAGACTTAACCTACAATCCTGGCTACCAAAGGAGCTGTATGGTGACATTAACCATATGTTAGTGGGTTTTGGACAAGTAAGTAAAGGACCTTTTACTCCATTTATATCTCTCAAGTCGATAAACCTGCTTGAGTAGGTAATATGTGTACCCGTTAGCCCAAGATGTGACATGTGCGAACTGAGCACCAAAGGCCTGTGTCCAAGCGCCAGACAAGTTACATCGAAGAATCGCAAAGCAATAATCTTCACAGAAGTGAAAGAATCACCCCCAAAAATCGAAATTGCCATGGACGAGGAAATCGACGAAAAGAAATTCGTACCACCACAAACTACGTGAAACATAGGCCATCAGAACGGTACACCGATATATAACTTATTCATAATTATGCACATTAGGAGCTTCGTAGGTTTCTTTAACCTTTCAGGTTCATAGCCATATCCCAGAAATTCTTTTCGAGCAATGTACATCTCTGCCAGACTTTCTTCCACTCGTCGAGTTTCGCCTTGGACGGGGACTCAACTGCAGCGAGGGACTCGATAGTTTCTAAAAAAGCATGGATGTATCAGTTGGGGCAGGGAGGGGAGGCGCCAAGAAGGAACTTTGTTCAACACACCTAGGCCGATCCGCACAGCTCCCTGATACATTTCGCCTGCGTATTCTTCTAACCAATGTTTATATGGGTTGCCCTCTAGGACGACCCAAGTGTCCTTCAGTGTACTTTGTTTCTTCAACCACAAACCGACTTCGCCGTAGCCAAGTAGGCATGCCATTAGTGCCATGATCAATTTGGTACAGTCACCTGAGGGGGATTAGTACCCGTTCTTATCCTAAAACTTCGCGCTCAGGACTGCGTTTACCTTGTAAACCAATATCCATCAAGTATGCGCCGTACGCAGTGGTCGCCGACGCTTCAGGAGTCGCCTCTAATTCTGCCTCGCTGATACCGAACGATGAGCAATATGTTTTATGGGCACCGATCTCGTGCAGGACATTGTAAATGGTATCCGTCGAACTTCGAATAGTTCCAAATGAAGTTGATTTGGCTGCAAGGAGCCTGAAAAGCAGTGTCCATTCAGTGACTTGAAGAAATGATTAATTATCCATGCATGCACTCACCCGTATGCTCGTGCGTAATACTTCAAGTACAGATAATCCTGTCTGAAGATAACAGAAGAGTCCGTTAATAAAATAAACAAATATGGTACGAATAGCTGCTCGCTTTATGAAGTGGACGAATTTGGAACGATCCAGCGTCCCTTGTCCCAGCTGTTTCACGAAATCGTGTTCAACGTAATCTTTCCAAGTTGCACCGGCACTCTGGATTAATAGCTGGGTAAAGGGATAAGGGTTGGTCATGCTTCGACTAGAGGCAACATCCAGGAGTTAGCACTTAATCTTCAACGTGAAATAAGACCGTCGACGTACGGATATACCAACGATGGCTTTATATTATGCAAATGATTGAGCGGACCGTAGCCCTTTCCGACGGCGGTAGCGGCCAGAATGCCAAAGTGGGTGTACATCGCTGCGCTTGCAACAGCTTCTTCCACTAGATCGCGTGAATGAGAATAAATTCCAGCTTCATAATTTCAAGGGTTGACATACGAGACGCTCCCTTAGTCAGCTCGCATGCAATAGCAGAGCTCAATGTACATCCAGTCCCATGAGTACTTGTTGATTCTATACGAGGCCGCACCATCAAAGTCGTCTGACCATTATATTGATGAAGGATATCAACCACCACTTTTATGTCGCCGTCGTTCAACCCAGAGCCCGCCAATAAAATCTCCATGTTGTTCCCCAGTAGACCTTGTTTGATGAGAGTTGCTTCCGGGAATTTTTTTTCTATAGAATTCACATCTTGCATACTATATGCTAGATGTCCTCCCTTCAGAAGTACGGCTTTACAGCCTGTTGTCAACAGGATCTTGGCGGAGGCGAGCATTGACTCCAGGTCGTCGATTTTAGTCGCGTTTCCCATCTGAGATGTGAGAAGCTCAGCTTCAGATTTATTTGGAGTAATAAGGGTAGAAATGGGGAAGAGTCCGGTGATTAGTGTCTCGATTGCATCTTCCTTCAATAACGTGTGTCCAGAGGTAGAAACGCAGACTGGGTCGCAGATTATAGGAGGCATGGTGCCAGAAGAATGTCGAAGATTTAAGTTATCTACAACCGCTTTGGTAGTGTCTGCATCGCAAAGCATTCCTGTTTTGATTGCACGGACTTCAAGATCATCCAATACTGAGTTTAGCTAGCAACGTTCTCCGTCAAAACTTGATTACCAGAGGTCATTCAAGGATTCATACCTGTTGGGCCACAAACTGAGGGGGGCACGCGTGTACCCCTTGCACACCAATGGTATTTTGTGCGGTAAGTGCGGTTATCACACTCGCTCCATAGCATCCAAGGGCAGCGAATGTTTTCAAATCGGCCTTCCAAAAATTTGCTTTCAGTACAGGCATAAGCAGTAATATAATGCTTTATGTCTGTATGAGACGCACCTGAATTCCTGCACCTCCACTTGAATCAGATCCCGCAATTGATAAAACGATGTTAGAGCTCATGTCGAAGTATTTGGTGATGATGGCGAGGAAGAAAAGAGTGTTTATCTACATGTGTGTCATACCATTCGATGATCGGTAGCTGTAAACTAAACTTTGACTAGCCAATCAACCAAATCAGACTCCTTACATATGGTTTTCAATCACAGCATTGTGAATACTTATTCGCATTAGTCCTGTGCAAGTATACGCCGTATAAAGAGTTTGCCTAGTGCACTACCTGTAATAAAAAATGACAGGACGATATGTCATACAGGGTAACCAAAACTGATAAGATTAGATGAGGCCTCGCTTCACTTACAAAGGTACATTACGACATTAAACCATAACTTGACATCGGATAACACTATTTAGCGCCTTCAATAGCAAATAAACCCAGGTATATAAGTAGGTAGAAAATTATACACGATTTGTTTTGTCCTGTTCATGAGGTTCTAGCTGGAGAGTCGATGATTGGGGTGTGTTATCATCGATCTCATAAACAACCCTTGGTGGAGGAGCCGAACGGGAGCGAGTGCGAGTGGAGGTGAAGGTATTATGTCTCTAAAGAATTCAATAAGATCAGCGGAAAATGGTAGAGATGGAAGGGAAGAAACTGTTACGTTGGCAATTGGACGAGTCGAAAATTGTATGTCATGTAATGTAGATGAAGTCAGTGGCGGGGCTATTTTGTCTCTATAAACGAAAGGTTCTGATTCAAGTCCACCACCATCGCTTACTATGACCCCTCATTGTAGATTCGGTCCACTCTGTATCAGCAACTACGTGAAGGACCGGATCTTTGGCCATTTTATCGCGCCCGATCAATGTGAACAGCATTGTCAAGGTATAAACACGTCCTAAACAGAATGCAATGCCGGTCGAAACTGTTCCCCATTTGAGTTTACAGGGGTTTTACGGAAGGGTATGACTTACTGGAAGAAGGAGGATAAATGAGATATGTGATAAGGACAGCAAGGGCAGCCACGGACGTTGTACAACTCGTCACAATCGCGTACATGATAATTCGTCTAACGAGGCTGAAGGACAAGACCATGAAATTATAATCAATTTTTAACCATAAAACAAACGGGACACTTACTGCCGCGTAGTTCTATTGTACGTTCTAGAAACATGTAGTCTCCAGATAAGGGCAATGTTGATACAAATGTCCGTAAAAGCCGTTCCTGCTAAAGCAATTCTAGGAACAGGTCAGAGGTACATTAACAGAAAGATAGTTGAAGACTTTGCTACATGACGACCCGGAGATCATTATACCGTTGAATCCGCAATCTCCTTTCCCTCGATGTCACAACAAGCCATATAGATGCGCCAAACTTGAAAAAAGCTGTGTCAGCTAAACGCTAGCCTCAAGCTGAAGTTATAGTTACACTAAAACACATCAAAACAAAAATAGGAGGTATCAAGTAGTAATTATGGGACCTTTGGGGAATTGGAGTCAGAGATGGAAAAACGATCCGTCGAGTGAAAACTCACAATCTCCAATATCTATACACCATAAACCCTTGAACAATGAATGCTGCTACCGAGTTGGTGATGACGTATAGGATCAGAGTCCAGTGAGATCTGGATGTTCTCTGGTCGTTATCTAAAAGATATCAATTTTCCTAGTAGGTATGATATTCCAAAAAACTGACCAAGGTATATGACAAGAAACTATTCGAGAGATATATAGCCCATCATAAGCAAAATTTAAAAAGAAAATACGCACCGTAAATATGTTCGCGCATACAGCGAAGCTTCCGACGGTATCCACAAAAAGACTGAACCTAACAAGCCATCTGATAGCTTTCTTGTCTTTTCTTCCCCTTTCTGTACGAAAGTACCACCATGCAGAGGCGAGTTCCAAGGTATATAAGATGGTATTGAAAAATGAGCCTATTAAAACAGATCTGATGGAATGAGAGACTTCTTCCTCGTCGTAAATTGCCTGCCAGCGCAAACTTACCCAAGATTTAAACGAATGGGAGGTTGACCGAGCAATGGCATGTCATGAACGGAAAGGAAAGGTTTCTGACAAAGAGGAACTGGATAACAAAACTTCTCCTTTGACTAGTTCATTTTCTCCTCTCACAATAGCCTCGCATAATGATGCGCCGATCGAACCAGGCCGAGCTGGCTAGACTAGAGCCTACCCTAGGGGACATTGACTTCGCACGATCTGGGATGATTCGAATGTCATGAGTAGCTGTAGTAGTTATGCACTGACACGGTAGTTTTTTCAAATAAATGTGCAGCATCGTGACAAAAAGAAAGGAGGAGCAAGTTGAAGTTATAAACATGTGTACACACAGGATGTTCGGATTCGGGAATCGAAGATAAGGTGCACGCAAGAATCCTGATAAGATAAGATTGTGCTTTACGCCCCTGTCATTTCTTCTTCGGAAATCTTCTCGAACATACATCAGAATATAAGATAAATGATTCCATGAATGCAGATTGGCTCAAATAGCCTCTATAGTTCCAATTTACCAGTTTATTCCTTCCTCATCCCCACAATATTTATTTGGGCATCACCCAAACTTTAGATGCTGAGCGGGAGGTGCATCGACTAACTAGCAATAGTCATGCACTGCAGAGAAACCGAAATTTTGAAGGGTCGTTATTTTTTACTGTGTTGCTAATGTTTTATTCCAAGGGAGATGCTCTCTTGAAGCAAAGCGACTCTGGCCATGCTTAGCTTGCTTGATGCGGGAGTACTGTGTACCATAAACATTACCGTTGTCGTCCTAAACGGATACTTCCCTGAATAATTTTTGCCCTGTTTTTGTCCATAGTTGGCACAATTTGCGACTCGATTTTGCCTGAAAGGAGGTAGCACGTGCTAGGTGTGGCGTCCGTGATCAGTTCCCACGTTTGAAGCTAGTAGCTATATATATACTAGGTGCGCAGCAAAATATTCCCCGTCGGTATATTTAAATAATATTCGGACTTTAAATTAAATATCAGCCTTGGTCCCGCCAATTCAATTCAAAGTCCGAATATTGTTTAAATATAGATCAAATATAATAGCTGATTATATTTTGCTGTGCACGCTGTGTATATAGCTACTAGCATTGGATACTGAAATATTGATCATTGATCACTGACATTGATAAATGCTCAGCGGTCAAAAGTTTATTTATTTTGGCGCCAGGAAATATTTTGCAATTCAATCTATAGGATGTAAAGCAACGTAATGAACGAAAGTGTTTCTGTCTGGTCTTTAATATGTATAATGTGACTCTATAGAGGCACACATGCCATGTGTGGCGTGCGTGGAATTTACGGTTACAAATGGAAATCGTCGCTTCTCTCAGTTTTACGCCCATCCAGCCTAAAAACGACAGTTGTGCTTAACATCCTGCGCTTATGTCGCCGTCATATACACGATACTTCATTCCACTCGGAAAAACAGCATTGATCTTCTTTCCGTCGTGTCCAGGATTAAGACCCATTCGACTTCATGAGAACTGCCAGCAAGGTGCACGTCCAGAAATACAAGAGATAGTAGAGAGAAATGAGAACTCAGGTGGATATGTTGCTCAAATTACCGTAAAGCATGCCAAGTACGTACTCTTTCAAAATTTCTTGTTGTTCCGTATAGAGTCTGCTGATTTATTCACATCCATTGCTAGGATCGATATAATCAATGAGATAACCGCCTTCTTCCTTGCTCAGTATGACATAACAGTAGGACTTACATGTAGAGATACATCATATCTCAAGCTCACGATCATATAGAAAGCGATTGAAAGCATACTTTTTGCGCATATATTTACATCAATGCCTCCTGAAATCAAGATTGAAGGGGTTGGATACGTTTTACGAGGAAGTACGTACATAATTTTCTCATTTCATGCACATATATGCATATGCTTTATCTCATTCTTTCTTTTTTACATTATGCTAACTGATACTTTCAGAACGAAGGCCATGGGAATTTGGACAAACACTACAGCTCGCTTGGGGGAATGACTTAATTCAGCCCTGCGATGATAAATGGACATTTGCTTTCGAGCTAACAGAAGATTCAAAAAAACTTGAAATATTCGATATATCCACCTTTAAAAAGAAAGCTGCTTGTTAACTAGAGAAACGCAGAGAAAAGAAAACCTGGAGAATCCACGAGCCGAGTGTTTGATTGCTCGACATAAATTGTATGTCCGACGAGATAAGATAAGATGAAAGATGGTGTCAGAAAGCCAAGAAAACCCCCTTTGTACATGTCCATCACCTTGTTCGTAACCGAATAGAACCGAATTCTTTCAACCATTTCCTTCGCTCTACAGTTGAACCACTTTCTGTCCTCTAGTTTTTTTCTGCAGGAGCCATGTCAAACTCCTCAACTATAGACTCTCTGTTAGCGGCCCATCGTTTAATTCGCAAGAAGCATGCATCGAAAAAAGAAGAGGAGTTGGACAAACTGAAAGGCGAGGTATTTGCCCTTTATATTTAAACTCTTCGTAAACTCAAGACAACCCATCCTCGTACTCCAGGGAAACAGATATTTTAATGAAGGAGAATACTTCGACGCCGCCAACTACTATGTCCATGCGATAAATATTTTTGGTCCAAAACCTGTTTTGCTGTCTAACCTCGCTGCAGCTTACCTCAAACTGGAACTGTGCGTAACCTCAAAGAAATTCTACTGAGCCCGACCTCATAGATCCTTATAGATATGAAGGAGCGTTATGGGCAGCTACGACAGCCCTTGAATTCGACCCGAAAATGGCAAAGGCGCGCTATCGACGGGCCATGGCTCGTAAAAGCCTCTCGTTTTATAAAGGTGCACTCAAAGGTAAGCCCTGGGCTATCATTTGAAGCTTATCAACTCAAAGAGTTTACGCCGCATATCAGATATGGAGACTGTTGTTGCTGCTACTCCAACAGACGAAATCGTGAAAGAATTAGAAATCGTTCGAAAACTAGCCGAATCCAGTGAAGGCAAAGACCATGGAAAGAAAGAAAAGGACATAATATACCCCAGTCAAGATAACGAAGCCTGGGAGTTATACGACGACTCAGATACTGAGGATAGCAAGCATATCGGCAATACCGTATCATGTCGCTTCTATAACCACCAGGGATGCAGAAGAGCCAAAAATTGCGATTACTCCCATATGCCCGACAATAAAAGTGTTCGCGACGAACTGTACGTAGTGTTTCCATTGACTTTGATATTCTCTCTTAAAATCTAAACTTATCTTTCCATGGTAGGGGAAAGAACGTTTGCCTTGATTATTTGTTTGACGAATGCAGGTTTGGTGATAGCAAATGCATATACTCACACGACAAAACATATCTTCCTGAGCATGGGTGGTGGAAAGATAAAGCTAAAATCCGAGCAGCGAAGCGGTTTCGACAGGAATTGGGCATAGACGTTACCTTTGCAGGTTACGATATCGTCCACAAATTCCTCCGTGCAAATCCAGAAGCAAATGGCTACGCCGCAAGAGACTTGCGTCAAGCGATCACCCAATATCTTAATCTCTTACATGAAACAGCCCTAGAGAAACTCGAATCCCGTGATACACAAAAGGCATCGAGTTCGAAGGATCGTTTCGTCCTAATCATAGCTCTGGATTTGCTGGACATGTTTACGAGCATTTATAGTGATCTTTTGAATGCTTTAAGATCTCAAGTCAAGGTTATCGAGATATCGACGCCTCAGGAAGCTTCTCAGAAGGCATCGGAATACTTTGATTCACCAAACCTCGCAGGCGTATTAGTGTCTGACCCAGGTCTACTAGAGAAGAAACACAAGAAGCTCCTCGACAAACTAGTTTGCTATGTCAAAAACGGAGGCTCAGCCGTTTTCGGTGGCAACTTTAGCAGCTTCATCGCTCCTCCCAAATTCGACAGTTTCATGAAGAAAGTATGGGGTCTTGATTGGAAGTTTGGGTCATACCATAGAACAACATTCCAGGTGAACCCTGGTAACGAATTAGTCAACAGGAATCCATCCATGGCCCAATCCTATAGCATGAAATCGGTTCATGTAAAAGGTATCCAACCACAACATGCGATCTACGTTCCCGTTGATGACGCGCACCTCGAATCGCGTGTCTTCGCCCCAGTCAAGATCGCCGATAAGACGGAATCTCCAGCAGTGTGTGCACGGATTGAGAAAGGTCTCCTCAGTTTTCTGGGAAGCGTTAATGCGGAAGCTGATTCGACAAAGACTATATTGGCTATGCTGGGTTTACTTGATGCATCCAACGAGCTCGAATCTCCTGAAACAACCTCTACTGCCCTATCGAATGCGTCGGACAAGGAAAAGGGCAAGGGAAAAGAAACATCTTCACAGAGCTTACAGGCGAATGAGACCGCGTCGTCTAATGAAGCGAAAGAAAGTGAACCTATCCCAAAATCGGGGTTCATCGTCATCCTGGCTTTGTCGAATCGCGAAATGTTTGAGCGTATATACGAAGATCAGCTGGTCGCACTTAGGAAGAGAGTCGACATCAAGTTCGCAGAAACTTCTGGACGAGCGCTCGAATATCTCGGTTTACCGGATATTCGAGGGGCCCTCATATCTGACGATGGGATTGCAAAATCTTCCAACTCGCCTGCATTATTAAAGGTCGTGGAGTATGCCAAAAACGGTGGTCTTGTTCTCATTGGTGGCCTCTTCTCTTCTCTGTCTGATAAAACAGACATATCCAGAACGTTTAAGTTGTTTGACGTGCCATGGCAGCAAGGCTCATATACTAGATGCGAAGCACAGCTTAATCGTGATCATGAGGTTTCAAAGTTAAATGTGGGAAAATTGCGCAACACTACCACTTTGAAAGCTGTCTTAGTTTCTGGCTACGACCAAGAGGATATTCTGTACAAACAGACACATAAGGATGCAACCGAAGAAGTACCTATCGTTCGCAGGAAACTCGGGAAAGGACGAGTGGGATATATCGGCGATGTCAACGCCGAAACTGGACTTACACCTGTCGTCCTCGCCATGTTCGATCTGTTAAAAGAAAATACAAAGAAACATATGAAGTCTCTCCCTGATTCCCAAAAATTCTTCATGGTTTTGACGCCTGATCCCGTGGATGAAAGTGGACCCTCTACTTCTGGGTTCCTGAAAGATGCCAGGCAAAAGGCTGAGGTCCTATGTGGATTGTCCAACGCGCGCGTCATCGATCTACTTTCGTCATCGGACCTTCTTGGAGTGCTGGTGCCGAACTCATATGTTTTGCAGGCGAGGAACGCATATCTGCTTTCAAAGTTGGTTGCATATGTGAAGGAGGGAGGCACTGTTGTCTTTGGTCTTGCCTTTGCGCAGCAAGTTAAAGCGGACCAATTCAACCCTTTCTTCCGTGAAAACTGGGGGCTGGACTGGAATATACTGGATGACAACGTCAACACGGTGGTTTACCAAAACCCTCAAGGCCCACTCGTAGGCAAGTCTAAACTCCCAGGAGATTTTTGGTTGGAGAGTATGTATGTCAAAGTGCCAGCACAAAGGACTCCGGTATATTTCACTGCGCGTCCTGCTCGGCTTTGGAATGCTTCAGAGAAGAATTTTAATGCTCCCATCCTATTTGGCGATGTAGGTAAGGGTCATGTTGGATTTATCGGAGCAAGTCACATGGATGGTGAAGTTCGTAGCATCTTCTACGCAATGATGGAGTTGCTTTGAGATCTATGTTTTCACGATTTATTTTCGTCATAAAATTAGTAAATTTTACTGTATGGAATTAATTACCTTAGTAGTTCAGCTCTAACGTTACAATATATTTCAATCTAAATCAGATCCACACACTCCTTCCTGCGTTTCGCAGCACGATGTGGTCGTGGTTCGCTGGTTAGGTCATGACCGACCTTGTAACACCGGTTAATATCGCCGTTCAAAATATCTTGTGGTATATTCTCGATCTGGAGTGAAGCATCTGGATCTGGTGTGTTCGGTGATTTTCGTTTATGTTCCTTCGCAAGAATTTTGAGCTTCTTATTCAAAAGACCCGTCTGTCGTTTCATCTGTTTAGTGATCTTGAATTATCAACATGAAGCACTAACCTCTCTATCCTTCTGTTCGATCCCTTCAGCTAGCTTCGCAATCTCCGAGTCCTTCTGTTTAATAGTCGTCCTGTACGTCTCCGCTCGTTGGCGTTGGCGTTCCATCTCTTCCTTCGCAGATAAAATCATAGTGTCCATTTTGGATAGTCTTTCTTTATATCTCGCTTTTGAGCGTGTCAATGATTCATTTTCACCTTTCAAAGATGAAATCTGCTCTTGGAGCTCGGAAAATTGACGAAATGTCGGCACGAATTTGCGTTCAAGGTCTTGAATGGCTTGTAGCAGTTTCTCCTGTCAAGGATTTCATTGAACGTCGACTGCTTATTGAGAAGACGTTTAGGAAGAAATATGCAAATACCTTTGTTTCTGAATCGTCTTTCTCGTTTCTCTGTGCTTTCTTGATCTTCGCGAGTGCTTTCTCAATGCTGATCATGGGTGTGTCCTCGTCGATCTTCTTCAACCCTTCGATGACGACATTCCTCCGATCTTCTGTGGCTTCATCGACATAAACATCTTCGATGGATAGAAAAATCCTGCGAGGTA
>Ga0247779_1000957_pt1 | contig 14963 bp, 19 predicted proteins | sample UWRJL221509R5_FD_179925 | JGI IMG/M metagenome (GOLD analysis project Ga0247779, IMG submission 179925) | Plant litter microbial communities from Arlington Agricultural Research Station in Wisconsin, United States - UWRJ-L221-509R-5 | ecosystem: Environmental > Terrestrial > Plant litter >... | reverse complement strand
ATTGAGCAATAATAAAGACATTTGACATCGAGTTCTCTGAACGTGAACGTTGTTTCGGCATGTCACCCGACCTCGGAGATGACCGTAACATTGGCAACCTCGCCCCGCTGGCCCTGGGCTCCGTCAAATTGTTGTACATGACAAAATCCCGTACACGTTCAGAATTAATATCCAATCCATAAGAAGACTACACATGTCGGAAACTATAGGTCACATATCATGTCTCCATGAAGATTTGCTGTGGACCATATTCATGCAAAACACCGAATGTTACGACCATAATCGGTTGGACACCGTTCGGTATAGCTCTCAAGTTTGTGCAGAGTGGCGAAGGGTTCTCATGCAGTGGCCCTCAGTTTGGGGAAGAATGGTGGATTTGGATGCATTTCGACAACGAAATAGCAATAAGTGGGCAAAGGAGGTTATGTCTAGGACAGGCAATGCCATGCTATGGGTGCGAGGTCATTTTATCTGGGTTTCGGATGCTACTCGCGACTTCTTGTTTTCAATCATCAGCTCGAATTGGAGGAGGATACAAAAATTTGACGTATACGATTCACCGCGGCATTTTGATCCTAGCTTACAAGAAGCATGGGTGAATCTGTTCTCACAACCAGCACCTAGCCTTGTTGCATTCAACTTCAATTTCTCACCTTTCTATGTCTTGTCTGACGACACGATTTGGTCTTTACCTTCACTCATGTTCAACAATGACGCACCTGTTATTACAGAATTCAGCGTTCGCGGACCTAAACACATATTTCCCCTACGACTTGCCTCGCTTTCATGGTTCACCCATCTTCGCGTTGTGTCTCTTCATCAACCACTTTCTGTATCGGAATTGTATGAGACACTTCGGTATATGCCACTGGTTGAGTATACTCGTGCGTATGGGCCATCAATTTCTTCCGTGGACACTGCGAAGGATATTCCACATCTAGAACGTCCTCGATTGGCAAGTTTGCAGCTTCAACAATGGGATGCAAACGAAATTATCCTATTATTGCAATGCATTACAGGGCCTTTAGGTCGATGCGGCCTTTTCATTCCACACATTAAAGGCCTCACAAACACAGAAGTGCGACTATGGCCCATCGTTCACAAGTACATGCAGAGTTACTTGGACTTCAACATGGCAACGACATTCAGTATAGTGGCAAAAAACGATATTCTGTACTTGAAAGACCATCTTTCTATCCCGCTTTATAAATACAACTGGCCCTCGGATTATTTCTCTGTCTCGACGAACCTATCGTCTACGTCCGCCATCAATAGTCTGCGTTCTTTTTCTCGGTTTCCAGCGATCCAAGAACTGGAATTTACCATCTTCGGACAAAATTCTTCCTCGACGCTCTCTTCTCTCGCGCTTCTCCCGCCTATCTTTAATTCCGTTGTAACACTCATTGGGAATAAAGCATTACTTTCGTTGCTCTTGGACTACCGATCGTCATACGCATCCTATGTTTTCCCACAGCTCCGAGTTCTCAAATTTCGAGATGCTGAATTGGGCGCTGATTTACCCAGAAAGATTCATGCCTTACAACCCTCTCCTCAAGGGCTGGAAACGGTATATCGGTTTGTCAAACATAGGAAGGACGACATTGCATTGCCGATATCTATGCTCGATCTGTCTGAGCTCATGCCCCACGAGCTGGTATATGACTTCGGCGATTTTGAAACTAGCCACCCTGGTCTTGTCATCGTATGGACGGACGAAGAACTTAGTCGTATGGAATACACTTGTGGCACTGGGTACCCAGAACAAATTTCGTTCACGTATTGTGACACTTCGGATGAATTTGCCGATTGTTTCGATGATGTTTGAAAATTTATATAGACTAAAAGTATATTTCTAAACTATTTTTTTCAGTTACTTCGAACGATCAATTATAATGGCGGACCAGAACCCCATTTATAATCTCTTCCTCGACAACCTTCATTCCTTTTTCGTCAACTACCGGTTTCAATTCCGTTTGTCCATACGCGGCCGTCCTGCCTTTGCGCCATTCCTCCATTGTGGGAGGTTTTGCATTTTCAAGCTTTTTTGAAACCCCAACACGCTGAAGTACTGGACTCTGTAGTAATGGGGCCAACACGACGTTGTCATCTGTCATACAGAAGTAGAACGCTCCGAGACGAGTATATGAGCGTTGGTCAGGTGGAGGTTGCACAACTCTATATAGTCAAGAAAAAAGAAAGGAAGGTTCACTTGAGCAATTTACTTGTCTCTCCGCTTCAAGCTACACTCACCGATGGATTGTTGCCCGATAAAATCCACCAGATAGAAATTCGAGCGCATCGCCAGCATTGATAACCTTTTAATGGGGTATTTGGCGTTAACACAAATGTGTCATTCGAGGATGGAACCAGTCTGAAGCCTACCAGAGCATTCTCGATGTGCTTGACCCATTTCCACGTTCCGGTCTTCGTTAGAATTTGTAGTGCAGCGACCGGTTGGCTGTACAGTATAGTAATTGTGCCGAAATCTGTCGAATAAAGAGGGCGTACTATTTAACAAATCTCCATAACAAATCATGCGGGAGTATCCATACCTGTGTGCCCTTTCAGCCACACGTTCTTTGTCTTTGTTTCTTCTTCTTCGGACCTGGGATAACTGTCGTACTCTGACGTTAGTGAGTTTTGAAGGCTATCAAGATTTATTGAGACTTGCTATTTCATAAAACGCACTGATCATTACCACGAGCATCGTTAGTTGGAAGGTACTTTGAGCTCGTCACTAGCACTCATGAAACATACCATAGGTTTCGCCCACGCTTTCGAACCCGTGCATGTTAACAAATGTCTCCTCCGGTAGCTCCATCCCCACAGCTAGCAGCCTTTCATCATAATAAATTAAAAACACAAATTTTTAACCCCCGGGAACACCCCAAAGAGGTCGAAGGCGTACCTCAGGATTGGATGCAAAACCTTCTCATGGTTGTGCCTCGCGAATTGTGTTATTTCTGGTAAGAACGGTCGCAACGCCTCTGGGTGCGGCTTCTTCGTGACATCTCTATTGACTATATGATACAAAGATGTGAATAGAACAATCTTGAAGTGAAATTATACTGACTGTTGTAATGCTCGAGCTGATCCCGAACCCCTCCTTCGATGTGCTATTCGTGAATTCAGTCGGGAGGTGTATTGAGTGAATAACTAAGCGTACTCACCCAATATTGTCTCGGCTTATATCCTTGATATGACCCTGTCTCTTTCATCTTGCCAACGTATGTATTGGTTTTATCGCTCTCGCTGACTTGAGAAAAAGGTACATCGGCAATGTCGAATATACGTTCGGTCTAATCCAATTTTATCATTATTTTCCAGAATTTTATTAACAATCTGTAAGCGGTTACGTGCCTGTGCAGTAGTGTATCCATGATTCACAACGTAGAAAAATCCATGGTCCGTCATGGCATCGCGAGCCTGCTTCGCGAGGGAGTTAAATGCGTCGGGCGTGCCGGAGGCGAGCAATCCAAGATCAATGATAGGCAAGTCTGCATAGTCCACTATGGAGAGCAGTTCATCTGGGTTAGGATATTCATGGCTTCAACAGCCACATGTGCTACTCACATTCTGCTTGCGTGAGGGGTGCAGGAACATAGTGAGCGACGCTCTGAATGGGGTTTAAAAGACCAGGCATTCTGTTGATAAGTGTTGCAGTTTTACGACTCTCTAGTACTCAGATAGCAATATATTGCGGTATGTAGGAATGGGGTGGAGAAGAAGAAATGGACCGAAGAATGTCTAATATCAGAGTGTGACCCATGACCAGGCGTTCGAATGTCTGCCTAAATTTGGCGGGAAAATATCCCGGGAAAGGTCAGGTGTACAATTTCCAGTGGCCGTGTTAATGAGAAATCCATGGTGTAATCCTACCCTTCGACAGTTGTAGGAGGTGCAAGATAGAAGAGCAAGGATGACGCCATCGCAAGCCAAAATTAATACAACAATTCCCATGTGAACATTTTGACTGTGTGTGATGATAAATCGAGTATTGATGATCAAGTAATGAATACAGAAGGCTATGAGTAGGAAATGGCATGGTTGACGTTAACTAGAAAGCGTGAGCGGCGAGCGCTTATTGTGCATCGATGATTCGGTCGGAGTCAAAACTCTATGCCGACATTGATGCCGCCGTCCCGAAAGCTGACATGCCAGAGAGCGACCGCGTAGAAATAGTGACCATCCCATCATGGTCATCTTATCTTCGAGTGGTTACAACTTTTCATACACTAGGTGCAGAAAACTCAGAATCATCTTACGCATATATTAATGCCACAGGCAAATAAGGATTTGTATTACGTGCATCTCAGATGCATATCAACGTTCTCTATAGTTTTAGCATCGACTAGCTCACGGAATCGATTACTTCGCCCTTTTCCCGTGGCTGACGCAAGAGCGAACAATCTTCTTGACAACCTTGCATTTATTACATATATCTTGCCTACATCCACAAGATTTCCCTGTTAAAATGGGACCGACTTAGGATTTTGAATGTTAGGATCGTAATGGAGTGAACTTGCCTGCCCATCCAGTCGTAGTCGCTGTCGTGGTACTAGTACCACAGTTAGAACAAGGAGTTGTAGTCGGCATGTTAGAATGGTACAAGTTGCTTGTTGTATGTTGTCCGGGGTAATATATAATATCTATCAAGTACGTCAATATACTACCCTCGAGATAACGGGTGTAAATTACGACTTACTTCGAGGACCGTGTATTTTCTTAGTTGACTTTGGGGTCTTTTTCTGAGCCTCTTATATACTATTTCATGCAATCGTAGAGCATGAGGACGACGAAATATATTTAGCGATTAATTATAAGGATTGACATCTACTAGTCTACTATGGGTCAATACACGACAGGCGCGACCAGCTGTCCATTTTATGATATGTAACATCTTACCACGGGCTAATCCCACTATCTACTAGGTTCATCAGCAAGTTAGACAAAACCGACTCGTCAGTCACTCAAACAGCATGCGCGCAACTTGTATAATACAGAAAGGCTCAAGACATAATATCATTTGTACGATACTTAAACCGCGCTATATATTCTCTAAGTTTTATCTTTCTAACACTCGACTGGCGTCTCCTAGTGGTGAATTAAGCGCCCCAGAAGCGCTAAACCTAAACCAGTCTCACAATAATTCCAATCTGACGTTCTTATCACTGGATATGTGTCAAGATGTGTACTTGTCAAGCCTAAGAGACGAGTATGCTGATAATCCAATATATTGTAGAAAGTTACGACATCATATGTGGGTAACCATTGACACACTACAGCACTTTCAACACTCCCATCATAAAAAGCTCGAGTATCGTCCCGCCACCATTTACAATACATAATTACTGGTTAAAATTAAGCCTTCGATTGTTCCAGGGTTAATGATACACCGCAAATTTCGTTACATCTATTTTCTCTTTCTCATGTCGTCCATAGTTGGGCATTTTCGGAGACAGAAAGTATGATGCCCGAATAATGTCATGCCGGTTGTCAGCCGCTTCGGCACGAGCTATTACTGTCATCGGCAATATCCAATACAGCTCCGTTACTCCGACACTACAAACAACTTCAAATCCAATTATTTGTTAGAACTTGGCTTAAACTCCCACCAGTCCTTTCGAATTCTGGATGTCGGCGCTAGATTGTACAGCACTATTCCTTCAAATTTTGGATAGCCTGTCTCCTTTGAATCCAATCCTGTATACATAGCACTGCAGGACAGCTTGCATGGGAAACCTGTATTAATATTGACCTCGGACGCCGTGTCTCCTCCTTCAAAATTATATCCAAAACCATTTTAACTACTGGGAATGTTTCTTTCTTTAAACCTATGCGCCACTCTATTGGGGCATATTACTTCTTTACACATCTGACCATGAGACTTTCATTGGTATAAGAGGGTGTGGGATCCACATTCGTTGGTTTCATCCCCCGCTTGGTTTTCTGCCTTTCCCATTCATTACCTAGAAAGGTGAGCAATGGGACGAGGACTGGACTGAACAGAACTGAGGTAATTTCAGATTGTGAAATCTACTATCAGAATGCCTGGTTTACTAAACCCCCCGAGCGCTCCCCATTACGTTCCCGCACCGCCGACGAAAGCAGATTGTGAGTTTCTATCCTCATATCGCGGACACTATATTTCTTAACAATATCGCAAAGTGGACTATGTGGACTTGCCCATTATTGATCTCAGTTTGCTTTCTGCTGGCTCGCGCGATGCATTCGACTCTTTAGCAAAGAAGACTAGCGACGCGATGGCCAACCATGGGTTTCTCTATGTTGTGAATCATGGATTCACTACAGCTCAGGTGTGTCCATACTGAAATATTATTGCTTGTGATATTATCTTACTTCAAAAAGACCGAACGCATTTTCGACATCGCCGACATAGCTTTCTCCCAAGTGAGCGATGAAGACAAACGAAGTACATACGTGGCCAAAATGAAAGAGACTGGGTCATACCAGGGATATAAGCCGCGACAGTACTGGGTAGGTGCTTCGGACGGAGAATAATTGTCATTTATCTAAACATATCCGAATCATATAGCACATCGATGCAGGGGTTAGGGATCAGCTCGAACATTACAATTGTGGGTACCGGCATAGTACGGAGGCTCTTTTGCTTACAGGACACCTATTATTCCATAGTCAACAAAGATGTCACAATGAAAACTCACCCAGAACCATTGCGTCCTTTCCTTCCTGAAATTGCGGAATTTGCGAGACACAGCCATGAAAAGGTAATGCATCCAATCTTGAGGTAGTACGCTTTCCATCAGACCACATTAAGCGCCCGAGTCTGACATTTATTTTAGGCTTCTAGCAGCCGGTTTGGAGCTCCCAGAAGATACATTTGTCAAAATGCATGGGTTTGACAACGTTGGTGAAAGCTATGGTGAGTGAACTCGAGTCAGAATTGCCATCACATTTACCAATCTATAATCAGTGCGTTTCATGAAATAGTAAGCCCACTACCAGCTTAGCACGAGCCAAAGGGCTCATCACTCCCGAACCACAGTTATCCCAGGTTGGAGGAAGAAGAGACAAAGACAAAGAACGTATGGATGAAAGGGCACGCAGGTTCTTTGTTTTTTGACATGTGCTATTTCGAAACACGTCTCATACTACTATATGTCCAGATTTTGGCACGATCACAATATTATACAGCCAGCCAGTTGCTGCCTTACAAATCTTGACGAAGGATGGGAAGTGGAAGTGGGTTAGGCACATTGAAAATGCACTGGTCAGAGGTCCGATAATTTACTCAAAGGTCAACCTGTGAACATCATTCAATAGGTCATCAATGTCGGCGACGCAATCGAATTTCTTTCCGGTGGATATTATCGTGCGACTGTGCATCGGTAAGTTTGAACTTCATATTGTACGCAGGCGAACACGGTGCTGACATTGCGTCCTACGTAGGGTTGTCCAACCGCCACCTGATCAACGCTCGTACACGCGTCTCGGAGCATTCTACTTCGGTATGACAGACGACAATGTCCTACTTGCGCCACTTCTAGAAAGTCCCGTGCTTCAACGAGTTGGATTATCGAGTCGTAAGCTCGAAAGTGCAAATCCGCCCACAATGGAGGAATGGCGCAAAGGCAGGATATCCGCGTATGGACAAACGGAATTGAAACCAGTAATCAACGAAAAGGGAGAAAAGATAGTCGAGGAGGAGATTATAAACGGAGTTCTCGTCCGGCACTACAATTGAATGCACGCTCGAAGTTTCCAAAAGAAAGTTGCCCGATGTACATGTAATCTATTTTCAAAAGTTGTCGAAGCTATTGCTATCTGCATCTCAATCGCTCTCGAGTTTGACGAACCGGTGGACAGATTTAACGAAATGGTATATCACTACCATTATCTCTACGTGTAAGTTATATGGGTCCCTCAATCAAGCTTAATTTTAATGGGCCATACGCTATGTATTGAAACCGGTTTCACTGCCTAAAAGTCTCTTTTTTATTGTGGAACGACGAACACGGGATGTCATTGGTATGAAGGACACACGAGCCTTTTCATGATGGAGTGTCGAAAGTGCTGCGGTGTGCGCCAATGGTTACCCACATAAATCGTAACTTTCTATGATATATTGGATTACTAGCATACTCGTATCTTGTCAATGACAAATACACACTATGACACACTGGCATATCCAGTGATAAGAATGTCGATGGAGTGGTATTATCGTGAGAACTGGTCTAGATTTGGCGCTTTCGGGGCGCCTAATTCACCATTTGGGAGGTGCCAGGTGCGTGTTGAGTAGTAGACCATTAATACGCTCCCTTCATCGAGTACCTATGGCAAAAAAACCTAGAGTAGTACATGTATCGCTCGCTTTTCAAGTATTATACTTGTGGCGCTGTCTCTTGGGCTCCCTTGTGTATCCCACGAGTCGCGAAGAGTAATTTACTTCGGTCCTATTTGACTTGCCTGTTAATAAACCTAATAGTAGTCAGTTTCCCGACGGCAAGATGTTGTAGATCACGAGATAGACAGCTGGTTGCGCCTGTCGTATATTGACGTACTACTGGCTACTTAGTAGACGTCAAACTTCATAATTAAATGCTAAAGATATCCCGCCTTCCTCATGGTATATGACTGCATGAGATCATATATAAGAGGCTTAAAAAACAACTCGGAGTCGACCAAGAAATTAGCCAGTCCTCAAAGTAAGTAAACCGTAGCTTAGAAGTATTGTCTTCACACTATATTAACGTACTGTATAAAATTAGATTATCCCGAGCGAGCACAGCACGCAATCCACACATAGGTCAGAACAAGCTCTATAATTTTACGAGCATCATTCTAATCTATGAGTATGGTATATACAAGTTTAACATGCCAACCACAACGCCTTGTTCCAACTGCGGTACCAGTACCACGACAGCCACTACCACTGGATGGGGAGGTAAGTTCTATCCAAAAGAATTTAGACATTCTATATCCTAATACAGTCCTATTTTAACAGGAAAATCTTGTGGATGCAAGCAGAATATATGCAACAAATGCAAGACCGTGAAGAAATTCGTTTACTCTTGCGTCAGCCACGCAAAGAGGGCAAAGTAATCGTACTATCATGAGAACTTTGATATGCATCTGAGATGCACGTAACATGATCCTTACCTGCGTAAGCTTCGTATATTCGTAGGATCAGATATGGTTATTTGGAAGTTAACGTCTCTGTGTGAAGCGTAATAGTCAAAAATTGTAACTACACCAGTCGATAAACTTTTGTACAAGTCGCTTGCATGCCGCCGTCGGATCAATGTGTTTAATCTCCGCTACTATCGACAAGACGCGCTGAGTTCGAACAACATCCGTCATCATACATCAACCGTGCCTAACACTTTCCTCGCATTGCTGTTCCTTTAACTCGAAAGAACTCGTATAGGCAGGTCGTAGATACGAAATTTAGCCGATCAAGAAAATCCACGGCATTCAGCCGCGACGCCCTACTGACTCTGGTTGTATCCTGTTGTCTCTTGCTCCATCGGGCAGAAACTTATGCGCGACTTTCAACAGTGTGCATATATGCGCTTTCTTTACCCTTGTCGATGCTTATGTGCTTTTTGGACATGCCAAGACCTCCTCCTTGCTTCTGACATGCAGCGCGTGGCTGAGGTAGAGCCAGGAACACACCATCTACGTTCGTGATTGGCTTCCGAGGTCTTCTTGTTTCCCCGCATTTTTCCGTCAGGAAAATATCCGGACTCGACAGATCTAAAAAACTATGACATAGCATTTTTGCTATATTCCGTGTAAAAAGCTCTGAATAGTTGACATTTCAGCTAAATTCTACTATAAAAAGTGCGTGTGTCGGAGACTCGTTTCATCCAATAGTTCTCTAGCATGCATCTTAGTCTCCCAGTTCTTGCAAGTGCCGCCGCCTTCGTTGGTCAAGTTGCTGCCCATGGATATGTTCCACTTTTGAGAATCAATGGCAAGGATATTCCTGGATGGGACATCAGCAAAGGTATGTATGCATGGCGCATGTTTGCCCACTATTCCTACCTAATACCTTTTCTCTAGATCCATACACAACCCCTCAAGTAATTAAATAAGGGACAGAATTTTTAAACGATACTGATATTGTTTTTCCAGCCTCTGAGAGTCGTGCGCGGCACAAAACTTGATAGCGGGTTTATCTCTGATGTTACCTCGACCGATATTACTTGCTCAATCGGAAACCAAAAACTTCCTCCGGTGCGCGCATATATGCTTTTTTAGATAGTGTTTGCTCAAAAACTACTCAGGGTCCCATTCAAGCGACTGTAGCTGCAGGTGGAACCGTTCAAGTTCTCTGGAACACATGGCCGCTTGGTCACTTTGGCCCCGTGTTGAATTACATGGCTAAATGCCCTACGGATAATTGCTCCACCTTCAAGGGAGACACAGGTTCACCGTGGTTTAAGGTAAGATGATCCGCGAACTTTCAATATCAAATTGCTTTTCTCACATTCTGCTCTAAAAGATCCAACAAGATGCATTCGTCAATGGCGTTTGGGCATCAGACACTCTGGCCAGAAGCAATTTTACCTACAACGTGCACATTCCGAGCAAGATCGCACCTGGGAGCTATGTAAGTCCTTCCTGACTTATCATCCACGTCTCTTGAAAACTTATATGATTACTGTACCAGCTCCTGCGCCACGAGAACTTGGCTTTGCATGCCGCATCTAGTCAAGGCGGTGCACAATTCTACCCTGTTTGTATTCAACTTACAGGTGAAGTGCATTCATCTCGAAAATAATGTTTCGATTCTCATTTTCACTTCTCGTACAGTTACCGGAGGAGGATCACTCAATCCATCAGGTCTCAGCTTCCCTGGTACATACAAGGTATGAGAAGCAAATTGCTTGAATTAACGAACTTTGGATAGTATTCTGACTCGGTGATATGTCAATCCTCAGGCTACCGACCCCGGCATCCTTTTCAACGTCTACCAAGGTGATGCCGTCAACGCAGCATATGTCCCCCCAGGCGGATCAGTTTACCCGGGATTGAACTGAATCCTGACATACGATAATATTTTTTTGCTTGCTGGAATTGCTTTTGTTATCTTTGTCGAAAAAATTACTAATATATAAATGGCAGAAATACTTGATGCCTGTTATTTTTTTGAATTTTTTCCGAAACGTATAGTCAAGAACAGAACCTTTGAAAGTGATGAGTTTTGTTGATGTGATCCAATATTCTCGGGATCATTATTGATAAGCGCGAGATTCCGTGGTTCTACCATTTTATATCCTTGGAAAATATGCCCGTTATATTTTCGGTTCACCATCTTCCATTCCATCAAATCTGGCAACTTCTCTTAGGAGTTTTTCTAGTTCAGCAGAATAGACTGCCTGCGGATCTTTGTGGTTCTCCAATGTTCTGGAAGGACGAAGAAACGGCGACTGGGTTTAAAAATAGATTTATAGAATTACCATATTAGGCATATGTCAAGTTCTCGAAATTTCCACCATATACGAGGAGATTCTTTATCCTAGCAGAAAGGCGCCTACAAAGAGGTATAAATATGAGCAGTTTCTATCGTGCATATAACTCAAGAAATTCAAGTCGACTACTGGCCTACGAACGCAAAACCTTTATTCACAACAACTCTCTGCCTTTTACTACGCAATGTCAAACGTCTTCTTCTACGAGCCTTTCTACGACTTTGACCGATTCCTCGAGCAAGCCCTCAACTCCCAGGCTGCTTTCAATGGTCAAAACCAGAAGAATCGTCAACTTGCTCAAAGAAGCGAGGTAGACGGCGCGGTTAGGTCACTGAAACCAAGGTTTGTTGTGTCATTCAATTTTGTACGGTCATAACATACTGACACATCTCTTTAGAATGGATCTGCACGAGGACAAAGATAAGAACTTGGTCACAGCCACCTTCGAGTTTCCCGGAGTGCAGAAGGAGAACATCAATATTGATCTTCACAATGGCAAGCTCACAGTCTCTGCGGAGACGAAACAATCGTCAGACCATGATGAGAACGGATATGCTGTGCGCGAGAGGCGCTTCGGAAAGTTCTTGAGGACATTGCAGCTTCCTCAGGGTGTTAAAGTAAGTACTTTGAATGCGATAGATATGTTTTTGAATCGATTGTTTATAATTGCTTCATAGGATGAAGAAATCAAGGCCTCTATGGAGAATGGTGTCCTAACGGTTACCTTCCCAAAGTCTGCTACTGTTACAGAATTGGCCCCCAAGAAGATCACGATCTCATAAATAATTCCTCTTCATATTATATCCCATCTTCATCGTACTCTTTGGGACTTCATTTGTAGTTTCCGTTTCTTTCGATCTCTGATTTTCTGTAATTCTACAATAAAAGTTGTAATTTTTAGTAGCATACCCCGGAACACGAGTACATTTCCTTATGAAAATCTTGATGGACAAGGACTGTGATTAAATATTAAAAGCTGATCCTTTTCGCATGCAAAAAAGTTAGGGAAATGAATTAGAACCAACAAAATATGTCGCTCCTCAATTAGAGTTTCGTTGCGGTTGCTACTCCAGCTTTCAAGGTAGCGTCTACTATTTCGCCCATAGCAATGACGGCTTCCTCCTCCAATGTTCTTCCAATGAGCTGAATTGATATAGGAGCGTCTTTGAAAGTCTGTGGCTCATCTGAAAGTTGCATGTAAGTTTATTCTTCATTGTCATAATAATCTGAACGTTGAAGACGTACAGAGCTCGTAGTTGGATTTGTCCAAGTCCGTGTAAAACTCATGAGCTGGTTTCTTAACGTCGATGGTCGGGTCGACAAATAGACCAGAGGGAATGACCAATGCGGTATAGTCGAGCGCATTCCAAATACCGGTATAATTAGCGATCCTGTCGTTATTCGTCTGAGCTTTGTCGGAAGTAAGAAATTAAACGTGAACACTCATACCTGTTATGCCCATGAGGAGGTGCTGTGTATGGGGCACAAGGAGAAATAATAGCGTCCACGGGCCTTCCGGTACCTGCTTGGGAAATGGTAGCATTCCAATGGTCCATGTAACCCTCTCGAAGGTCCCGCCTCTTTCTGTGGATCTGCCACAACTGATATGCCGAAATTGCTTCTTCGGAAGGACGAAACGCTGGCTTATCACCAGGTATGACTTTGGCTGAATTGTCAAAGTCTACCGCAGTCAGCATCATACTATCGATAATAGGCTCTCCAGTTGGAGCTGTCACAACGCGGTAGTCCTCTGCCGCGGCAGACGTCCAAATCGCACTCTTAAAAAAACGGTCAAATTGTGGACACGAGCAAAGTATATAGAAATGCGAGGACGTACAACGTTCTTATAGATGTCAATATGATTCAGTGGCTTCCAGTCAATGACTAGAAAGAGGTCAGATCTTGGATACGTAATGAGGTGCGAGCAATACATACCTCGATGACCAGCTTGAATAAGTGCTTCCTTTGTCCGTTCCAGAGCTCTGAAAACAGGAGGATGGGGTACTACGACCTCGTCATGCCACAAAATTGCAAAACAAAGAGGTGTTTTGCCTTCTCCGTGGTCGCACAGGTTGTATTCGGCATCATTCCATGGCTTTCTAACAGCCATTGGATCCTTCAGCCATGGGGTGTGACTAACAACACTTTTGATAAAGCTCTTGACGCCAACCAAGCTCTTGGATATAGGCCCAAGAACGGAGAGCACTGACTCTTGTCCTTCAAGTGAATTAACGCATCCAGCGTACGGAACACGCCCTATCGAAGGTCGCAGACCGTAAAGGCCATTAAATGAGGATGGAATACGAATGGACCTATTATTGTTTGATGAGCGGACTGAATGCATCCATGGACGTATACAAGTGATTACCCTCCGATGTCCGATCCTACGCCAATGGGGCTGCCTTTGAGGGCAACAAGGGCGCCTTCCCCGCCAGAGGAGCCACCTGAGGTTAGAGCGCGGTTGTATGGGTTCAGTGTTCGACCGAATATGTGGTTGAATGTCTCTGGCCACTGTGATTTCACCTTAAGCTACGAGAAGAAACGTATATTGCTTCCAAATTCGTACCATAAGGGTTTGTGGAACATTTGTCTTCACGTACAAAACAGCTCCGCTTGCCTCGAGAATATCCACTAGAACTGAGTTCTTGGCCGAATATTCGCCGATCCAAGAGACGTAACCTATGGTACTGTTATTCAAGATACAAAGTATGGTCTCGTAGTAAAGCAGCATACCTATGGTCGATTCTATGCCCTTGATATTAATTTGGTCCTTCAAAGAGATAGGCAGACCTGTGAATTTCATCACAATTTAGATATGTATTGAAAGAGAATGAAGATAAGATAAGTGTACCATGTAATGGTCCAACAACCTTCCCCGTAGTCTTCAAATATTCGTCTAATTCTGCCGCACGCGCTAACGCGCGTTCAATAAATATTTCCGTGAGGCAATTAACCTATATAGAATGTAAGGAACGAGATTCGGCAAATGTTATTGATAAAAACTTGCCAATTGGTGTGCAATGATCGCACGTTTGGAGAACGCGGTGGTGACTTCCACAGCCGACCATGTTCCATTGGCCAAGTTACCAAGCAGACCCTCAACATGCGTGTTGGTGATTTCAATTTCCTTCTCCGAAAGTAAGCCACTTCTCTCTGGGAAATCGATTACGTTCAGCGTGTCCTGGGGCGGAAGGTTGGTCAAGATCCATTCCTTGGGTATGGTAGCTGCCTGTCGTAGTTTCTTCTCCGCGACTATCGCCGTCCAGTGTGGTTTTGTCGACATACTGTTCCTTCAATTCGGCCCTTCAATCTTGAGAAGATAGCTGGAGTAAGATGTTCAGATAGATTCCGTTCATACTCAGATAAGACCTTACTTATCAGTGGGAATCGATTGGGGAATTTACCCTGGCACTACTACAGATGTCGAGGCCACCGCCACATGTGACCCCTTTCAGATAACATGTTGAGCACTCAAAAGCCAACCGGCCATATCATCCTGGAGGA
>Ga0247779_1000956_pt1 | contig 14965 bp, 5 predicted proteins | sample UWRJL221509R5_FD_179925 | JGI IMG/M metagenome (GOLD analysis project Ga0247779, IMG submission 179925) | Plant litter microbial communities from Arlington Agricultural Research Station in Wisconsin, United States - UWRJ-L221-509R-5 | ecosystem: Environmental > Terrestrial > Plant litter >... | reverse complement strand
AGAGGGCCCTCGTCATCGACGACCAGAATCCGCTGACCAGTTCCCATGGGCACGGTCGGGCTGACCTCATCCGTGATCTCCGGTGCGTCGCCGATGTGCGGCAGATATACGGTAAACACGCTGCCCGCGCCCGGCTCACTCTGCACGTCGATGGCGCCGCGCGCCTGAACGACGATGCGCTGCACCAGCGAGAGGCCGAGACCGGACCCGACGCCAGAGGCCTTCGTCGTGAAGAACGGGTCGAATATGCGCGGCAGGGTCTCGGGAGAGATGCCGGAGCCCGTGTCGCCGACGCGCAGCACCAGCCAGCTTCCCGGCGAAACGGTGCCAATGGCCGCCGATCTCTGTTCCGCCGGAGACTCCAGGCCGAGCCGTACCGACAACGTGCCCTGCGCGCCCATGGCCTGCACGGAATTGGTCGCGAGGTTCATCACGAGCTGATGAACCTGGGTGGCGTCGCCGAGGATCGCTGCGCGACCGGCTTCCAGGCGGACGTCCATTCGAATCTCCGGCGGTCGCTTTCCGTTCAAGAGGGACAGCACCTCGCGAACGATCCTTTCGACATGCACCGGCACGCGCTCGCCAGCGGCACCACGACTGAACGACAAGACGCTGTCGACGAGCACTCGACCGCGTTCACCTGCGGTCAGGACGTTGGCAATGTCATCGTGCAGGCGAGTGCCCGCAGTTGTCGACCGCTTCGCTCTCTCGCCGTACCCGAGGATCGCTCCCAGGATGTTGTTGAAGTCGTGAGCAATGCCCTCGGCGAGCGTCCCCATGGCCTCGAATCGTTCCGCCTGCCTCAGGCGGACTCCGAGACGCCGCATCTCCTCTTCGTGTTTCTTGCGCTCGCTGATGTCGCCGACTGAGCCGACGAGCCGATGCGGTCGGCCTGCCTCATCGCGCAAGGCCTGGCCTCTCTCGCGGACCCAGCGCACGTCGCCGGCCGCCCCGATGTAGCGCAGCTCGACGTCATACGCCGGCGACATCCCCGCCAAGTGCTTCGCGAGCGCCACCCGTTGTCGCTTCTCGTCTCCTGGAGGCATGTTGACGATGCCCCGCCACTCGGCGAGGCTGCGCCTGGACTCGCCGGCCGGCACGATGCCGATCAGTTCCTGGGTTCTGGCAGGCAAATACAGCGATCTCGTGACCAGATCGAGGTCGAAGATGCCCTCGTTCGCCCCCGCAAGAGCGAGCGCATATCGCTCTTCGGAAGTCCGCAGCTCCTCCGTGGCCCGCATGCGCTCCGTGATGTCCGTGGTGGCGATGCTCGCTCGAAGCATCCGGCCGGCGTCGTCTCGAGCGTACAGAGTGGTGACATGCATCCAACGCGTCTCGCCATGCCGGATGACGCGCGTGTCGAACTCGAGCCGCTTCGCGTCGCTGGCTCGGCTGGTCTCCATGAGTTCCACGACCCCCGAACGATCTTCCGGGTGAAACGGAAACCGCTCGATCATTTGCTGGCTGCGGCTGATCGACAATTCCGCCGGCAAACCCCATTGTTCGAGAAAGCGCGGCGATGCGTAGAGGGTGTCGGACTCGGCAATCCAGTCGGCGTGGCCGTCCGCCGCCGCCGCGATCGCCAGCGCATAGCGCTCCTGCGACTCCCGCAAGGCGGCCTCGGACTGCTTGCGCTCTGCATTCTCCCGAACGAGACGCCCGTAGAGATCCGCGTTTTGAAGCGAGATCGCGGCCTGCGAAGCGATCAGTTCCAGGACAGCATGGCGCTCCGGGGTGAAGACCTGGGTGGCCAGGTTGTTCTCGAGATAGAGCATACCGACCAGGCTCCCTTGGGCGACCAGAGGAAGACAGGCGATCGATCGCGGCCGATGCTGGGCCACATAAGCGTCCCGGAACAGTGCCGGGTTCGCCAATGCATCGTCGATCACGATGGCGCGCCCCGTCCTGGTCGCCTCGCTCAAGACCGTCGGAGGAAGGTCATCGTGCCGCACTAGGCGTCGCCTGGGCTCGACGGTCACGCGATCTGTGCTGGACGAAGCAACCGCCTCCAGCCGCCACTCCCCGCCAGCTTTCAACAGCAGCGACCCGCCTTGGGCGCCTGCATGCGCCATCGCGATCGTCATGAGCTTCTCGACCAGGTTGGACAGAACGATCTCGCCTGAAAGCGTCTGCGACACCTTGACGATGGTCGAGATGTCCACACGCTCGAGCGCCGCCTCGATAGTCGTAGACGACGCGACAGGGGGACTCCGTTCGATGTCCGGATACTGTTCGTCGAGAAGGGCTACCTTCGCATGTGCGCCCCAGCTCAGGTAGTCGGCGCGCGCCTGCTTCAGGTACCACTTGGCGGCGCTGCTCAGCCCAGAAGCCCGGCTATGGGCCGCGGCCAGCTCGTAGGCCAGGGCGCGATCGTGTTGGAACCCGTTGTCCGTCGCGGCCTGGATAGCTCGCTCGTAGAGCTGGCTGGCCTCCAGCAAACGACCGTCGGCACGAGCGACTTCTGCAGACACCAGAGCATGTCGATGGCCGAAACTGGATGGGCAGCTGTCCGACCAACGTTCGAGCGAGGCCAGATTGATGGCCAGCCTCGCCCGCCCATCGGAGAGTTCCACAGCCCCTTCCCGGTGCAGGCAGGCTGCGATTGCCAGCGACTCATAGAAGCAATAGTTGGCTGATTGGACATGGTTCCGCGCGGACCAGGCCATCGGCGCCGCTTGCCGAGCGTACTCCAGGGAGCGCACGGGGTCACCGAGAACGAGGTAGCGCTGAACCTGCAAGATCCAGTGGAAACAGATGACGACCGGAATCCCGCTTGAAAGCGCTCGTCGCTCGGTTGCATCATCATCGCGGGCAGCGAGGTCGTCGGACGCGCCAACCATGTTGCCGACGAACCCTCGCATGCTGGCGATGATGTCGCCCACGTGCTTCACCTGGTTCTTCTCGGCGAAGCTGAGTCCGTCCGAGATCTGGCGGCGAAGCTCCAGAAGCGAATCGCCACGGAACAGGAGGTCCGTCAGCTTATGCTCCACGCTGTAGCAAGCGAAGATCAGTGAACCAGCCTCCTTGGCGAGCTTCAACGCGATGTCCAGGCATTCGATGGCCTCGGCCACCGGACGCGTCCAGATCAACGCTTGCTGCAGCGTGACATAGGCTCCGGCATTGATCGCGCGGAACTGACTCTTTTGAGTGATCGCGACGCTGGCCCTCGCAAAGCGCTCGCCGTCCTCGAACCGGTGAAAGACTGGCCCCAAGCTGAGACCGACGCATGAGAAGCCGAACGTCGATGCCTCGAAGATCCCATGCTTGAGGGTCAGCGAGACCAGGCGGCAGGCGATGATCAGGTAAAGGTTCGCATTGGTGAAATAGGCCGCCAACCCCACATGGAACATGATGGTCGTCGCGGCGGCCGTCTCGCGATCCTGGATGAGTGGCAACTCGACCAGGCTCTCGATGGGTCGGTCGCCGAGGGCCCTTCGCATCGATTGGTACTCTGCCTGCAATTCATCGCTGCCCGGGTTCGGCGGAAACGAATGCCCAAGCAGGGCGAGCCCTTCGAGTGCCGTAGGGACGATCTTCTCGACGTCGCCGCGCATCAGCTGCAGGGTCATGCGCAGGACGTAGGCGCGCGCCGAATCGACTTTTGAATTGGCGCGCTCGATGAGCGTCTCCACGAGAGCAGAGGCGTCGTCGACTCGTACGCGCGATATCTCGCATTCCGCAAGCTCGAAGCGCAGGTTGAACGCCAGGTCGTACTCGCGATGCCAGGCATCGTCCCCCAGGATCTCGCTCCCGGCCTGCAGATAGCCACAGGCAGCCTCGTAAGCCGTCGCCGCCTTGGCCTTGACACCGGCCTTGAGGTTCAGCGTGGCCACAACGGTGCGTTCCGCGACCGACGCCAGGGCTAGCCTGCCGGCATTGAGCTGGTTGGCAATGTCGAAGACCCGGTCGCCACCGTCGCCAGCCGGCAGGCTGTTGGCCAGTGCCATGCCGATGTTCAGATGCATGCGTGCCCGCGAGTCTTCGGGGACGACCGCGTAGGCGGCTTCCTGCACGCGGTCATGGGCGAAGCGATATTCGCCGTCCCGAACCTGCACCACGCCTGCTTCCACCGCAGCCCTGAAGTCTTCGTCAACGACCTGATTCCCGCCGCCGACCAGCGCCAGGTCCCGGGAACTGGCTCCGCTGCCGAAGCAGGACAGCAACTTGAGGGCCTCCTGGGTCGCTTCGGGCAAGCGCCAGATGCGACGAATCATCAGGTCGGCCAGGTTGTCGGTGTAGCCTCTCGCCGCCACCACCGGGATGTCCCACGTCCAGCGCTGTGCTTGGGGTTGGAAGCGCAACAGGTTCTGCTCGGCCGCGTCTGCCAGAAACTGCCCTGCAAAGAAGGGGTTACCACCCGTATTCGTGTAGACGACCTCCGCGAGCGATCGGCAGGAAACCATGTCGGTCCGCAGGGCGTCGCCTACCAGTTGGTTCACATCGTCGAGGCCGAGCGCCTCGAGCACGATCCGTTCGATAGCGATGCCTCGACCTTCGATGGCAGCGATCGTGGCGAGCAGGGGATGAGCCGGCCCGATCTCGTTGTCGCGGTAGGCCCCGATGAGGTGGAGGTGACGGCATTCCGGGTGGCAGGCGAGGTGTTGCATGAACGCCAGGCTCGCAGGGTCTTGCCATTGAAGATCGTCCATGAACAGGACAAGCGGGTGCTCCGGCCTCGCGAACGCAAGAACGAACCCGGCAAGCGTGTTCCGGAAGCGGACGGAGGCCTCGGCGGGCGACAGTACCGGCGGAGCGTCCTGCGGGCCCAGCAGCACCTCGAGCTCCGGCATCACTTCCAGAAGGACAGCCCCGGAACTGCCCACCGCCTGGCCCAGCTGGCGCCGCCACCGGACGATTTCCGTCTCGACCGAGGCGAGGATGCGACGCAATTGATCACGGAACGCTTCGGCGAGCATCGAGTACGGCGCGTCCGCGTGCAGCAGATCGAACTTGCCCGCGACGAAGAAGGCCTTGGGCAGGACGAGGCGCCTGTGCAATTCGTTGACAAGCGACGACTTGCCGATGCCGGAGTACCCCGAAACCAGTGTCAGCTCAGGGCGGCCGCTGGTGCGAACCCGCTCGAAAGAAGCGCCCAGGCGGGCGACATCCTGGTCGCGTCCATAGAGCTTCTCAGGCACTGCCAGCCGACCGGCGTTATCACGCCCGCCGAGCGGAAAGCTCGTCAACTGACCGGTGGCCGTCCAGTCAGCGAGGCAGCGCCGCAGATCTGCCTCGAGTCCTTCGGCGGTCTGGTAACGCTCCTCGCCGGTCTTCGCCAGCAACCTCATCACCACGGCGGAGAGCCGCTCGGGGATGCTGGGGCGGCGCTCAGCGAGCCGCTCGGGCAACCTCGCCACATGGCAGTGAATCCACTCAAGCGGCTCGGCAGCGCTAAAGGGCAACGAGCCGGCCAGCATCTCGTAGAAGATGATGCCGAGCGCGTAGAGGTCGCTCCGGGAGTCGATGGAGCGGTTCATGTGCCCGGTCTGCTCGGGGGACATGTAGGCGAGCGTGCCCGCCAGACGTTCCGGACGGCCAAACGCCTCGTGCTCACGAGGCAGCCGAGACGCGATGGCAAAGCCGGTGAGCCAAGCCTGCCGTTCCTCGAGATCGATGAAGATGTTTCCCGGCTTCAGGTCGCGATGGATGAGCCCCGCGCGATGCATTTTTCCAACCGAATTGGAGATGGCGACGGCAGCGGTCAGGAAGCGCGAGACGTCCCACGGCAGACCCATCCAACGACTCAGCAAGACACCGCCGGGGTCGGACAGATAGAGCTGCAGGCTTCGCCCGTCAGCGACGAGCATCGTCGGAAGAGCGGACCAATCCGGCTGGACAACATCGCGATGCTCGAACTCGCGCTCGAGGCGTCCCCGTGCCACGCTGTCGGCGTCTGCGGAGGCGACCAGAACGAGCAGCGCTGCCCCCTCGCTATCGGCCGCCCCGCGATACAGCGTTGCGCTACCGTCAGCGCGCAGCTTCTCTAGATCATTGGCCCGAGGAATCGACGCTGGCATGACTGAGGCTGGTTGCTGCCAGCAACTGGCGCGAAGGCGGATGAAGCACGTGCGCTCACATGCCACGGGCTCGGCTGCAGATGTTACCTAAATGCGGCCGCGCCGTTGGATGGGAGGGCGCACGCAGTAACCCAGCGGGGGGATGCCGGAAACGGCAATCGACAGCGAACATTTAGGCATGCTCGACCAAGCGGCTGATGACTAGGCGCTGTGCGGGCAGGAATTCTCAATCCCCCATCATGGAGCTGAAAATGCACAAATCCATCGTCGTCGCTTCCCTCCTGGCGATGAGCGCCTCGGTCGCTCTCGCCCAATCCGCCGCCACGCCGGCGTCCGGCCCGGCTGCGTCGGCCTCGGCTCCCGCCAAGCGCAAGATCTTCCACGCGCCGAAGCTGCGCAAGGGCGCGACGCCGGCCACGAATCCCGAACTGTCCGCTGACAAGAAGGGCGGGGCCTGAGGCGAGTATCGGCTCGGATGACTCGCACGCAGGGGGGATCTAGAATTATTTCCGCCCGCCGCGATCGTCGGGGCATCGCGCGCGCTGATAGTTGCGCCCGCATCAACGCATGCACGAGAGGACGCTCTTGCCGGTCGACTCCGTCGTCTATGTCGTCGATGACGACCCTGCGATTCGCGGTGCCCTCTCGTCCCTCCTGAGGTCCCTGGATTTCCGCGTCGAGACGTTCGCGACGGCGCATGAATTCCTCCTGCGTGCCCCGACGGGGGCCTCTTCCTGCCTGATCCTCGACGTTCAGTTGCAGGAGGCCAGCGGCTTCGACCTGCAGCGCGAGATCGCCGCGTCCGGCCAGCAGATTCCCATCATCTTCCTGACGGGCCATGGCACGATTCCCTTGACCGTGCGGGCGCTGCGCGCCGGCGCGGTGGAATTCCTGACCAAGCCGTTCGTGGAGGCCGATCTGGTCCTGGCGGTGCGCCAGGCACTCGCGCACGCCGAAGTCGCCCACGGCACGCGGACGTCGTTGATTGACTTCGAGACGCGATACGCGTCGTTGACGGATCGCGAGCGCGAAGTCGCCGGCCACGTCATCGCGGGGAAGCTCAACAAGCAGATCGCGGCCGACCTCGGGCTCAGCGAGATCACCGTCAAGGTTCATCGACGTCGCGTGCTGCAGAAAATGGGGGTGCGCTCACTGGCCGATCTTGTGCGAATCGCGGAGCGTCTCGGCTTGACCCGCGATCCGGCCACGGGCCGTTATACAAAGGTGTAATGGCTTGAGCCGCCTGAACGCCTATCCTGCCGAGATGACGAACACGCAGCCCCGGCAGGGCAACGGGACCGGGCTGCCGCCCCTCATCTGCGTCGTCGACGACGACGAGTCCGTGCGAGACGCCATCAGCACGCTGCTGCGCTCCGTGGGCCTGGACTGCCGCACTTTCGAATCAGGCCAGGACTTCATGCGCTCAGGGCTGGGAACTTCAGCCGATTGTCTGATCGTCGATCTGCGCATGAAAGGAATGTCCGGGCTCGAACTGCAGACCTCGCTCGCGCACGCTGGATCGATCCTGCCGACCATCTTCATTTCCGCCCACGGGGACGAGGACGCGAAGGCACGGGCGGCTGCCGGCGGGGCGCTGGGCTTCCTGTCCAAGCCCTTCGAGGAGCGCGAGCTGCTCGACCACGTGAACTCGGCGCTCGCCCGCCGCATCTGAGTCGACCCGGGCTTCGTCACGTGGCAAGCAACCACCCTGCCGAAGGAGCGGCGCCATCGACGCTCCCGCACACCCTCGATGCGCTTGCAGCGGAGGGGGTTGCCATCGACCGCAGCGCGGTCACGATCCTGCGCCGAGATGCGGGCTCGACCATCTATCGCGGATGGCTCGAAGGGACACGGCACGCCATCCTGCTCGGAGTCGGTCGGGAGGATCGCCCGCCTCATGAATTCAATCGCCGCGCCGAGCATCTGTTCGCATTGAGAGACTGGCTCGACCTGGACTTCGCGCCGGTCCCGCGAGATTTGATCTACGTTTCCGGCTCGGCTTGCCTCGTCCTGGACGATTTCGGCGGCGAACTTCTGACCCGCATGCCCGGCCGGCCGATGGAGATTGCGCTCTTCCTGGACGTCGCCACAGGCCTGTTCGAGGCGTTGGCGCGCATGCATGCGCGCGAGCTGGTCCATCGAGACCTTCGTGCAGAGAACATCCTCCTGGCCGAGAGCGGCCGGGTCGGCATCATCGGCTTCGGCGGAGCGGGACGCGTCGGCCCCGAGCACGCCACGAACGAGCCGACGGTCGCGTCACACGCATCGTGGCCCTACATGTCACCCGAGCAGACGGGGCGGATCAATCGTCCGGTGGGCACCCGAAGCGATCTCTATTCGGCGGGCGTCATCCTCTACGACCTGCTCGTCGGAGCGTTGCCTTTCTCGGCAGACGACCCGATGGGGTGGACGCATCAGCACATCGCGATCGTTCCCCCGCCGCCTGCCGAGCGCAACCCCGCCGTCCCGCAGCAGCTGTCGCGCATCGTCATGCGCCTGCTGGCCAAGACGCCGGAGACCCGGTACCAGACGGCGGAAGGCGTCATCAGCGATCTGCGGCGGTGCCGAGAGGAATGGCGCAAGAGCGGCACGATCCCTGAATTCCCGGTGGGAGACAGCGACGTTCCGGGCCGCCTGATCGTGGCGGGACATCTCTACGGCCGCGAAGACGACGTGGCCACGCTGCTGGATGCGTACGAGCGCGTGGCGGAAGACGGCCGCTCCCGCCTTGTCCTGTTGTCCGGCTATTCTGGCGTCGGCAAGTCCACGGTCGCCTCGGCGATGCAGGCGGCCGTCGTGCGTCGGCGCGGCATCTTTGTCAGCGGCAAGTTCGAGCAACACAAGCGGGACATTCCGTACGCCACCCTGGCGCAGGCGCTGAACACCCTCGTTGCCGGCCTGATCGGCCTGTCGGACGAAGACGTGGCGCCCTGGAGATCGCGCCTGGATGCAGCCCTGGAGGGAAACGGCCAGTTGATGTTGGGACTCGTGCCCGAGTTGGAGCTCATCATCGGCCCGCAACCGCCGCCACCGGACGTCCTTCCGTCTGAGGCCACGCGGCGATTTCACGGGACTATTCAACGCTTTCTGAGCGTGTTCTCGTCCCCCAGGAACCCCCTGGCGCTGTTCATCGACGACCTTCAGTGGCTCGACGCCGCCACGCTCGCGTTCATCCAGTACCTGGCGATGTCCCGCGACGAGTCATCGGCGTTGCTCGTGGGCGCCTACCGCGACAACGAGGTCGATGCCCGCCATCCGCTCCTGACCATGCGCGACCAGGTGCGCGAGGCGGGCGTGCAGGTCATAGAGCTTCGGCTCGAGCCTTTGAGCGTCGAGAACATCCAGACCCTGCTGGTCGACACGCTGCGCGAGACCGGACCGCGCGTCGATGCCCTTGCGTCCCTCGTCCACCGCAAGACTCGTGGCAACCCGTTCTTCACCCTCCAGTTCATCAAGGAGCTGGAAGTCCAGCGACTGCTTCGCTTCGATCGCAAGCGCCTGCGGTGGGACTGGGACCTCGACCTGATCGAGGCCCGCGGGTACAGCGACAACGTCGCGGACCTCATGCTGGAACGAGTCCGCAGGTTGCCTGACCGGGAAAGATTCCTGATCCAGCGCATGGCTTGCCTCGGAAGCGTCGCGTCGATCGAGACGTTGACCCTGGTCACCGGCGAGTCCGAGGCCGACATCGCGGCATGGTTCGTCTCGGTCGAGCGCGCCGGCCTGGTCCTCCGCCGCGAGAGCGTCTACAAGTTCCTGCACGACCGCATCCGGGAGGCGGCGTACTCGCTGTCGGCACCCGCCGACTGCGACGCCGTGCACCTCGAGATCGGCAGGCGCCTTGCATCGGCCGACCCCGAGCATCTCGACGCCAATCTGTTCGACACGGTCAACCAGATCGCCCGAGGGATCGAACTCGTCGAGGGCGACGACGAGCTCGTCGCGTTCGCCAGGCTCTTCCTGAGAGCCGCGCGCCGGGCGAAGGCCGATTCCGCGCACGACGCGGTTCTCGCGTACATTCGCGCTGGCCAATCCCTGCTCGACCGGATGGTGGAGGACGCGTGGCAGGCCGACTACGGGCTGTGCTTCGACCTTGCGACGAGCCGTGCGGAGTCCGAGCTTCTCACCGGGCGGGCCTCCGAGGCGGAGCGGACGCTGGCCGGCCTGGCCGACCGGGCGGCCGGCGCCATCGATCGCGGCACCGTGGCGGCGCTTCGGGTCACCGTGTACCTGGCCCTCGACGACAGCGCGAGGGCCATCGAGACCGGCCTTGCCTATCTGCGCGAGGACGGTACGGACTGGCCTCGACATCCCAGCCGGGAGGCGGCGACCAGCGCCTACGAGCGCCTGATGGCGAGCATCGAGCCCCGGGCCATCGGCGACCTCATCGACTTGCCGCTGATCACCGATCCTCACCAGCAGGTCAAGCTGGAAGTGGCCGTCGCGCTGCTTCCGCCGGCCTTCTTCAACGACGAGAACCTGGTCTGCCTGCTCTTGTGCCGCATGGCGGACCTGAGCATCCGCCACGGCAACTCGCCCGCGTCCCCGCTGGCGTACGCCTACCTCGGAATGGTGCTGCCCCCGCATTTCGGCGCGTTCAAGCCGGCGTTCGAGTTCGGCCAGCTGGGCCTCGCGCTGGTCGAGCGGGGCGAGCTCATCCGCTATCGCGGCCGCGTCACGATGTGCTTCGGCTCTCACGTCATGCCTTGGGCTCGCGCGGCGCGACTGGGCCAGCCGTTCGTGCGGCGCGCGATCGCCGCCTGCCGCGAGAGTGGCGACATCACCTATGCCGGATTCAGCTCGTGCACGCTCGTCACGAACATGCTGTTCTGCGGAGATGCCCTCGTCGACGTCGCGCGGGACGCCGAAGGCGGACTCGGCTACGTGAAGTCGATCGGCTTCGGTCTGATCGTCGACATCATGACCACCCAGCTCCAGTTCGTCCGTTCCCTTCAGGGCAGGACCCGCGAATTCGGAAGCCTCGACGATGCGGACTTCTCGGAGGCGACGTTCGAGACGCATCTGCAATCCAATCCCAGCCTCGACATCGCGGCGTGCTGGTACTGGATCCGCAAGGCACAGGCGCGATTCCTGTCGGGCCGCATCGACTCGGCGCTCGAGTGCATTGGCCGCGCGGAGCCGCTTCTGTGGACGTCGAAAGGCCACTTCGAGCACGCCGAGTACCATTTCTACGCAGGCCTGATACGGGCGGCAAGCGCCGGCGCGACGCATCGACAAGCCCGGTCCCGACAGCTCGACGCCCTCGCCATCCACCGCCGGCAGCTCGATCTCCTGGCGCTGCACTGCCGCGCCAACTTCTCGGCGCGGGCCAGCTTGCTGGCGGCCGAGGAGGCCCGACTGGACGGCGACGCCTTGGGCGCAATGTCTCTGTTCGAGGCCGCCGTGATGCAGGCGCGTGAATCTCGCTTTGGCCACGATGAGGCGCTGGCCCTCGAGCTGTCGGCGAGCCTGCACGAAGCGCTCGGGCTGAGGCATGTCGCGGAGGCACTGGCGCGCCAGGCCCGGGATGGCTATCTCGAGTGGGGCGCGCATGCGAAGGCTCGCCAGGTCGAGGAGCGGTACGATCTTGAAGCCTCGCCAACCCTGGCCAACGGCTCCGAGTCCGTTGTCAGTGCGGAGTCCTTCGACATCGCGGCGGTGGTTCGCACCGCACAGGCCATCGCGAGCGAGGCGGGTCTCGAGAATCTGCTGCGGTCGCTGATGCGCATTGCCCTGGCCCACTCCGGCGCCGAGCGCGGCGCACTCGTTCGCGCGCGCGGGGATGCGCTGCGCGTGGAGGCACGAGCGCACGTCGAGCATGACGAGATCAAGACGGATCTGCGATCCCTTCCCCTGGCTCCCGAGGAACTGCCCGGCACGATCGTCCACACCGCGATCCGTACGCGCCAAGCCGTGCTGGTGGAGGACGCGCGCACATCGGAGGCATTCTCGGCGGACCCGTATCTGAAGCGGAACTCGTGCCGCTCGGTGCTGTGCCTGCCCTTGGTCAAGCAGTCCGACCTGATCGGCCTGCTCTATCTCGAGAACAACCTGGCCTCTCACGTCTTCACGCCGGCACGCGTTGCCGTCCTGACGCTGCTCGCCTCCATGGCGGCCATGTCGATGGACAATGCCTCGCTCGAGGACAAGGAATCGCTGCTTCAGGAAGTCCACCACCGCGTCAAGAACAACCTCCAGCTCATCAGCAGCATGCTGTCGTTGCAGGCCATGCGCGTGGACGATGCCGCGGTGGCCGCGCTGTTCGCCGACAGCTGCAACCGCCTGCGCTCGATGGCACTCGTGCACGAGAACCTCTACCGGGCAGGTAACTTCGCACGCGTTCCCATGGCCGCCCATCTTCACAATCTGTGCGCGCAGCTCGTGCGCGCTTACGGGATGGAGGCGCAGAGCATCGTGCTCGATGTCCGGGCCGACGACCTGCATCTCGACCTGAGCCGGGCCGTTTCTTGCGGATTGATCGTCAACGAGCTGGTCTCGAACGCGCTCAAGCATGCCTTCCTGCGCGGACAGCCCGGGACGGTTCGCGTGCGCCTGCGGGTGCTGCACGAGGGACGCTGCGAACTGTCCGTGGACGATGACGGGTTGGGTCTTCCGGCGCTCATCGACGTTGCCAACGCCGAGACGCTCGGCCTGCAGCTGGTCGGCGACCTGACGGCTCAGCTGCACGGCAGGTTGTCCGTCGACCGCTCGCGGGGCACGCGGTGGACGATCGCGTTCGAAGCCGATCTGAAGGAGCCCACATGAGCGGCCACCGCATCCTCATCGCCGAGGACGATCGAGTCGTTGCGCGTCACCTGGAGCAGCAGCTCATCCGCATGGGCCACGCCGTCGTCGGCAAGACGGCGAGCGGCGAGGAAGCCTGCAGCCTGGCCGTGCGGCTTCAGCCCGACCTGGTGCTGATGGACATCCGCCTCGAGGGGACGCTCGACGGGATCGATGCGGCGGAGCGCATCCGCGGCTCCGCCGGCACGGCCATCGTCTTCCTGACGGCCTACGCGGACGACGAGACGCTCAGGCGCGCGCGGCTGACCGAGCCTTTCGGCTACCTGCTCAAGCCCTTCGAGGAGTCGCAGCTGCGCTCCGTCGTCGAGATGGCTCTCTACAAGCAGGCCTCCGAACGGCGGCTGCGCGAGAGCGAACGCCGCTTCGCCGCGACGCTCGCGAGCATCGGCGACGCCGTCATCGCGACGAACGAGCAGCGGGCGATCACGTATCTCAACCCGGTCGCGGAACGCCTGACGGGATGCCCGGCCGCGCAGGCGATCGGTCGGCCCCTGCTCGAGGTGTTCGTGGCCGTGAACGAGGATTCTCGCCAGCCGGTGGATGCCATCGCCGGCAACATGATCTTGATCAACCTGCAGGGCGGGGAGACGCCCATCGACGCATCGGATTCGCCCATCATCGACGACGGCTCGACCACCTGCGGCGCTGTCATCGTGTTCCGGGACTTGACGAGGGATCGGGAGGCGGACAAGGCGCTTCGGCTCGCCCAGAAGGAGTTGGAACGCGGCGCCCAGGCGACCGCCATGGGTGAACTGGCCGCCTCGATCGCGCACGAGATCAACCAGCCGCTCGCAGCCATCGCCGCCAGCGCAAGTGCCGGCCTGAACTGGCTCCGGCGCCCGGCGCCCGATCTGCGCGAGACTCAGCAGGTCCTTGAACAGGTGAGGAACGACGCGACCCGGGCCGCGAATGTCATTCGCAGTCTGCAGGCGCTGGCTCGCAAGTCACGTCCCGAGTTCTCCAGCGTGGACATCAACGCGGTGGTCCTGGAAGTGGCGGCCCTGACGAGAGCGGACATGCGCCGGCAGTCCGTGCGCATGGCGACGGCGCTCGAGGCGGGGCGCCCGCTCGTGCTCGGGGACCGCGTGCAGATCCAGCAGGTCCTGCTGAACCTGTTCACGAATGCTTTCGACGCCATGGCCGCAAACGGATCGCGGCCACGCCTCCTGACCGTGTCGACGTCCAGCGCCGAAGGCGGTGTTCGAGTCCACGTCGCCGACACGGGTCATGGGCTGGCAGAGGCAGACCGCGAGCGCGTGTTCGAGCCATTCTTCTCCAGCAAGCCTCATGGCATGGGCCTGGGTCTCGCGATTTGCCGGTCCATCGTCGAAGCGCATTCGGGCAGGCTCTGGCATTCGCCGCATCAGCCTGCAGGAACCGAGTTCGTGTTCGAGCTCCGCGAAGCCGGTTAGGACTCGCGCGGCTCGACCCGGGTCGAAGCAGGTGCCCGCCCTGCGCTTCCCGGCGCTCGCCCACCGGTTTCCTTGCGCCAACCTTGCAGGAGGCGCGAGGCCTGCGGGCGCTCCCGCGAGGGCGTTATACCTAGGGGCAATGGCGAGGAGGACCCGTTCGCCTTACGCTGCGAACCATGCCAAATGATGCGCATGATGCGGAAGCCACTGGACGGCTGCGAACGCACGAACTCAGCCACGCAAGGAATGACCATGGCGATCTCGGACCATCCTCATATCGTCGTCGTTGACGACGACGCCCAGCTGCGTGACTTGATCAGCAGCTATCTGCGTGAAAGCGACTTCCGGGTGTCCGAGGCCGGCAGCAGCACCGAACTCGATCGAATCCTTCGCGACACCGTCGTCGATCTCATCCTTTTGGACTTGAAGCTGCCTGGTCGCAACGGGATGCAGGTGGCGCAGGAGATCCGCCGCGAGACGGAGGTGCCGTTGATCATCGTCAGCGGCAGCCGCGACGAGGTCGACAGGGTGATGTGCCTGGAGATCGCCGCCGACGACTACATCACCAAGCCGTTCAGCAATCGCGAACTCCTGGCCAGGACGCGCGCCGTCCTGCGCCGGTACCAGGCCAGGCGAAACGACTCCCCGTCGGCGCGTGGCCGCCGCCGGCGCGCCTACCGCTTCGGGGGGTGGGAACTGAACGCGCTGGGCCGCAAACTGCGCGATCCGGCC
>Ga0247779_1000955_pt1 | contig 14976 bp, 14 predicted proteins | sample UWRJL221509R5_FD_179925 | JGI IMG/M metagenome (GOLD analysis project Ga0247779, IMG submission 179925) | Plant litter microbial communities from Arlington Agricultural Research Station in Wisconsin, United States - UWRJ-L221-509R-5 | ecosystem: Environmental > Terrestrial > Plant litter >... | reverse complement strand
AAAGTACCTTCGCTGATGGGTCTTTATCTTTCGCAGGAGGTGCACTGGCTCTTGTCAAGCTCACTGCACTCTGTGCCTTGGCAAGCTTCTGATGTAAGTCAGCCAGCTGAGAAACAGCATACGCCCTATTCTAATCGGCGAGTTAGTATTCATGCGAGCATGAGACATCGTCATCTTACTGAAACTAGAGGGCTCTGGCTTAGAGTATTGACCCAGTATTTGTTCCATAGCATGGCCAACAAATCATTATCCAGGCTCGACTTGAACACTTCGACCTCTAGCGGATAGTACTGATTTGCGTGTACACCGAAGTCTTCAATCTTGTTCAAAGGAATGGACTGATATTCTGAAGGCGACACGTTCGGTGGGGTGTAATTTTCGGGATATGTACGAAAGGCTCCAATATCGACTTTACCAGCAGAGATAGTTCGGTTTGGGTCAATCTGAAGAAAGTGAGGCGAGAGAAAAGGGATAAGTGAGGGTGACTTACAACGACCGCTACGAAAGGATCTTGAAATTTTTGATTATTGATCTGCGTGTTCACGTCTATTCCAGATAACCAACAACCATATCCGGGATGCGAATGATACCACCCAATCGCATTTTCCAATCTACCTGCCTATGGCCCTATAAGTTATGTGTTGATGTCGCCAGGAGACAGCATAGTGCACGTACTTTCTCACTCTGGCTAATATATTCTACCATATACTCGTTCGCTTCATTGGCAGCATTGACTCGCGTCTCAGTCCCTTGAACGGGCAAGGCGAAAGAATCCATGATAACGAGCGAGTTCCCCATGACCTTTCCTTGCATGAGGCCCATGATTTCGTAGGGTACACCTGAACGTGCGTGGATCACCTATACATCGATCAGCTTCAAATCCTGATTTCCTTCGATGCCACTCTGAAAGCGCACCATCTTGATCAGAGCTATGGCTGATATCTTGCATGATTTGAAATAGTGAGGACTACAGGGAGAAGACTTGGTGTCAATTCTAGTCAAGTCATCTTTATTATTCTGTCCTACTCTTTCGCCCAAGGCTGCTCGTCGTTGATTTGCTTGTTTGCCTTTACATCATAACGGTAGATTTCATCTTGCGGAGGAACTTCCAAGATGTCGTTCGTCAGGGAGAAATTTTTAAAGGCAATATCTCCCGACATATTCCCTGATACGTGGAAAATAGATATAACAAGTTCTCGTAAAATTCGCGAAAAGAGCTAGCACTGAGATTGATTAAAGGTTTAGACTTTAGCGGCCCCTAGTCGGTCCTGTTTGGCAAGATGATTCGATGTAAACAACGCGTACGGATGCCTACTGTGAACTCAATGAACCGTGTCAGCAAACCACGTCGCGACGCGCACGGGCCTTCAAACGCGCCATTTACACCTTTGAGACTTAGTGTGCTTCAGTTTACACCTGGCTACTGTATCCTGTATGCAATTGCATTGCTTCTGCCTCTCAATAATTCATTTTGCTAGTCTGTGCTCTCTGTGAATCATGCATGATGCATGACCTGCTGTTAAATCGCTCGCCTCGTGCTGCTCGCCGCAACTTCTTCACCAATGAAAGAAGGTGCTTATACCCACCTGCTTGATGGCGGATAACTTAGTTCTCCATCCAAGTTAGTCTTTTCCTGCTCCCATTTCGTAAATGTACTTATACAGCAATCGATCACATTTATTCAACTTGCATTCAAACAAGAAGAGTCTTGAGTTCAAATTCCGATCTGGAGGCTCAGCAAACTGTATAAATAACAAGAGAAGCTGCCTTCTTACATTGGCACTCCCTCTTTGCTTTATCTTCACACTGCTAAAAATGTTCGCCTATACTTCAATGGAAATATTGGGGCTTATTCTGGCGATTTGCCTTGGTGTTTGGATGCACAGACGCCAGGATACAAGGGATCGACTTCCTCTTCCTCCTGGTCCAAAGAAATTGCCCATAATCGGGAACTTATTGGATTTTCCTTCTTCGTTTGAATGGGAAACCTTTCAAGCTTGGAGTGTGAAGTACAGTAGGTGTCTTAAACGTGTATATATGCGCATGTGATGTTGATATTGCGAGGTAGACTCTCCTATCATTCATTTGAGCGTGGCTGGACGGTCGCTGATTGTCTTGAATACCTTGGAATCAGCTCGTGATCTCATCGAGAAACGTTCAGCAATATACTCTGGACGGTAAGGCGTGCAACCGTTGGATAAGAAGATTTTCAGTGTTCTAATATATCATTAACCTGTAGGCCGAATCTTAGGGTCATCAATGAATTGTGAGCATTCCATTCCTTCCTTACACAGTATGCCAATGCCCTATCTTTTGTGCGATAGTATGGGTTTCGGGTGGCTACTAGTTTTCATGCCTTATGGCTCGGAGTGGAAAGAGCGCCGCCGCCTCTTTACGCGCCACTTTCATCCGAACAACAACGATATATATAAAGCAAAGGTTCTGCAGGGTAGTCGAAGACTGCTCTCACAGTTGCTCAACAGTCCCGAGAATTACATGAAGCATGTCCGTCAGTGAGTTTTAAATCTCACTGAATAATTCAAACTTTGCCTCAAATCGCGGGTGTAGCTCTGTCGGGGGCACGCTCATATCAGTAGCATACGGAAGTGAAATCAAAACCAATAACGACCCGTATATCAACATAGCAGAAGAGGTCACCGATCGCCTCTCCGATGCAGCGGTTCCAGCAACAATGATCATCGATGTCGTGCCTTTTCTGTTGCCGGTATTGTCTCGTATAATTCCTTTATCAACTTTTCAAAAGTCAAAACCGGAATGGAAAGAATTGGCTTACAAATTTCGCGATGAACCATTCTATAAGGCACAAAACTCGTTTGTAAATGTTTTACCAGCATATAACTTGAACCGATCTTATTCTTATATCAGGAAAACGGGGAAGGTCAGCCTTCTTTTGTGTCACGCGCATTGGAAGATTACAATTCATCGTCACAAAATGATATTATCAAAGATGTTGCAGCTATTGTATTTATCGGTATATTCTCATGTTTCCCTCGTTGCCGACTGTCCTGCTGATCGATACAATTTTCAGGAGGATCTGGGACAGTAAATGCCATAGTCCATACATTTTTCCTCGCGATGCTGTGTTTTCCTGAAGCGCAGAGGAAAGCTCAAGAGGAAATAGACAGAGTCGTTGGACGAGGTCGTCTGCCCGACTTCAGTGATCAGTCGCAACTACCGTACTTGACTGCTTTAGTAAAGGAAACACACAGGTAGTGCCGCGTTTTGCTGTCTGGAGCATGTTCTTAGTCTTTATGCACAGATGGAGACCCAGTGGTCCTTTAGGTATGTATTTGTACCTAAGGCTGACCACCAATCTCACGCCACTCAAGCCATTCCACATTTACTTGAGAAAGACGATGAATATCATGGATATCGAATTCCTGCACAATCAATCGTCATGGGAAACGTGTGGTAAGTGTATGCTCGAGATTAGCAACATAGTATCTTGTTTATGATCATTCAAGGGCAATGCTCCACGACCCCAATTCATATCCCGAGCCAAATGCATTCCAACCTGAACGCTTTCTTCAGGCAGACGGAAGCTTAAATCCATCAGTACGCGATCCTGCGACCGTTGCCTTTGGGTTTGGACGCCGGTATGGTAAACTTTGACTTTGATGATGGTGGTGATTGACGCGTTCATCGAACTTGCTAAATAGAATTTGTCCAGGAGCGCACATCGCCGATTTCACCTTTTGGATTATAGCTGCTTCCATCCTCGCGGCCTTCAATATCTCTAGGGCCATTGATGATAAAGGCAACGAAATCGAACCAACCCTCGAATTTCGTTCCGCTGTGACATAGTGAGTGCTTAAGCTCGTCCATCCAATGTAGAAAGTAACCGGAATGTTTCTTTTAGCCAACCTATGCCATTTAAATGCAAGATTGAACCTCGGCATGTTGGAGTCAAAACACTTGTGCGGGCGGCTATGGAAAATTAATGCAAAACAACAGTAGTAATCGTCTTCCTCGCCATAATATAATTGGTCATTCAAAGCGTTGTTTATACAGCTAAAAAGACAGGCACTAATGGTTTTATCTGGTCACTGAACTCGCATACGTGCACTGAAAGAAACTCAAACACCAGTTTGCGCTACAACAGCATCACTCATCCAGAATTGACAGCGTTCCATTTGTGCAGCGCTGATGGGTTCCATCCTAGAACCTGTAACCAAATTGTTTCCTCTGTCGAGGCGCATGCGCAATTGAGGTCCGCTTGCATCAGTTTGATTCGTGAATTTATTCCATGCGGAAGAAGTGGCGAGCTTGTTCTGCGATGGATCACCAGTCGCAACGAAGGAAGTCCAATAAGCAATTGCTTCGCGTGACAAGACTGCTTCGCTCTGTATTAACCATGTACTGTTAGTACGTATAATTATGGTAAGGTTGTGTACACACCGTATTGAATGCGGTGAATGTATTACCAGCGTTCGCAATTGAACTAAATACATTGATAAGCATTAGTCTGCGCGGCGTTGAAGTAAATAAATAAATAAAGCCTCACTTGGTTCCTATATATACAAATTTAATGAGAATGAAATAGACGTGGAAGGACCTTTTAACTTACCGTCAAACAAATAATAAAGGTCCGAGGTGTGCATCGCGCCCAAATAAGGATTTTCATTGAACAAGACCGTGTCTGGAGCATCCCAACTGCAAGGACAGGTCAAAATGTCTTTAGACCTGAATTCTGGGAAATTAAAAAGGTCTAAGTACCTAAAAGCATATATATTCTTCACCCCTTTCGGAATCGATTTTTGGGCCAAGAACCAGTCCCTAAGAGCAAGAGTAAAGAAAAAAAGACAAATTAGTGGTTGTTTTCAGTAATCGATAGTTATGCTATCTGGCAGAACTATGCAGGTACAACGCACATGCAAGTAAAGATGACATCACCTGCCATAGCCGTCGCCCGGTCGTATTGTGTAGAAAATTCGCTTCCTTGAGTTCCTGGGGCGGGATATAGAGCTAACGCCTTGGTGATAGTGTCATTCGACTATGATCCCCAAGCCTTAGAAAAAAGAAAAGTAGATAAAAAGAGACAACAAAATACCACGCCAGGCCATCTCGAAAATACAATTCGGCGGATGTCATCTTCTGTCTGGAACTGTGCCGGTTTCCCACCAGCAAAAGTGTTGCCATCGCCAGTGCAGTGTCCTCCTATAAATTCAACGGTGCTAAACCTCCCTGAGGTGATAAGTCTTGATGGAAGACTGGGAAGGAATCCTCCAACTGCCTCGACGACAGGAGAAAATGCACCTTTGGGTATGCGATTGGTTGCACTTACCAAAGCACCTTGGTGAAATGAAAAACTTAGATGTCTATCAGTTGGACACAACTCTGTCGACTTACCAACAGAAGCTTTCCTCAAGCAAGGCATTACATCCTTACCAGATGCAGGACATCCGATGATAGAAGTAGCGTTGTCTGTACCAACTCCGAGTCAGTACCGAGGACAGTAACTTTGGTGGGTTTTTCGCACTGAAGTTAAGCTCGACTTGGCTTTCATTTGGTGTCGGACCAAATCCAATGGATTGAGCTATAGCACGCTTGAAAGGGGCGGGCTTTGTGCCTGTAATACCGGAAAATGAATCGGTCACCCTTCATTTAATGACGGATACAGTCGAAGATAGTTGACCTCCATAAGCTACTACCTGCATGACGACGCTTGCTCCTCCAGCACTTTCTCCGGCAATTGTTACTTCGGTCGGGTCACCTCCAAATTTTGAGATATGACGTTGGACCCATTCTAAGCCAGCCCGTTGGTCCAATAAACCGGCGTTTAAATTACCATCAGCTTCGACTTGGGGGCCTCCAAGGAAACCCCAAAGACCAAGACGATAAGTAATAGAAACACCAATGATTCCTCCGGGATGCTGGGCTACCCAATCGTACAAAGGAAATCCTTGGGGTGTCTAGACCAGGGTTTGTAGGAAGTCCATTTAGAACATCAAGATTCACTTACGCCAGCGTAAAATCCTCCGCCCTATGTCAGATTGAGAAATTAGTGACATGTTCATTTTGATCAAGAAAAACTTTAGCACATGGATGTAGACAACAACAGGAAGTTTTGCGCCTTCTGTTGCATTAGTAGGCTTCCAGACATTCAGAGTCAAGCAGTCTAAAAATCGAGATCGATATTAACACATCATCAAATGGGTGCAAAGGTTTATTTACCCTCTGATCCAACTCCCACAACCGCTGAATTTTGTATGCAAGGAGAGCCCCAATTTCGGGCGTCTGTTACTTCTTTGGCAGTCCCTTGTTCATTGAGAGCTTGAGGTGCTCTGAAGCGGAGATCACCCAGTGGAGGTTGAGCATATGGAATATTTCCAAAGAATGTTACTGGTCCATTGACGAGACCAGCAGGAGAGGTTGTATTGCCAGCGAACGCAGCATATCCCAAGTTCACGACTGGCCCTAAATCAGAGGCAAGGAACGCAGAAGCACCGACACAATACACAACTATAGCCCAGATATGGAGCAACATTTCTTTGAAGTTGACGAATCTTTTTCTTTCAAATTTATGGGAGGAGAAAGCGGTTGCGGAGAAGACTAGAACCACCCGGGCCGCATTAATTCATAGTACGGTCCATCTGGTAGCGTTTTTCACTCCGGATGACGCTTCCAAAAAACTATAACGATCCCTCTCTGAATTGATTCGTCTGCAGAAGTTGGAGTTGACGTGAATGGGTCATTGGCAGAACCGGCATGAAAGTCAGGTGGTGATCAAAGACGCCGCACTAATATGCAAGACAATGGTCACAGAAGAAAACAAGGAAGTCGAAGAAGGACGACAGGGCAAATCTGATTTACCGAAACCATTATTCATACCACTGGGATTCATCGTGTGATTATGCACGGAATACATGAAATAAGCGTTGCACAAGTAGACATACCAAAGGATAGAAAAGATATTTGTTGCAGAACAAAGCGCGTCATGTCTTCTTGCAAATATAATGCAGAGGACACTCATTTTCCGAAGGAAATAGATTGCCGAGATGCCGAATATGGACGCGCCAAACAAACTACCAAATAATGTCTGTTCAGCGATCCACATAACGTATCTGACCGTCGTCTAGCCTCAAGAAACCACCCCTCAGCAACGTGAGTCGTCTACTATATGCTTTTCGGGCGTCAGGAAGGCTCCAAGGACGATGCATGGCAATTTTCTGAGAAATCATAGCTCAATTCTGGCTGGATGGGCAATACTCAGATCGGATGTCGGGAAAACATGTCGGGAAAATTCGTTGCAAAATGTTTTCGATAAAGGTCTACGGGACAGGATGTTGGAAACTTTCTTTGGGAAATACCTTCTCTGGACGCCTTGGAAATATGTGGGGTGAATTATCACTGACTTTTCTATGACAATAGAATGGGCCTCCAGGAATATCAAGTCGTCGGTCGTCATCTCCCAACGGAGTCGGAGCCCACTCCCAAAATTTACCGCATGCGTATCTTTGCGCCCAATGAGGTCGTCGCAAAGTCCCGCTTTTGGTACTTCCTGAGGTATGTTTGAATATCTCTGTACAATAAGATAGAGTACTAACAAGCAATAGGCAACTCAAAAAGGTCAAGAAGGCGAATGGTGAAATCATTGGTGTCAATGTCGTACGTATCCTTGAAATATCCCTTGCAGCCCTCAAGAGGCAGGCAGAATGGGATTGCTGACTCTAGGGCTCTCCTGCGATTCAATCTTTGCCATTGTTCGCGTTTGTTCCAATTTTCTTTTAGATCCACGAGAAGAAACCTTTGAAGGTTAAGAACTTCGGTATCTGGTTGAGATACGACTCCCGCTCTGGCACCCACAACATGTACAAGGAGTTCCGTGACCTCAGCCGTGCTGATGCTGTCAAGAGCTTGTACCAGGACATGGCTGCCAGGCATCGTGCGCGTTTCAGGTCGATCCACGTATGTTTCAATATTGCAACCGTTTATGCGCATGCTGACCAAGTTACTCTCAGATCCTCCGCGTTGTTGAGATCGAGAAGACTGAGGATGTTCGCCGCCCATACATCAAGCAGCTCCTTACCCCTGACCTCAAGTTCCCTCTTCCTCACCGTGTCACCAAGTTCCGTTCGACCTTCGTGGCCAACCGCCCCGTCACCTTCTAAACGGACACTATCTTTGGGATGCTTTGGGGTCAGGCGAAGGCAAAATATTGATGTACATCTTTACGTTGCGTATGAATCACTTTTTCATGTCACCTTGTTATGTGCAATATGCCGTATGTCTGCATATATGGTCTACTCCCTGTGATGCCACTGAAATTTGAGCCCGCACTACAAATCCAACAAAGGAGTCAATAAAGTATAAAATGTGGCTTTCTGATGGCACTTGAAGGCTACAGGTAAATCCCCTGTATTTGATCTCTCGCTATCGTTTCTCTTGTTACTCCATTCACTTCATTGAGACTGAGGCGCTACAGTGTTACTTTCATGCGTGAATTTCCTATAGATTCGCTTTTTTAACATCATACCGACGCTTAGCCTCCGAGCATTGCAAACCCATCTTTATCTTTGTGGTTTGCATAAAAAGGCAACCCTGTGACTGGTCTAGATGCCTCTTCAAGCTTCAAGTGCCTGTTACTAGCTTGAGAAAAAAATAGAGGTTATGTAGTTTTTGGGCGTACCGTAATTACAGATATTCTTCCCTCATAATACTGTGAAGTTGACTGGTGCACCCTGCGTGTTTAATACTTCAGCCTCGAGCGAGCCACCCTTGGAATTTCCTTCGCATGACAAAACGGAGCCATTATTAGAGGACTAATATGAAGTACAATCATCTACTGCTGAACAAGACCCATCGAATGGTTTCGTACAGCTCGTTGAGAGTGGAATTTCGAGGAGCGTCCTTTGTTCTTTTGGCCACTTCAAACCGTTTGCTCGCATATTTTGGAGGTATATGATCTATGACAGTATTATTAAGGTAAATTAGTTACAGATTCCATAGGTACTTTAACCTTTACAATAATCAACTAACGGGATGAGTCTCCACCAGCAGACAATGTTGTCTGCTTCTTTAGTGCTAATGCCCGTTCCATCTCTTCGAATGCGCTCAAAACTGGACTCTTCTTTCCTTCTTGTTTGCCGGTATCAGATTCCGGCTTTGATATCTGTATATTAAGCGGCCATTCGTGTTCTGGTATCGCCAGAGCAGAAAGTGAGGTCCGGAGGTTGGCCACGGCTTCCCTGTAAGCTTCCATGGATTCTTCGTAGAGGTCGTATACACAAACAGCACAGCCGGACATGCAGCATTCTTAACGAGTAATTTTTATTTAGGAGAGTGGATCATATCTTCGTATATGTGGCGTACTTACCATCGTCTGCTGGTGGTTTGGGCTCTTCGGGAATTTCGAACCCTCGGAACATTCGTCCGGGTCTCCTGCTCGCTGAAATATTTGCCCCAGAAGATGTAGACAGGTTGTTATGAGTAAGATCGGATAATTCTGCTGAGATTGCTTCCTTTCCCCTCAAAGAGTTTTCTAGACGTTTATATCTATCTGTGAGGTTTTGGCCTCCACGAGCAGGTTTCCGACGATGCTCTGGTGCGGCTTTCTGTCCGTCTGATACCGCATTATGGTCGTATGAAAGTCGACATATGGCTAGTGCTAGTGCAGGGCATGTCACACGGTGTCCTCCATGAAGAGTAACTCGAGTTATGGGGGCTGAAAGCATAGAGACATAGTCGAAGAAAGAGATAATGTGCGAGCCCGGAGCCGGGCGACAGAGGTCACTGATGCTGACCGTGGCAAAATCACGCCCAAAAAATCACAGAAATGGCAATAACTCAACTCCTTCTCAAATCTTCATGAATGACATCCACGGAAAGGCCGAAATATACGCCTTTACCATGCGAAAAGAGCATACAACCCGTAAACCAAGGGTGGGTACCTTTGATACAGTGTACGGCCAATTTTCCTGTTGAAGTAGTGAGTACGTAATTCCTGGACTTCCAATATGTGAACTAACGCAATGTATAGTTCGAAATTGCAATAAGTCAATTAATTCACCATCCCGAATACAATTCAACCCTAATCCTGCGATCTGAGGTGTTGTCTGACACGAGTAATCAGGCCGAATTTCCGAAATCAGCACCACAGTTGGTGGGACTACAACAGATTCGTTGCATCCATAGGAAACTTCTTCCCAGAAGACCAGGGAGAGATCCCTCTTTGGAACAATATTGTACCCTGTACGGGCCCGCAGTGGTTGATGATGCGGAAGCGGATACAACAATACCAGATACTTTGGTCCTCACACCTATCGTCGAATCGGGTTGTTCCCTACCTTACTACCACCCCACTGTACACCACCTTGCGTTCCGCTATGTTGCTGGACCTGACGCGACCCTGCGCATAGAGGTGGATCCGTTACCCGACACTTCTCTTGATCCCAATGCTCGCCTTTACAGAACTTGTCTTGCCCTTCTCGAAACATTGCATCGATACGGCTGGGGTGCGATGACCAATTATAAAAAACGCGTCGTACACGACTTTTTAATCCCGAGGGACGAGTATCAGGATCTATACCTTATCATGCGGGAAAGACATAAACATTTGGTGGATACTTGGCAGGAAGTCACGGATCCGTTAAAACATGTCTATGAAGATATTGGAATAGCAACCTATCTGATGCTGTTATGGAAGGACACTTTCTCTACATGTACTGGTGCATCCAAAACTTTGGGGGAACCGTGGAAATCATGGCCCCGTCCTCCCGGTGGTTTCCTTGACTTTGGGTGTGTTTCCTAAAAATGAAATTTGACTTGCGAGCTCCGTTTGACAAATTCACAGTTGTGGAAATGGTCTGTTGACCCACATCCTTGTTGCAGAAGGCTACGAAGGTTACGGAATTGACTTGCGCGCCAGGACTTCATGGGTACATTATCCACAGACAACTCAAGCAGCCTTGCACGTCTATGCTTTCGATCCGACAGAAGAAGAAACAAACGGTGACGGAGCCACATCGTCGAGAAGCACGTATTTTAAATCTGGCACTTTCATTATCGGGAATCACGCAGACGAACTAACACCCTGGCTTCCTGTGTTATCGAACTTGTATAATTCTTCGGGATACATATCTATTCCTTGTTGTTCATGGGCATTTGACAAGAAATATGAACGATCTTCGACGCCGACATTTCCTTTGCCTAATTCAGAATCAGGGCTCCGACCCGAGTCCGACTCTGCTTTTGTCGAATCTCTCAATCTAGGTGGTGATGGCAGCAACAAGAGCTCTTACTCGATGTATCGTATCTGGTTGGCATCATTAAGTCTTCATTGCGGCTGGCAGGTCGAATGCGAAACATTAAGGATCCCGAGTACTAGAAATTGGGCTATTATAGGTTCGTAGCTCGTGTTTTTACCTTTAATATGTGTACACTAACACTGTTCTTTCCATTATTTCAGGAAGGAAACGGCTTTCTCCTTCCGCAGATATCAATTATAAAGATAATGCGAGAGGAATTGTGGAAGACGTTGCTGGTAGAGGTCTTTTCAAGACGCGGAAGCCCGAAGGGAAGGGAAAGGATCACTAGCCTGCGTATGCACTCCAGCGTTCATTTTACCAAATTCCAGGAACGTGCGCGGGAATATGATTAGATGGTTTTTGTTATCTTTATTTCTATTAAATTAATATTTATAGAGATTGATTTTGCTTGGAGCATAAAAAGTGTCATAGAGAGGGAGAGATTCGAAAAATTACTGAGTGATGTAAAAAAATGGGAAGGTGACCGCCTGTCAGTGTGGATTGATAGCCGAGTGAGTTGCGGAGGTTTTGGCGGGCGTTGGGGAAAAGTGTGTGTGCAGAGATGCACGTAACTTGACCAAAATATTGCCTACACAACGGTCCCAAAGGACAACCCCAGACTGAGGGAAGCTTTAAGCGCTTACCTCCTTATTTCAAGTAATATCTGACACGTATACTTAACTTATTTGGGTATATCGATGTCACTGACATAAGAAACCAGATTTTGGAAATAACAAGGTGCCAAACTACTTATGGATATGTACCTTAATTTGCAGCTGTCAGCATGAGTATATCGCACACGGTTCATAAAAGATATATGATGAAATCATGTACTAAGCAAAGTGCTTTCAACCAGAGTCATTCTAACTTTCTAGAAGGTGACTTTGCTGACAATCTCGTAGAACGCTTTGCCTTGAATTTGAGCAATTTCAAGCTCAAGTGCTGATGGCTGGCGAGCGCCGGTTGACGAAGCGAATGTTCCAGCACCCCACGGAGAACCTGCGAGTGAGTCGGGTCAGTAGTGGTAATGAAGGTAGTCAGTCAGAGAAGGTTATTTGATGCAAGTGATGATAGTTTTAGACAGATCGTATCGCGCAATAGATGGACAAAGAAAGAAATGAAAACAGAACTCACCACCGTGTACCTCTTCCAGATTGGTGATTTGAGGGAAAGCTTTGGAGTAGCCAAATGGAACATATAGAATTCCATGATGAGCCAAGGTCGACAAACACGAGATTACGGTTGATTCTTGCCCTCCACCGAGACCAGCGGTCGATACGAAGAAGCCAGCGTACTTGCCCGCTAGTTTACCACCGGCCCAGAGTTGTCCTGTGGAATCCCAGAATGCCTAAAAATAAAGATGATTTCAGTTCATGGAAGTTCTAATTTAATGCCTATGATGGCATATGATATATCGTGGTTGAATGCCCCACCTTCCATTGAGCGGGCATATTTCCGTAACGAGTGGGAACACCGAGGAGGAACGCATCGTACGTCGCGAGGATGTCGGGGGTGATCAATGGGTAGTCTGGCTTGGGAGGTGCCCTCATGGCGGTAAGAACTTCTTGAGGGAGGGTTTCTGTGACTCTACATAACAAAAATATCAGCCATAAGATTCCTAGGCGCGTGCGACTACTGTCCATACTGATAAATGTCGACCTTTCCTCCAGCAGATTCAATGCCAGCTTTCTCGGCCTCAGCCACTTTAACCAGGAGTTCAGTCGATAGGACGGTTTACGAGCAAAGGGAATTGCATACCTTTGGCAATGTGGCCGTACATAGTATAGATGATAATTGCAACTTTGGGAGCGGCCATCTCAGTGGTTATGGTATCTGTTTTAGCTACTGGTGGTAGTATCGGCGGCTCTGAGGAAGTAGGCGCTGTTGAAGAAGCGGGCTGTTGGATAGTATCTTGAGCAGTACCCGTCTCTGTACCTTTTGTAGTCTCAGTCGCAGGTGCCTTCTCTCCGTTCCCGGCAGATTTGGATTTGGAATCTTTGTTTGTTTCGTCAGCGAAATTGTTCTTCTGCTTTTTGCTCGGGAAGCACATGGATGGGGAAATGAATGCAGGAAGCGGTAATACTGTTGAAGTTCTTGGTGATATTGGCGTGATGTCTGTGAGTGGCGCAGCACCTTTACTTATATGCCTACAGCAAATGGCAGGCAGGCAAACTGAAGGACTGATCGAACGCTACGCTCCATGAGTTTTAGTGAGATGATAATGACATATACGGACAGTTTCCACCTGGTAATATTATGTGATCTTGATTTGGATAGTTTAACGCTTATCCATGCGTGGGTGTTCGACTTCCAATGCGGATAACAAGATTTTCCTGTAAAGTGTTTGTCTGTGGACTCGGACCAGTGGATTCGACGACATGGTGAAATGATACTGATGGTGCGGCGATGACTACTTGAATCGACAAGGCGTGAATAAGCAGGGCATAACAAATAACTCTTGCGTGGGAAAACATTAACTTATACAGGACCGCCGGCCGCGCTCACTGCCAAAGGAAATCCGGATACACGATCCAACACGACGAAATTGAGTGCCTTATTACCAGGTTTGTGGATGTGAATGATCTTTTATCCGAGTATCCGCCAATCTCAGACTATACAATTCGTACCAGTGAATTTCTGATACCCATTAATACCAAAGCGTGATGGTCTCTTTGTTTTATGAGTATTCACTTACGCTCGTGCTCATTTTACACATCGCTTCCTTACTTCACACTCCAGGATCGCTTAGAACAAGGACATTCTATCCACGCCTGCACAAAGTGACGTCTTCTCTTGGCCCGGTTCAAATTATAATCAGGGATAGCAGGCTATTCTTGAATTACTTACCTTATTACAGAGCCAGAGACATAGACTCGGTGAGGGAAAACCGTATGAAAGGTGCTTCCAAGTAGCATGTCCTGTTCTATTATGACATCCGAATTCTCAAATTAGGATTCTGAAGTTTCTAGACGAGAAGGTGACCGTTGTGAGAAAGTTCAACGCGTCTCTGATCGCTCGTCTAGAACGCGGAGCTGCCCGATAGTCACCAAGGACACATAAACACTCTTTCCCCGTAGATTCTATTCTCTGAGCAGGAGTCACATCTTTGAGTCTACCTCTTCTCATGCTTACCGGGGACAGACTATTATGAGTGCTCCTGTAAGATCTCTTACCTCAGTATCTCCTACGTCTTAACTTGAACTTGTTAGTCAATGGTCGAGTGTCTTGTCCCTCTTACCGAACTCTAGCAGATTGCTATCAGGTTTCTCCCGACCTCTTATGAATTAAACCCTGGTCTTTCTTAGGCGCTAAGAGGGCGAAGACTTATTCCACATCAGAATACTCTGGTTTTTCTTGCATACTTAATGCGATTCTATGTATAGTCAACGGTATTATGGACTACGGCAGATTTGAGAGCATCATTGAATTGTCTGGAAATATATTTTGCACATATGAAATATAATTGTTAGCTAGCGAGACAGCCTCGCACCGCACTCGGAACTTTCATGTCTCGTCAAAATGTGTATCTGTGTCGTGCCGCACACGCGGCGCGCTGCCTAAGAACTTTTAGAAAAAGGAGTAGTCATGCGTATGCGCTACGAGGTCATGTGATGCATAACATCACGATCCACAGGAACTTTTACTTAAAGCTTTCTGGAGCTTAGACGACGTCAACCACTGCTTACTCCAAGCTTACTCTCAAAAATTT
>Ga0247779_1000954_pt1 | contig 15002 bp, 11 predicted proteins | sample UWRJL221509R5_FD_179925 | JGI IMG/M metagenome (GOLD analysis project Ga0247779, IMG submission 179925) | Plant litter microbial communities from Arlington Agricultural Research Station in Wisconsin, United States - UWRJ-L221-509R-5 | ecosystem: Environmental > Terrestrial > Plant litter >... | reverse complement strand
TCAGGCCATCGTCGAGACCGACGAGCTCGCCCGGTTCGAACGGCTCAAGCTGTGGCTGCTCAACCTGGCCCACACGGTGCTCGCCGAACTGTGGCTGCGCGAGCGTGCCCCCGCGGACCGCACGGTGCTGGAGGCGATGCACACCGCCGCGTGGCGATCGACGCTGGAAGGCGTCTGGATCGACGAGGTGCTGCCGGTGTTCGACGCGCTGGGCCAGGCGGACGCCGCCCGTGCCTACCTGGACGAGGTGCGCGATCGGCTGCTCAACCCGTTTCTCGCGCATCGCCTGGCCGACATCGCCGGCAACCACGAACAGAAGAAGGCGCGCCGCCTGGCGCCCGTGGTCGCGGCGGCCCGCGAGCACGCGCCGGCGCTGGCGCAACCCTGGCTGATCGGCGCCCTGGCGTCGTCCGGCCGCAGCAACGAGGATCCGTCATGAAACGAATGGGCATGGTCATCGGCATCGCGCCCGAGCGAATCGCCGAATACAAGCGCCTGCACGCGGCGGTCTGGCCGACCGTGCTGGCACGCATCGCGGCCTGCAACATCCGCAACTACACGATCTTCCTGCGCGAGCCCGAGAACCTGCTGTTCGCCGCCTGGGACTATCACGGCACCGACATCGCCGCCGACCTCGCCGCCATGGCCGAGGACCCGGAGACCCGGCGCTGGTGGGCGTTGACCGACCCGTGCCAGCGGCCGCTCGACAGCCGCGCGCCCGGCGAACACTGGGCCGCCATGGAGGAGGTGTTCCATGTCGACTGAAACCGACGCGCCGGCCGTGCTGGTGCTGCATCCCGATGACAACGTGGCCGTGGCGCGCATCGCGCTGGAGGCGGGCGCGGTGGTGGACGTGCCGGGCCGGGGTGCGCTCGCGGCGCGCGACGCGATCCCCGCAGGCCACAAGATCGCCCTGGCCGACATCGCGGCGGGGGCCGTGGTGCGCAAGTACGGCCAGGTGATCGGCACCGCGACCGCACCCGTTGCCGCGGGCGAGCACGTGCACGTGCACAACCTCGACATGGGCGCCTCGCATCCGCTGCATGGCGTCGGCCACGCCTACGTGCCGACCCGGCCGGTGGACGCGCCCGCCACCTTCGAGGGCTACCTGCGTGCCGACGGCGCCGTGGGCACGCGCAACTTCGTCGGCGTGGTGTCGAGCGTCAACTGCTCCGCCACGGTGTGCAAGGCGATCGAGAAGGCTTTCGCGGGCGACGCCATGGCCGCGTGGCCCGGCGTCGACGGCGTCGTCGCGATCACCCACGGCGGCGGTTGCGGCATGAGCGGGCGTGGCGAGGGCATCGAGCTGCTGCAGCGCACGCTGCGCGGCTACGCGGCGCACGCCAACTTCGCGGCCGTGCTCATCGTCGGGCTGGGTTGCGAGGTGAACCAGGTCGACGGGCTGGTCGATCCGCGGCTGGCGGCGATTCCCGGCCGCCTGCGCGCGATGACGATCCAGGACGCGGGCGGCACGCGCGAGGCCATCGCCAAGGGCGAGGCGATCGTGCGGGAGATGCTCGATCTGGCGGCCGCCGCCCGTCGCACCACGCTGCCCGCGAGCCGGCTCGTCGTGGGCCTGCAGTGCGGCGGCTCGGACGGCTACTCCGGCATCAGCGCCAATCCCGCGCTGGGCGCCGCGGTCGACCTGCTCGTTCGCCATGGCGGCACCGCCATCCTGTCCGAGACGCCCGAGATCTACGGCGCCGAGCACCTGTTGACGGCACGCGCCGCGCGGCCCGAGATCGCCGAGCGCCTGATGGCGCGGCTGCGCTGGTGGGAGGACTACACCGGCAAGAACGGCGGCGACATGAACAACAATCCGTCGCCCGGCAACAAGGCCGGCGGGATCACCACCATCCTCGAGAAGTCGCTCGGCGCCGTCGCCAAGGGCGGCAACAGCGGGCTGATGGACGTGGTCGAGTATGCCGAGCCGGTCACGGCGCACGGACTCGTGTTCATGGACACGCCGGGGTACGACCCCGTGTCGGCCACCGGGCAGGTGGCCGGCGGCGCCAACCTGATCTGCTTCACCACCGGGCGCGGCTCCACGTATGGCTGCAAGCCCACGCCGTCCCTCAAGCTCGCCACCAACACGCCGATGTTCGAGCGCATGCGGATGGACATGGACTTCAACGCCGGCGAGATCATCGACGGCACGCTGGACGTCGCGCAGGCGGGCGAGCGCCTGTTCCGGCTCATGCTGGCCACGGCCTCCGGGCAGCGCACGCTGAGCGAGCAGCACGACCTCGGCAACAACGAATTCGTTCCATGGCAGCTCGGCGCGGTGATGTGAACGGCGGCGCCGAGCTGGACGTGCTGACCGCCGGCGAGGCGCTGGTGCTGCTCGCGGCGGAGGAGGCCGGCGAGTTGCACGCCGTCGAGCGGTTTCGCAGGTTCAGCGCCGGCGCGGAGCTCAACGTCGCGATCGGCCTCGCGCGCCTGGGCCTGCGCGTGGGCTATCTCAGCCGCCTCGGCGACGACGTCTTCGGACGCTTCATCGCCCAGGTGATGGCGCGGGAGGGCGTCGTGGGCAAGTTCGCCGCGGTCGATGCAGGCAGCTCGAACGGCTTCATGTTGAAGTCGCTCGCCGCGGACGGTGCCGACCCGCAGATCGAGTACTTTCGACGCGGCTCGGCGGCCAGCCGCATGCAGGCGGACGATGCGGCCCGCCTGGACGGCACCCGGGCACGGCACCTGCATCTGACCGGCATCCTGCCCGCGCTGTCGCCGGGTTGCGGCGAGCTGGCGCGGACGCTCGCGCAGCGCGCGCGCGAGCACGGGAGCAGCCTGTCGTTCGATCCGAACCTGCGCCTGCGCCTGTGGCCCGACCGCGAGGAAATGATCCGCACCATCAACGCGTTCGCCGCCCTCAGCGACCTGGTGCTGCCGGGGCTGGCGGAAGGGCGCCTGCTGACCGGCCGCGAGCGGGCCGAGGACATCGCCGCGTTCTACCTGGAGCGGGGCGCGGGCGCCGTCGTCGTCAAGCTCGGCCCCGACGGTGCGTACTGCGCCGACCGGCAGGGCCTTCGCACGCACGTCCCGGGCGTGCCGGTGGCGCGGGTCGTCGACACCGTCGGCGCCGGCGATGGCTTCGCGGTCGGCGTCGTGAGCGGCCTGCTCGAGGGATTGCCGCTGGCCGCCGCGGCGGGGCGCGGCTGCGCCATCGGAGCGCGCGTCGTCCAGTTCCCGGGCGACTGCGACGGCCTGCCGACGCGAGCGGAGCTGCAGGCCTGAGCCTGCGGGCCTGCCGCGAGGCCGGCCGGGCCCGCCTGCCGGCGCGGCGTCGGGATCGCGCGCGGCCTCATTCCATCGGTTCCACCCACTGCCGGCGCGACGCGCCCGGCTCGAACGGCTCGCCGAAGTACTGCGTCTCGCGCACCACCCGGTCGCCCTCGAACTCCATGACGCTCACGACGTGGAATCGCCGCTCGCCGTAGGTGACGACGAGTTCGCTGACCCAGAGGCCGGCGGCGCCGAGCAGCCGCCGCACGGCAAAGCGCTTGCGGTCCGGCTGCGCCATGCGCGAGGCCTGGATCGCCTGGCGGCCGCGGAGGCGCTCGTTCGATTGCGGATAGTCGAGCACCGCATGCTCGGCGTAGATCGCGTGCTCCGCCACGAAGTCGTCCGCGTCGGACGCGGCCCAATGGCGTTGCAGGGCAGCCCGTGTCTCGTCGTCGTGCATGGACATCCTTTCAGGCAGGCCGGGTCGGGAATCGCGGCTCATGACGGCCAGGCCGCGTGCATCGCGACGGCGCCCGCGACCAGGCGCAGCACCAGCAGCAGCGTGCGCACCAGCGCGTCGATCGCCCGCGTGCGGCGCAGGCTCAGCGAATGCGCGAGCGCCACGACGAAGGCGGCGGCCAGCACGCCGACGAACGGCGCCGACACGAGGGCACCCACGCCGATCGCGGCCGCCAGCAGCAGCGGCACGGCATGGAAGCCGAACGCGAGCGGCACCGCGCCGCTCGCGAACGGGCGCGTGCGCCTGCGCGGATGCGCGCGATCGGCATCGAGGTCGAGCAGGTCGTCGACCACCGCCAGCGCCGAGGTGCACAGGCCGAACGCCGCGATCCCGAGCGCGACGTCCGCCGTGGCCGCCGCGCGCAGCGCCGCGGGCGCCGCCAGCAGCGGCAGCGCGAGCAGCGGCAGCGCGAGCAGCAGGTCGGCCGGCCAGCGCCGCGGCCGCAGCAGGCGCAGGCGCGCGGCCAGCGCGTCGCGCGCCGACAGGTGCTCGCCGAGCGCCCGCGCCTTGCCCGCGTTGCGGCGCAGCCAGCGGCGCGCGGCGGCGTCGGGCGCGACGACGCCGGCGTGCGCGCCGGCGTCCCAGATCGCGAGGTCGGCGGCGCTGTTGCCCAGGTACTCGAAGCGGTCGGAGCCGGCCACGTCGCGCAGCCGCGCCAGCTTGCCCGCACCGCTCACGTTGCGCCCGGGCTCGCTGGCGATCACGCCGTCGAACAGGCCCAGGTGGTCGGCCACCTGCTGCGCGAGGATCCGGTGGCTGGCCGTGGCGAGATAGACGCGCCGGCCGCCGGCGCGCGCGTCGCGGATGCAGGCCAGCACCGCCGCGTGGTACGGCAGCGCGTCGACGGGCAGCACGCGGCCCTCGGCCAGGCGCGTCTTGAGGGCGGCGCGGCCGCCCGCGAGCCAGCCGAACGCGCGCAGCGGCAGCCACCAGTCGTGCTTGAGGCGATCCAGGAACGATTCGTAGAGCAGGTCGGTCCGCACCAGCGTGCCGTCGAGATCGACGAACAGCGGCAGGTCGGCCCGCGCTGCGGCCGGCTCCGCGGCGTTCATCGGCGCGCGGCCGGCCATGCGGGCGGAGCGCCGCCGGCTGCGACGAGGGTGAAGACGACGGGATTCATTGGCCAGGCACCGAAGCCCACGGGAAATTGCCGCACCGGCAACCGTGCGGCGGCAACCGCCATTCTGGTCGAACTCAGTGCGCCACGGCCGGCCGATGCGCGGCCTGTTGCGCCTTCACGTACTTCATGATGTTCATGAACGTGTCGGTCCAGTAGACGTCGCGATGCGCCGCGAGGTAGGCCAGCAGCTCCTCGTGCGCCTGCTTGGAGGTGGCGATGTAGTCGCCGCCGAGGCCGTGGAAGGTGAGGTTCATCATCGTGCCGCGTTGCGCCGCCTGCCGCACCAGCGCGATCAGCTCGGGGCCGGTGAGCCCCTCCGGCGCCGTCACGCCGACCGCGGACGGGTCGAGCGCGGCCATGTCCGGCACCAGGCCGCCGTCGCCCAGCTTGACGGCGACGAACGCCGACTTGACGAGTTCGACGTAGTTCGCGTCCTGCGCCTTCACGTCGCCGCACGGCACCGTGAACGTGCGCTCGGTGCGGCCGTCGATCGCGTGCAGCATCGTATTGGCCAGCCTGACCTGCGCTGCCATGCGCGCGGCACTGAGCGTGTCGAGGTCGAGCTCCGGCGTGACCCATCCGTGGCCCGCGGCCTGCGCGGAGCAGAGGTGGAACAGCGTGTGGTTGCCCAGCTCGTGGCCGTGCGCCGCCGCGGCGCGCCACTCGTCGAGGCGCGTGTTCAGCGACGGGTTGGCCAGCGTCAGGTAGAAGCTGGCCTTGAGGCCGAAGCGGTCGAGCGCGGGGAGGGCGTTGTCGAGCTGGCTGTCGATAGCGTCGTCGTAGGCGAGGCTCACCGCGGCCTTCTCGCCGTGCGGCCAGGCGAAGGGCGCGTCGGCGGCGTCGGCAAGGGCGGCGAGCGCGCACAGGGCGGCCGCGGCGCAGATCCTGGAAAGTCGAGAAAGCGGTTTCATGCGCGGCAGCATAGGCCATCCGGCCGTGGCCTGCACGCGATCCGCGCGCTTCAGAGCGGCGAGACCACCGGTTGCCCCGCGAAGTGACGGGTCGAGTTCTCGAGGAAGCGATCGATGGTCGCCTGCACCGCCTCGGGCGACGTGCCGGCCACGTGCGGCGTGAGCACGACCTCGTCGAACGCCAGCAACTCGGCCGGCGGCTTCGGCTCGCTCTCGTAGACGTCGAGCCCCGCCGCCTGGAGGCGGCCGTCGCGCAGCGCCGCGGCCAGCGCGGCGGTGTCGACCACGCTGCCGCGCGCGATGTTCACCAGCACGCCGCGCGGGCCCAGCGCCGCCAGCACGCCGGCGTCGACCAGATGCCGCGTGGCCGCGCCGCCGGGCGTGGCGACGACCAGGAAGTCGCACCAGGCGGCGAGGGCGGCGGGCGAGTCGAACCAGCGGTGCTCGATGTCGGCGTGCCGCGTGCGCGTGCACACGCCCACCGGCATGTCGAAGCCCGCGGCGCGGCGCGCGATCTTGCGGCCGATGGCGCCGTAGCCCAGCAGCCCCAGCCGCTTGCCGGAGACGTTGGGCCGGGTCGGCAGCGCGTCGCGCCAGACGCCGTCGCGGCACGCGCGGTCGAAGCGCGGCACCGCGCGCACGGCGGCGAGCAGCAAGGCCATCGCGTGGTCCGCGACGCAGTCGTCGTTGGTGCCCGCGCCGTTGGCCACCACGATGCCGCGCGCCTTCGCATGGTCGATCGCGACGTTCTCGTAGCCGGCGCCCAGCGCGCACACCAGCGACAGCCGCGGCATCGCGTCGATCTCGTCGGCGCGCAGGCCGATCGAGCCGATCGTCAGCACGGCATCGACCGCGGCCCCGTGCGCGGCGACGGCCGCGGATCGTTGCGCGGCGTCGGGCGCGTAGACGAGGTCGTGGTGTTCGGCGATGGCGTCGCGATGCGCCTGCGACAGCGGATTGAGGACGAGCAGCAGGGGCTTGTGGGCGGTCATGGATCGGAGGGTGGCGGCGTACCGCGGAATCGTCTCACGGCGTCAATGGCCGCGCAGGCGTGGGGCCGGCGCTGTCGGCGCCCTGAAGCGTTGAACTCGACGGGGCACCCCCGTTGCCGTATGAGGGTTCATACCAGCTTCGCAGTCGAAGCATTCGCCCCCACACCCCACAGGAGTTCACCATGCGTCACCTCAACAAGAAGCTCGCGATCGCCGCCACCGCCACCGCCCTCATCGGCGCCATCGGCGCTTCCTTCGCCCAGACCGACGAAACGCCGAGGACGGATCCGATGGCCACGCCGCAGGAGGTCGTGGTGCCGGCGCACCCGTCCGGCCAGGAGATCTACTTCTTCCATGACCAGGGCAATTCGCCCGAGAGCGATCCCGCGGCCCACCTGATGCTGATCAAGCACCAGCAGATGGTGCCGGTCGCCGAGACCACGACCACCACCACGGTGGCGCAGGCGACCACGCCGGCGGACACCGCCGCCGACACGAGCACGGCGATGCCGGCCCCCGCCGACACCAGCAACACCAATTCGACCGACACCGCCTCGATGCCGGCCGACACCACGCCGGCGCTGGCGCCGAAGGCCGACCGCAACTGATCCCGCGGCCCGCCCGTTCGGACGGCGACCCCGCGCGCGAGCGCGCGGTCGCCGTCTTCGCTTTTGCGCAGGGGCTCCGAAGGCGGCCCGCCCGCCGGTAGCCGGCGACGCCGCACGGGTAAGGTTTGCCGGACGCGGCCGGCGTCGCGCGCGGCATTCCTTTCGGGAAGATGTTTCCGACCTGAAGCGAGCGGCGCGGGCAGCAGCCGGCCTTGCTCAGAACGGCTTCATCACGGCCAGCCAGACGACGCCCGCGATCGCGGCCAGCGCGAGCGCGGGCGCCGCGAGCCAGGCCCGCGAGGGCCCGCGGGGCGCTTCGGCGCAGGCGCGGCGCAGCGCGGCGGAGAGCCCGCCGTGCAGCGCGCTCAACGCCAGCACCAGCCCCAGCTTGACGTGCAGCCACCCGCTCGCGAACCAGCCCGCCTGCCAGGCGAGCCAGAGGCCGCAGGCCCAGGCGACGACCAGCGCGGGGCCGGTCACCGCGCGGTTGAAGCGGCGCATCGCGTCGACCATGCGCCGTTCCCTGCCCACCTCGGCGGCGGACTGCAGGCTCAGCGCCGCCAGCACCAGCGCGCCGGCGAGCAGGCCGGCGATGAACACGATGTCCGCGCTGATGTGCAGCAGCCGGACGAGGTCGTAGCGGGTCGCGGCGTTCATGGCGTGGCGAGCGCGAGCGTGGCGCGCGGCGTCCAGGCCTCGGCGCCCGCGGCGTGCAGGCTGGGCGCCGCGAGGAACAGCCGGTCGCTGGAGATGCCCCGGGCGATCAGCGCGTCGCGCACGGCGATCGCGCGGGCCAGCGCCTGCTGGCGCATCGCCTCGTCGCTGACGGCGACGTTGCTCACCAGCAGCGCCTCCATCTCGGCATCCGGCAGGTCCTTGGCCAGGCCCACGAGATTGCGCGGCTTGTCGGGCAGCCGCGTCTGCTGGTAGAGCTTCCTGAGCAGCGCCGACCGCGTCGCGGGCGGCAGCGCCGCTGGGACGGCGGCGGGCGCGCTCGCCGGCGCGCCGCCGCGCAGCGAGTCGTCGCGCGCCAGGGTGCGCAGCTGCGCCTCGACGGACTCGCGCTGCCACGAGGCGCGCTCGGCCTGCGCGTCGGCGCTGCCGGTGATGGTCAGCTGCAGCGCGGGGCGGTCGGCCAGCGCGGTGGCCACCTTGTCCAGCGACGCGGCGCTGGCGTCGGTGACGACGGCGGTGCCGGGCCTGAACTCGATCGCGCTCATGTCCGGCCCGCCGCCGCCCCCGCCGCCGCCGGACAGCAGCGAGAACGGCGACGTCACGGCCTTGGCCAGCAGGTTGACGATCAGCTTGACGACGATCCCGCCGACGCTGAACTGCGGGTCGTTGACGCTGCCGCTGATCGGCAGGTCGATGTCGATGACGCCGTTGCGGTCCTTCAGCAGCGCGATGGCCAGCCTGACCGGCAGCTTGGTGGCCGTCGGCGACGCGACGGGCTCGCCGAAGGTCAGCTGGTTCAGGATCACCTGGTTCTTCGCCTCGAGCCGGCCGTCGGCGGCGATCTTGTAGGCGACGTCCATGCTCAGCTTGCCGCGTTCGATCGCGTAGCCCGCGTACTTGGCGGCGTAGGGCGACAGCGGCGCGAGCTCGAGGTCGGTCGCCTTGGCCTGGATGTCGAGCGCGAGCGGGCGCGCCAGCGGGTTGACGCTGCCGGAGATGTCCAGCAGCGCGGTGCCTTCGGCGCGGCCGTGCAGCTGCAGCGCCGCCATGTCGCGCGACGCCGAGCCGAACGCGCCCAGCGAGCCGTTCAGCTCGGTCAGCGCGGCGCTGTAGTTGGGACGCACGAAGTGGTCGGTGTAGTCCACGCGGCCGTTGACCAGCCTGATGCCGCCGACGTTGACGACGGCGGGCAGCGGGGCGGCCGCTGCAGGCGCCGGTTCGGAGGCGGCGGCGGCCGGTGCCGGCGCGGACGCCCCGGCGTCGGCGGGCGCGGTGGGCGCGGCGGCCGCGGGGGCGCCGCCGATGTCCTGCAGGTTGAGGTGCCCCTGCTCGGTGACCACCACGCGCGCGAACAGGTCGTCGAGCTCGACCTGGCCGACATCGATCCGCGGCGTCGCGCCGGGCCGCAGCGCGACCTGCACGCCCTTGAGCGACAGCGACTGCCATCCGAGCAGCTCGTCGGGCCCGGCGGCCGCGGACGCGGCGCCCCGTGGCGCCGCGGCGGGCAGCGTGGTCAGGTGCACGTCGGCCAGCAGGGCGTCGCCGGCGGTGGTCATCGACATCCCGGCCGGCCCCGACTTCAGGTCGACGCGGCCCGTGTAGCCCGCCTCGGCGTGCAGCAGGCCGACCGGCAGCCTGTCGGCCACCCACGGCGTGACGAGCGCCACCGGGAAGCGCACGATGCGCAGCTCGCCGCGCGCCGCCGGCGGGCTCGCGCCCAGCGTGCCCTGCCAGCCCAGCTCGCCGCCGCGCGGCGCCTTGCCGCCGGCCGCCGCGGGGCGTCCGACGCGGGCGCTGAGCGTCACCTTGGCCGGTGCCGTCGCGCGCTCGCCGAACCAGTCGAAGTCGCGCACGTCCAGCCGCAGCTGGCGCAGCTCGGCCCGCAGCGGCGGCAAGGCCTGCTGCGGGTGCAGCGACGCGTCGGCGAACTGCAGCAGGCCGTCTTCGAGCGTGGCGCTGCGCACCTGCACGTGCCATGGCGTCGCGGGCGCTGGTGACGCCGCGGGCGCCGCGGAGGCAGGCGCGGACGCGGCGGCACCCGCGCGCAGCCAGCGTGCGGCGTCGAGCTGGCCGGCGGCGTCGCGCGCCACCCGCACGTCGGGGCGTACCAGCTTGAGGCCGCCGACGGCGACCGTGCGCGCGGGGACATCGAGCTGCAGGTCGGACAGCGCCAGCCGCTCCCAGCTCGCGGCCGCCGCGGCGCCCGGCGGCTGCACGCGCAGCGCGTCCAGCGTGGCGTCGGCGATCGCGATCCTCAACGCGGGCGCGTCGGCCTTGCCCGACCAGGCCAGCGAGGCCCGGGCCGCGAGCCGGCCGTCGACGCGCGGGATCACGGCCTGCGCGACGTACGGCGCGAGCGCCTGCAGCGGCAGGTCGGACAGCGTGATCGCGACCTGCACGTCCTGCGGGCCGGCGCTGCCGTCGAACGCGAGGCGGGCGGGCGCGGACGCGGCGGCCGCGGCAGAGGCGACCGGCGCCGCCACGTTGGCCGCCAGCGTGAAGGCGGCCGGCGCCGTCGCCGGCCATTGCACCTTCTTCGCGGTCAGCGCCAGGCCGTCGAACACCAGCGCCGCGGCGGGCCGCGTCGAGGCGTCGTTCCAGACGATGCGGCCGTCGGCGACGGCGAGGGAGGCGACGCGCACGTCCCAGGGCGCGGCGTCGGGAGCGCTCGCGGTGCTCGCGCCGCTCGCCGGAGCCGAGCCCGCCGCCGCGACGCGCTGCGCCGGCGCCGGCGTGGACGTCGACGTGGACGTGGACGTGGACGTGGACGTGGACGTGGACGTGGACGTGGGCGCTGCGCCGGCACGCAGCGGATCGATCGCGCCGCTCGCGTCGCGATCGAGGTGCCACTCGGCGCCGTCCAGGCGCACCTCGTCGAACGCGAGCTTGCGCGCCAGCGGCTGCACGTCCGCGAGGCCCACGCGCAGCTGCTTCCACGCGAGCAGCGGCAGCCCGGCGGCGTTGTCCAGCGCGAGGTCGCGCGCCGCCACCCAGCCCTTGAGCGCCATGTGCGGCGAGCCCTGCGCGGCCCGCTCGAAGGCCAGCGTCACGTCCGCCGACAGCATGCCGCCGGCCACGCGCACCGGCAGCGAGCCGGGCAGGTAGCCGAGGTAGGGGCGCACGTCGAGGTCGGCCAGCGCCAGCTTGAGCGTCGCGCGGTCGGTGGCGGCGAAGGGCGTGGCCTGGGCCGCGCTGTCGAAGGCGGCGCCGTTGAGGCGGAACGCCAGGCGCGGCTGCACGGTGATGTCGACGTTGGCCGGCAGGTTCGACAGGAAGGGCAGCGACAGCTCGAAGCGGTCGACGACATGCACGTGGCCCGCCGGGCGGTCGTCGAAGCGCAGGCCGAGGTCGTGCACCTGCAGGTTGTAGAGCGCGAAGCGGGCGGGCTCGGACGGCGCGGCGCCGGGCCGGGGCGCGAAGCGCGCGATCAGGTCGTCGATGTCGTAGCGGCCCGGCGCCGTGCGCGCCAGCGCGATGCGGGCCTGGTCGACGTCGATCGCCTCGATCACCGGCGCGCGCCGGACGATCGACGACAGCGCGACGTTGGCGCGCACCCGGGCGACGCGCAGCAGCGGCGGGCCGGACGCGCCGGGCGCCGGCCCGACGGCCACGTCGTGCAGCACGATCTCGAGCGCCCACGGGTGGAAGTCGACCGCGCCCAGCGTGACCTCGCGGCCGAGCGCCGCCGACAACCGCGCCGGCGCCAGCCACTCGACCAGCGGCGGCACCGCCAGCCACGTGGCCACCCACAGCAGCGCCAGCGCGCCGGCCGTCTTCGCCAGCCGCCCGAACCAGATCGCCCGCTTCCCCTGCACCATCGCCCACCCGCTCCTCGCGCCGCCAAGCGGGCGCGCCCCGCCGAGTATGGTGGGATTTCGATGACCGTTGTATCCGGGTGTCAGGACTTGAATGTCGCGGTGTCGGGTCTGTGTATCGGTGTCAGGCCTTGCGCGGCCGCCTGTCGATCGTGGATCGGCGACGCGTACGCTCGAGATCGGCGCGGAGAGCGGCCCATGAATCGAGATCGGAGGTAGGGCGCAGGCCATGCAGGACGACGGGGACGAGCGCGCGACATGCAAGATCTGACACCGCAACAGATACCGCAACAGTCGAGACCCGACACGGATGCATCGACACCGATGCGCAATCGATGCAGGCCGCTCGCGGCCCGGCCCACCTTGCACTTGTCCGGATTGACGCAAAGCGGCCAAACCACGGATACCTGGGCGAGCTCTACTGCACGGGTACCTTTTCGATGGGTATGTCCCGGCAGCGCGACGTTCCTCTTCCTCCCTGGCTGCCGGCTTCACGGCCCGGACTCACCTCCGGGCCGTTTTCTCTTCAGCGCTCCGGGTACGGGTTGGGGACGACGTCCGGCTTCCGGGCGACCGGCTGGTGCTCGCCGCCGGGCACGCCGACGCCGGGGCCGCTCGGGAAGCCGTAGGCGCCGTCGCCGCGCTCGTTGGCCTCGTCGACCTTCGCCGTGCCGCTGTCGACGGCCGGCAGCGGGGCGCCCATGTAGCCGCCGCCCTGGCCGACGTAGGTGCCGTCGTCGGCGATGCCGTTCGCGCTCTGCATGGGCTCGTCGCCCTCGGGGGCGAGCGCGCGCTCGGACGGGCTGACGGTCTCCGGCTTCACGCCGGCCGCGTGGTCGCGGCTGAGGGCGGGATCGTGGGCGCTGGGGTTCTCGAGGTCGGGCGGCATGGTGGGATCCTGTGAGACGCCGTCGGTGGCGCGCTCGTCCAGGGCAAACCGGGTGCCGCGGTCGGCGCGGGCGGTCCTGGCGGCCGCGGGCTCCCAGCCGCCGCCCAGCGCCAGGAACAGGCTCACCTGGTCGTCGGCCAGCTCGGCGTCGGACTGCGCCAGCGTGGCCTCGCTGGCGGCCAGGCCGCGCTCGGCGTCGAGCGCGTCCAGGTAGCCGGTGCGCCCGCTCTGGTACAGCCGCCGGGCCTGCGCCGCCACGGTGGCGCTGTCGTCGCGCGCCGCCTGCAGCGCGGCGTGGCGGTCGAGCTCGCGGGCGTAGGCGTCGAGCGCGGTCTCCGTCTCGCGCAACGCGGTCAGCACGGTGCCGTCGAAGCGCGCGAGCGCGCCCCGGGCACCGGCATCGGCCTGGGCGATGTGCGCGCGGACGACGCCCGTGTCGGGGATCGTCCACGAGATCAGCGGCCCGACGTTGTAGCTGAAGCTGTCCTTGCCCAGGAAGTCGTTGCCCAGGCTCGCGGAGCCCAGCGACAGGCCCAGCGACACCCGGGGATAGAGATCGGCCGTGACGACGCCGATGGTGGCGGTGGCCGAGGCCAGCTGGCGCTCGGCCTGGCGGACGTCGGGCCGGCGCCGCAGCAGCGCGGCGCCGTCGCCGACGGGGATCGTGCCGGCGACGCGCGGCGGCGCGGCGCAGGCGGCCACGTCGCGCTCGAAGTCCTGCGGCAGCTCGCCGGCGAGGGTGGCGAGGCGGTACAGCGCGGCCTGCCGGCGCGCCTGCAGCGGCGGGATCGCGGCCTTGAGCAGCTGCAGCTGGCTGCGGGCGCGCGCGGCGTCGGTGATGCCCACGCGGCCGGCGCGCTGCAGGCGGATCGAGATGTCGAGCGCCTGCTGCTGCAGGTCGGTGGAATGCTCGGCGCTCGCGATGCGCAGGCCCGACGCGCAGGCGTCCGCATACGCACGCGCCGTGCCCGCGGCCACGTTCACGCGCACGAGGTCCAGCGCGGCCTGCGCGGCCTGGGTGTCGTCCTTCGACGCCTCGATCTCGCGCTGCAGCTTGCCGAACAGGTCGAGCTGGTACGACAGCGACGCGCTCGCGTCGTACTGGTAGCCGCTGGGCGGCACGTAGTTCGGCGCGAGGTAGGTCACGCCCGAGGCATGGCCGAAGCCGGGCGCGAACTCGGTCGAGACCGTGGGCTTCTTCCGATTCGCGACGGCCTGGTCGGCCGCCTCGGCCTTCTGCAGGTTGGCGAGCGCGACGCGCAGGTCGGTGTTGTTCGCGAGCGCCTTGTCGACCAGCGCGTCGAGCCGCGGATCCTCGTAGAGGCGCCACCAGTGCGGCGGCAGCGGCGCGTCGGCGAACGGCGCCGCGCCGGACGCGGCCGATGCGGGCGCCAGCGCGAACGGGGCGGCGGCGCCCGCCCGGTTGGCGATCGCGGCGGCCGGCAGCTGGTAGTCGGGGCCGACGGGCTTGAGGGCGCAGGCCGCGAGCGAGGCGGCCAGCGCGAGGGCGGCGATGCGGAGGGCGCGCATGATCAGCCCCGCGCCTTCGTGGCCGCGCCGCCGGGCCGCTGGGCGACCTTCGCCGCCGCCTCGCGCAGGACCTGCACCGTCACCGTCTCGCCCGCGACCAGCCGCGTGCCGTCCGCCAGCGGATCGAGCTTCACGCGCACCGGGATGCGCTGCGCGAGCCGCACCCAGTTGAAGGTCGGATTGACGCTGGGCAGCAGGTTGGTGCCGGTCGTGCGGTCGCGGTCGGCGATGCCGGCGGCGATGCTCTCGACCGTGCCGTCCAGCCGCGCGCCGCCCATCGGCGTGACGCGCACGCGGTCGCCGACGTGGATGCGCGGCAGCTTGGTCTCCTCGAAGTAGCCCTCGACGTAGAACGAGTTCGCGTCGACCAGCGCCAGCGCCGGGCGGCCGGCCTGCGCGTAGCTGCCGGTGCGCATGTCCAGGTTGGTGACCCGCCCCGCGGTCGGCGCGCGCACCTGCGCCCGCTCGAGGTTCAGGCGTGCGGCGTCGAGCGCCACCATCGCCTGGTCGACGTTGACCTGGGCCGCCGCCACGCGCGTGGCCGTCTGCTCGCGCAGCTCCTGCGAGATCAGGTCGCCGAGGTCGATGTTGCGCGCGTTCTCGCGTTGCGCCTGGCTGAGCGCCACCTTGGCGGCCGTGACGCTGGCCTGCGCCTGCCGCAGCGCCAGCGTGTAGCGCGCGCGGTCGACCTCGAACAACAGCGTGCCGGCGGGCACCGGC
>Ga0247779_1000953_pt1 | contig 15006 bp, 20 predicted proteins | sample UWRJL221509R5_FD_179925 | JGI IMG/M metagenome (GOLD analysis project Ga0247779, IMG submission 179925) | Plant litter microbial communities from Arlington Agricultural Research Station in Wisconsin, United States - UWRJ-L221-509R-5 | ecosystem: Environmental > Terrestrial > Plant litter >... | reverse complement strand
GTCGAAACGGAACGCTTGCGCTGCGTTTACGCGAGCCAAGCGATGCCGGATCTTGCATTGCGAGACGCACTCACCCGATCAGCTCGATTCAGCTCTTGCTGACCGGGTTGTGCAGACTGACCCTAGAGCGTGAAAACTGACTGGACTAGTGCGCTCCCGACTCGCCGTGCTCGAACCTAGCGCCTCGCGCAGCCTTCAGCCCTTCGACGATTTGGTAGGCGTAGCTTCCCGACAACGGGTACTTGTGATCACCCTCGTGGGGAATCGGATTGAGTGCGAAAGCCCCAAGGTCGTCGGAGACCAGCCAGATCTCCCTCGAATTGCGGCGCCCTTCCCCGAACTCCCAGCCTTCGCTCAAATGCCGTTGGTCCTCGGGCTCAGAAAACAACATGACCTCATAGAGCTTTCGGCCACCTTCGATCCATGGCTCACCGGAAACCAGCAGGACGAGATTGCCCGAGGCCTCTGACAACCGCCGGCACTTGTCGATTTCCTCTGCCGTGGGCTTCGGGCCTTTGATCTCGATCCACGCATTCCAGTCGGGGACCCAGAAGTCCGGGAGGTAGCGTGTGCCATTCAGATCGAAGCCCTGCTCCTCGTAGCGCCAACCGATCTGAATCGTATCGAGGAAGACAGCCCACCGGGCTTCGCTCCTCGATCGGAATCGGAACCCCTTGTAGTTGGTTTCGATGGGTTGCATGGCTTTGATGTTCCCTTCAGCGAATCAGTCCCACAACACAAGTTCGATGACGGCTAGATGGCCACCTTTGGCTGTGCGAGCCGCACCACATTGGCCGATGGGTCGGCAGCGGCAGTGTCCAACAAGGTCTGCAACAACTGGGGCTGTATCCGCATCTCGCGAGCGACCGCCGCTTCCGGTACGCCGAAGTGCTCCCTCATGACCTTCAGGCTCTCCACGACAACCTCTGGTTCCTCATTGGGTATCAGGTGATCCTCCGTCTCGCGCAAGGCTTCACCGTGCCGGTTCAGTCCGACGTACCCCGCCCGGGCCTGATCCTCGGTGAACAGCCCAAGCTGACGCGCCCGGAAGATGATCGCGGCCTTGGAGACACCCCAGCGAAGCTTCAACTCCGACAGGCCGGCCCAGTTCAGGCGCGAGCCTCGAAGGGCCAACCGGCACTCGGTGGCGAACGTGCTGCGCGGCAGCAGCAGCGCGCTCGCGAAACGGTTGGCCTGCGTCTCGGTGAGCCGATCGCCCGTCAGAACGCCGATGTGCAGCGAAAAATGACCCAGTTCGTGAGCGATGCCGAAGCGCTCACGGCAGGCCGAGCGGCCATCGCCATTCAAGGCGATCAGAGGGCGCTTGGTGGCAAACGAGATTGCATCGATCTCGGGTGCCAGCCCGCGCACACGCATGACGATCGCGCCAGCGTTCTCAGCGATCCGCGTCACGCTGCTCAGCGGCCCCATGCCGAGGCTGAACAGTGACCGGAAGATCTCTGCAGCACGCTCGATGGCCTCGGTCGTCTCCGCCTCAGCCTCCTTTACCTGGTACGACGGAAGCTCGACGTGCTCATCAAGCACGCCGACCAGACGCTTGAGCATCTCCCCACGAGCACGGGCGACCTGGCGCAACGCGACCTTGGTCGTGAGCTGTCGGCGGAAATGGCACTGCTCATCGGCGATCGGATTGGTATCGATGCAGTGGAAGAAGTCGGGCAGAACGTGCAGCTCTTGAGCCAGGCTGGCTTGGAGTTGCGCCGACGCGGCTTCCGCGCCGGTTTCAATGCGGCTCAGAAACTGCTTGGAGACGCCCACCTTGTCGCCCAACTCCGTAAGCGACAGGTCGTGGAACAAACGGGCCAGTCGAAGGTTGCTCCCAATGAACCCGGTGCTCATCGAACGGCTTCTGCGGCCGCGTCGCCTTCGTCGCGCCGCTTGGGCGCGATCTGCGGCTTGCCGACGGGCACAGTGGGCGCCAGCGGCTGCTCGCCTTCCACCCGTAGCATACGTACGGCATCGGAAACCCAGCGACATGCGACCTCGCCGGTGGGCGTGAACCCCAGGAACTCGACGCGCGGCTCAGCGGCACCGTCGTGGCCGCGATCAATGATGAAACAGAACCGGCCGGGCTCCCCCGGGCTGACGAACTCAAGGAAATCCGCCTGATAGCGATTCGCCGTCAGCACCGCATCCTTGGACGGGTTGGACGGATCGTCGTTGCTGAATCGGCACGGAACGCCACCGATCGACAGAACGACGTCGTTGTTGCCGTTGGGCAGACCGAGCCAGGAATGCTTGCCGGAAACGGCTTCTGCCACGATGCGGCTGCGCTGCCGGCCAAACGTGGTGCAACCACGCGTGTAGCCGTTGTCGGTCGAGCGCGACAGATCATCCTCCGTCGCATAGAGCTCATTCAGCAGCCACGACGCCACCTCCTGGAGGCGATCCGATGAAAGCGCGGGATTGAAGGCGGCAGGCTGCGGCAAAGTCATTTGTGCAAATCCGTAAAATCGTCAATGACAGTTTGGTGCGAATTTCATCGTTCGTCAACCTCCACGCCCCAGACGAAGCGCCACCAAAGCAAAATGTCAGAAACAGCGATAAAATTCTGACTCAAGAGGTCCCACCATGAGCACGCTCCCCCGTTCCATCCTGTCGCACGCCGAATCCCTGCCCGAGGGCGGGTTGGTGTCGCCCAAGGAATTTCTGCACCTTGGGAATCGTGCAGCGGTTGATCAGGCCTTTTCGCGGCTGGCAAAGGAAGGCAAGTTGCTTCGGGTGGCACGCGGCACCTATGTCACGCCGGTCTTCAGCCGGTTCGGGACGCGCGCACCGGCTCCCGAAAAGGTCGTGCAGTCCCTGGCCACGCAAAGTGGTGACGTGGTCACGCCGCATGGCGCCAACGCGGCCAACGCGCTGGGCCTGACCCAGCAGGTGCCGATTCGCGAGGTCTATCTCACCTCGGGGCGCAGCCGCAAGCTGAAGCTCGGTCGCTACGAGGTGACGGTCAAACATGCGCCCCGCTGGATGCTGGCGTTGGGGTCCGGCCAGGCGGGTGCGGCCGTGCGGGCGCTCGCCTGGATGGGCCCGTCGCATGTGCGCGAGTCGTTGGCCGCCTTGCGGCGAACGCTTCCGCCCACGGACTGGCAGGCGCTGACGTCGGGGCGTGCCGGCCTACCTTCATGGATGGCCAGGGCAATCGGCGAAGAAGCGATTCGTGGCTGAGTCCTACTTCTCCCTCAGCGACGCGGACCGAGCCGAAGTCCTCGAAGTGGGCCGAGAGCGAACCGGCCGCCCGGCCCATCTGCTGGAAAAGGACGTCTGGGTCGTCTGGACGCTCGGCACGCTGTTCGGGTCGCCGGTCGGTACGGACCTGACATTCAAGGGCGGCACGTCGCTCTCCAAGGCCTACCGGATCATTGACAGGTTCTCGGAAGACCTCGACCTGACGTACGACATCCGCAAGCTCATCGCCGACCTGACCGGAGGCGAGGAGTTCTTGCCGGCCAGCCGCAGCCAGGCCAGCAAGTGGACAAAAGCCGTGCGCGACCGGCTTCCGGATTGGATCACTGGCACGGTGCAGCCTGTGATTCAGGATGCACTCGACCAGGCGAGGCTGGGTGCGACGCTGGAAGTCGCAGGTGCAGACCAGGACAAGTTGCTCCTTCACTACCCGGCAGTCAAGCAAGGGACTGGGTATGTCGCTCCGGTCGTCACATTGGAGTTCGGCGGCCGCGCGACGGGCGAACCGCACGTGGCCATGCCTGTGACCTGCGACATTGATGGCCACGTCGACGGCGTGACGTTCCCAACCGCATCTCCCGTGGTGATGGGCGTTGCCCGGACCTTCTGGGAGAAGGCAACCGCCACGCACGTCTATTGCGCTCAGGGCCGGATCCGAGGCGAGCGCTATGCGCGGCACTGGCACGACCTGGCGGCCATCATGCGAAGCACGCACTTCGATGCCGTCGTCAAGGATCGCGAGGTCGCGCACGCGGTCGCTGAGCACAAGTCGTATTTCTTCCCCGAGAAGGATGCCGCAGGCAATACGGTCGACTACTTCGCCGCCATCACAGGTGCCTTGCACGTGGCGCCCGAGGGAGCCGCACGCGAGGCTCTGGCCGCCGACTACGCCAGCATGCGCGAAGATCAAGTCATGGTGGGCGACGCACTCCCCTTCGAAGACCTCATGCGGGCCTGCGAGGAAGTTGCAGCCAGAGCCAACGACGCTGCGAAGCCTTGAGTGGCCGGCGGTATGCCGGGCCGCCGGCCGCGCCGAAGCTTGAAGGACGAACGGCGTCCCTTCAGGCTTCCTCCTGTAGACGGAGGTAAAAGGGGTTGATGTGGAGATCTTGTCCGAGATGGCATGGCGCACCAAGGTTGCGCGAAGTCACAGCAATGGTCTGGCCAAGCTAGCGCGCCGCACGTCAAAGGACTCCCAGGCTCACACAGTGGAGATCGCCAAAGCAGATGCGTGTCGGTGCAGGATCAGCGATTTGACCGACTATGGTCCGCGTCCATACTTGGCGACTCTCCGAATCTTCGCGCTACTGACTTACTAGAGCGCTCTGTTCCCATGTCGCGGAACCTCTGAATCGCTCCAGCCAGCTGTTGATCCTTTGGATCGGCCGATTCCGACAGCACGTCTCCCACGTGCTGCCATACGTCGACCAACGCCCTACTACCTGAATGATTCCTTGTTCCTCGCGCGCCAGCTGGCGGCTCGCGCCGAAGCCTTCCATCGCCTCGGGCCTTAATTCGCCAGAGCAACTGTGGTTTTCGGCGCCGAAGGCGCGTTGCCTGCGATGTCGCCTCAGCATCGATTCCGTACCCACGAAGCATCTCCGCAAAGGTCTCGCGCCAGCGGTGCAGATCCTCCTTGCGTGGATTCAGCCGTCGGCCGGTGATCGACTCTGCCCGAACGCTGATGTGCACGTGCGGGTTGGCCTGATGGTCGTGAAGCACCATCACGTACTTGTGCCCGTCAAATTCGACCCTCGCAAACTCGCGCGCGGCACGCTGGACGCACAGCGGATCCGTCCCGCGCGGCATCGACAGCATGATGTTGAAGGCCTCGCGCCGATGCCACGGTTCGCTGGCTTCCGGGATCAGCGAGCCGCTGACCCTCCACTCCCCCACCAACTCGCGAACGCTGCTTTTGCCACGCAGAGTTTCGCCACGCTGGTCTTCCATCTCGCGCTCACCGTTCTTACTGATGTACCGGAAATGCGCCGCGATGGCCCGCATCCCCCGGCCCCCTCCGGTCAGCTTCACCACGACCTGCTGCGCTCGGCGAACGACCGTCGCCTCGATGCGCTTACGGATCGCTGCGGCGCGCAGTCGCACCGCCTCCGATCCCTTGACCATCCGGTTCCCCGGATAGAACAGCCTGTCACCCCAAGTGACCAGGACGCCGTCGATGTTGGGCTGAGTTGCCATCACGCGCCCCTCGGTCTCAGGGCGGCGCGGCCCCTTCCCACCTGACCGCCGCGGCTCGGCGCAAGGTCAGCCAGAACGCCCGCAGCGGCTCGAAGATGACCTTGCACATCGCCAGCCATGTGATCCAGCATTTCGCGGTACGGCCGCGCCTGAGCCAGATCGCCATGCCGCAAAAGTTCGACCAGGCGATAGATGTTCCGACTCAGCGTGGCCACCTCGGCAGTCGAAGCCCGCAGCGCAAGGACATGGTCCTGGTAGCCGTGCTGCGCGACAGCCGGAACACCTGCGGCGAGGCCCACGACGTAGGCACCTGCGCTCAGCCCCGACCTCGCCGCATGGTCAACGATCAGTGCCACGTGTGCAGCGCTCATGCGCAAGCAGAGCCGCGCTCGTTGGTCATCCTTCGCATCGACACCCGACTCGTCGTCGCTTCGCGGCATGCCCCCCAGCCGCGCAAGCTCGTCAACCACAGCCTTCCGAACGAGCACTGACGGCGACACGCCTTGCGTTTTGGCACACGCGAGCAGCCGCGCGCCGAGGCCGCGTAGATCCACGCTGATGCGATCACGTGACGAGGTAGCCATACCGAGCCTCCCTGACATGCAGAGCGTGTCAGACATCTGGCGCCACCGCGCCTATCTCTGCACTCACTCATGCCTTCAGTATTGGTCGAAGTCGAGGCTCACCAGCCGATGAATTTCGACCAATATTCGTCGCCTCGAAGTCGTCGCCCAGGGCGGCCGACACGTGAGCGAATCGAAACCGAACGAGCTGTCCCTTGACGTGTCAAGAGGTCCCGGGCTCCGGCCCTCGCCCACTCCAAGTGAACAAGCTCCGAACCGCCACACCCGGCGCGACGTCCCAGGCCGTCCCACCGCTGAAATTCCCGCAAAAGTCGTCGCATCGCCCGCGCGCAATCGCGGCAGACTGATCAGACGCGAGAAGGAGATCACTCCGTGGAACTCGTCCCCACTGAGCCGGCAGGCCGCGTCACCCGCAAGGCCCGCGCCTATGCCTCCGAGATCCAGCGCCTCCGGGACGCCGGCTACACCTTGGCGGCCATCCAGCGAGCACTGCGTGCCGCAGGCATCACCGTCAGCATCAGCACCGTGCAGCGCGAGGCCATACGACCGCCCCCGGCAAGCGTTGCCTGCGCGACGAATGCATCAACGCCCCACGTCGAGCCCACAGCCGCTCAAACGGCCGACACCCTCCTGCGTCTGTTGGGTGCCGAAGCTTCAGGCAACCCGCCTGCGCAGCCGGTGTCGTTCGCTCATGACATGCGCACAGGCAAGCAGATCGCCGAGGACTTCATGAGAGGACGAATCACCAACCCACTGCTGCAAGAAGGGAACTGACATGAGAATCGCAGTCATCAGCTTTTCTGGGAACGTCGGCAAGACGACGATCGCCCGCCATCTCCTCCTGCCGCGCATGCCCGGCGCGCGGATCATCTCGATCGAGAGCATCAACGCGGGCGATGACGAAGGCCACGTCATCAAGGGCCGGCAGTTCGCCGAGCTTCAGGAGTACCTGCAGGTCGTAGACAACGTGATCGTCGACATCGGCGCCAGCAACATCGAGGATCTACTGTCGCTGATGCGTCGGTACCGCGGCAGTCACGATGACTTCGACTTCTTCATCGTGCCGGCCGTGCCGACCATCAAGCAACAGCGGGACACGATGGCGACCTTGGCCGAACTGTCGCGCCTGGGCGTCCCGCCGGAAAAGGTACGCGTCGTCTTCAACATGGTGGAGGACCGGTCCGAGATCGCGCCGGCCTTCTCGCTGCTGCTCTCGTTCCTGCAGGAGACACCGCTGGCTCAGCTCTCCGCTGACGCGGTTCTGGAGAGCAATGAGATTTACGCGAGGGTGAATGGAACCAGCGCGGACCTGGCGGCCGTCGCCGCGGATCCGACCGATTTCAAGTCGATGATTGCAACGGCGACCGACAAGGCGGAGCGTGTCGGTCTGGCGCAGCGTCTCGCCACACGACGCCTGGCCATCGGCGTGGTGCCCGAACTCGACAGGTGCTTTGCCTCGCTGGACCTCAAGACCCACGCGCCGGCTTCCACCGCCGGCTAGCGCCACCAGAGCGCTCATACGTGAACGACCCTCGGACCACCCGGGAGGCGCTGATCGCGGAGGCGCTTGGCGACCTGGGCCTCTTGATCGGGCAGACGCATGCACTACTGCCGCTCATGAACGGAGCACGCGAGGCGCTCGTCGATGCTCACGGCCAGTTGCTTCGCGAGGCGGCGGCGCAACGCGCGTCGTTCGAGCAGCAGCTCGCCCAAGTGGGCGACAGGGCCAAGACCCAGGTCGTCGACCACGTGGTTGCCCGCGCGGATGAGCTCTACCGCCGAAAGCTCCGAGAGCAGGAAGGAATTGCCCGTGAGGCCGTCCGAGCGCTGCTGGCCGAGGAAGTCGACCAGGCCGCGCAACGCCTGGCAGCGACACGGCGCGAGCTTTCCGTGAGCAAGGACCGCCTCTTCGAGGCGGTGCTCTCGCACCTCGCTGTCGCCGTCGCCGGCTCCGCGCTGACCTGGATGTTGATGACCTGGATCGCTGTCAAATGACTGCGTTCATCGAGGCCGCCACGCAGCGGCGAAGGGTGACCGCGCGGGCCGGCAGAAGGCGGCCCGCGCGCCGATTATTCGGCAACCGTGCTATTCCACCGGTAACCCAGGCGATGTCCAAATATTCGTCATAGTCTGATGCGAACATCGTCATCGAGACAAGCGGGCTTTGGCCCCTGGGCCCGGCATCTCACCTCGCCGGAAACGCAGGGCTTCGTATACCTTGAGATCGGGGAGCGCCGACGCTGTCGGTAACGAGGGTGTTTCGCACTCCTCGGACAACGGGAATTGGACGTGTACAGCAAGAAGCAACTCAATGCCGTGATTCGCCGCGTCGAACGCGAGGGTGCCAAGGGGTTCATGGCCCCTCCGCCGATGAAGTGGACCGAGCGCCTCTACTTCGGAGCGCTCGTGGCACTGGCCTTGGGCTTGACCGGCAGGTTGCTCTACGACCTCGTTTTCCAGTAATACAACAAGGGCCCCAGGATCATCGAGGTCCGCGCAGCCGCCGGCAAACGTGGCCCCGGGCTTGCCGACACGCCGGGCCCAGCCCGCGATGGCGGCCTCGGGCCGAAGAGGACGCGACGAGGACGGTGACCGCCTCCCGGAAGTCACTGCCTCGCCCCTTCACAACGACAACTCGCTCAAGCCTTCAGCTTGCGCATCTCTTCGGCCAGCATCCACAGCGCGCGGTTCAGGCTGACGCCGCGATCGATGCTGCCGACCGGGCGAGTCTGCTGCCGGCGTCCCTGGGCGCTGCGGCCCGTCTGACCACCACGAATGACGTTCTCCTGGATGCGCTGGAACGAGGTCCACAGGCTATTGCCCCTGTCCTCGAAGCGGCGGGCCTCGATCAGCTGATCAGCAGTGATCGGCGCGGCCACGCGCTCGCCGGTTTCCGCGTCGGCTCGCTCGCCGAAGCGCAACGCCAGCGCCGCACTCGCGAAGGCCAGTTCCTCACCCCTGTCCAGCGGAAGCGCCTTCATCGCTTCGGCATGGGCCTCCACGGCTTCGAACTGATCCAGCACCCGAAAAGCCCCTTCGACCACCTCGCCCTGGATGTTGCCCTTGTGCGGAATGCGGATGTCCTCGACGACATCGCCCACCACGAGGCCATTGCAGCAGACGAAGCGGAACTATGTCCCGCGCCGAACTATGTCCACCCACTGACGGCGAGTGAGTTTCGGCGGGGCGTTCGGCCCGGGCGCGCTGGACATAGCGTTGCTCCTTCCCAGGCAATTGTTCGGAAGGAGTCCTTATGTCCCGCACCATCGATCGTGCGCGAGCGCTCGCGCGCTCGGCACAGGGCCCGCTCGCGCCGCACCTCGAAGCTTTCGGCGCTTCGCTCATCGCGCAGCAGTATTCGGCGTTCTGCGTGCACCACAAGCTCTACCGAGCTGCGCAGTTCAGCGCGTGGCTGGCCCAGCGAAGTCACGGCGCCGCTGTACCGGTCCTCGACGAGGCCATCGTCAAGTGCTATGTGTGTGCCGCTCTGAACGACCGCACTCGCAGCCGAGGCATCGCGACCTTCGAACTTCAACAGTTGCTGTGCTTCCTGCGCGAGCGCGGCCTGGCTCCCGATCGGGAACCTGTACCGCTTGACCCGGTCGATGTGCATATGCGCCGCTTCGCAATGCACCTGCGCGAGGTCCGCGGTTTGGCTGAGCGAACGATCGAGCTGTACTGCGAGCTCGCAGTGCAGTTCCTGAGATCGCACCTCGGTCGCGATCCCGTGGACCTGCGCGCATTGGTGCCCGCCGATGTGATCGAGCATGTGCAGCGCCAGGCCAAGCGCATGCCGGCGCGCCAGCTCAAGCTGGTGATCACGCCACTTCGCTCGCTGCTCAACCACGGTCAGATGTGTGGCGAGGTGGCGCCGCAGGTCCTCGCCGCCGTGCCATCGGTCTCGAGCTGGGCCACGACGCCAGCTCTGCCGCGCGCGATATCGGCCGAGCACGCACGACTGGCGATCGAGAGTTGCAAGCTGCACACCGCCGTCGGTCGGCGTGATCGCGCCGTGTTGCTGCTGCTTGCGCGCCTGGGGATGCGCTCTGGCGAAGTCGCTGCGCTGCTGCTCGACGACGTGGACTGGGTTGCCGGCTGTCTGCGCGTGCGCGGCAAGGGCGGTCATGACGGCTTGCTGCCGATGCCGCCCGACGTCGGCGGGGCCATCGCTGCGTACCTGCAAGATGGTCGTCCCATCAGCGACGACCGGCATCTATTCCTGCGCTCACGCGCGCCCATTCGCGCCTTCAGGAACAGTGCCGTGGCCGTAGCCTCGATCGTCAGGCACGCGTTGCAGCGTGCCGGTGTCGACGCACCGCACGAGGGCGCGCACCAGTTCCGTCATGCGCTGGCGGTCGACCTACTCAAGCAAGGCGCCTCGCTGCCCGAGATCGGCGAATTGCTGCGCCACCGCAGTCCCCAGGTCACGGCCGTCTATGCCCGCGTGGACCTGATCGCATTGCGTTCGCTGGCGCCTGCCTGGCCTGGAGTGGCACCATGAACGCCCTGCGCGAGGCATTGCGCGACTATCTCGAGTTGAGGCGCGGCCTGGGCTTCAAGCTGCACGACGCCGGGCTGCAGCTTCCGCGCTTCGTAAGTTTCCTGGAGCAGCGCGGTGAGCGATGCATCACCAGCAGGCTGGCGCTGGAGTGGGCACAGCAGTCGAGTACCGTACAACCCGCCGAGTGGGCGCGGCGCCTGGGGTTCGTGCGCGGCTTCGCGCGCTATTGCAGCGCCACCGATGTGGCCACAGAGGTACCAGAGATAGGCCTGCTGCCGCATCACTCGAAGCGTGCGCGTCCGTATCTGTACACCGAGCAGGAGATCACTCGGCTGTTGGCGGCAGCGCTGAAGCTGCCGACGACTTGGCCGTCGTCGCCGCTTCGGCCAGTGCAGTACCACTGCTTGCTGGGCCTGCTCAGCGTGACCGGCCTGCGCATCGCGGAAGCCTTGCACCTGGAGCTGCACGACGTCGATCTCGATCAGGCGGTGTTGACGATCCGTGCGGCCAAGCATGGCCGCTCGCGTCTGGTGCCGATCCATCCATCCACGGTGACCGTTCTTGCCGAGTACCTGCGTTGCCGGGAGCAAGTGCCGGGCGCGAAGTGCTCGCCCTTCGTGTTCATCTCCAACACCGGTGGCCGGCTCGATGGCGGCACTGTGCATCGAACCTTCTATGCGCTGTCGCGCCAGGTCGGCCTGCGCACGCCCGGCGACAGCCACGGGCCGCGCCTGCACGACCTGCGGCACCGCTTCGCGATGCAGACCCTGCTGCACTGGTACGCATCGGGCGAGGACGTGGCACGCCGGCTGCCGGTGTTGTCCACCTTTCTCGGCCACGTGCATGTGGCCGACACCTACTGGTACCTGAGCGCGCAGCCGGAGTTGATGGCGCAGGCGATGGCGCGCCTTGAACGACGCTGGGCGGAGGCGTCATGAGCGCCGTGCCGACCTTCGCGACGCTGCTCGAAGGATTCTTCACACGACGCCTGATGAGCCAGCTCCGGGCAAGCCCGCACACGATCGCGTCGTACCGTGACACCTTCCGGCTGCTGCTGCGTTTTGCGCAACAGCGCTTGCGCAAGGCACCATCGGATCTGGCGCTGGGGGACGTGGACGCGGCGCTTGTGCTGGCCTTCCTCGACGAACAGGAGCAGCGCCGCGGGACATCGGCGCGAACGCGCAACTTGCGTTTGACGGCGATCCATTCGTTCTTCCGCTACGTGGCGTTCGAATCGCCCCTGCACGCGGCGCAGGCGCAGCGAGTGTTGGCCATCCCGTCCAAGCGTTTCACGCGCACGTTGGTGAACTACCTGACGCGCGCTGAAGTCGATGCATTGCTGGCCGCCCCAGATCGAAGTTCGTGGTCGGGACGACGCGACCACGCGCTGATCTTGCTGGCAGTTCAGACAGGGCTGCGGCTGTCGGAGTTGACAGGCCTGCAACGGGAGGACCTGAGCATGGGCACGGGCTCGCATGTGCGCGTGATCGGCAAGGGGCGCAAGGAGCGGTGCACGCCACTGAGCAAGGCAACCCGTGCGGTCCTTGCCGCGTGGCTGCGCGAGCCACTCAAGTCGGCCGAACAGTCACTGTTTCCCAACGCGCAAGGTGAGCGCCTGAGTTCGCACGGCGTGCATTACCTGCTCGCCAAACATGTAGCCACGGCGAGCAGCAATTGCCATTCGCTGGCGACCAAACGAGTGACGCCGCATGTGCTTCGGCACACCACGGCGATGGACCTGCTTCAGGCCGGGGTCGAGCAGTCTCTCATTGCGCTGTGGCTCGGACACGAGTCGATCGAGACGACGCAGAAGTACCTGGACGCGAACCTCGCGTTGAAGGAGCAAGTGCTGGCCAAGACAACGCCACCTGGTGCTGAAGCTGGCCGTAATCGACCGGGGGACAAGTTGCTCGCATTCCTGTCGAGCCTCTGATCGTGTGCGGACTATGTGCCGTTGTAGACCAGTGCCATCCATGGGTACTGCATGCGCAGCGGGACATAGTTCGGCGCGGGACATAGTGTCGACTATGTAGAGCTGGCCATAGGCGGAACAGGCCGGCCAGCATCTGGTAGGAGCTCGCACCGTCATGGCTGTTGATCAGGATGATCTCGCTCGCCTCGGGCCGGCTCTGGACCTGCCCGGCATGGCGCATGCGGATCATGTGCTTCGTGAACTCGGATTTGCCTTCCACGCGGCTGCGGCCCTGCGCCACCATGAAGGGCTCGAAACCCTCTTTCTGCAGGCCTCGCAGCACCTCGATGGTCGGGATGTAGGTATAGCGCTCGGACCGGCTGGCGTGCTTGCCGGCCGCGAAGATGGATGGTGCGGCCGCGCGAATCTGGTCCTCGCCAAGGGGCTCGGCGGCGCGCAGGACGCGCGTGGTGCTGTGCCCGAAACGGGCCGCAAGCGTCGGATGTTGTTGGGTCGAATGCATGATGAACTCCTTCGATCGTTGATGTGTTTCGAAGACGGGCGTGGTCGCTTGCTCGCAGCCTGCCCGCCAGACGAGGTTGGGGTCAGGTCTTGTCGCGAGACGGGGACGGACGACGGCCAGAAGTGCGGCGGGCATCGGCGTCAGCCTTGCTATCCAGGTAGTCGATCTCCTCGGCGGTGAATTCCAGTAGGTGCTGGGTCACACCGTCTTTCACGTAGCTGCTGTTGCTCACTCGGCCGACGACGTTCACATGCGAGCCTTGGCCGAGATAGGTGGCCGCGTTTTCCGCTTGGGTTCCCCAGACGGTCCAGCGGATCACCGTCGCCTTTTGGCTGCGGCTCTCGCCGGAGCCCCAGCGCGTATTGCTGATCGCGATCAACGTCGCCTTGGCGATCCGTCCCTCGGTATCGCCGAGGTACTCGATGCGCACCTCCGTGGACAGATGCGCGTGGCGCTGAATGACTAGAACGTTTGCCATGATTGCTCTCCTCGCAAGAGCGACCAGCCGGGCCCGGATTCGGATGCCCTTACTGCTGATCCTCTCGCTCGGACTCCCTCGCTCCCGCCCACGGGCGGGCGGGGGGTGGGCATAGCCACTTCCCTCACGGGAAGGGGTTGGGGATGGGTGGGGTGTCCCGCAGCCGATGCAGTGCGCCGGTTTCCCGGCCCACCGCTTCAAGATCCCCCCACAAGTCCCCCTCAACCACGGATGGGGGCGCCGTGGGGGGAGCGCGGTGGGACGACCGGCGCGCCGGCTGCCTCCTCTTCGGCGCCGGAGCGTCGCAGCGGGTGTGCCAGCTCGCCTGGCGCAGCGGCTGCAGAGAAGGCGCCGCAGTTCACGAGCGGCGGCGGCTCCGCGGCCGGCGTGCCACGAAGCGCAGCGGCTGGCGCGACGGTCGAGCCGCTGCGAGCACTTCCGGGATGCCAGGACTTGCCTGCCGACGAGGCTGCCGGCTGCCATGGCCTCGGCGAACGGCTGCCCGGTCTTCCGCGGTCCGGCTCCGGGCGTGGCGGGCGACCGGGGTGGCGATCTGCCCAGCGCCGCGCGCAGCGCAGCCCGATGGCTGGGCAGTTCGCCAAGCGGACCCTGCATGCGCAGCGTGGAGGACAGGGGCCGCAATCCCCGGGAGCGGGAGGGCCGCGGGCCGCCCGTCTTCCGGGCGGCCTCCCCTTCAATGCCTTCGCGCGATCGCGTCGGCTTGCGTGATCTCGCCGGTGGCGGCATCGACGATGGGGACGGTGCTGCCGGCGTAATCGACGAACAGCTTCTCCCCGGCGATGTGGATCTGCCGCATCGAGCGTGCCTGGGCCCTGGCGAACTCGCGGTACTTGACGCAGAAGCTGGTGTACTTGTAAGCCAGCGGGTTGGTGCTGGCGTACTCCTCCCACAGCAGCATCAGCGTGACACCAGGGCGCTTGAGTTCCTGGTGGATCAGACCGAAGTCAGGGGCCAACTGGTGGCTGGCCCGAGGCAGCGCCGGGCGTTACAGCCGGGACTCCAGCTCGGCGTCATCGAGACCGTCGGCCACGGCGCAATCGACGCCGGCCACTCGGGCCAGCGAGACGTACTTGCCGACCACGCTCTTGGAAATCTTGAGCGCGCGGCCCACCTCGTTGTAGCTCAACCCTGCCTGCAGGTGCAGGCGCAATGCCTCTCGGATACGGCGCATGGTGACTCTGTTTGTTGGCATCGGCGAGGACCGCAAAAGCGGCCAGCCTATGCCGGGTCAGAAGATCACCTGCGCGCTACCCCCAATCGTCCACGATGGCGCCGAAAACAGCGTCCACGATCAGACTGAAACGCCGTCCACGATCACGCTGAAATCCCGTCCACCATCAGCCTGAAATGGCGTCCACGATGGGCTGAAATACGCATCCGGGGCTTGCGCCGACGCCGACGCCGGCGGCGGCGGCGGCGGCGCGGACTGCACGTCTTGCGGCAAGGGCAACTGAACGAATGCCGGCGTCACCGCCGCAGTGTCCTTGTGCGCACTGCTCGGCGCGCACTCACCTGCCTCCTTGACCCAGCGGCGCAGCATGTTGGCATTGAGACCATTCGCTATGGCCACCGCCGCCATTGAGA
>Ga0247779_1000952_pt1 | contig 15006 bp, 17 predicted proteins | sample UWRJL221509R5_FD_179925 | JGI IMG/M metagenome (GOLD analysis project Ga0247779, IMG submission 179925) | Plant litter microbial communities from Arlington Agricultural Research Station in Wisconsin, United States - UWRJ-L221-509R-5 | ecosystem: Environmental > Terrestrial > Plant litter >... | reverse complement strand
TAATTAATCACCACGCTTTCCTCGCGACTCCGAGTCGCGGCTGCAGGGGCTGAAAGGGTGAAACGACTCTCGAAACCAGAAATGTATTTACTTACCACCCTTTAGATTTTAAAACGGAAACTTATTTATAAATATAAATTAGTATACCACTCCCCATCTCCCCGTAGGTCGTTATTGGTTCGCTACGCTCACAATCCGGAAGAGGCATAATAAATAAGGCGTCCAGGTCCAGGTCGGGCAAATTGAAGTTGACCAAATTTTTGGATGAAAATTTCTACCAGTGCCGTCATTTAGGAACCAGGGTTCTGTGTGCATACTCTTTGAGCTTGGGAAATATATCCTAAAAACCATCATAATTTATGTATTTCCGTGCTTTAATGCTCTAACCTGCGCGCGGTTTTCTTTGTACTGTACCAGCTGCAAGTTGTCCGGTTCTGTCTCTTCAAGATGTAATTGTGATACACTTGGCCCGTCTTATCCCGAAAGTTATAAAAAATATTGAATTAAAGTGCACCAGAAAGGAGGAACTGCGTACTTACAGAAAATCAACCTCGTGAGATTTTTTTTCGTGCGCAAATTTTGGCTTTATTTGCTCGGCCGGACCTCTTATACTATACTACAGAATTGTGAGCGTAGCGGACAATTATATATACCTCTGTGGAGGTAATACAAGAATTATTACATCTGCCACCCTTCTTTTTTGTCTCATGAAGTTGGTTGTAACGGTCCAGCACCCGCGTACGGTCAGTTCCCGGCAACCGTATTGAAATAAACGGGGGCGGGTATTATTCGTGGCAAACGAACGAGGAATGTACATAGAAAACATATGTACCTATATACGAAAATCCCATCATATTTTAGTCTAATACTTTAAATGTCCATCATCAAATTTACGGGGCCCGATTACCAGACCAGCGAGTAACATTCATAGGTAACATTCAACAAACCGAGGGGTTCTATGCAGACTTGGATGTAAGTACAACGCGCCCTTGCTAGGATGATGACAGCGAGCCTTACGGCGGAAATTTTACATTTTATACCACACAGATAGTAACACTACATTTTACCTGCAGAATTTACTATCACTCCGCCACTGCTGACCAAAAATTCCGCTCTCAAAAAATTCCGAATATCTCGGCGGGTGCATAAACTACTAACGCGAAGAACTAGGAAGCTGTCTCGCACCCAGATCGTTTCTTCCTAAAAAACGGAGCTTTTGAAGAGAAGGACAACCTACAGCACAAGTAGTGTATGTAAAAGCCTAGACTCATCTCATAAGTCACGCTTATACAATCTTCCGTGGGGCTGTTCACAGATAGTATATTAACGTGGAAAGTCCACGGAAGGCCTGCATGAGCACAAGGATAATACTTATAGAGATGCTATGCTGCAAGTATCACTAATTCAGCATATTTTCGGAATTACTGGGGGACTCGGCGGACATGTGAATGGTGCTTTAAGCGACCTCAGCATAGCTTCGCCTTAGATTTATACCCCAAATCTTACTTATACACACACACGAAAATATCCCAGGACCCAGGTCAGAACCTTGACCTCTGCGTGTAATGGTATTGGTTGAAATGGATAGAGAGATTTTACAAAAACCGAAGAGTGATGATAAATTTGTAATACAATTGTACTGCAGGCAGACGCGCCCAGGTATCGTGTCATGAATGGACATAGCAAAAGAAAAAAAAGAAAAGTCTGAGATGATAACACCACCACACGCGGTCCACTAAAAATCCTCCGTCGCAAAGAGCACCATCCCCGCCGCCTTGCAGATATACATAATGGAGATTACACTGAGAAACGTAATGAACACTGCCCCGGCAATGAACGACGTCCTTTGTTCAACAATCGAATCGCTATGTTTCGTCCATGCGATACAGACCACACTAATCGCGCATGACATTATAGACCTAAAATAACCGCCCAATGTGATTAGTTAGCCTGTCGGAAATGCCAATATAAAGGCGACCCACCAGATGAGGGTAGTAAGTGGTAACGCAAGACAGGTCCAAAATACTGCAGTGGTTAGCCCATTAGGACCTTCTGACGCCTGGAGTTGCATGTTAAATACACACAGGAGCTTCCTAAAATTCGATATCATACGATTTCTCACCTTCTTCCATTTCTCTCTATTTTGTCTATTCGATAACTGACGCCGACAAAACAAATACGTCGCGCTGGATAACAATCCGGTCCCAGCAAAGATTGCGGTGCTTATCGTGCACGTTTTCGCCAAAACAGTGGTTACGACGCCGTCTATTTGAAGGAGAGCAACTGATAAGCTAAATAGAAATAGATTGGGCAAAAATAAAATAAAATGATATATCAGAGATTGCAACAAGTCGAAGTTAACGACACACGTACGGCAATAACAGGCCACATCCAACCCGAGCCAAACGCCATATTCCACACATCTTTCGAACGACCTTGAGCCACTGAAAGTGAGCGGAATCGGATACCACACTCGCAGTACGCATGCCTACTACAGAGTCTCGCTCAGGTCTCCTCCGGAACTTCTCGAAATACAAATGGCATATGCCAATAGTGTAAATGGTACAGAGTACCCCGAGAAAGTAGCGCCACGCCAGGGACGCCTTCGAAACTCTCGGTTCCGCAAGATATTCATGCGCTTGTGGGCTAGATACGCGCAAGTTAAATGTTAAACTCTGGAGATCATTACTTCATTAAGGAAACATTAAAAACGTACTCTTCCGGCGTTGGACTCTGCAGCCGTATAGGCGAAGTTACGTTTACGTCCCTGAAATTCTCTCCCTCGCTGAATCTAATCTCTCTAAACCGCCCTTCTTCCATATCTAACATTTCGAACAAATCACGTTCCACGTGTCGACTTTGGGAGGGTAAATGCACTTTCGAAGGGCTCGTCAAAATTCTGGTCGAATCAAATAGCGTTCTCGAGCTCCGGGCTGTGATTGCAGTAATAGAATCGGATGCAGTCGAAGTCGAGGGAAGCGAAGAATGGCCAGCCATAGAACGAAAAGAAACAAACACTAAGCGCCAAATTTACCACTTTGTACCCGTTCAGCTTCCAGGAGGCATATCGACGGGATTGGATCGCCTCCGCTCTGGTTGGTTGAAGGGTTTGTTATATACCCCATTCACTGATTGGCTAGTAACGACTGTGTGTTAGCTCCGTCGCTATGACATGGTTCGTCGCCTCTGACTACGGAGCTCTGCTATCCACTTTCATTCGTTGGAATTCTGATTTACAAACTGCTTAACCAATCAAACGGATTTAGACACTGCGTATGCCACCTAGAAGGTCACTGTACTTGGAATCTGTCAAAAGTCAGTTACATGACAAACTTACCGATCCCCACCATTACGATGTATGTTTTCGTTCACTTATCCCGCGCCTACCGAAGGCCCGCTTGAAAAAAAGTCAATTTTGAGCGCTTGCGGGGATTTTCTGCCGAGCTCATTGAATTAATCAATACTTCTAGTTCAATATATAGCCGAACTCTCTTACTTCTTTCAATGGTAGCCTCTCGCATGTCCTGTATCCATAGATATTTTGACATCTTCTGGGGACTCCCGACGCTACGCGAGGTATTCTTGATTTAATTTTAGCACCTCATCGCCTCTATTGCAAGTGGTCAACTTGGGTGGTTGCCCTGGAGGGTTGCCATTATTGGGCCCGTCTCTATAAGACCAATCGAAATCCACAACTGCTCCGGAACTGATTGGTGTTCTAAAGTAAATAGCAATGAGTAAGACTGTAATCACGTTGTCGCAGTCGAAAATAAAACTGACTATGTAATTTATCGGTGCGGTAGTTCTTGACTATTCTCGATGGCCTTGATCAAGATTTTCGATTTACGCAGTAGACATAATACGACGGGAGATTACACCTAATATTTTCTGCGGCGCAGTTGATGTGTTTTGACTATGAGCTGAGAGGATTCGGGCGCCTGTCGCGAAATTATGACTAAATTCAAGCCATGCCGTTGCCGACGCGTCATACGCGTTATGTGGCTTCTAGTATAAGGAAATAAATGAGCATAAACGACTCTTAGATCACCGAGATTGTTTTAACCCAAGTGAAGGCGAGTACCAGGGTGAGTATAAATGGTTTCCAATACACTGCAATCATATTGAATGGAGTGTACAGGAACCTACTTCGGATGTTAGCGCGGACATGATATTTTGAATACACCCAGTCACGCCGGCGAGGCATCAAATATCTTGCCTCAGCTACCTATACCCCGATTCTTGATCTTCGTTCTTTTTTTCGGCTTTCTAACAAAATTTTAGTAGGCAATCCCACCCCGACCTTCGATTTCGGGTTGACAGACTTGGAATCGGCGAAATCCTCGAAATCTTCATCACCTTCATCATCCTCCCTCAATACCCTCGCCTTCCTCTTTGTTGGGCGCGGTGTCTTTTTAAGCCCGTGCACCTTCTCAGCTCCTCGTACGGCATCCCGCAATTCCTTGATATAAGTCGCCAGTGTGTGGCTTCCGGTAGCATCGGTGGTCGGCGTGGCCTTTTCAGCCGCATCTTCCTCATGCTGAGAAATGCGTTCCAAAACTTTGATTTCGGCGCCCCACACGTCTCGAGGCTGCTCAAAGCTCGGAGTTTCCAGAATCAACGGGATACCTTGGGTGCGTGGGTCTTGCAAGATGTGTTGGAATGTCCCCAATCCCAAATGACCTCTGCACAAAAAAGAAAGTCAATCAAATTACTTTATGAGAACAGTTGACTCACAATCCTATATTCTCGTGCCGATCCTTTTTCGTATTATACTCGGCCTTCGAATCATTGATGTGCATTCCTCGAAGGTACTTTAAACCAACGGTTTCATCGAATTTCTTCACTGGAGAAGGCATTAGTTGCAATGAACATATAGTTAAATCGACGACTTACTCGTGGAGCTAAGGGATCAACATCCAACGGTTATTTGAGGGATTAAGGAAGATCAATATATTAATACACGCACTTCCAACCTTCCAGTGTCCTAATATCATATCCCTAAGACGTCGACGCCATATAAGTTAAATTGAGTTGAATTTTCTGCTTCTACAAAATTTCACTCACGGCTGCGAATGCATGGCCTTAACATATATCTTCGTCAACGATAAACCGAGAACACTAGAGATGATGGCAACTGACAAGTATCGATGCAAACCCCAACTCTTGTCTTGTCCTTCACTTGGCTTATGATTGATCCGAGATGTGCAAAGTCGGAGCCTATGACGTTTCCTGAGCCAGACTAAAGGACATTGAACTAAAAAACCTTCGACGTGTCAAACATACGAAAGGAACCAAACCATATTTTCGAGAACAATCACCACATTGAAAGTTTCTTCATGAGCACGATTAATACAGTCTGCTATGAGCGCTAAGGATTCTTCCACGGTGGATTTGCCAACGGTCGAACCAGGACTGGAAAGGATTATACAAATCGACCTAATCTTAGTGAAAGTGAAAAGACACGACGTACTGAAAGTTATAGAGATGTAACCCGAGCGCGTCGCATCGTTTAATGTCGTCCACAAAACATTCATATGACTTCTCTCGCTTGGCACTGATTTCAAAATATGAGTGAAAAACAATCGGCCATGATCGGGATAAGTAAACCTTCACCTATCTGGATTGCCTAAGTTAATGAGGTAGTTCCCATGAGGTAGCACCGCCTTGCTATCGTATCCATACTCTTGCATACGTTCTTTGAAGAGGTTTATGGATTCCTCGGTTAAAGGTGGGCCTATCCACTTTCGTTGGGGTTTGACGAAGAGAGCGAATGAGTTTGCGCTAGGCTGGTAAGAATGACGACATAGGTTGAGACAGAATAAAATACCCACCCAATCATAGCAGCATTTACAATTGCATTTTCCACTCCTCCAGCAGCCGACACATGCGCACCAATCTTCCAAGGATTTTCACGATTTCTGGCGAGGAAATCTGAGGGATCCGGGACTAGTTTTTTCTTGGAATTAATTTTTCTTGGAGCTTTAGAAGTCGCTAACGTAGAATTTTCCTGTGCAACAGTGAGAGATGAGGGAGTTTCCTCGGTCAATGTTGACGTTGAAGCAGAAACATGACTCGAGCGTCGCGTTATTGGCATGATGTTCTCTAAAAGCCTGAATCCCGTAGCAAAGACAAGTGAGTGTCGTCCAATTGTATTACTATTGCGTAGCACGGGTAGCATATACCAGGTTTTATGTGCCTCCTGGAAATTGAAGGTGGTTCAGTGAAGAATCGCCACAAAGAATATGTAGGAGGATGAAGGGAGAGGCCAAGGAGATTTGTTTTGCGTGACATCATGGTGACGGTGGTGATATATTTGTCAAGTGGCCCCTTCACAAATAGTCAGCGCTCAGCCCTGGTCAGCTGGCCGAGAAAACAAGTACTTACTATGTGGTGGACTACTTAGACACTGCCAAAATCTGATTATATTTTATTACATTCACTAAATCTCAGAAGAAATAAATACATAGGTTTTCCGAATGCGATAATGAGCCGAATTTATACATTAAAGTCCCAACTTCCACTTTCTAAATAATCAGATAACCAACTAGATTTTGATCAGCTCCTTTTCCTCGCTTCTGATTGAATTCTTATGATTCTCGAAAGCGCTCGATTGTATCTCGTAAAGTTTGGCGTAGACGCCTTGCTGCCTCATTAGCTCGTCATGGGAACCCACTTCTGCAACAGATCCATCTTTCATACACCTACAAAAATAAAGATAGTTTTCAGCGACAAAATGACATAATGAGAAATATAAAAAACTAACACAATCTGGTCCGCATGTCTCGTGAGATGCCCAAAACGATGTGTGACAAAGATCATCGTCTTTCCCTTACGCGCAGCAATTAATCGGTTGAAAAGTTCCAACTCTCCTTCTGCATCTAAAGCAGAACTTGGTTCATCTACGGCCACAAACTTGACATTTCCTGACTTAAACCTCATAAAAGAACGCGCCCTGTGGTATAACATAGTAAGCACAATTAGGAAATTCTGAAAAAGAAATACACACGCTACAATCCTCTGTCGCTCCCCTCCAGAAATATCTATATCCTTCTTCAGCTGTTCCATTTCTGCATACAGCGGATGGCTTTTGTTCCCGTAGAGGTTAAGATGAAATGACTGAATGAAAGGGTCCAGGGTAGTATTCAATCCATTCTTCAATTTCTTCGTGAACTCCATTGCACCGCCCTCATCCGCAGCCTCCTTGATCATCGCCATATCCTGAGAGTATTCTGGATATCCTAGTCCGATATTCTCAGCGAGTGTGAGTCCGGGGTATACCAAGTTATCTTGTCCGAGGAACGCAGTCGCACGGTGCAGGTCTTCCATTCGATATGAGGATGATGCATGTGAGTCGATAAGGATCTGCCCCGAGGTCGGATCATATAGTCTCGATAAGATGCGGATCAGGGTAGATTTTCCACTGCCATTGGCGCCCACGACTACGATCAAGTCACCGGCTTTGACGCTCAGGTTCACGTTGGTAAGAGCGTTCGAGGTCTTCTGACTTCCTGGATAGGAAAAACATACGTCCCTAGTAAAACAATATTTCAGGAGGAAGACCATGAAGACAAAGTACTAGCACACTTTAGCTCGAATGCCATTCCTTTTTCGTTGCTTTTTTCCGTCGTCGAGTCTGGCAGTGGGTACGATAGAGCGCCGTCTTTGAGCGTGTTGTGCACTTTTGCAGCCTCATAAATCTTTCGTACAGAGCTCACACTTTGTCGAAAACTTTGGGTACTTTGGAGAATGGTCCCTAAGGAAGACCTTAGTCTTGAAGAGGATTGCTGAAGTATTGCAATTGACGCCACGGAAAATTTAGTTGGGTTCATTATTGCAATAAATGCACAATACGCCTACATAGATCCTTATTTATTAGTTCTCCTGAAAGAATAATAGGGAAGGATGTTACAGCTCACCATCGGGAGATCACCGACGAGCGTCGTGACGATGTCAAAGGCCGATGATTCTCTGCGGCTGTAAGAGTAGTACGGATGATCTTCCCAGGAATCACCCAATTTCTCTTGGGTTTTCTTGTACTCTAATGAATAATGACAGTCATCAAAAAAAAGGCGCGAGAGAATGAAACGATTCGGCTTGCCTCCAATTATCCAGTCACGCAAATTACCACTTATAATATCAGATCGAAATTTTCCAGTGCTTAAGGCTTTCAATGCGTTCATCCTCCCGTGAGTTTGATCGTGGATGTAGGCGAAACAAACTATAAGCGCATGTTTAACTCATGTTCTCAAGGATAGATGGATGAAGGCATACCTTTATCCCACAGAGAGCGAGAGAAACAAGCAGAAAGAAGGGGCTTGCTTATGCACAATAGGGCAAAAATAGGCCCTCCAGTCGTTCTCGACAAGTGCGCAATTAATAATATTTGACTGGATGCAGTGAGAAGTTGCGTTGCATAGTGTATGATATCCTCAAGCGCGTTCCACGCGTCCGATGCGGAGACTTCATGTTCGCTTGCCGCTTCTGGAAATTATGTTTGAGTGACGTATCGCAAGCCCAACCAATGATGTAGCGTACCCTTTGATGTCGGTAGGTCCATCTGCAGTGTGGCTAGATTATTGAGAGCGATCGGAAGTTATTGAATGAGTTTACTATAGACGTTGAGAACATACCTTTGACGAGAACCATATCAAAGTGAGCTGTGACTTTACTTCTGAGCTTGCCGAACGCGACCTCTCTGAATAGATATGAGGCCCTTACAGGCTTCTATGGATATTTGAATATATCACGCACCCGTGCCATGACAGGTACGCAACAAGTATGGAGCAAAGAAGCCTAGCTATCGTCAGAGAAAAAATGCCATACACATCTGTCTTTCCAGTGACAAGGCTTGATTCAATCTAGTAATGCCCATCCTTGGTCATGAGTTACCAACAATCTTGCGAAAGATAGCAAAACGTACCGATTTAAGGAGAGAGCTAGAGAGATGCATAAGGATCGCATCCTCGACACCGCTCCATACTTGTGCCACTAGGAAAAACACAAACATTCGTGGAGCGAGACTATAGATATCGCGGACAAGCTGATGAAAGAGTGGATAAGCCAGCTTGATATCTTCAAACTGACGGCCAAAGTTGAAACGCGCTGGCTTTCCGATCTTGAGACTCCATATTCCCAGCCGATATTCCTCGATAATGGGTTTGTCGTCTTTTGAGTCTGAAGCTTCCCGCTTCTCGCTGGTAACGGAATCCTGGACAGTCATAATGCGGGGGGGTAGGATAATGATAATTAGAAATGGCGGGTTTTTCCTCGAGTGCTGCTTTTATACCTCACAGTATGTCCGTTTTTATCCCATTAATAGGTCAGCTTATTGAGCGCTTTACGGATACGCGAGTCAGTGATGCTAGGATATCTATCAATAGGAGATTTCAGAACCCCGCAAGTGAGCTTCCATTTCTTCGAGGCGGTTAAAAGATGGCTGTGAATAATGTGGAAGGTCGTCGTACGAGCCTCGGGTAAGTGACAAGTCGCGGAACAAGCGCAAAAATCACTGCCTCTTGGAAAAATATTTCCCGATTTAGACACATTTCATCCGAGAATTCTTGATACAGAACCGATGAGCGAGGATTATTGCGCTTCTTTGGGCATCCCTGGCCGGGGAATTGATATTTGGGCGCGTAAATCGGCGCATGCTGCGCGTCAAACGTGTGCACGTTTTTTTTGCGACTCCCACATCAAATCAACTTGACTCATGACAATGGGGTGGCAATGCGACTTTTTTTTTTTTTTGAAAGGTACATATTAAAATACATTTACACGGATCTTCTGTAATTTTTAACATGTATTGCGATCTCAGATCCTCAGCTTGATACGACATAAGGCAATTAGGAAAATGCCTCAGCTTGTATCGTATACAAGTTCGCGTATTCTGCTTGCTGTTCCATAAGCTGTGCATGCGTCCCACATTCGACGATCCTCCCATCTTTCATGCATCTGCAGATTTGATTGTTACCCCCATCGTTGGAAAACTTACAGGAGTGGAAATTTTCGACACGTACATTATCTGATCCGCCAATCTTGTTAGATGGCCAAATCGATGAGTGACCACTATCATCGTCTTTCCAGGCCGTTCAGCACGTAAGCTATTGAAGAGCTCAAGCTCGGCTTCCGCGTCTAATGCCGAGCTAGGTTCGTCGACTGCTACGAATTTTACTTTGCCAGAATTGAATCTCATGAACGTTCGGGAACTGCAATAAAGCACGGTATAAGTAAAGTGTTCGTGAAAGCTGTAAATAAAGTTGAATGTACTCACGCGACGATTTTTTGCTTTTCTCCTCCAGAAACTTCGATCTTCTTTTTGGTATTTTCCATTTCTTGATACAGCGGGTGGTCAGGTTTATCGAGTAAGTTAAACTGGAATGTATCGATACAAGGATCAAGCATTGTTTGTAACCCATCCTTGAGGTTTTGAATTGTTTTTAATGATCCTCCTTTTTTGCAGGCGTCTAAAATCATCACTTCGTCCTCGATGCGCTGGGGGAATCCCAGCCCAATATTTTCTGCGATGGTAAATGGATATAATTTATTATCTTGGCTGAGAAGGGCGGTTGCCTCGTGAAGCTCGTCCACTCGGTATTTGCTGGCGGGTATTCCATCTATAAGTAGATTGCCGGAAGCAGGCTCGTATAGTCGTGACAAAATCCGAATGAGGGTAGATTTGCCGCTCCCGTTTGCACCCACTATCACGACTAGCTGTCCAGGATCAATCACGAGTGAAATATTCCTCAGCGCTGGAAAACCTGTCTGCTCGCCCGGATACGAGAATGATACGTTCCTACAAGCATTACAGGATGAGTACGATTTATATGATGGGATACGCGCGCGTAAGCGCTTAATCCATCCGCACCTTAATTCCAGCGCCATTCCCTTCGAAGTATCATGTTTTGAATCTATTCTTGACGAGGGATACGTCGTGTTTCCATTAGCTACGCCAGTGGGGGTCAGTTCTGTCGCCGTGTATACCGCTTTCAATGATGCAATACTTCCTCGTACATCATTTGCAGCGAAGGTGAATAATGCGCCGGTAGCTCTCAGACTCAACGTCGACTGCTGCAAGATTGCTAGTGACGCAATCGAGGTAGTCCCTGGACTTCTCAAGGCGTTTATGGCGCAATATACCTGATATTAAAGTTCAAATTAGATTTTCAAATTTTCAGATACATAAAGCTGGCCTGCTCTACGCACCATAGGGAGGTCTCCGATCACTGACATGCAGGCATGAGATAGGGTCATACTTGAAGATGATTCGTACAATTGGGCAGGATGTCTGCTCGATACTAAACCAAGACGTTTGTGAGTCTTTTTCATTTCTAAAAACGACAAGTTTAGAACGTGGCTGTATGAGAAGTTTGTATACATACCCGATATGATCCACTGGCCCATGTTACCACCGATTATATCTTGCTTGTACTCTCCGCTGCTGAATTTCTTCAGAGCGGTCATCCGTCGATGGTCGATATTGTTGACGAACGCAAAGGTCACTAAGGATCGTTACAATCATGACCAGGAGTCTTTAAATAAGATACGCACCATAGTGATAAAACGATTTTGAGAAAAACATCCCGCAAATTGGACGCGAGATACACAAAAGCCCATAGAACCACCCTCCAGAAGAACGTGATAAGTGAATGATGAGAAGTACCTGACTTATTCCCATGAAAGCAAATTTAACAAATGAGAGGATGGTTTCTAGAGCTTTCCAAGCTTCATTGGCACTGGCGCCTGGTAGGCCGCCAGTTTCTGGTTTCTGGGTAAGTTTTTTTGAAGTCATACCATAGGCAGACCTCCGACAACATACTTTGTATAGTGGTTAAGTCCATGCGTAGCTCCGCTATACGAATAAGAAAGTTATGAGCAACAAAATCAAGTTTATGAGATGTTTTTAATAGAGACCTTGGATTATCTTCAGCTGGAAGTGACGTGTAACAGAGCCATCCAGAAGGTCCAAGACGCGTGAGCTTGAATTTCCTTAGTTGAGTATTCTACGAAAATTGAAGGATTTGCGTACCCATATGCATTAAGATATGTGACAAATACGGTACAGAATAGTCGAGTGCCTATCGCCATATAAATATTCCAACTATCGAATTTCCCAGTAATTAGGCCATTTTCAATCTGGGATTCGGTTTTTTATCAGCTATATAACAAAATAATCATACTATAAAAGTAATATTGTACCATTTGTAAAAGTCGATTCGAAAGGTGCATCATGATTGAACCTTCTATGCCTTCCCATATCTGACATACAACATAGAGCGCGAAAAGACCTGGAGCTATGCCCCATATGTCCAAGACTAGGCGTCGAAGAAGGGGAAAGGCAGAGACAAACTCATGCCAACTATTCACCGGATCAAACGAGGAAGAATCAGCTAGTTTGAATTTCCATGCGCCGAGCTGGTGTTCGGTGATGGTGATATTGGATTGGCTTTGCGAACTTTTCTCACCCATGTCTGGATAATATGGGGGGAATTATTTGCGAGACCTTCGCAAAAGCGCCTTTTATATGGAAATCTCGGGTAACCCGCAGTTCGGCTGCGCCCACTCACAGCCTACTGTAGTTTCAAAATTGATGTCGAGTCAACCGTCAGGGACCCGTTACCTATCGACTCATCGAGTCACAACGCAACGTTAGTGTAAAAGTCTAAAATATGAAGTATCGATAGAAACATAAATGTTTCTGTTTAGGATGCGGTTTGATCAGCTATAGATATCTGCTCACTGTAGGAAGAAATTGTGAATTCACTTACAACCTGAGTGTTTCATTCCTTTATGATGGATTTAGCAGATAGAGCCCTGAGCGTGCGATTCAACGGTCATTCACGCCTGCCGGACAATGCCGGAGCGGCGGAGCGGACAACAAAAATATTATGAACTCAGCATTGCCACGGATGCGCACAACGAAGCATCTCTTGACCAGAAACTTTATCTTAATTTTCGGGCAATATGGCAAAGAAGAAGAATAAACAGGTGAGTCTCTTCAAATCCTACGTGTCACATATATCTCATGAAATAGGTCATCCGCCCCTGGTGCTGGTACTGCGAACGAGAATTCGAGGATGAGAAAGGTGCATTTTCAGACGATCTTTTTACCGTGTTTTCAATGTTCCTAAAGATGGCTTTGCTCAGTCCTCATGCAGCACCAAAAGGCGAAGCACTTCAAATGCAACATGTGCCCGAGACGGTTGAACACGGCTGGTGGTCTTGCTGTGCATATCCAGCAGGTGCATAAACTGGAACCAGAGAAGTGCGTTTTTATCTATTCATGATGAGAATGCCATTGATTTTCTTTTCTTTTCAGCCTCCCACGCATCGAAAACGCGTTACCTGGCCGTGATGGATATGAGGTTGAAATCTTCGGAATGGAGGGAATTCCAGCACCAGATGTGGCAGATTACAAGCGTCGGAAGGAAATCGAATTGGGTCTTACGGCGGGTTCCATTTCGCAACCACCTCCAAAGAGGGCCAAGGTTGAGAACAAACCCCTTTCTGAGGATGAACTCCGTCGTCAGCTGGAAGAGCACAAGGCGTTGATGGGTTTGACTGCTCCTCCACCTTCGGCACCTGCTGAATCTAGTTCTGGTGCTGTTTTCGGTGCCCCTCAGACCTATGCTGCCCCTCCAGTAGCAGCTGTACCATCAGCACCTCCGCCTGGTTTCTTTTCCCCTCCACCCCCAGGTGCCTTCCCACCAGGATTTTCCCCACCACCATTCATGCCTCCTGCTGGTTTCCCACCAGGGTAAGTGATTTTCTTTTTGAGTTTACCTGATACATGCACTTATCATCCTGCCATTTTACTTAGACCGCCTCCACCTGGATTCCCAATGGTGCCACCTGGAGGATTCCCGCCAGGCGCAGCCCCTCCTTTCCCACCCGGAGGACCTCTTGGTCGTCCACCTTTCCCTCCTGGGCCCTTTATGCCACCGCCGCCAGGAATGTCACCACCTATTCCACCACCTGGTTTTTCCCCACCTGGCTCTCTTCCACCACCGCAATTTGTTCCAGCCCAAGTACCGCCTATGGGTGCGGGACCTCCATCTCAGCAACCACCAGCGCCTCCCGCACCTTCTGCTTCCCAGTCCCAAGGAAGACCTGAGGCTACCCGTCCTGACGAACGTGTCCGGCAGCCCATTCTCACTCTACCAAGTGGCTCAGTCATGCAAACCAATGCGGAATTCAAGAAGCCTACGGACCTCAAAGTTAAGGATCCTAATTTCTCACCAGACGAGCATCGTGCTGTACACGCGAAATATTTCTGCGCTAAAATGGAAGACCCACCGTCTGCGCAACAGGAGGAATCACGAGGCAAAAAGCGAGCTCGTGCGGAAGATTTCTTGTAAAAGAGCAGGTATGTCAAATTGCCCTTGATTGTCATCCTGTTTTTTCTTAACATAAATCATTCACTCAGGAGAACCTATGAAGCTGTCGCGATTGTGTCCTACCAGTCCGTCCTATCATCCCAAACCCCGTTTTGTTCGTACACGTTGCTCATCATTACCTTTTTGAGCTGGAGTTTTATCACGTGATATATGATGACCAAGCCAAACTTATGTCATCACGGAAAGCGGAACATGAGCAATTGGCGCGATGCGATGCAGGTATGGAAGATCTTTGGTAGGCTTTCTTCATACCGCTACTTCACACTTTTATTATTTTATTACTTCCTTTCGAACCCTCAAAAAATCGCTGTACGTTAGGTTCGTGTATTCTTCTTTCGTTGCCTTCTTTTCTATACTATGAAATATGACGGTCGGTCATTTCTCTTCTCCTTTTCCCCGGATGAATGCCATTCGCAATAGTGCATGGGTCATTTATTTGACCCAAGACGCCAGAATAGTAGAGGTTTGTGCTTCAAAACGTGTGAATTTGTACTGAGCATGTTTAGTTCTCGTACAAGTCCACTCTTTGCCAAGAAAGTCGGGGATTGCAGCGAACGCGTGTGGGGGAAAACAAAACCAGTGTACAACGGAAACAGTCCGTCCCCTTAATTCT
>Ga0247779_1000951_pt1 | contig 15019 bp, 13 predicted proteins | sample UWRJL221509R5_FD_179925 | JGI IMG/M metagenome (GOLD analysis project Ga0247779, IMG submission 179925) | Plant litter microbial communities from Arlington Agricultural Research Station in Wisconsin, United States - UWRJ-L221-509R-5 | ecosystem: Environmental > Terrestrial > Plant litter >... | reverse complement strand
TCAAGGTGAGGAAAAAAAGTTCTGTGCCCAAAATAAACTGATATAAATTACCGGTAGGTTTCGGCTGCGAAGGATGGAAATAGTCGACACCGTGAGTCACGATACGGATAATCACCCTAAAATCTTACTTAACATGTATCGGGGTTAATAGACCAGAAACATCCACGCGTCACTATAATCCTGTAAAAACCTATCCGATGTCGCCGCAGGGGTATTGAATCATGTAAAATGAGATGTTTGCATAAGGACTCGGTTTCTTATCGGAGGGTGAAAGCCTCTGTGGTGAGCGCTGAGGTACATAAGTGATGTTGACGATTTTCAGAGTCACCGAGAAGTATTTTGAGTTACCGTGTCTACAAGGAAATAAACCTGGACAAGTCGGGCGTGAACTTGTGGCGGCGCGTATGATGCAATTCTGAACTCCGTACGTTTCAAGAACATTTATTCTGTGGAGTGTTTGTGGGTTATTCTCAAATCATTCTAGCGATAGATAAAAGTACAGAATATTATTACAAATAGCCTTAAATCCCTATGTGAAAGATAAATTTGAAAAAAAAAACACCTTCGAGAAAGCTTGCTGGATTATTATCCTCGGCAAGGAATCGGCAGTTGACCTTTGCGTTTGGTTGCATGATTTATGTTTCTGTGATGTATACGTTACCTTGGTCAAGTGACTGTCACACTTACCCATTTTGGATTTGGAAAAAAAAAGTTTCTTCATCGTCTCCAACAACGACCAGAGTTATCGAAGATGACGGTAACGCATGTACTCTTTGAGTCGGCCTCTGGCTATGCCGTCTTCGAAGCCAAGCTCACTGAGCAGATTGGCTCCAAATCCAAGGCTGTTCAGGAATCGTTCCAGGACCTCGCAAAATTCGGGAAAATGGTGTCCTTGATGAGCTTTGCCCCTTTCAAAAGCGCTGCGCAGGCTTTGGAGAATGCTAATGATGTTTCTGAGGGTGCGTAAAATGACTTGTGTGGCTGTAACCGATATTGAACTTGTACAGGTATCATGAATGACTACTTGAAGGATATTTTGGAACTTAACCTGTCCAAGGCTTCAAAGAAATCAAACGTCGTCCTCGCTGTGGCCGACCCATTGCTCGGAAAAAGCATCAAGGATGGACTTAACCTGCAAGTTGACGTGTCCGAAAACTCGCAAAGTCTCATTCGCGGCATCCGTCTGCACGCCTCCAAGTTGCTCAAAGGTCTGCAAACGGACGACTTGCGCAAAGCCCAACTCGGTCTCGGTCACTCTTACTCCCGTTCAAAGCTAAAGTTCAACGTCAACCGAGTGGATAATATGATTATTCAAGCTATTGCCCTCCTCGACCAGCTCGACAAGGATGTCAATCTCTTCTCCATGCGTATCAGAGAATGGTACGGCTATCACTTCCCAGAGCTCGTCAGACTCGTTCCCGACAACCACCAATACGCCCGTGTTGCCCAATTCATCGGCAACAAAGACACCCTTGACGAGGAAAAACTCGCGGACCTCGCAGAAATCGTCGACAACGACAGCACCCTCGCACAAAACATCCTTGACGCCGCCCGTGGATCCATGGGTTCCGGTCTCAGCGAAATCGACATGCTCAACATCTCCGCCTTTGCCACCCGTGTCGTCTCCATCTCCGATTACCGCAAATCACTCGTATCCTACCTATCCGAAAAAATGAACTCAGTCGCACCCAGTTTGACAGCCCTCCTTGGAGAACGTGTCGGTGCCCGATTGATTAGCCACGCTGGAAGCTTGACCAATTTGAGCAAATACCCTGCTAGCACTGTACAGATTCTCGGAGCTGAAAAAGCCCTCTTCAGAGCTTTGAAGACTAAGGGTAACACACCCAAGGTACGTTTTTATTCCTTTTAGGCCTTCGAGATATGCTCAATTCCGTATCAAGTACGGTCTCCTCTACCATTCCACCTTCATCGGCCGTGCCGGGCCCAAACACAAGGGTCGCATTTCACGATTCCTTGCTAACAAGTGCTCAATAGCCTCCCGTATTGATTGCTACTCTGGTATGATATGCACCTTCATATTTACTTGCGTTATCTTACAAGATACGTCTTCAGAAAACCCTACACCTAAGTTCGGTGAGGCTCTCCGCGCCCAAGTGGAGGAACGCCTTGCCTTTTTCGAGAGCGGTGTGCCCCCCTCCAAGAACGCTGATGCTATCCGCAAGGTCTTGGATCAGCTCGCGCTTGATGATGACGCTGACGATGATATGGACGTCGATGGTCCCGCCATCACAACGCTGGAGGCTGAACCACGAAAGGAGAAGAAGAAGAAAAGAAAGAGTGAGGCAATGGATGTCGACGAGGAAGATGAGCCTGAAACAAAGAAGGTCAAGCTCTCGAAGGAGGAGAAGAAGGCCTTGAAGAAGGCGAAGAAGGAGGAGGCCAAGGCTGCAGCTGCCGTCGAGGATGCAGTGCGTGTTCTTCCTAATTGCACAAAATTTTGACCACTTACCAAAGTATTCAGTCACCCAAAAAAGAGAAAAAGGAGAAAAAGGAAAAGAAAGAAAAGAAAGAAAAGAAGAAGAGCAAAGAGTAATCGAATTCTCTCCTTTCTCTTATTCTTTTCCTGTACACTTGCATTTGTTTTCTATTTTCCATTCCCTATTTCTATTCAGGTTTTCTCTCTTGCTCCATGATCTTTCTCCCGAAAGGGGTGCAAATGACAACTCCTTGGGCTCAACCATCACGGCTAGCGGATTTATCACTGAGGGATCAACCTGCCTATAATTTCTTCAAACGCTGTAGGGTTTTGGTTATTATTCAGACATTAAAACGACACGATTTGCAGCTCAGCACCTGCTAGCGATCTTTTTGTCTTCGTTAGGCCATCGATATGCAATGCGGAAGCAACCTTCACAGTTTCGTCGTCGCGTTGCACACGTTCTTGCACCATCCTCTGTGACAGTGGAAGTAAACAGTCGAACTGCATAATCCACGCGTAATGACGGCTTGGCTTGACGTACCACCAATTTTTCATTTTCGTTCTGTATTTCTACCCATTTCTTTCGAATATTATCTTCGCAGGCAGCGTATTCCAAAATGAATGTCGCATATATGTGGTTTCTATCAAAAAATCAGCGCGCATATATCCACGCATCGCTACACTCACATGTCGTTTACCGCGTCCTGGACTTCTTTCGCTGCTTTCGCGTTCTATATACGAGCGTGAATATGGCCCAAAATCAACGAAATACTACTGGAAGACACCGACGACATGGTCAAGTTGTTTCTCCGCGTGTTCGAGGAATTTTTGTTCCTTCTGGGTTCTTTTCTTGTTGAGAGCAGCTGCGATAAAAGCATCTGAGCTTTAAGATTGTTTGTAGAAGATTTTAGCTTTACCTGCGTAATGCTTTTCCAGAGTTTCCATCAGCCTGATTGCCACAGCCATGCCATTAAATTGATTAGGTTTTCGACACCTGGTCAATGAAATGCCCACTCTTTCTGGTTTTCGTCGCTGCCATTTGATTGTTGCGATAAAGGTAAGTCAAAGTCTCCTTCCGACCTTTCTGCTGCTTGTGCCTTTTTCTGTGATGCGCGTGCGTTCACCATGATGTATTGTGGAGGCAGTGAATTAAGCAATGATGCGACTGGCTAATAAAGCATGCACCTAATGAACTATGTGTGGCGTCTATGTATGGGGTTGTTTGCGTCGATTTAGGATTGCTCTCACAAGAATCAATCAGCATAAGGCCGTACAAGTGAACAACGAAAGTGCTATGAGATCTATTTATTCTAAACTTTTTAGTTTCTTGAATCCAAGTAATCCATAAGAACCTAGGGCGGGGTTGGGCAAAAGACGGTCTAATATCGTGGGCACACCTAAATAAGGCGGCGAGAAACACCTGAGCTGCCCTTTCCTCTAGCCATGGCGTATAGTGTGGCCTTATCTCCGCTTCCATCGACCAAGGACCGCAGCATACCGTGCTCATTTTCCAAAAGTGCCATCGGGCTGTCAAATTCGGCCTGACATAAAGGGTCGTCAGAAAACTGTTAAACAGAACAAGTCAAACGAGAATGTGCCTCACAATCTTGCCTCCGTCAAGTACCATCTGTTCACTGAAGTGAGCCATGATCAAAGAGATACTTCAGTAAAAATTTAAACCCACAATCTTGTCAGCATCCATAATGGTATGGAGCCGGTGAGCCACCGTTATCACAGTTACGTCTGGGGCTAAGTGGTTTCGTAGAGTATTTTGTATTATAGAATCAGTGTTGTAATCTTGAGAGGAAAAAATCGCCGTTAAAAAAGGCGAAGAACGACAATATAGAGTGTGTCTGACCTATTGCAGATGTAGCTGTAAAATAAAAATGTGAATTGGGAATCATTCGAATGTCTTAAAAAATTGATACCTTCATCCAAAATAAGGAGTTTGCTGCCTCGGATCATGGCGCGCGCTAAGGCGAGAATCTGTCTCTGGCCCACTGATAAATTGCTTCCACCGCTGGAGATATTGCTGTCAAGCATGAGTTGTACTTCTCCTACTTCTTCTTGCAGTGAAAACAGTCCAGCTAAACGGAGTGCCTCGTTGAGTGTTAAGTCGGCATGTTCTTCGAATGGATCAAGATTACGCCGGAGGGTGCCTAAATTTACAGTCAGATTCCATAAGAGTCCTAGTAATCATGACACTATTACCGCTTAAGAGTTCTGGCTATAATTTAGAAGATCTTGAGTATGAGTGCCTCAGTTGTCTCCATAGACTAAACGGACACCCACCGTTTGAGGGATAACTGTTATTCTAGATCTCAAGGAGTCAAGGTTAATTTTCTCGGTGGCGATACCGTCGTAGTAAACTGTTCCTTCTGTCGGTATACACCGCAATAAAGCGAGAGTGAGGGAGCTCTGAAACGAAGGCGTTAATTTGGACAAGAAGACGTGGTGATGGTATTCGGACCTTTCCACTTCCTGTCCTCCCCACTAGAAAGTACCAGTCAGATCAATACACTTAGAGAATGACCGATGTCTATACCTATGCCAATTCTTTCCCCAGATTTAATATGAAACGATAGATCGTGGAGGACCTTGGGACCTGACTGTTAATTACAAAGTTCAGTTCAGTAAACTGGAAATCGAAAGTTTACCGTTACAAAAACCTTTGAATACCGAGCTGAGAGATTCTCTACTCTTAACTCTCCACTGGTGGGCCATGATGCGGGTGGTATTCCATTTAATGTCGATGCATGTTCGTGTTCTATGTCAACGAACTGCTGAATACGCTCCAGGCTAGGAAATATGCTCACTCAGTCTTTTCAGATTACACGCCGTAGTAGTGAAGTAGAACACACCTATTGGCATGTACCTCGAAATAATTGAACGATCTCACAACCATGAGAACCATGGCGCAGAAGCTATTCGCTAAGCTAAGTGAGAATCCTATTTCTGAGGTATTGAGGGAATGTGCATAGACGCAGTACGCTGCTAAAGATGTTGTGAAAATGTTTCCCACCAAATCAATACGCATCGCAATCCATCGGTTTAAGTTATTTGAGACCCGAGCTATCCGCACATAGTGATCAACACGTTTCAATGACTCTGATTTAAATGCGCCTTCTGCACCGTAGGCGCGAATAGACACTGCGCTTCATGTTTGAATAAACCAGCTTCTTAGTTCAAAAGCAATCGTATCACGCACCGGTACCAACGATGGCGGCGCTAAAATGTGACAACATGGGAGAGCGGGCGTTACTATGATAATCGTCAGTTCGAGTCAAAGTTCAAATGAAAGACAACTCTGACCTCATTTCGCGCTTCACCGACATCTGCGCCTTCAAGTACATATTCCCGATATAGATACCAAGACAAGTTACACCCAGAGTCGGGAACAAGAAAATTGGAGTAAAAGAAATAATGATGACCATCTTGAGAAGGATGGATATCACAAACTCTGTGATATCAGAGTATCTTTGTGGTATCAGTCCATCAACGGCAGCGATGTCTTGCGTACATCGCGCAATTATTCTTCCAGTTGGAGTTTCATCCAGCCATCTAGGGCAGTCATTTAAAATATTGGTATAAATGAATATTATGAGAAACCTACCGTAAAGTGCTCCTCAACACCGATTCGACCAATGATGTGTTTATGACGCGTGACGCTCTCATTGCACCGTGAATGTAGAGCATCTGTCCTGAGCAATAGAATATCGTTGAACTCATTAATGCGGAATATACTCCCAGATAGCTAGATTCGAGTTAAATGTGTTCGAAAAATATGACGTATGGGACGTACAAAGGCACATCAACGGTTGAAGGATCCCTTTCCTTGTATTGCGATCCCCAGTAGCCAAGAAACCACACTTGGAACGTATTCATGGTATCCGTAATCAAAATGGAAGTCATCCATAAGAAAAAAAACATTAGAGGCTGATTCCCTCCCAGACCAGACAGAAATAGTTTCAAAGATTTCCAAGTAACGTGGCCTTCCGCAATTTCTTCCTTTGAAATCAGTTTTCCATCCAATTTCGTGTCAGGATCTGGTAAAGGAATTTCCTCAGTTCCAATATCCCGTGCTCCACTATTGAATAGGGCTTCGTTTGCAAGATTCGGATTATTGTCAACTAAACCCTTGGCGTCAGCTTCTTGAGCGCAAACAGAACCGTCTATTCCGAGAGATACGATGAAATCTGCAACTGTAGAAGCCAACGCCATATTATGGGTCTGGTGAAACAAAGTTACCATGCGCACTCCGCTGCATTTAGGAGTAAACTTACTACGAGTAAGATAGTACGACCCTTGACCAAATCACCCTTGAAGCATTGATCGATGATCCATGCAGATCTGTGTATGTATTAGCTTTGATATTCTGAATTGAGATCATCCAGAGCATACGTATGGACGTCCAAGGCTGCCAGAACATCATCGAGAAGAATGATTTTTGCTTGGGAGTAGATTGCACGTGCCAAAGTGACGCGCGCCTATATATCATCCAATTAGGACATACCGCAAAATACAACGAGGGTGCACACCTTTTGACCACCGCTGCGAAAATGTAGTCGATTCTGAATGATTGTTATGCAATTCAATATAAAATATACCTTAATGTGAGGCCTCTTTCTCCTACTTCCGTGGCATCCCCAGCTTCAAACAGTTCCAAGTCTCGCTCTAACGCGCATTGTCGGATGACTGTTTGCCAAGTCATTAGCATCAGAGTTAATATCCTAAGCTTAGATTAATACGGTTTACCTTTGCGATAACGATCTTCGTCGTACGGTGATTCAAATAATATGTTTTGGCGGATGGTTTCATTTTGAACCCAAGATTCTTGAGCTGCATAAGCAACCCCGCCGGATCGGGGGAGGTTGAACCATGAATCCATGCTGGACGAAATGAAGTGCATCTCCCCTGCAATCATAATTTTCAATTAAATAAATATACTAAGAAAATCGAAGAAAAACTTAAATTACCCAGTAACGCCATGAGCATGGAGGTTTTGCCCGATCCACTGCAGAAATTTAGTTCAATCATCCTCCAAATAAACCAACAAGCTTACGTCGGACCAGTAATCAGATTTATACATCCATTTTTGAAGAGTAGCTCCCCGTCGATTTTTAATTTGAACGAACGACGACTGGGAGTCAAGATCCCATTTTTAAATTCTTCAGACCATGCAAATGTCGTATTTTTGAACCCGATGACGTCCCCGTGTTCCGGCGGAATTGGTGTAGATATTGCGGTATCCTTGTAAGCGTCGAGCAGCTCAGTCTCTCGCAAAAAACCATCAATCCGATTCAAAGATACTTTAGCTTGTATCACAAGGTTCAAGTGAGCGGATATCATGGTAAGCTGAAAGCGAATCATGTCAAATATAGGCATGCTTGAGAATATCTTGGAAGCTGCAATAAATTTATTCTAAGAGATTGGATATTATGTGATTATTAGAGTGAGAGCTTACGACTCAATTCTCCTTTCATTAGGAGCGTGTAGGTGCCAAATGTTACTACCATACTAAGTAACGGCATAAGGTGGCTTAAAAAAGACAATGTATCTTAGTGGTGAATTTAGGACACAAAAATTTAATGTAAACTCACGCAATCGTCCCATTTAACAACGAAAGAGCCTAAAGAGTAGTATGGTTGGAAAATATCCAATTTAACATCAAAACACACTGAGAAATACCTTCACTCTCCATAAGGAGACAAGTTCCAGGTTCCTCTTGTCCGCAACGCGCTTCATGATTTTCTTTTCCCAGCCAAACAGCTTGATCATTCGCAATAGGCTAACAGCTAAAGAGATATGAATAATGAAGTTCAATACGCTCAACTTGACTGTCAAACCCTCTGAGATATCCTGGACACGGGCATCCGTCTGTATGGTTAAACATAAATTAGCATGAAGTCTGCGTAGTGGCACAAGAAACTCGCCTGCTTCATCCTTGTCCTTTGGGTTTCTTGGATCAACTTTGCCACGTATCCAGGTATTGGGAGAAGTAAGACCATGACAAGAAGTCCGGCAAAAGAGCTTCAATGATTGTGTGAGAAAATGGTTTGCAAAATCGATATGAATCATGGGAGAAAATGACATTAATTACGAACCTCCATCCCAGGACCCGGTATAGATAGATTATTCCCAAGATAATTTGCAGGGGAATAACTAAAACTAAAAAAGGCGATGTTGGTTATACGGTCAATGCAGGGTACAGCTCGGAGTAAGACAAGACTCACAAAGAGTGAGGAAGTCCCTTCCGTCACTGATGTTTCGTAGGTCGCTAGTGATAAGGTTATTTATCTTCCCAATAAGGTTGGAATTATCCCTCATCTTCCTTCTCGCTGATCCCGCAAAATCAGTCGCAGTCGGATCCTGTGTCCCGTTTGCTGTGATAGGTGGTTGTGCAAAACTTGATGGATTTGCGACATGTAAGGCACCATTGTAAACGTCCGGAGCTCCACTCTTGAGTCGAATCCGCAAGCTGTGTTCAAATACGAGCTGCATTATGATTGCCTCGGCTCGCACAATGGTTCGACTAGCTGTAAAAACATAAAATTGCAGTGCGAGAACACGACACAGGGGACCACAGAAAATGCAGAGAATCCAAAACCAGGGGCGAATAGTGGTTCCTTGACCACTTGTCTCAAGATAACTGCTCTGGAATTGTAAACACAAAATCGGGTCGCAAAGTCATCAACACACTGACTTTAAAAGACGGTTGATACCAATAGGGGCCAAGAACTCGGCTACAGCTTGGATGCATAGCATCAAAATAATCACCATGAAGTCAATACCTGTAATATGGTTGAGAAGTAGGCTTCACATATATAGAGGATTATGACCCACGAAAAACACGTATTAAGCCAAAGAAAAAATTGCGCTCCTTTGCGCCCCGAATGGGATCGAGATGCTACAAGATCGAGTGCATTTTAAAATCGAAAAACTGAAGACGAGACCTAAGTTCTAACCTACCTCAAACGCGAGATTGGTTAAGTAGGCGGCACGGTCATTATCTCCCTGAAGTGGTAACTCGTCATGTTTGAGGTGGGGGACTCGGTACGCTTTCAAGATAATAGCATCAAGGAAGCTATATGTAAAAAGCGAAAACAATGAACATGTCTGTTCGTCATTTGGTGATACAGTGCCAGTCTGTAAATACAGTTAGCCATCGCAACCATCGATTGAAAAGGACGTATAATCAACCTTTGAATAATAACTCGGGGAGTGACGGCGCGGTATGAATAACGGAATGACAACGGCAGTGGAGAAAAGAACCAGAATTTTGAGCCATATCAGCTTGCCTTCCGAGATATCAGCTGGATGATCCGATACAGTGGCCAAAGGCCAGAGGTCCCTATACGTGTATACTAGAAACGAGCTTAACAAGACGATGATATTATATCTGGTCGCGAGTATGCTCCATAGCGGATGCAATATGGATACAACAGCTAAAATGGAGCAGTAGAGCTGATTTGGTTAGTATAACGTATGATCTTATGATGTCGCAGGGACTCACATATGTGATGAACATGCAGAACTCAGGATGAACAAAAAGTATCCCAGCTGTGTCATTTGGAGGATGTGTTTGCTCGTGTATGGAGATGACGAGAGAGTATCCGGAAAGCCCCAAAAGAGTCAAGCAGCCAAGAAGGCGTGCGACCAAGAACGAAAAGATGCGCTGTCCTCCAAGATATTCGATACGGTTTTCGACGGATATATTTTCAGCATCGGCAACTTCTCGTTCGATATTGGATGTTGTCAAAGAGTCTTTCATAGCTTTGACGAGAGATATAACGATCTGGATAAGGTGGCTGAACGTCATCAGTAAGACGAAGGCAAAAGGCAATAACAAGGTGATATCATTTGCTCTATAAGTTTTCAAAACAGTTAGTACGGAGTCAATCATATACGTCAAAAAATCATACATATATTTTTTGTCTCTGTCGTAGAAGATTGTATCCAGTATCCAGGGTTGTTGCATATCTGCGTGGCCCATTAATATTCAAAGTAATAGGTTTAACGAAATGAGGATCATCGACCTGGGCGGAAAGGTTGAAATATATAAAATAATATGACTCATCATGATCGCTGAAGTCATGACTCGTATCATGAGATACAAATCTCATTCGATCCGATGATAACGCAGAAAAAGTGGTATCTGTCGAGTATCCTTAATTGACGTTTGGGCGATTTTTATCATCGGATTGGCGTTTTCAAGGCATTTTATAGATAAAATTTAACTGGATAGCCAAGCTTTCAAGCCACGATAGAAGTTGTTAGAAGTACGCAGAGAGCTGGGTTCTAAGATGCTCGAAATCACAAGCGACTAAATTTTCGAATGGAACAGTAAACAAGGAAGAAAGTGGCAATCGTGAAGTGACAAGTTTTTCCGTGAAAATTATGTACAACGAGCACGTGCCTTCAACTTTGTCCGCGTAAGTACTCTAAGAATCAGTGATGCGTGACGCCACTGAGCGCCTGACGTCAAGTTTTCAAGCTCAAGGGTTGTGCCGTGCTCTGCCATTATCGTTATACATGATACGTGCTACAAATTCAGGACCTCGTTGCTCTTCAGTATCAAGGACGCTGATTCATGAGTCTTTAGTTAGGCGTTTATGTAAGAGAGTAAGGAGCGACTGAACGCCTTTTCTCTTTAGCCAAAGCATAAAGCGTAGTTTTGTCGCTGCTTTCGTTAACCAAGGCCCTGAGCATCCCGTGCGCGTTTTCCAAAAGTTTTGACGGGCTGTCATATTCGGCCTGAAAAGTATGAGATCAGTTGAGAAGATTTAGAACAGAAGTTAGAACAGCTCGGTCAAGTTCAACAATAACTTCTTACAATCTTGCCACCGTCGAGGACCATCTTTTTTTTGCTTTAGTCAGCTATAGAATCACAGAAATGGAAAGAAAGTTTGAGACGCACAATTTTGTCAGCCCACATTATAGTATGAAGTCGGTGTGCCACTGCTATTACGGTCACATCTGGTGGTAATTGGTGTCGGAGTGTGTTCTGTATTACCGAATCGGTCCTATAATCTTTAATGAAGCAAACCAGCAAGAGTGTGACCTTAGACACAGCAAGATTGCAGTGCTTGAATTGTATCTTACCTATTGCGGACGTTGCTGTAAAAGATTTCAAGAAGTATGAATGCCAAGCAAGCGAGTATCCGATGACAGCCACGTCAAATACCTTCATCTAAAATAAGGAGCTTGCTGCCTCGGACCATCGCGCGTGCTAAGGCAAGAATCTGTTTTTGACCCACTGATAAATTGCTTCCACCGCTAGAGATATTGCTGTCAAGCGTAAGTCGTGCTTCTCCTGATTCTTCCTGCAACGAAGACAGTCCCGCCGACTGAAGAGCCTTGTTGAGCGTTGCGTCATCATGTTCATTGAATGGATCAAGGTTATGACGTAGTGTACCTGCATTTACAGTCAGAACCTACGGGAGTTTTATAAGCGTTGTGCCATCACCTCTTAAGAGTTCGGGCTACGGTTAGTAAGATCTTCAGTGTCTCAGGTGTCTTAATAGTTCATATTTGCACCTACCATTTGAGGGATAATAGTGATACTTGATCTCAAGGAGTCAAGGTTGAGTTCGTCGGTGGCGATCCCGTCGTAGTACACCTTTCCTTCTGAATATATACACCGCAGCAAAGCAAGCGTAAGGGAGCTCTGGAAAGAAAAAATTAAGTGGGATATAATGAGATGCAACGTCAGGATTTGGACCTTCCCACTTCCTGTTCTTCCCACTATAGAAAGACTGACAGTCAATTCAATAAGCTTGATGAGAATGACAAATATTACCTATTCCAATCCTTTCTCCGGATTTAATATGGAAAGATAGGTCCTGAAGGACTGTCGGGCCTGTCTGTTGGTACCAAAACTCAGTGATTAAGTATACTCATAACCTGATCGTTCTGATAACCTTTGAATAACGAGCCGAAAGTTTCTCCACTCTTAAGTCTCCACTCGTTGGCCACGATGCAGGCGGTACTGCGTTTCGTGTCGGCGAAGGCTCCTGTTCCATGTCAATAAATTGTTGAATACGTTCCAGGCTGAAATATGCTTAAATATACAAGTTTCGGTACAATAAAATAGAACACACCTGTTTGCCTGAACCTCAAATTCATTGAAATGCCTTACGACCAAAAGAACCATAATGCAAAAGGTATTTGCTAAGTCGAGAGAGAAACCTGTACCCAATGCGCTGAGAGAATTCACATAGACACAATAGGCGGCTAACGCTGTAGTAAAGACATTCCCTAACAAGTCGATACGCAAGGCAATCCATCGATTTAAGTTGTTGGAAACACGTGCAATGCGCACGTAACGATCAATTCGTTCCAGGGACAGAGCTTTGAACGAGGTTTGTGCCCCGTAGGCTCGTACAGATGCTTTTACTACCCGTTAAAAGCGAGTTTATATATATGTATAAATGGAGCCGAGCGTACCGATACCAGTAATTGCAGAGCTGAAGTGCGATAACATGGGAGACCGAGCGTTGCTAAATGTTTGGTGTATATGTTAGTAGGTTTCAAAGACCATCTCATAATTCTCACCTCATCTCTCGTTTTATCGACATCTGCGCCCTCAAGTACATGTTTGCAATGTATATACCAAGACAGGCAACGGCTAAGGTGGGAACGAGAAACAATGGTGTGAAGAAAACGATGACAATCATTTTGGATAGAATAGACACCACAAGCCCGTTCATTGCCGAATAGTGCTGAGGAATTGACCCATCAACTGCACCGATGTCCTGTGTGCATCTTACGATGATCCTTCCAATGGGAGTTTCATCTAGCCATCTAAAATAAACCTGCAAGTCAATAGCGGATCGGATATGTCAAACGTAGAAAATCCACCGAAATGTGCTTCTAAGCACTGATTCAACCAGATACGAATTTATAATGCGGGACGCTCTCATTGTACCGTGGATATATAACAGCTGCCCGGTGCCAAAGAAGAATGTAGAACTCATCATAGAGGAATACACCCCGAGATAGCTAGAATCATGATGAGTCCCATATCCAGAATTGTGCTTTATATGATCGACTTACAATGGCGCATGGACTGTGGAAGGATGGTTTTCCTTATACTTTGATCCCCAGAATCCCAGAAACCATACCGCAAATGTATTCATTCCTTCCATGATAACAAGGGAGGCCGCCCACAGGACGAAAAAGACAAGGGGCCGATTTCCTCCTAGACCGGATAGAAACAGCTTTATAGATCTCCATGTGACATGTCCTTCGGCAGTTTCTTCGCTCTTAATAAGCTTTCCATCCGATATAGATTTATGAGCCTTTGACAGGGATTCTTCGTTTCTGTCGTCCACTGGAAACTCAAGAGCGAGTTCAAGCATGTCCCTGGCCCTCGCAAATCCCTGATTATTGTTACCCGAGTTGCTGGACTCGGATATCCTTTTATTAATGGAGCCATCGGTACCAAGTGAGACAATCAGATCAGCGAGAGGAGAAGCCAATGCGACATTATGTGTCTCGTAAATTTGATTTCAGTAAGCAAGGTTGTCACGTCATCTTAAGTAATCACTCACAACAAGTAAGACAGTACGGCCCTCCACTAAATCACCTTTGAAGCATTTCTCTATGATCCAGGTAGATCTACCTCTCTGTTTAATATCACGTCAATCCCAGAGTAGAAGAACCCACGTATGAACATCCAATGTTGCCAAGACATCATCAACTAAGATGATCTCCGCGTGGGAATAAATTGCACGAGCCAAGGTGACGCGCGCCTGTTCATTTCGTTTCGTATTGGCTGAATGATAGAAGGAAAATTAGTAACCTACCTTTTGACCACCGCTATTAAGAAAAAATAAATTGTAAAGGTAATGAACCAAATTTCATTGGGTATCACAAACCTCAAAGTAAGCCCCTTTTCTCCTACTTCTGTTGCGTCCCCGGCTTCAAAAAGCTCCAGATCTCGCTCTAACGCGCACTGTTTGATGACTGTACAGAACACGTAGTTATAGCAGCAAAATGATATAAACTGTCTATATCTACCTTTACGATAGCGAGTTTCGTCATAAGGTAACCCAAATAATATGTTTTGGTGAATGGTTTCATTTTGAACCCATGATTCCTGTGCCACATAAGCGACTCCGTCAGACCTTGGCAGATTAGACCAAGAGTCATCGCTGGACGCAATAAAGTGCATCTCTCCTAACATATTTTTACGTTTCAAAAGCCAATCTTTGAGCGGAAAAAAAGTAGAAAAAATACCCAATAACGCCATGAGCATGGAGGTCTTTCCTGACCCTCTACAGAAAGGTTAAGGCAATATGCACCTAAAAGAAAGATAACGAGCTCACGTGGGACCAATAATTAAGTTTATACATCCTTTTTTGAACAACAATTCTCCATCAATCTTCAGCCTGAAAGATCGACTGGGTGTTTGCATGTTATGATTATTTTCTTCTTCCCAGGCGAATGTCGCATCCTTGAAGCCGATGATGTCTTCGCTGGGTGGCGATGACTCCGGTGCGTCCATATAAACATCGATTAGCTCCGTTTCCTTCAAAAATTCGTCCACGCGATCCAAAGACACTTTAGCCTGTATTA
>Ga0247779_1000950_pt1 | contig 15019 bp, 18 predicted proteins | sample UWRJL221509R5_FD_179925 | JGI IMG/M metagenome (GOLD analysis project Ga0247779, IMG submission 179925) | Plant litter microbial communities from Arlington Agricultural Research Station in Wisconsin, United States - UWRJ-L221-509R-5 | ecosystem: Environmental > Terrestrial > Plant litter >... | reverse complement strand
AATCACGCCCTTTATAGAATTGCGCCTTTTAATTTATGGTTCGTGAATTGCCAGTGTTGACTCGTGCATTCGCCGATGCACACCGGACTCAACGCTTTGTACATATCCGGAAATTATTCCCAAAGAGAGTTATCAATGATACAAAAGTATCGGCAGACAGCTGCAGACGATTCTTCGAAAGAACTGAACTGTCTGCACGTAGGAATTCTCTTTGTATCTCTTATAAGTTCAAGGCAGATTTATTTGTAGCCAGACAAGAAGGACAGATATCTCGATTTCGGGTTGAATGAATTTCGTTTTGTTTGAATCCAAGCATGGCCATTCCAGGCTTGAAGTCATAAGCATTAGCCAGAGTATTGCATCAATGTGTAGATGAATTGATGATTTTTTTGTGCAACGAGTTGGTACTCAGCAGGTGAGTTGTTTTCGATAGTCACTGGCACGCGAGAAGTGTCGTTATGTAAAAGTCGCAGTCGAAGTCAAGTCAACGTTATAAGTCTAGTTACTGTCCAAGTTGCTGAGGTCAATCCGCAATTCGTAATACAAAGATACGAGTTTTGCTTAGCGCTTCCACAGGACCTTCATGTTACAAACCCCACGTTTCGAGTCACAACTTCAGAAGCGGTGAAGACTGCCAGGTGAAGATCCTTCAAAATTCAGCTGAAATGTTTGCCTTCATTCTCCCAAGACCAGCATTTCAGGAAGCTCGAGAAACAGAAGAGAGTTAATTGAAAGGTTGCTCGATGCTCATAGGCTGAAGAAGGAGGGATGTGACGGCGAAGTTGGAACTTGGGAGAAACAATATTCCGTGATGGCTACTATATGTCGGTGAACCACGTGATCGTAATAGCACCCGACAGCTGGAGTGTCCCTGGTCCCAGCCTGCACAGTGACGGTGCTACCTTGCTCAACATCAACGATCCTTTTCACCAATTTATTGGTTAGCTTAGGCTGCGCAGTACCAAATCAGAGTACTGTGCCACATACCCGCAGCACGATATACCTCTGTTCATCAAGAACGTTTTATCCTTTCCATAGACTTACAATTCTTTCACGAACCCAACGACATGTCTCTCGCCAAGCTCACAGCAGTGTCTACCAAGACGTTGTCCCTGCTCCTTGAGCGACAACGTATGCAAACATTACCAGCCTACTCTGCTAGTGGAAACACAGACGCTTCATCACAAGGAAGCTCCCTACATTCATCACAAATAAAGCGGAATCTGAACCAACTTCGAGAGGGTATTCTTGCCATGGAGGCGGCGGAAGGTCCCCAGTCGGAAGCCGCCAAATTATTGCGAAATCAATTTGATAGAATGCGCAGTATGCTTTGGGAAGAAGAAAGAGCAGAGATACCTAGGTTTGTGTCTTGTAAATCCTTACTTCCGTGATTAAGCGCCCCCTGTTATATTTCAATCCTGCCTTGCGTTCTTGTACTCACATATAAACCTTTAATTAGCATAGAGAAAGCGGAACCCTCCCCATCACCCTCACCAGAGCCAGAGATATCCAGACCAACTATTCCTACACATTCCAGCACACGAGATTCTTTGCTATCACAGCCGTCTTTTGCACCATACACCGATGATCCTGAGCAAGGGGCTAACATTGAACCTCCGGATGCGGGAACCATGCTACACACTCAAAGGTTCATCATGCAAGGTGCGTCGCGTTTCTATAATTCTTTTTTCGTTATTCAAATGTGTCTGTTTCTGCAACAGAACAAGACCAGCACCTTGATCAACTGTCGCATTCCATCAACCGACAACATCACATATCTCTTCAGATAAATGAAGAATTGGATGTTCACCATGGGCTACTGCAAGACTTGGACACTGATATTGATCGGACGCAGAATAGATTAGGCAACGCCAGAAGAAAACTAGATGTTGTTGCGAAGGGCGTCAAAAATAACGGTGCGCGGTGCTACGACTTGCTGATTTAGCATAAGTGGCTTATGATCCTGTTGAAAAATCAGCATCCATTGTTGCAATTGGCGTACTCATTTTCATCCTTCTCATCTTGATCGTTCGCTTCAAGACGATGTAACATCTATTCTCGCCACCGATTTTTATTCTAGCACACACGACTTTCCTCGGATTTACCTTGACACCCAGCCACTTCTATCTCATCTAATAACTGGGACTCTGGATTACCACAAATTTGTTTTGTTTTGCATTGTTATCTATTCATCTCGTACTCTGTGTTCCATTATAATTAATTCATTCCATTAGGTTGTCTGCATCTCTCAGCAAAGCAACAACTCGTTGCTTATACAGTAACCCCAAGAACTTTTGAACATCTTGTCATTACAATTCCCCACAAGGATTCTCAAAGCTATTTCCCATCGTACTGGATTGAAGATGAAAATGAGCAGAGAGGCCAAACAAATATCAGTCTGTGACTCATGGCGCCGGAATTTTCACAAGATTTTCACGGACGTCGTGAGCTTTTGCTCGACGTTCTAAATGATCAAAGCGCGCGAGAATTCTTCATGGAAACCAAGTGAGCCTTTGCGGACCATGTGATCCCAGTCCTCGTTCCTTCAGCAAAATGGCGGCCAGCTTGTGACGCCGGCGCTGTCATGGCAAAAAAATAAATGCCGTCAGAATTCGTGTGTGAGATATCAATAGTCACTAGATCAAAGGTGAAATTCTCCACATTCCATATTGGATTATAACGATTGGCATTCCAATGCATAACTTTTTAGAGTTGAATATATAAATAAGCTACTACGTGTACGGTAAGAAGTTTACAATGAAAGTGAGTTTTACCACGATATGTAGCAGAATTAAAGAGCGACATTAACGGTGCTAGCCGTCTTGTGTGTATTTACATCCTTCCAGGAACCGATTTCTATATCCGTATCATCATTGAACTCGCGCGTTAGAGTACCACTTCTGAATCCGGTGGATTTGCCAGCCCTTGAATTGAATCGGGCTGTCTCCAGGGTGGTGGCATTTCTCGTAGAGTTGACGTTTGAACCGGGGAGTGCGTCTAAAGCTGCTAAGACAACAATGGTGGATGGTAATAGACTCTGTTGATTTTAACAAGTCTGTATCAGACTAAGATAAAAAATGAGCAAAGTGTTATCTAACCATTAGGGGGACCATCAAGTTAAGGAAAACGTGGAGTATAGGACTGTTCTTTTTGTGTAATATCAAACTGGTCGTCTACATTAATATCAGTGGAGCTTCAGTAAGAAATATCTAGACCTGAGTGACACAGATTGCACACCTGAACCGCAGTATAGATCGCACCTGATTCAGCTAGGAGGAGTATCACTCCTTTGTATGGAGTCTTCTTGATGGTTGTAAACATATTCTGAGATCCTGAGCTTTGAATGCTGACATAGCTGCATAGAAATGGCTATAGGTCGGTCAAGGACGAAAGGTGAAGAAAAAAACACTTACAAGATACGCCCAATGATAAGGAAAGTGCATAGCATAAAATTAGCCACGAGAAGTGAAGGCGATATATCCTGGAATACTTGGCTCTCCTTGACGGTGAAGAAGGCGATTCCTATTCATAGTCGCTTCAGCTACCATGGTCACTCATGAAAGAACCAACAGCTGAATACATGATCATTATCATGAAAGAATCGATCACTTACCAAATGCGCTGCAGGAGATACACACGGGAGCCACAACAACCCAATAATTCTTATTCCATACTACCCAGGTTCTCCATATAATGACGAAATCACCAAACATAAACTAAATGAAGCATTTGAACTGGAATTCGATCAAGGACAAGAACAGTGTTCTGACCTGGAAGATAGCTAAAAGAACGCTGGCTTGAATGGCTTTGACATCTGGTCCGAGAAATTTGGGCAAGATCCAGACGGCGACATTGAGGCACGTGTGGGCACATGCAATGAGGAACATCAAGATCAGAGAAACGTAGAGCATGAAGTGCACTCTTCCTGCTGATTTGCGTGACCTGATTAAGATTAAGACAAATTCAAACGAAGGAAGCATCTAGAGTGAAATGATAGAACTCACATCCATAGCCATACGACAACAGCAATCAGAACGAAGTGAATCCCTTTTTGTGTGGCAAGAATTTAGCACGATCAAGATGATAACATGTGTATTCAATTAGATTCTTTGCATACCTAAAAACAAAGATTCCCAAAAACAAGAAAGATAAGTTAACTGCAGCTGAGTTAGTGCCATAGCCGTCTCGAAGAAGTGGAGTAAGTACTCCCAGAAAAGATGCGAGTTATTTGGTCTCCAATCAAATCGTATTATAGCCTTTCATTTTAAGTTCCAATGATACAATGGTACTTTGAAGTAAAGTATACCCATAGGTATAAACTAAAGCCGAGCATATGTCATAGGCTTGAATTTGCTCGGGGCCGTTGTGCAGAAGCAGACCTTTCATCCAGCATGAAATTGTATTCGTTTTTCCAGGGTTGTCGGTAAGAGCAGCAGCGCCGAAAAACAAAACCGTCAACTGCCAGTGAGCAGGAAGATTTTTAGGCGAATACTGATGACTTTGTTCAGGTAATTGAAGCCAATTCAATGCCTTTTGGTATATGTTGAGAAATTCACTTCTTGAGGGAAGATATTATGTCGGGTGACTGAATCGACGCAAGGAAGATGGAATTATTGGACAAGAGTGATCAGGCCCAGGGCTGGCCGTTCGGCGATTGCCATTCCTAAAGCTGAGTTTAGCTCATTCAAAGTCCGTTCAATCACCCTCCACTCGGAGCCAACGGCATCGGCCTCGGTGTTGTTTTGACGCTTGATCATTTCCTTCCAATGAATGACAAGAGACGTCCAAATAATAACAGGCCTTCAGCGCTTCAGCGCGGATAAACGGGACCTCCCCGTGGTGGCGTATGCATGGGTTTTGTACGTTTCTATTTTCCATGAAATGTCACTGCGCGTTCAACGTTCATGTTTTATGTCTGTTATCTCATACGTATACTCCATGATCAAGGTGTGCTATTCTTGAAATGTGGATGCTTGCAATCCACATCTGTGACCTGATTAGTCTCCGAGCTCGAGCTGTGATTATGAAAGAGCTGCCATTCTCGAACCTTTCACCATCATCGTCTACAGTTCTTGACTATTCAAGCAGATATGGCCACAACGAATTCCAGAGATGTTTCTGCGCAAGCGGACGTGACCAAACGGACATACGAAGGAGGTTACAAGAGGCCTCCTACCCAATTTCATGATAAAATTACGCCAGAAGGTCCCTACCAACCTGCTGAAGGTGATGACAACACTTGCTTAATTGCTCGTATCGCAATGCTTATTGAATATTCTCCTAGGACGATATGTTCTCTACGTTTCTTACGCGTGCCGTATGTTGGGCTGAATTGTCTATTATTCAGGGAACTCGAAGCTGAACATCCGTTTTTTCTCCCCAGCATGGGCTCATAGGACCCTAATTGCTCGAAAGTTGAAAGGATTGGAAGCTATCTTGCGTGAGTGCCCAAATGCTCACTTCTCTCCATTCCTCGACTGAATGTGAACCAGCCGTAGTTGTGGTGTCCCCGAGAATGGGAGCAAACGGGTGGCCATTTGGGAATGTGGACCCTTTCCCGAAAGCAGAGGAAGATACCGTTAACCACGCAAACCACATGAAAGATTTGTACTTATCTGTTAACCCTGATTATACTGGAAGGTACGTTTGTGATCACTTGAGCCGGGATACTGCTGCAGAGCAACGCTGATCATAGTCATAAAAACAAGGTTTACTGTCCCGGTATTATGGGATAAAGTCACATCCACGATAGTCAACAACGAGAGCTCTGATATCTTGAAGATCCTTAACTCAGGATTCAATAATCTGCTCCCTCTTCAATTTGCTGAAGTTGATCTCTATCCTAAGGATTATCAGAAGGAGATTGATGAATGGAACAATCTGATGTATGATGCCCTGAACAGTATGTCGTTTATGGCCCTCGCTTCGTGAAAATCATCACGCGACTTACGTATCCGTATAAGACGGTGTTTATAAAACGGGCGCCTCTAAGTCACAAGAGGCATATGAAACGTTGGTTCGAACCTTGTTCGAAACTCTTGATAAATTAGAGACGAAGATATCCGGACAACAGTATTTGATTGGAAATCAGCTCACGGAGGCCGACATCCGTCTTTATGTGACTTTGGTATGTAGGTTTCGGCCACCGCGATCAACTTATGGTTTGTCAATTCTTATGCTGAACTTTACTCTGCCTATTAGGTTCGCTTTGACGTTGCTTATCATGGCCTTGCCAAATGCAACCTTTACCGGATCCGAGATCATTACCCAGGACTTCACTTGTGCGTTGTCATCGTGGTTTCCATGAGTAAAATAAATTTAACTTCTTGCCATTCTACTAACACAATGCATAGGTGGATGAGGAGGCTTTATTGGAAAAATGATGCGTTCGGTTCTACGACCGATTTTGATCACATTAAAACCCATTATTACTGGTCGCTAGCCCATGTAAGAGCCTCTGTATCTCATCCCCAAATACTATTAATTCGATTAGATCAATCCCACTCGAATTATACCTGTTGGCCCTATTCCTCACATCGAAGAATTGAGTGAATAGAAATTGAGTGGGTGTTTATTTATTAAGTAATCACCACTACCGTCGTTACTACGTACGGGATGGCTCCTCGCTCGTGAATATACATCAAACAGTCAAGTGGATCGCTAATACATTTTGGACTCTTGCCAACGTGTCTATACCGATGCCAGCATGACGTCGACATAGTCCCCGCAACACCGCAATAGCCTTAAGCTCGCTAGCTCCAAGGCTTCCTGAGTATTACCAAATTGGGCTTGAGCGATGGATTCTTTGAATCATTAAATACAGAATGCATAATATGATTCTTTAATCAAGGCAACGTCAGTTCTTATTTTCCAAAATACTTTTACTATTCTGATCAAAATATGTCTTCTGCCACTTGAGCGCGAGGGATTGACAGGGACACTTCGGCTCCGATGGTGCGTGGCATTGAGATGATGGTACGTAGTTGCACGTTATGTATTGAAATGTCCCTCGACTGCATGTTCTGGTTCTTGTATGACCAGGAAGGAGTGTCAAAGATATCTACCCCTTGATATGGAGCCGACAGATCTGAGTGCTCTACTCCCGAAACACACAGACCGTCAGAAGACCCGAGAGATCTCATTCTTCTCCCCCTTATACCAAGGGAACTTATTGTGACGTGCTGATAATCACTGTGGACATGAAAAGGACATGGAAATCACAAATAAGATATAGGAAATGTACACTCGTGAAATCCTTCTTTCTTGCTCCTGACTTTCCAAGTACACCCTTCCTATGATGCGCCTCTGAGATCCACTCGGAAAGTCTACAATAGTAAATGACTGACCATTCGAACGGAAAGATACGCCAAGCACAACTATGATTGATATTGACCTTTTCAGCACCGCAATTTAAAAAAAACATCTTCCGATAACTTTAGGGCGTAGGCATATTACTTACTCTGGTCCAAGTGGTGTAAACTGAACTATCATCACCTGGCCGTTGCGGCAAATGTGTATACTAGGAGTGACTGCAAGTCACCCTAAGTGGGGCTTGACAAGATAAAAGGCAGAGCATCGAAGGACAAATGAGCATCCTCTATTTACCCAACTTACCACTTTTCATGTCGCTCCTCCAGACAAGCGTACTTGCCGCCAGAATGAAACCATGGGTGAGTTGGTATCATTACTACAATCATCGATAGGGATGAATAGCGTATCATAGGTCGAATTGACTCGAGTGAAAAAATTCGCTGGGACCATGGTGTTATTTTGGCCATATGGTGAGCTTCTTTTGAAATCACTCACAAATTCCCACTGAATCTCACTATCCTAGCTTGGGCGCTAACGATGGCTGCGAAGACTACAGCAATGCCATTACTGGTATACACCAGTTACCTACTTTCGGGATTTTTTGGAGCATCCGTACTTCACAGGCAAGACAAATAGTTCCATGCTCCGTCTGCATTCGTTGACATTTCATGCAGTGTGTAATATTTCACGGTGGCCTTCAATGAGAATATCTAAATATAGATTGATAGGTGGTGGATGTATTTGGAATGATGTCCAAGATAGGGAATTCGACAAAAAAGTGGAACGCACGAAGCACCGACCAATAGCAGATGGACGAATATCTGTATTCGGAGGGCTGGCCTTTACAGTGGTTCACGTCCTTATCCTCTTACGCTTGATTTGGAACCTGAATCCCCTCGCGTGAGGATTATTTATTTTCTTGATTTGTCAAACAAAAAATACTTAACCACAATCTATTCAGCTGGTACTTGGGGTTGGTGTCTATCTTCCCCCTGCCAGGCATTTATCCTTTCATGAAAAGAATTACATATTGGCCTCAAGCATGGTTAGGTATGTTGATGCTATAAACTCGAATGATACGTCGATTAATTTCAGTATCCCAGGCCTCGCAATGAACTCTGGATCCATCATGGCTTGGGCGGTGGCCAGTGGCAGTGTGCCACTCAGAGCAGTCGTTTTAGCGATAGGCTGTTGGTCGTTAAGTCACTCAATATTTTACTTTAATATGGCGATTGACTGATTCTGCGTATCTATTACTAGATGGACAATGTTTTACGGTATGACACTATTTTATGGTTATATGATCTACTTTAACTCCGAGCATCGCAGATACGATCTACGCCTGTCAAGATAAAAAAGACGATGTCTCCGCAGGCGTAAAATCCACCGCCCTCCTTTTTGGCGCCAACGTCAAACCTATACTTTCTCTGTTTGGAGGGGCAGTAATGGCTTCTCTCATTACTTCGGGAATAATGAATAGTCAAAGCATATTCTTCTTTTTCATCAGCATCGTCCTCGGGGGAATGTACATGGCCAATCTCTTGCTAAGGGTAAATGTCGACAAGCCTAAAGATTGTTGGAAGATGGTACGTGTCTTGAAGTTCTCCCCCACTTTTTTTCCTCTTAAGAGTTGCGTTGTCAGTTCCACAATAATGCGTTCACATTTGGCTCTATCGTCTGGATTGGAATTCTTGCTGATTATTTAATGTCATACACCTCAAATTTATAGAGTTTATATTGGTATAATAGTTCTTAAAGTCACCTTCTAACTCCAGGTGCAATAATAATAATTGTATGTTACGTGTATCATCGGCTTGAACATACGTCTCCTTTAAGTAGAAAAAGAAAAGAGGGAGATATTGACTCGCATATATTTCCCTTCTGATTCGTCCGTCCTAGAGATTTGACGAAGATAATAAGTAGTTAAGATCGTTAGCAGGAAATGTGTAAGAAATCATGATGGCTTCGATGCCATCCAAAGTACTTCATGTTTACGTGCCGAGATTGCCGGAGCGCGGCTGTATTTAGCAAAGACAAAAACTTCTTCAGGCTTTATCAAAGACCAGTGAACACTGAAACCTCAACGCTATGTTGAACATTGTAATTGAATAAACGATAAGCGCCTCTTATGAATCATCTGATTTAATATGGATTGATGATATTGGAAAATCACCAAAGAACTACACGGCGCACGGTCATCGACATCCCTTGTGAGTCTGATTCGCTAGACTCCACTACTGGCACCTACCCTGGTCTTACTCTTCTTCGCTGCAAGACTCTCATGCACTGCTCCGACGACAGATGGACCTGTGCAGTCGTCATCATAAAGACACCATATATCTATCAAGATTCAAACTATCAATGACTCTTTCCTGAAGTGACAAAGCACATCAGCCTGCTTTTGGGAATGAGGTAAATACCTGAAAGCTGATTATCTCTATTTATGAATTCTTTCTCCCAATTACTACACGGGACATCCCAGCGGACATCATTCATTGGGCAGATTTTGGTGCGAAAGGCGGCGTTCAAATGTATGTATTGTATCAATCATGAATCAGAATATCATGATTCAGGATGTAAGAGCGCTACTCATAATTCATATCTGTCCGTAGAGTCCGACAGAGATATATCAGCACGATACAGGCACACCTCTTCTCTGCTTTACCAGCAATGACCTCCAGCATTGCAGCCTTGTGCATTGCCACCTTTCTCTTCGTGATGGTCTATGCTTTTCGTCGACCCCGCCTTCCGCCTGGACCCAAGGGGCTGCCTCTCATCGGAAATCTACTCCATATGCCGCTAACAGAGCAGTGGAAATCTATTACTGATATGAGCCTCAAATATGGTACGTCCAGACTGTCGTTTTGTGTGCGGGCTTCGCTTCAACTTCGAATTTTCCTTACTAGGCGATCTCGTATACTTACAAGTATTCTTCACGTCTTTTATGTTCGTGCATGGGGTAAAACCGACCAATGAACTGTTCGATAAAAGAGGGTCTATTTATTCCGATAGGCCGCATTTACCCATGGCATGCGATTTGTGAGTGCGCTCAGCGTTTCACCTGTTCTACGAGTTCATGTTTCGTCTTTGTCGTATCACACGTTAGATGTGGGCTAGGTGAACTTGTACCGTTGACGCCATTTGGTCCAAGGTTCAAGATGGAAAGAAAGTTGATGAGCCAGAGCTTGAGTCGAAGAGCTGTCGCAAAGTGGGAACCGTATCTGCTTGAGGAAATGCAAACATTTTTGAAAGATTTGATCGCGACGCCAGACGAGTTCGTTTCGTGTTTAAGGAGGTATGCTACATGTATTTTAAATTCGAATTTTGTTCATCTTTTTTATATACCTTTCTCTTTCTTTCTGAACTCTGGGAATAGGATGTCTGGCTCCTTGATTTTCCGAGCAATTTATGGATATAGGGCTGAAAAAAATAATGATCCATATGTCAAAGCAGCTGAAGAGCTCATGGATATCTCGACTTATGCGATTACTGGCCCGTGGCTCGTTAATTTTGTCCCCTTATGTAAGAGGTTCATACAACTCTCTCTCAACCCAAACCAACAACATACAATGCTTAATAATTAGTGCGCCATGTTCCTGGCCTTTCCTTCCAAAAGTTGGCCGCACGATGGAAAGCAAAAACCAAGGAATGGGTTGATGACCCCTATCAGTTATTCCTGAGATTAAAGGTGAATATATCCTGCTCATAGAGCCGGTCAATTTTATTTTGACATACAGAAGGACGCACCTGAAGCGCGCGTATCATTCTGCGGCAACCTCTTTCCGGAAACTTCTGTGGATGTTGAGAAGGAGCAAATCACTAAATGGATTGCAGCGTCTGTATATGGAGGTAAGGATTTATTCTCCTGTGAAGAAGATCCACGATTGAAATAACTCCTTCAAAAGCTGGCGCTGACACTGTAGGCAATGATCAAATCCTCGCATATATATATATATCTTCTTATAATTGATATCGTCAAACATAGACGGTAGCTTCATTGACGCAGCTCATTCAAGCAATGGTTTTACACCCCCATGTCCTCAAAAAGGTCCACAATGAAATCGATTCAGTGATTGGTCGGAACAGGTTACCGAATTTTGCAGATCGTCCTGAATTACCTTATCTTGAATGTGTGATGAAGGAGTCTTTGCGATGGGGTACTCCTGTTCCGTTTAGTAAGTTTCTCGTTCATTTCTAGCTCAGCTACTAGAATGGATGACTTTCTTGCAGCCGTTCCACATCGGCTTATGCAGGATGACGAATATGATGGGCATGTTATACCAAAAGGGACCATGGTGAGTATTGATTTATTCCATTGTTTTGAGGATACTTATTCACTTGCTTGTACGATTTAGTGCATTGGGAACATGTGGTGAGTTAGACCTATAAACTTTTCCTGCCTGCGTGCCATGTAATAATTCATTTGCCTTTTTTAGGGCAATTCTCCACGACGAGCGTCTGTTTGATAATCCGCACGAGTTCCTACCAGAGCGATACCTTGATATCAAAGATGAAGATACTCGTCGTCTGTTAGACCCATCAACGTATATGTTTGGTTTTGGGAGACGGTATGTCGTTGTCATTACTATGCCTGAGACAGCTATCTTGAATAATCTGACGTCCGAACAATAGGCGTTGTCCCGGCATTGAATTTGCTGAGCCTTCCCTATGGATCCAGACGGCGATGATCCTTTCTTGTTTTAATATATCCCATGCCAGGGATGCTGATGGAAGTAAGATTGAAGTGAAGGCTGAATATGAATCGGCATCCATCAGGTGAGTCGGTGTAAAGTAAATCCCTCATTCCGTGAACCCCACTCTGAACAGTTATTTCTGAAATACTACTAGGCACCCGAAACCGTTCAAATGTCATATCATTCCACGGCACGATAATGTTACTCGGCTGATCAGTGAGGAGTGGGTAGTGAAGACTTGATGTTCGTCCTCGTAGATAATCGTAATATGCTGGCGTGCCTTGTGAACTTACCTTTTCTATTCAGAGATTGGCAGGTAGTAAGCTCAACTGATAAGGCACTTAAAATTATATCTCCTTGGGTGTTCACTGACACATACCTCAACTTGGCCTCAGCTTTCAGTGAATGCCAATCCCTCCAGGGAGTGACTCCTCCTGCTTCGTCTTAAAGGGAGAGTATTGTCATTGTGAGCTGGACGCAATCATTAATCTGATAATTTTAAACGGTGGCTGTCTTGTACAATGTACCATTCCTTTCAAGTTCGCTTTCGAGTTGCTTTCGATTCGAGGTTGTTTCGAGCGCCAGATAAATTCCTGTTTCGGTATAAAAGCAAGCATGGACAAATAAAGAATCTGGCACGGACCTGCTACTAGCGTGCGAAGCCCAATTCAACCTCGACTGCCAACCTTGAGTAAATGTATCCACTTTCTCTTTCTCCAAACACAATTTGTTTTTACTACTATGCTTCGTCGTTGAGAACGGGAGTCCAACGCTGTATGATTGTCCACCTGCGGACGGGTCACCTCCATACATCTGGTTTCAAAGCAGGCGTATACTTACGGTCTTGGGAGTGACTAGCGTCTATCATATCTCGGCTGTGATTCCATGGGGTACTACTGAATATAGACGAGCAAAGGTTTCTCAAGCTTGCCAAGGGCTTAACTGGCTTTTACTCTAGTTCGGTCACAGTGAACTTGCCGTTGTATGGGGATTGTTTTTGATAGTAAACATAGAACTGTCTCTTCTTGTCTTATGGCGAAAACCTCTCATAATTCGAGCCAATGGCTAAATTCCGTTTACCTTGTTAAATATACGAGCGTGGGTCTGAGTATAGTCATTCTGTTCTAGCTTCAGTCTTTTCCCAACATGGCTACCCACCTGGCCGACGTTGAGAGTCAGAAAGCTTCTGGGATTGAAACAAAAACTCGAAGTTCCGAGGAAGCGCATCAACCTGGCGGCATATTTCGACCTGTGGATCCTGGCACACGACTCCCCATCGAATATCGTACAGTCAGTATTCATGTTGAAACGTCGACCCCATCTGGACAGGGTCAAACAGCTGAAAAGAGGAAGGTAGCAGTAAAAGGTGTAGTACAGCGCTATCTTCTATTACAATGTCATACTAACGACTGCACGAAGAGATATCTTCACTGGAATGGCACAAGGTTTCGGCCGAGGAAGCTCTATCACGACTGTCTGTTTCTCCTAAGACAGGCTTGGAGAAGACCCAGGCTCAACGACGCCTCGAAACCTACGGGAAAAATGTACTTTCTCCCCCGAGATCCAACCTTCTCCGTAAGATAGCGGGATGGATTCTCGGTGGGTTCGGGTCACTTCTTTTGGCTGCCAGTATCGTATGTTTTGTTGCCTGGTAAGGTTGCTTCGTTATCTCTTGTCTCTATTACAATAACAAATATTATTCAGGAAGCCACTCGGGAACCCTAATCCACAAACCTCAAATCTAGCTCTTGCCATCGTCCTTCTCTTGGTCTTGTTCATACAAGCTGTGTTTAATGCGTGGCAAGATTTCTCCACATCTCGAGTTATGGCCTCGATCAAAGGCATGCTCCCCTCCGATGTCCTCGTTCTGCGCGACTCGGCATCGACGATGGTGACTGCCAAAGAGCTTGTTCCCGGGGACTTGGTTTCAATTTCAATGGGAGATAAGGTTCCGGCTGACCTCAGGCTTATTGAGGCTAGCGCAGACCTGCAATTTGATAGAAGCGTCTTGACAGGCGAAGTAAGTTTCACTTTGATGAAGTTTAGGAATTAAATTAATTTTTTTTTACAGAGTGAACCGGTATCTGGTGGTACCATCATGACGGACCCAAACTTCTTGGAGGTAATATCCTTTGAAATATTGTACAAAAACCAAACTAAATCCGATTCTATCGTATCCCTAGACGAAGAACATAGCGCTGCAGGGAACCCACTGCATTAGTGGCTCAGGTCTCGGACTTGTGGTCCAGACTGGAGATAACACTGTCTTGTAATTTTTTCTATCTTCAGTGACTTCGTTTTTGCCAACATGAATTTTGAATGATATAGCGGGGTCATTGCGAAGTTGTCTTCAAACGAGCAAACCAGATTGACGACTTTGCAACGTGAGCTACTTCGATTTGTAGCAATTATTGCCGGTTTGGCGACTTCTGTCGCCCTTATCATGGTCATTCTCTGGGCAGCATGGTCGGTCTCCCTTCCATACGTTTACGAGAATACTAACTCGTCGATCGAATTTTTTAGGCTTCGAAAGGATCATCCTGATTACATTAATGTTCCTACTTTATTGATCGACGTCGTCTCTGTGATGGGTCAGTGTCCTCCGACGGTCATTGTACCAGGACTGTCCAACTTACTCATTTTCCCCAGTTGCATTCATACCAGAAGGGCTACCTGTGGCAGTAACCTTATCTTTGGCCAAAGTAGCAAGTACTTTGAGTAAGAAAAAGATTTTGTGCAAGTAAGTGTTGAATAATTAAGCTTTAAAGACGTTGCGCTGAATGTATTTTAGGTCTCTATCTATTGTCGAAACCCTTGGTTCAGTTAACGTATTGTGCTCGGTAATTTCGTATATTATCGTGGCACTGGAATTACATCTGATTCAGTATTCAGGATAAAACAGGCACGTTAACACAAAACATCATGCATGTAGAGAATGTTGCTGTTTATGACAATGTCTACGAATCCAGCACTTTTCATGATGTTCTCAGCAAAGCTGAGTCAAAGATTGAAAA
>Ga0247779_1000949_pt1 | contig 15029 bp, 11 predicted proteins | sample UWRJL221509R5_FD_179925 | JGI IMG/M metagenome (GOLD analysis project Ga0247779, IMG submission 179925) | Plant litter microbial communities from Arlington Agricultural Research Station in Wisconsin, United States - UWRJ-L221-509R-5 | ecosystem: Environmental > Terrestrial > Plant litter >... | reverse complement strand
TTTAAACATCCGGAACCCCATTGATCTCGTTCATGTGACACTACTTCACTGATCGCTATACTTTATTTCATTTCGAGGAGCTAGCTACGTTTATACCATACAGAAAAAGCCCCTGGAATAACCATATCAATTCCATAGTAGTCACATATGTAGCATCATTCTTATTCTATTCCTGCCAGCCTCTGTCTCTTTCGAACAAGACAAGTAATAAACAAGAAAAAGAAAAAGAAAGATGCTCCGATCAGTTCTCGACGGCAGGATTTACTTTAAATAATGTTGCAAGGGAACCAGGACTTTGGCGCTGCTGCGTTCGCTTGAACGGTGCGTCGGTTAACCCTGGCTACTGTGAGAGTATTCAGCGCCTGTGGGGTCGTGAATGCAACTTGATACACAGGATTATCGCCGTCCATGCAAGGTGCGCGCGTGGCCGCGCCTATAAGTTTATGTGGAATATTTATTAATGCGACGTGCTTGAAAGAAACATGCGATCATAGTAGTGTTAACTCACCGTTCTTGGACAGCGGACCTTCTATGATGTCAAACGTAAGAGGGGCTGTACCGGCGTTACATGCATTGACGAACTGTATGTATGTACAGCATAGTCAATGCTTTGATTTATTTTCTACACAATTGATATAACTCACGTTCTTCCATTCGTCGTTCGCAGAGAAGAAACTGTGCTCCGTATGACAACACATTATATCATCATCATCGTCAGGTTAAAGTCAGGGTCAGGGTCAAGGTCAAGTTTAAATACTCGTCAGCATCATCATTTCTATCCCCTAAAGTGAACCGCATGGCAAGCAGAACGAAACGAACCTCTTGATATTCAACCCCGGAGCTGGCTGGTATTGAAATTCGATCAAAAACCAGTCTTTATTCATGCTTGGATCGACTTTCTGATACTGGTTGCCCCAGGTCTCGGCTTGAATAATGTCCTTTATAAAGCCCAACACAAAAAATCAACATCAGTACCACTATACATGCATATACAGAGCCAGCTATCTATCCATCCACTCACATGAAACGCATAAAACGCTCCCTGTGCAGAGAAATCCCCCGCGGTAGGTTTCCATATCTTTGGATGTCCATGTTCAGGGTAACTTGTAGCCAAGTGTTCTTTCTCCACTCCGGTAATGGCGCGGTAGAACGTATTGGGACGGTCGACCTGAGTGACAAGGTTCGCAGCTGTACGTTTGTCCAAACGGGCAGAGCCGTCTGCGCATGTAGCGAGCCCGCCGACGCTGGTCACGGCGAGAGAGAAGAAAGTGAGAGCGATGGAAAATTTGTAGCCTTTGCGCATTGTGCTTTAGAAGAAAGAAAAAAATCTGTTTCAACTTTGAGATGATATTGACTTACAAAAACAGGGTTGTACTCGACCCGGTAGGTTTTTATATCCATCTAACTATCGTACGTGTGTAAGCTATTCTTAGAAGAAAACGAGCTACATGCTACATGTAGAACAAATCATAAGGTAAGTACTGTACGCCAGCGCATCGTTTTTGGTACTATGAGGCCTACCACTGTTGTGCATAGCGTGATTGTAGAGGTAGTAGAGTATCAGGCGACAAGCGAGCAATGTCAAACAGATGAAAACTTCTAGCCTTGGGTTGTCGTCAAACTCAAGCGTAAGTAGTAAGTCCGAAAGCCTTAAGTACCGACTGAGTGTTGACGTTGCTTGTTGCCTTGTTAGTGTACCATAAATATAGAGCATGGCAGAATAAAAATATCGCTTAAGCAGCGATGAAGTAATTTGTTCGGGTGAATGAGTTTATAATGAGTACTTAATTTCAAGCACCTATAATACTATAATACTTTGCTTCCTGAGAGGGGTGTTGGGAAGCGGTAGTAGTGTAGTATTCAGTGGGTGGCGGCGTTAAGTCGCTCTTTCTTACTTACAAGTTGGTCTGAATTTTAGCTTTCGGCGATATCACTAATAATATCCAAGTCAACCGAGGCAGCATTCGGTTATTGGTAATCCGGCGGGAGTTTGTACATATTTTTACCAATTTAAAGATGTTCTGTTTGGTATAGTAATATAATAGACAAGCGAAGAGCGTATTTTAAATTCAATCAAGTAGACACTAGTAAGGAAATCCGGGACTAACAATGCTAAAGTTATATGACTACGCACAGAAACATTGGAGCATTCCAGTTTACCTCGGTTAGTGAGCCAGGGTCTGGCAAGGCTCGGAAACGCGTCGAGCAGCCACGCAGGATGGCAGTTGCGCGCAAGAAACGATGTGATTCGGCTAAGCGCGTCGCGCTGGCATACTACAGGCAAGTGATCTAATCTAAATTATCTAATCTATGGACTGGGTTTATCTGGATCGGGCCGTGCAGATTGCACTGCCACATGAACATGCCACCTATTTAAACATTCCTACGACCCAACGACGGGGCATATCAGAACTTCAACGAGACGTACCCACTGAATGGGTGGGTGGCGGTCGTGGGAACGTTGAACGACAGTCCGGGTTTCCGTAGGAATGCGTGGAAGTCCCAATATCTTTCGGCAGTGACTTTTATTGCTGGTGTGGCAGTGGGTCACCCTTGTTGGCAACAATCATATCTGTCACTCTCTTCATGATATCATGTTTCATTGATATATCAACGAGGACGAAAGGTGTCTATCACTTAAAAGAAAGATAGGGCAGACCCAACAGAACGCTATGTACAAGGGGCTATCAATGCGATGGATTGGCGCCATCCGATATCTAGTGCACTCATATTCTTACTTTCATGCAAGCAATAAATGTTCGGTACAAGTTCGAGAGTGACTAGTGATTGTGGGTGCCGGTGACCCCTAACTCCACGTGAGAAATTTTCGCCTTCTTTCCCCGCCCCCCCTCGATGCTTTGTATTGGAGATTCAGTGAATTACAGCGTAGCGCTGGCATATATACTCGACAAATTACATTTGAACGTTGAGCGCTGAGCGCTGAGCTTTCAGTGTTATGTGTTCATTTACCATGTATCACTCCGGTTCCATCAATTCATCAAAGAGTTCGTGAATATCCCATAAAACCCAGACTGCGCATGTGCAGATATGTCTCATATACATTGACGTCCGTGGCTAAACAGCACAATCGCCGATCAGATAAAATTATAATCTTCTACGCTTCCTGGAGAAGTCCTCATATACTGGCATCTTGTCTCGATGTACAGGAGGACGACAGCTTGATTCCTCACTAGCCTTATCGTTATGTCGGACGAGTCGGGATTGAATCCGTTGGTTCACCTGCTCACGCAGCGGCAAACATTGAGTTATTCACGAGGTAAGCGTGTAACAAAAGTTATTCATCCATGCTAATAATACCGACATCCGTTTGACTCCATTCTTTAGTTCCCCCAACGGTCATTATATATTTCGATTATTGTGAGTGCCCACCGTTCAGCGCAGCGTCATGATGGTCGGAAATTTAACGCTGTTTTTCTCCGGACAGTTCTCACTATCGATATGGAGGTAGGGGCACCCGTTTACCGTATAATAAGCAATGGATCGAGACACGTCATGTATTGAACATTTTCCATTGAAAAGGTGGCCTTGATTTGGGTATGCTTCGTATATCTATCGCTCAGTCCTAGTCACAGAACTGACTCGGTGGAGCACCAGCGGAGCAAGTGGTCATTGACTAAAATCATGTTTTTCATGGTATGTGTTATATATAAATCTTCTTTCCAAGTGGAATAACTGATGAGTAATATTATAAAATTAGATCAGATACTACGGTCTCCTTGCCCCATTGTATGTTTCGCAGTCAGACATCATGATCTGACAGATACATAGTCTGACCTTCATCAATTGATTAGATTTGCGAATTTCAGTACGTAGTAGGCACCTTTATTCATGAGATGCTTCTGTGTTAATATTTGGCTGTGAATAGTTCTATTTTCTTCTGCAGGGTTAAATGACAAGGTAAGTACGTCGGAGTTGACCGTGCAATATTCATCAAATCTCACATCATCTGATACCTCTAGCTGTGCGTATACCTATCTCGTTCGCGTCCCAGTTTAGGTTGCCTAATCATTCATGACGAACATTGCCTATCATTAGATGTAAGCAAATTAAATACACGAGCACTCTGGATTATCTGCTTAACTAATATATGTACCATAGGCAACGCGAATGCGCGCTGGGAAGTGACCACCACATTTATATTTATAATTCTAACCGAAAGTGAGGGGGAAACATGTGTGTTCCTCACGTTCCTTCGTACTAACCACCCTGTAAAGTGATTCTGATGATCCGAATCGATGGTCTTTATGGTCAAAGCAGACGCTTACGAATGTTCTTACTCCCATGCTTCGCTGTCTTCGTTGCAGTGGATATCTGGCTATTCAAATTCAATTTGGATGCGACTGTCTGTAAGTTCTTCTTACATCCACTCCTATTATCCCCGTACAGAATCTCCGCTTATCGAGCTTCACACGATCGCAGCATTTGCAGCTACAATTGCGGGTATCCAGACGTGTACTTATCCATCGTTTCCGCCCGAAGGATGGGTGTATTGGATACCGACTCTCACATTTGAGGGTATACTCTGTGCATTGGCTATTATCCGCGTGTATCGGTCTTTCCTACGCGAACTATCACCCTGGGGTCGTGGACATACGCTTGTGCATATCATCTTTCGTGATTCGCTCACGATCTACATCTTGTGCGTACTATTCTAAACATAAATTTAGTTTTATAAGACTACCGTTCTGACTCATGTACATGTTCTCGGAATGATTTGTTAACCCATCTTTCAACTACGTCACTGTAGTCTGGCTATACCTTACTCCTCATGCCTATTGGTTCATTTATCAGCCAGAGATGGGGTGAGAGTCTGTCTGTTCTGCCATGGTATTGTTTAACATTCGTTTCTTCCGACCCTATTCATGTCGTTATTTTACAGAACGCCTACGTCGATATCCCGACATCTTTCGCCATTGCCCTCTCGGACGTCCTGTGTTGTCGTATGCTTCTGAATCTACGTCAAGCAGCACAGCACACAGCTTATTCTGACCGGAGTCGGACGGAAATATCGGCTCTTGTCATCGGTATAAATCCAGTTGGCCGCCGCCAGCAAACTTCGGGTGATGTTAATTCATCTTCGGTTGCTGGAGTATGATTCGCTATATGCGTCCCGAATTATGTAGATGGACACTAGCGAGCCTGTGAAGAGGGAACTACTAATGCCTGGGACGGCAGAGAGATGTATATGGAACATATACTGTCCAAAAACTATTCGTCGTACAAGTTCACCTTGTCGTACAAGTTTTTGGTCAAAATAAAATTTAAATGCATGTTCATATATTTGCTCAAACTCAGATACAAGTCGATATCTGGAAATCAAAATTACCATGCAAGTTGATAGGCCTGTGCCTCCAAGTTTGTTCAAGAAACAACACGCAAGCTTCAAATTAATCATCTGTATCCAAGTTTATCTGCCTAGCCACACTACGAAAGCATGACTACAGAGGAAGGACACGAGGCTGATATCTTTGTTGACAATGATGACAAAATCAAACATGCCTGAGAGTATTTGAAGGGCATGGACTTGACGGAGGAGGACGGTAACTACAGAATTGATACCTATTGCGAGGTTGTCTCTAGATTATCCGTAATGTATGATTACTATGATAGTGGTACTGATCTTAGCAGTTCAGATATAGATGGTGAATAAATCAAATCGCTAATAACTGGATTCTAACTTGCATTAAGCTTGTAATTTTTATAGCTCAACTTGCATACATGTTGTATGTCGAACTTGTATTTTTATTTTCTTACTTGTAGTTTTTTTTTGTAAATGTGTATCCCCAACTTGTAATAAATTGGCAAAAATTCTCTGTGTCTTCTGTGCACGCAAGTTAACTTGTAAAAATGTGAGAAAATGCGCTCAACTTGTGTAAAATAACTTGTAATCCGTTGAAAAACTTGTAAATTTCACCCAAATACTTTTTGGACAATATATCTGCCATAATCTTCATGTGAGCTATGATGGCATAAGCGGCAAACCCTATACGATCTCCACAGAAAGGGAGAATTCTAAGGAACTTGGGCATACAATGAGTGGAACTGGAGTCGCACTGCACAGGTTCAAGTCAAGTCGTAAGAATGGAAAGGTAAACAATGGTTAAAGCTGCCACATATGCATAAAATTCCAAATTCACTGATATTTGAAATGATCAAATCATTTTTATTTGGATCTATAGTTTCCGTAACCCAGTGGCTTGTGTTTAAACCCCGGCCTTTTTCATAGAAAATATGGTTGAATCAGTTGAAGTTTTCGACCAGGTTTAAACATGTTGGGATACCCTCGAGAGCACATTACCTGGCCCTATGGGTACTAACAAGGGTTCCTCGAGAATTCAACTGGTTTAAAAAAATATTTATATTGAACCTTATAATAAACTAGTTTACAGTTTAAACTAAATACACATATTTCAACTTGGTTGAATTAAAACAAGGAATTTCAACCGGTTTAAAGATAAAATAAAATTTAAACCGGTTGAAGTTTAAATAGGGTATCAAACCGGTTGAAGAATCCGAAGCCAGTCAAACAAAGGGGAGGAGGAAGAAGGAAGAAAGGAAGAAAGGACATCAAAGAGCAAGTTGTACAGACCTTGTGCTGTTAGCACCTCATTGCACCACATAAAGGCCCCCACCCTCATGTTCTGTCCAACATCTGTCCCTTCAGGTCGAATGCCATTCATTGTGGTGGTCATAGCTGCATGCTGGTGTCGTGCCTCTTGGAGAGGTTCGAGGAAGGTCCAAGGCGTATGGTGGTAACAGATTATAGCTGAGCGGTATATCAATCAGCAAAGAGAAAAAAGAGAGCGGAGGGTGGAGGGTGGACTCAGTGGAGGAATAGAGAACGAAAGAAAAAGCACTGAACCAAATTCGGACGACAAAGGCACAACTCGGCGTATTCCGTAGATCACGTGATCCTGTTGAATGGTGCCAGCAAACTGGTTTTTACTACTGTTCCTTAACTTCCTTCAAACTTTCGCCTGGTTTCAACTTGTCTGCCTCTTATGCGAGCCACGAGGGGTTAGGCGCGCCCTTCTGCGTTTTATGTCGATCCTAGTCCTGAGTTGGTAAGTTGGATTCTAGCATAAATAACTCGCCGCTAATGCAGGCAAAAACATTAGTTAAGGACTCCCGGTTAAGGGTGTACAATTACAGCTACTCGTAAAAGTATGGAGGTACAGCAAGGTGTATTAGCAGGTAAGTATCTCAAGTCCTGTCTCTTTTTGCTCCCTGTGTTTTATGTCCCCCCATAACAACCTCATTTTCAACTGGTTTAAATTTTATTTTATCTTTAAACCGGTTGAACTTCCTTGTTTTAATTCAACCAAGTTGAAATATGTGTATTTAGTTTAAACTGTAAACTAGTTTATTATAAGGTTCAATATAAATATTTTTTTAAACCAGTTGAATTCTCGAGGAACCCTTGTTAGTACCCATAGGACCAGGTAATGTGCTCTCGAGGGTATCCCAACATGTTTAAACCTGGTCGAAAACTTCAACTGATTCAACCATATTTTCTATGAAAAAGGCCGGGGTTTAAACACAAGCCACTGAGTTTCATATAGTTTAAGCGCTAATTACACTGATATACCTTGCCTTGGTGCTTTATACTTTCTAGGTGCCAAACCATAGCTCCCTCCCTCTTGCTCGACTGAGGAATAGTCTGCACGTGTAGAGGCTGGGCTTTCCATCGCTACCATACTCCAATACTGATCGACCTCTCGCCCTGAGACCCATCGGAATCTGATCTGCGACCACTGACGCCGCCTGGAGTTGATGGTCCCCCGTTGGTTCTGTGTGTCGCACCACGCCGGGCGCTCTTCCCTGTACGAGAAGTTGCTTCTGCTGCCAATTTAAGAGTAAATTTCAATACCATATTATTTCAGCGAAGTAGTAAAAACGCACCCATTTTGCTTGTCATCTTCGGACGTGTGCAAGTCAAAGACGCTAACCCTTGGCACTCTTCCATTATTTTGTGACATGAAAGAAAATGTGTGCAAGGACGGGATGTGAGTCCATAATTCCATCGATTATCTTAATGTGAAATATCGCTTTGATGGAGTTATGGTGTTTACTGATGGGTAGATGGAACTCCATTTTGGATTGGTATGGTTGGACAAGTGGCGTGGACGGTGGAGGGGATTTTATGACACAGCCCGAAGGAAGGATCATTTCAGTAGATTGGAGGTTGGAAAACGGGTGTGAAGAGAGATCCGTATATATAGCTTTTCAGATAATCAATCAATCTTTTGTCTCGAGCTCGGCATCTGTATATGGCGAGTACAGACATGAATACGATGCATCACCAATCAAATCAAATACAGGATTACGCGGATCGATATACCCTTATCAAACACAAAGAACGAAATCTTTCTATTGTGACTTGCTAATTATCGATTATCATAAAGGCTCCGCTATGTAAATCTCTCGTTTGTCCTACAATTACAAACAACATTTATAATAATTGGCTGTCTAGGCACAAGGCACGCCGACCGGAATAACCGCACACCTGGTGCACTTGAAAATTTAAAATTTCCATGCGATGTTATCAGGTAATATCTGACCGCATGGCGGGGTAGTTTGTATAATCGTAAGCAGACCGGAGTTTTTTCAAGCCCTTGTTTCTCTTTTCTTTCTCTGCCTTTTATTGTCCGGGGTCAATAAAGACTGTATATCCCGATGCAATGCTACTATTATGAGATCCATCATATCGGCCCGAAATCTCTGGGTGAGATGCATGGTCTACGAAGAAGATGTCCGAGCGAGGAGAATATGATATTTACAATATTTCACCGTGTGGCTTCTCTGCAAGGAAGTATCCAGGATGAATAAAGATCAAGGTGTACATAGCGAGCACAATCATTGTCGCATCGAGGACATCTAATAACGCTAAGGATTCCCTCCGTGTCATGGAAAATAAACAAAAAATTGCTCACTGAACTAAACCTCATTGCTGATCATTTTTATATGCCATCCATCGGATAGTTCTACCAACATTTGTGATTGTGCCACGATATTGACCAATTGATACTTTTTTCTAGTCATTATCTTCACTTTCTTCACTTATAACGTTAAGCATTAAACTTCCACCATACGAAAAAGTTACATCTACTTAACTATATAGCGAGGAAAGAGCAAATCATAGGCAACAAGGTCGGAGCATCTGAGCTCATGCTCAATTGAGTTGGAACTCCGCCGGAATATTATACTGCCGGCGTTGATGAAATTCCCTGTCGGAGATCTTGAATCGGCGATATTCGATTCGGATTTAGCTTTTTTGCCAGCAGTTGATTTGGGGCCCAAGTTCGTCCGTTTCACAACAAGTTCCAAGTATCGATCCTGCTCAGTCCGTTTTGTTCTCAATCCCTTCTGTGTTTACTCTTCTTACGCCTGCTCCTGCGTTTTCTTTATTCCGCTCTGCTGTTCTTAACGACGACTTTAGCTATCTAGTACCCGGAACACCGTCGAACGACGTAACGTTCACAAGTTCGACGTTTGATGCCTCGGGGCAGGGCAGGGTTTGTGCATATGAGCGTTGGGCAGGATGTACCGGGGTGGTAGCCATGATGGATGTGATATTGAGGGTCGGATGTCATAGGATGGATGAATGGATGGATAGCATTGGATGCAAATTGGGGCTACGAAGGTATCCATCAGACGCGGAGCTTATTGAATGTGGACGATGCTTCTGCAGGTGGAAGAGTACAGGAAAGAAAAGGCTGTTCAGCGACCGCGTCATATGGGATGGGGGAGGACAATGCTTTCCAACGTTTGATATTCAAATTCAAATTCCATGGTACGGTGATCCAACAAGCTACCTATCCCTTCATATCTCCTTCCCCCTTACAATTTCACGATACCCTCCGAAACGCGATAAACGACTCGGCATCATGTATACGAGCGTTTAGCAGAAAGAAACGGGGGATACTTGGGATAGAAGGATAGCCAGCTTGTGGAGACTCCGTGTTGATTTCTTCAAATCTTTGCTGCTTCGTCCCCAATTCACCCTAGCGGAATACTGATTATAGAAGACTTCCTGTCCATGTGATGGTTGGAACAGAATTGCAATAGCGCATGCAGTCCTCTCCAGTTGGATCGTACCTCTTCTGGGCTTGTTAAGAAGGGGAATCAAGCTCTGCACCGCGCTATTGGATTGGAACCGAACGAACTCGCCGTATAGATCGCTCTCGTCTTAACTCTACCCTTGAAGACGCTAAACTATAGATTTATTTTAGCGTTTAGACGCGTATAGCACGGGTTCTTGTGGAACATGCTCCTTGCGCTTCACCCTGGGTAAACAAACAATGACTTTAAATATTTTTTGTTTCACGCATCAAGAAGTTTTTTCCCCTGGCACTGAAACTTTAAAACCCCTGCAGCACGCGTGCTCACAAGCTATCGGAAAAGAGAAAATTTACGAATGTCAAATAACCTCTTTTTTCCCCCGTTGTTCATGAACTATTTTAGTTTCACCGATAAAGACGAAGACCACGCCGCGAATTCAAGAAGTTGATGTGTCCATCTATCAATTCCAAGGAAATAATCGTCTGCAAAATTCAAATCAACGGGAAATGTTCACACATGTGCTCGAGTTTCTTATAATAAAAACGCATAAACACCCCGCAGGATTTTCTTCATTCCCCCCATCCTAGTACATACGCCAACGAGCATCCCAAACTTACATCTCTCGCTCTAAACTCCGAATGACAGACAACCTTTACGCGTGAAAGAGGAAGGATCACGATGATCCGCTTAAAGCTTTGAGTGAATGAAAGCAGAACCGGGTATATTGGTAAGGGAACCTATATCAAGCAGACTGTAAACATAGATAACAGAAGAATAAAATGGCAAAAATGACCACCGCAGGACTCGAACCTGCAACCTTTTGGTGCCGTTCAGCAATCGAAGCCAAACGCGCTACCATTGCGCTAGGTAGCCATAACAATAACTCAGCGCATCTCCGTTCCGCGGTTCGCGATTCTAGAATAGAACTCGTCAGTAACGTTGGAGTGATTGCCATAGAAAGCGATGAGGTATACTATACCGGCCACGACAATGAAGTAAACTGTTTGAATCCCCAATGAGTCGATGACAACTTACCAATACACCTCTCAAAGTGCTAACGTATGGGTTTTAGTACCGCCACCTGATGAGTCGGTTCAGTCTAATTAATTCTAGGGTCAAAGTGTTCCGTGGACCATTATGAGTACATATCCCAGACTCCGCAATGCTACGTATACCAAGGAACCACAGTGATTCCATATCGCAGATGGCACTCCCGGATATGGGTCAGGCTCGCGGAAAGTCCACAGAAGACATCAATTCAAAGAGTAGGGACTCTTCAAATAGATATAACGAGAGGGGAGTCAATACAAAATAGAGAATAAAATATCGTGGGATGTATGAGCATGTCCAGCAAGAAAGAAACAGCAATAGGTGCATTGAATTCATCATATGATGACACCCGGCGATCAGTCACGAATTGCGCATACTAGAGTCGTAGCAGGAAGGTCCAGGGACTGTTATGCGTTAACGCAGAGTTGAGGACACTTATAAGTCACGACTAGACCAGAGAAGGAAGAACTCCTGCTGCACATCAGGCGAGCATGGAAACAAAAGCTCAATATGAACGTAACGAGGTCGCTATGAATAAAGATAGCCGTTCAGCCGAAGAGAGAAGATATTAGATAGAAATGAGAGTTGCAAGGGACAGGGAAAGGATGTTGGATTGCTGCTCCGCGTGGGTGTTGATGCCGGCAGAGCGAGTGAAAGTGCAAATATGCGAGGCTTGCGCGTGTCGCCTTCGAGTGCAGGAAACAAACGGAACGTTGAAATATATCTATTGAATTAGAACGGAAAGAAAAGTCAGCATTCAGTAACTTGATGGTATCAAACGCGCTCCGAGTGGAAGGATAATTTTGCAGGTAACTCAATGGCAGCAATGGCGTTTGAAGCGCAGGATTCTCGGATCGTGCTGGGCACATCGTCATAAGATGGCATCGCAAAGCGACCCTGATATTGCACTTGGACAAGGTGGACCAACTACGACTTGTTCAATGTGCCCGTCACAGGTGTATGGGTGAAGCTGACGAAGTGCGTGAAGTGCAGACTGAGTGATATTCGGAACGTACTCACGATGTACATCAATTCATGCTTAATTCATGCTCCAGTAATGGACAAAAATAATAACGCACTCATCCCCGTTGATTGGTGTCGATTGTCCGGTGGGCTTCTCTAAAAAACGAGAAATTGCAACAGGAAGCGAAGGTTGAAGTTATTTTTTTGATCTTTCCAAATCTCGCGTCGGAGAGACGAAGTGGATGTGAGTCATGAGTGCCGAAAGATGTGATGAGCGTACGGTGGGAAAGGGACATAGTTAGCTACGCTTTGGCGCTGAGTACGTCAGAGTAAGTATCAATAAATAAGGGGTATGCGCATATGCAAGTACACGCACCTCTAGTTTCCACCAAATTATCGCGGAAAGTAAGTACCATAGGTTTCCCAAGGCACGGTGTGGCAGTGCAATCTGCACGGCCCAATCCAGATAAATCCAGTCCATAGATTAGATCATTTAGATTAGATCACTTGCCTATATGCCAGCGCGACGCGCTTAGCCGAATCACATCATTTCTTGCCCGCAACTGCCATTCTGCGCGGCTGCTCGACGCGTTTCCGAGCCTTGCCAGACTCTTATCCACTAGCCGAGGCAAACTGGACTGCTCCAACGGAATCTCAGGTACTTCCATTCATTTGTCGTGGCATACGCAGCGTTAACCCTTCCTCCCGGAGAAGAAACTTGGCCCGGGATGTTACTGGCGGGTACGATCTTGAGAAGTTAATGCGGCAATTCAAGAATCCAAAAGAAACGAAATTGAGAAAGCGATGACTAGCGAGATATATGAGGCTGGGCGATACCTCCATAGCGCAAACGCGGTATGTGGTGGTTCCACTTCAAGAGCAGGTCGTGAGAATATCCCGGATGATGGTCCGTAGAGTTGGAACGATGTGAAGATTACTTAATATTGACTGTGAAAACGTTTGCATTTCAGTAAACGGACATTGGCTCGATAGATGAAAGACTGACAAATGCTGCGCTATAACATCATGCATCAAACTCCACAACCTATCTTGTGTGAGTCTCAAACTGTGGAGCCCGTTGCGTGAATATTTTTTTCCAGTCACCGAGCCATAGCCGAGGTTAAAACTACCTCGCACCCATCACGAAGCTGTTACTCAGTTCTGAGTAAATATCATGATTGCTAATTCAAAGACGGCTTACTACCAGTGATTATCAATTGATAAATACTGGTATCGAATATTGATGCTCGTATCTTGATCATTGAATATTGATTATGATCTCGGGACGTATATATACAACAGTAAGATACCTTAGGTACTTATCATGTAACCTCGAGTCATGCATGAACAGGAAGGTAGGGGACATATCCTTGATGCCTTTAATTGATTCAAAAGGCTGTAGAAGGGATTGTCCTTTGGCATTGGAACTCCTTGTCTCCATATAAGCTATACATAGCTAGACATTGTGATAAATGTTGCCATCGACTTGTCAGATGATGCGGGATATTAATCATGGCATTTGCGTACATATATAAGCTACCTGAGAATGCCCTTGCCCAGCTCTGTATCGCTTTTCTATCTTTCGCGACATCCTCTGTTTAGTTTCGCCCAATATCTTCCTCCTCGCCTGTATACGTCCTGATTCCTGAATCACATGCTCAGATATGAGTGCAGATCTTATCAAGGACTTTCAACAAGTGCAATCTGTAAGATACCTGCGGTGTATGAATTTTGTCTCTGAATTGGTGTTTCTATATTTTAATTTTTTTTGTAATTTAGTAATCCTATTGACGATCAGGTTATATGACTATTGTATGTATTAATCGTATACCAGAAGTAAACTTAGTTGGACGACTGTCATTCATTTTTAGCTATCAACTTTGGACGTGAGGTATGCAATTCATCTGCATGCACCGGTTGAACAGATGCTATATATTTGGTCATGATGGAAAGGTCGAACTAGTATGGGTGAGAATTGTCGCGAATATGAGGGATATGGCTCCGTTAAAATAATTTCACAGGGGAGCAGGTGGTCCCTGATTAAATCAACATTTTTCTTGGTAAACAAAACTCCCTTTCTGCCGGAGCCTTTTGCTGATTTACGATACGTCGAAGCTTCGATGCTATATTATGAGCATATCAATGTGAGCCAAACAAACAAATATTCAGATTGGTTTAACTCAAGGAAGATATTTATATGCAGGATTGCAACCTATGGTAACTAGTTATACTCAGCTATACAAGGACCCGCAGTGTTAACGAAAAAATTCCGAGTTACGTTCAATCCACACATGACAGATGAGGTGAAACCTATATCTTGCATAACCTAATGCGAGTATGGCTGCCGGATTGTACATTTAATGTTTTAGATACATATATAATGTATATGTAATTCTCTACCAAGTAGTATGAATTGTCTACCAACTGGGATGGATTGTCTACCAACTCTAAGGAATTGTCTACCAATTTTCGGATTGTCTACCAGTTAAGTTGAGTTGTCTACCAAATATGTCAATTGTCTACTAACTAATTATATTGTCTACCACATCCACATCCATTCTCTACCATACCCGGTGACTCAAAATCTGGGCATGCCGATGCTGCCATTTTCGCTTAAATCATATATTGATGCGCTTTTCGGCGTTCCGGCATCGCTCTTGATGCAATCAGCGATCACGGCATAGGTGAGATGCTCAAACGGCACAGACATCCGAGGCCTCATGCTTTATGCCCAGTTTCTTACTGTAGTGTGTTCAATGCTATAGAACATATATTGTACAAAAACTATTTGGGTGCCGATTGCGCCGATTGCGCCAAGAGCGATGCCGGAACGCCGAAAAGCGCATCAATATATGATTTAAGCGAAAATGGCAGCATCGGCATGCCCAGATTTTGAGTCACCGGGTACGGTAGATAATGGATGTGGATGTGGT
>Ga0247779_1000947_pt1 | contig 15056 bp, 12 predicted proteins | sample UWRJL221509R5_FD_179925 | JGI IMG/M metagenome (GOLD analysis project Ga0247779, IMG submission 179925) | Plant litter microbial communities from Arlington Agricultural Research Station in Wisconsin, United States - UWRJ-L221-509R-5 | ecosystem: Environmental > Terrestrial > Plant litter >... | reverse complement strand
GGTCACGGCGATTGCGACGAGAACCGTGATGAAACCGAAGATCCCGGCGTTGTTCTCCTCTTTGCCCGCATCGGCCGCGTCGCGCATGAGTCGCTTGATCTCCGGCGTCGCGGGGAATTCTTCGTCGCCCCAACGCTCGCCATCCCAATATCGAACGAAACCCGGCCGCTCAGCAGTCGCGTACCAGCCCTCGGCAACTGCTGGTTCGCTGGAGTCCACAGCGACATTCTGCAGTATCGAGAGGGGGGGGAGCCGCGTTAGCCAACGCGCCGCGCCGCCGGCACAGGTCCGGTTTGGAGCGTGACGTGACGGGCGTTCACCGGGTAGACAGATCGGGTCTTGTGTTTAGTTGCCTTTGGTGAATATGCTTCGGCTGTTGCGGATGTTTCGTGTCCGCCACGACCTGCGCTCGCTCGCGTCGGTATCCGCGTACGTTTCCTTCCAAGGTGGCAATCATGCGCTCTTTCGCGCCCAATTTCTCCGCGTCTCGTGCGCTTCGTCTTGTCCTGATGCTGGCGATAGCCGCCCTCGTCGGGACCTCGCTCGCTGTCGCAGGTGGCACCTCGCGAGCCTTCGCGGACGGAGGCACTGCGTCGGTGAGCGGAACCGTCACGGGCGGGGGTGCGCCGCTGGAATTCGCCTACGTCGCAATCCAGTCGCCAGACGGTGAGTACTACGACAGCTCGGAAACCGACAGCGATGGAACGTACTCGTTCTCCGACATCCCGGCTGGCCAGTACACGGTCGACTTCCAGCCGGCGGAGGGCGCCAATTTTCTCGAACGGTGGTGGCAAGACGCCCCCAACCAGAACTCGGCGACCTACTTCTCGCTCGCGGACGGGCAGTCCCTGACATCCATTGATGCCGACCTTCCTGTCGGCGCGACGATCTCCGGCACGGTCGACGGTGCCGACGCCGCGGGCGTCGGGCTCGCGGATGTCTACGTGGATGCCGAGTCGCAGGACGGCAGCAGCTCGGGCAGCGCAACGACAGACTCGGATGGCAACTACACGATCATCGGGTTGTCGGCCGGCAGTTACACCGTCCAGTTCCAGCCGAACGAGGGGAACTACCTCGGCCAGTGGTGGACGAACGAGCCGACTCCCCAGGATGCCGACCTCGTCGACGTTGGGAGCGCAGCCACAGTTTCGGATATTGACGCTCACCTGGCGGTCGGTGCGACCATCAGCGGAACAGTCGATGTCGCGGGTTCGCCGAACACCCCGCTCGCCGACGCGACCGTGACTGCCCTCGACTCCCGCGGCCTCCAGGTTGAGAGCGCAACGACGGATGACAGCGGGGACTACACGATCTCAGCGCTGCCCGCGGGCACCTATTCCGTGCAATTCCAGGCTGCCGACGGCCAGGACTATGGCGTGCAGTACTGGCAGGACGCTGACAGCGCCGCCGACGCAACGCCGGTCACGCTCACGGAGGCGGAGTCGCTGACCGACATCGACGCCGTTCTTCCGGTCGGTGCGAGCATCGCGGGCGTCGTCTATGCCCCAGGCACTCCGAGGGTCGGCCTTGCGCACGTCCAGGTGACCGTGTACGCCGCATCCGATGGGGCATACGTCGGGCGCGCAACGTCCAACAAGACCGGCCACTACAAGGTGAAGGCGCTGGCTCCGGGCACCTACACTGTGAGCTACTTCGCACCGGGAGCAGCACTCGAGTGGTGGGGCGGTTCATTTATCCAGACCGGCGCACAGACGCTCACGCTGACGACGGGCCAGGCGCTCACCGGAATCCGGCAGCACCTGGTGGCCGGGTCGAGCGTCAGCGGAACGGTGACCGGCGCGGGGGACCCGGCCACGCCAGACGCGTATGTCGATGTGACGCTGTGGCGATCGGACCAGGTGGCCACGTCGTCCGCACTGCCTCCACTCGAGACGCGCACGGATGACTCCGGAAACTACTCATTCGCACACGTCGGCCCCGGCACATATACGATCCTCTTCGGATCCGAAGACCCCGATTTCCGGAACCAGTGGTGGAGGAACAAGCCGACCCAGGCGCAGGCGACGCCGCTGGTCGTGAGACTCAACACGCCGAGGACGGGCGTTGACGCGACTCTCGCGGCAGCGGTGCTGGTGCCGGGCACTCCCCGCATCACCGGTCGCGCGCGGGTCGGCCAGACCCTCACGGTCAAGACCGGCGTTTGGAAGCCCAGCATCGTCGTATTCACCTACCAGTGGCTGCGCAACGGCGTCGTCATCCCGAAGGCCACGGGCACGACTTACGTACCGACGGCCGCCGATCTCGGCTCGGAGCTCACCGTTGCCGTCACCGGCACGATCCCGATTGCGGACGCGCAGGGCAAGACGGACACCGAGGTGACCGCGCCGACCGCTCCGGTGAAGGCCGCCGTCGACTAGCGCTCAGCCGATCGCCTTCGCGAGTGCGACCTCTTCGTGGCGGTAGCCCACCGCTTCGTAGCCGATCACGACCGCGATCGGCGCGAGCGTCACCACGACGAGGCAGAGGCCCATCGATATACCGGATGCGGCGAGCGCAACGGCGACTCCAAGGACGACCACGGCGACGGCAAGCAGCGCGACGTGGAACGGATCGACGGAGTGCAGCAGGTAGGCATAGATCGCCAGCACCATGAAGATGAAGACGAGCACGGCGATCGCGACGAAGAGGACCGCGCCGACCGACCCGCTCTTCGAGTCGTGTTCGATGACCAGCGCGGCGAGGTGAAGGCCAGCGCCCACAGCGGTGATCGCCGCGAACAGGGGAATGTGCAGGTACGCCCAGGGGATCGCCCGCTCACGGTGCGCGGCGAGGACCTCGGCGGACGGCCCGATGAAGTAGATCCACCAGAGGCCGAAGGTGAGGCCTGTTCCGGCAACGACGATCAGCACCGCCTCCGCGCTCCAGCCCTGGGCCTGGATGACCGCGGACACGGATGCGATCGTTCCGACGACTCCTTCGCCGAGCGCGATGATCGCGAGAAGGCCATACCGCTCCGCGATGTGGTGAGCGTGCCACGGAGTTCCGCTATCCTTCCTCTCCGCGAAGACGGGACCGAGGGCATCGATCGCGAAGACCACGACAGAGACGGGGGCAAGGATGTAGTTCTCCCGCACGAACAGCAGGCCAACCCAGCCCACCTGGGCAACCGCGATCGCGACGGCGTAGGTGAGGGCGCTCCTGCGCCGCGCGGGATCCTGGTACGCGGCACGCAGCCACTGGGCGATCATGGCGACTCTCATCACGACATACCCGGCGACCATGACGCTGTTGTCGATGCCTGTCCCGCGCGCGAGTGACTCGAACATCGCAGGCAAGCCGAGCGCCAGGATGAGCACGCCAACCATCTGCACCATGGTCGCGACGCGGAAGAACCAGTCATCCGTGTCGAATGCCGAGGAAAACCAGGAGAAGTTCACCCACGCCCAGCACACCGCGAACATGCCGAACGCGAAGCCGCCAAGGGCCGCGAGCACATGTCCGTCCGAAACCAGGTGGGCCGTCTGGTCGGCGATCTGCCCGAAGCCGACGACAAAGGTCAGGTCGAACAGCAGCTCGAGGGGAGTGGCCGCGCGATGCGCCTCTGCGGTGTTGCGCCCGGTCATTCGACGCATGCGGTGTTGCAGGCCTGACCCGCTGGTTGGCCGCTGGTTCGTGGTCACATGTTTATTGTGCTGGTCACGCGATGGTTCTGATAGTCAGCGTCATCGGGACGCCGGATCTGCGATGGATCGGCCTCATGCGGCAGCGGTTTCGTCTGCGTCCTTCGACTTCTGGAGCTTTCCGATGAGTTCGTGGAGCCCTGCGCTGCCGCCTGCAATGGCCGCGGCTGTGAAGAGCAGGTCGACCCACCTCGCCGCACCGGTGTAGCCGATCGCGTTGAATATGGAGTAGCCGAAATACGAGACGAAGACGAACGCGACTGAAAAGCCCAGCGCAAGCGAGATGACCTGCAGCTCGGTCGTGGCGTGGTCTGCCTCGTTCGCCGCATCCTTAGCCGCGGCTGGCGTGGTTGGGACAGCGGGAACGGCTGGATCGTCGGCGAGCAGACCCGCCGCCGCGAGGAGATTCGACCTTCTGATCAGGTTCGTCATCTGGATGGCCTCACGCTTGCGTTTCTTTGCGCTGTGCGAGCGACCGAGCAGGAGATCGAGGAAGGGCAGGATGATCTCGGTCAATCGCTCGATGCCCTGGGAGAGCACGTAGAGCACGGCGAAGACGGAGATTCCGACGACCGGCGTTACCTTGGGCGACTCCCACTTGACGCCGAGGCCGACGGAGATGCTCACGGCGTACAGGACGAGGGCGCACAGCCAGTATTGGACTCGGACCTTGGCAATCACGGGGGCTGGCTTCGTTGGCATGGCCTGTCGATTCGGGTTGGCGTCGGGTGGGTAGCCAAAACCTACTCCCGGCTGGGTATTGGCACAATGCTTTCTATGAGTTGGTCATGCGACAGATGAGACCGGCTTCTCCCAGCGGACGCGGCTACGATCTGGATGGTGGGGGAGACAGGGTGACGCATGACTGACCAGGTGGCGCCGCTCGCCGCAGGTCCGGCGCTCATTCGCGTCGGCACGGCGATCGCTGAGCTGTACGAGCGGCACTCGCGTGCGGTCGGTCTGACTTCCGCCCAGGCCAGGCTCCTCTTCATCCTCGCCGAGAAGCCGGCCAACATGCTCGGCCTCACGGATGCGGTGAAGGTGCGAAAGTCGACGATGACGAGTCTTGTTGACCGGATGCAGGAGCTCGGGCTCCTGACGAGGTCGCCCGACCCGAAGGACCGCCGCAAACTCGTCGTCACGATCACGCCGGAGGGCGCAGAGCGGTCGAAGGAGTTCGAGCGGGGGATGCGCTCGTCGGTGACCCGGCTCCTCGCCCCGCTCAACGAGGTGGAGAGCGGAGCACTCAGCCGCATTCTCTCGGTCATCCTGGGGGAGTCAGACCGGCTACTCCGTTCGGAGTAAATCGACCTGCGGCCATTCCGTCGGCCGGGAACCCCTCCTACGATCGGCACTAGTACGAAGTGCGTACTAATCGATCGAAGGAGTGCATCATGACCACCGAGGCTCGTTCCGTATCAGCCCATCCCTCCCGTCGTCTCGTGGTCGTGGCCGCGCTGGCCGCCGGTGCGGTCGTCGCGATCGCCGCCAATACCCTCGTCGCCCTTGCCGCGATAGGCGCGGGCGCGAGCGGCGCGTTCGCCCCGCTTACCATCCCCGTGTACTCGGCGTTCACGATCATCGGCCTCGTCGCCGGATACATCGGGTGGCGGCTGGTGCGCGCCCGCTCCGTCGCGCCTCGCCGCGTCCTGTCGATCCTCGTGCCGGTGGTGCTCGTGCTCTCGTTCATCCCTGACAGCATCGCGATGATCGTCGAATTCATCCCCGGTGGCTCCGTTACCGGGTATGTGGGGCTGATGATCATGCACCTCGTGGTCGTGGCCGTCGGTGTTCCCATCTTCGCCAGGCTCGCACCGGCGGCTCGCTAGGCGGACGCAGGTCCCGCGCTTGACCTTGCCCCATGGGGCAGGGTTTAGCGTTGCGTCTGGAGGTGCTCGCGATGAGAATTGGCGAACTGGCAGGGCGCGCGGGAGTGACAACGAAGGCCGTGCGGTACTACGAATCCGTCGGGCTCGTGACGGCCCGACGACTCGGCAACGGATACCGCGACTACACGGAAACGGATGTACGCCTGGTGCGCGAGATCCGGGAACTGGCGGCCGTCGGCATCCCGGTCGAACGCGCCCGGCCGTTTCTCGATTGCCTGGTGGCCGGTCACGGGAAGGGCGACGACTGCCCCGATGCGGTGACTGCCTATCGCACCGCGATCCACCAGCTCGACGAACGGATGGCGGATCTCTCGGCGCGGCGAGCCGCCCTGTCCGACCTGCTGGCGAGTGCGACCGCCCGTACGGAACCAGCGTGTGACCTCACCCCGTCCATTTCATGACCGAGAAAGGCCGAGCAATGCCCGCACGCGCAACCAACCCCCTTGAGACGATCACAGACGCCACCTTCGACGAGAAGGTCAAGACGGGTCAGAAGACGGTCGTCGTCGATTTCTGGGCAGAGTGGTGCCCGCCCTGCCGCGCCGTGGAACCTGTACTCGAGCAGATCGCCGCAGACAACCCGGACACGCTCACGATCCTCAGGATCAACGCGGATGACAACCTGGAGTCGGTCGTCACGTACGGGGCACTGTCGTTGCCGACGATGAAGGTGTTCCGTGGGGGAGAGGTGGTGGCGACGATTGTCGGCGCGAAGTCGAAGGCCGCGCTCGAGGCGACCCTCGCCCCCCACCTCGGCTAGTCAGACGGCTTTTTTCGCTTCAGCAGCCGGCCGAGTTTGGAGGCGCCGGCCTGGGCGGGAACCTGGGCCGTCTGGTGGCGGTGATGGCCGGCCTTGCGCGCCTTTTTCTCGAGCGCCCGCAGGTTGATGTCGTAGAGGGCCTGGATGCGCGCGGCCTTCTCCTCCTCATAGAACTTGTCCCGCTGGAGGGGAAGCGTCCGGATCAGGCGGGATTGGATCGCGTCCCCCACTTCGGACCACGCTCGTTCGCGCGCCCGCTCGGCAACCTCGTCGAGGTAGGTATCGTCGGTGCTGAGTTCTCGCAGTTGCTCTGACATCCTCGTGTGGATGGTCGCGCGGTCGGCCAGCGAGTCGTGGTCGCCCGCCTGGTAGCCCTCTCGAGTATGAGCGCCGCGCGAAGTGAGGACCGCGGCCGCCAGTTCGCGCATGCGCGCAGCGGCCTCCCGGTTCTCATCGGCCAGCTCGATCAGTTCCCGGCGAACGAGGTCACGTACCCTCAGCTCGTCGTACGCCCTGCCGTCGGCGAGAGCCTCGACGATGATGCGGTTCTTCACTTCCATGGTCAGCGCCGATCGCGCGATCATGAGGCCTTCCTCGACGGCGTGCTCTATCGAAACGGGCTTGCGCTTCGATTTGCGCTTCTGCTTCGTCGGTGGCGTCGAAGACGCAGTCGGTGTTCCGAGAGTCGGCGTCGGCACGGTTGGAACGGGTATCGCCTTCACCTCGTCGCCATCGTCGCTCACGTGGTCAAGTCTCCCATCTGCCACCGTCGAGCGCAGGGAGTGCCGCCGACGTATAAGAAGTCAAACTGGGTAGTTTGCCTTCGTAAGTGATAGCGTGAGCGCATGACCTCGATCCCCCCGGCCACCGACGACGCATCGGCCGCTCGCGCTGCGCTTGCCGCAGATCTCCGAGTGGTTCTCGGGCAGCTTCGGCGCAGGATGCGATCGAGCGAAGGGGTAGGCGACCTGACGCCGTCCCAGGTCGCCGTCGTCGCACGACTCGACCGTGACGGGTCGGCCACGTTGTCTTCGTTGGCGCGCTCGGAGGGGATGCGTTCCCAGTCGATGGGGGCAATCGTCGCCGTGCTGGAAGCCGCCGGGCTGGTCTCCGGCGCGCCAGATCCGTCCGACGGCCGACAGACGATCCTGAGCCTCACCGACCGCGCGCGGCAGGTGATCGACGCCGGTCGCGCCGCTCGCCAGGACTGGCTCTACCGGGCCATCCAATCGAACCTGAACGACGCGGAGGAGGCGGAGCTCGCGCGCGGTGTCGCCCTCCTCACTCGCCTGCTCGACGCCTGAACGCACCCGAAAGTAGTCCGTGACCACACCAGATCCCCTCCGGCCGAACCCATTCGGCTGGCGCTTCACCGCGCCACTCCTCCTCGGTTCGACGCTCAACCCGATCAACAGCTCGATGATCGCGACGGCGCTCGTCGGCATCGGAGTCGACTTCCACGCTGGCCCGGGCACCACGGCGACGCTGGTCTCTGTGCTCTACCTGTTCAGCGCGGTCGCGCAGCCAACCATGGGGAAACTGTCGACCATCTTCGGCCCACGCCGCATCTTCGTGACGGGTGTCGTCATCCTCCTCGTCGCGGGCGTCATCGGCTCGCTTGCCCCGGCTTTCTGGGTGTTGTTCGTCTCTCGCGCCCTCATCGGCATCGGCACATCGGCCGCCTACCCGACCGCGATGGCGCTCGTGCGACGGCGTGCGGACGAGCGAGGGATCGGGGTGCCGTCGAGGGTGCTCGGCAATTTCTCGATTGCGGCGCAGGTCACAGCCGTGATCGGGCTGCCGCTCGGGGGAGTGCTGGCCGGAGCGTTCACCTGGCGTGCTCTCTTTGCCGTCAACATCCCGCTCGCGATCATCAGCATCGTGCTCACGCTCGCGGGCGTAGCGAAGGATCCGACTATCGCGAAGGAGGACAGGCAGAGCGTGCTCGTCGGGCTCGACATCCCGGGCATCCTCCTGTTCGGCGCGACGACGACCAGCCTGCTGCTCTTCTTCTCCGACCTGAAAGCGCCGCCGTGGTGGTCCCTTGCCACGTGCGTGGTGTCGCTTGCCGCCCTCATCCTCTGGGAACGCAGGACTCCGCGACCGCTGATCGACGTGAGGATGCTCGCGAGGAACCGCCCGTTGCAGCGCACCTACCTCCGGCAGTTCCTCGTTGGTCTTGGCACATACACGGCCCTGTACGGCTCGAGCCAGTGGATGGAGCAGGGGCGAGGACTCGACGCCTCGACCGTCGGGCTGATCCTGATTCCGTTCTCGGCGTTCAGCATCGTGCTTGCGCGCCTGGTCTCCGGCAGGGCGTGGATCCGCTGGCCGCTGATCCTGTCAGGACTCGCCCTGATCGCGACCGCCGGCGTGATGCTCGTCCTGGATTCGACATCGCCCATCGTGTTGTTGATCCTGATGACCCTGCTGTTCGGCCTGACGAACGGCCTCAGCAGCTTTGCCAACCAGGCGACGCTGTACGTGCAGACCTCATCGGACGAGATCGCCGTCGCGGCGGGTCTCTACCGAACGGCGGGGTACGTAGGCGCGATCTTCTCGTCGAGCCTGATCGGCATCACCTTCGGCGCCTCCGCCACGGACGCCGGGCTTCACGCCGTCGGGCTCATCCTGGCGGGAATCGGCGCGATCGTCGTGCTGCTCGTCGCACTCGACCGGTCGCTTCCCGCCGTCGGCCACTAGCGCACCGCCCGATCGGAAACACCTGAGGGGCGGCGTGTCGCCCTTCGTGGAGCCTGGGAAGGGCAGCACGCCGCCCCTCAGGCGACTGCTGCGACTGGCGGGAGTGGCTGTGGCTAGTCCTCGGCGGCCGTCGGGCTGTCCATGCCGGTGCGGATGGCGTCCATCACACCGGAATCGGCGAGCGTCGTGACATCGCCGACCGGGCGGTTCTCCGCCACATCCTTCAGGAGCCTGCGCATGATCTTGCCGGACCTGGTCTTTGGAAGCTCCGCAACCACCATGATCTGTCGTGGCTGCGCAATCTTGCCGATCTGTGCCGCGACATGATCACGCAGTTCCTTGACGACGTGCGGGCCGCCGTCGCCGGCCTCGGCCCGGAGGATCACGAAGGCGACAACCGCCTGGCCGGTCGTCTCGTCGGATGCACCAACCACCGCAGCCTCCGCGACCTTGGGGTTCGAGACGAGCGCTGACTCGATTTCGGTCGTTGAGAGCCTGTGGCCGGAAACGTTCATGACATCGTCGACCCGACCGAGCAGCCAGATGTCGCCATCTTCGTCCTTCTTGGCACCGTCGCCCGCGAAGTACATCCCGGGGAACTTCGACCAGTAGGTCTCAACGAAGCGCTCATCCTCGCCCCACAGCGTGCGGAGCATCGACGGCCACGGTTCGGTGATCACGAGGTATCCACCGCCGCCGTTCGGCACCGGCACGCCATCCGAGTCGACGACGTCGACGGCAACCCCGGGCAGGGCGGTCATGGCGGCACCGGGCTTGCCGGACGTAACGCCGGGCAGGGGACTGATCATCAGCGAGCCGGTCTCGGTCTGCCACCAGGTGTCCACAACGGGCGTCCTGTCGTGACCGATGTTGTGGCGGTACCAGACGTACGCCTCCGGGTTGATCGGTTCGCCGACCGACCCGATCACCTTCAGGCTCCCGAGGTCGTACTCCGCGGGAATCTCCGATCCCCATTTCATGAAGGTCCGGATGGCCGTGGGAGCGCAATACAGAGTTGTCACCTTGTACTTGTCGATGATCTCCCACCAGCGACCCTTGTGCGGGGTCTCGGGAGTTCCCTCGTACATGACGGACGTGGTCGCATTCGACAGCGGTCCGTAGACGATGTAGCTATGGCCGGTGACCCAGCCGATGTCGGCGGCCGTCCAGAAGACATCCGTCTCCGGCTTCAGGTCGAAGACCTCCCACTGGGTGAATGAGCACCCGAGCAGGTATCCGGCCGACGTGTGCAGGATGCCCTTCGGCTTGCCGGTCGTTCCGGAGGTGTACATGACATAGAGCGGGTGCTCTGAATCGAAGGCCTGTGCCTCGTGCTCCGTGCTCGCCTTCTCGACGGTGTCGTGCCACCACTGGTCGCGACCCTCTGTCCACTCGATGTCCTGGCCCGTGCGCTTGACGACGAGGACGTGCTCGACCTCTGGGCGGGTGGCGAGCGCCTGGTCGACGGCCGGCTTCAGCGCAGAGGCCGCACCCTTCCGGTACCCGCCGTCTGCGGTGATGACGATCCGCGCCTCGCAGTCGTCGATGCGAGTTCCGAGTGCGTCGGCGGAGAAGCCCCCGAACACCACCGTGTGCGGGGCGCCGATCCTCGCGCACGCCAGCATGGCGACGATGGTCTCCGGAATCATTGGCATGTAGATGGCGACGCGGTCACCCGCCTTCACGCCAAGGGACTCGAGCGTGTTCGCTGCCTGGCACACCATGTCGGTGAGCTCCGCGTACGTGATGGCCCGAGTGTCTCCACGCTCACCCTCGAAGTAGTAGGCGACGCGGTCGCCGAGTCCGGCTTCGACGTGACGGTCGAGACAGTTGTATGCGACGTTGAGCTTGCCGCCGACAAACCACTTGGCGAAGGGCGGGTTGCTCCAGTCGAGAACCTGGTCCCACTTCTTCTCCCAGGTGAGTCGTTCGGCCTGTTTCGCCCAGAAAGCCGGGCGATCCCGAGCCGCCTCCGCGTAGACATCGGCCCTGACATTTGCTTGGGCAGCGAACTCCTCGGTCGGAGGGAAATGACGATCCTCGTGCGAGAGATTCGACAGTGCTGCTTCGTGATCGGTGGTTGGTTCAGTCATCGGTGACCTGGATGCCCCTTGTGTTATTTGCTGGGCCAGACAGGCAGGATCGCCCGTTGGCAGTGGAATTGAACACGGTTGCGAGGGAGCCGTACCAAGCGAGAATACCGGTATTGATTCCGAGGTAGCCACCGCGGTGGGGTTCTGGACATCGAAAAACGGGCGTGCGGAGAAATCTCCGCACGCCCGTTCGCGTGTAGATCCGGTGACCGGTTAGTCGGCGAGGATGGCGTACAGCGCACGCCGTGTCTCGTCGAGCTTCTCGATCGCCTTCGCGCGCTGCTCGTCGGAGGCGGCGAAACGCAGCTGGTGGATGACACCCATCAGCTTTGCGATGCTCTCGTGAAGCCCGGCGTCGGCCTGCAGCCTCTCGGTCGAGCTCTGCCAGACCTGCGCTAGCTCGGCGGCGTGCTCCTCGATCCAGGTGCGACCGAGGTCGGTCAGCTGGTATTCGGGGCGCTTGCCCTCACCGCTCGTTTCGACGAGTTCCTCGTCGGCCAGCTGCTGCAGCGTCGGGTAGACCGAACCGGGGCTCGGCCGCCACGTGCCTCCTGAGCGCTCGGTGATCTCCTTGATGAGTCCGTAGCCGTTGTACGACTGCTCGCTGAGCAGCGACAGGATGGCGATACGGACATCCCCCCGGCGCTTGCGCTGCGGTCCTGGCGGCATGAAGCCGCGGGGGCCGAACCCGCCGAAGCCGGCGCCGAAGCCCGGGGCAAAGCCGAAGCCACGACCTCCGTGCTCATGGCCGTGGTCACCGTGGTCGTGGCCGCCTGTGTTGCCGCGGCCGAAGTCGCGTGGGTCGTGGTGGTGTCGTGATGTGAATTCGTTACGCATTGCGAAACGTCCTTTCGTGAAGTTTGATTCGCCTATATAGTGGCGATGCAGTAACGATATATCGGTAACCCATCGAGTGTCAAGCGGGTCGTGAAATTGGATGCCCGTGCCCACGCGCCCCGCGGCCTTTTGACCGTCGAAAAGGTGAGCTACGCCCCTACAATTTCGATATGGCTGACGACGACGACACACAAGAGGCAGTCGGGCCCGAGGAGCTGTTCACTCCGTCGGGACCCAGGCGCTCGAATTTCACGCCGCCGACCAATGACGCGGGAACTCTCGAGGCAGCGGCAAACCTCTTCAACGACGACGCGATCGCTGAGGCGCTTGCGGCTGAGCTCGCGAAGGTGGCGTCAGGGCCGATCCCGATCATCCGGCCGCAGGCGGCACCCGCTGCCCAGCCGACTCCTGTCGCTGCGCCAGAGCCGACTCCTGTCGCTGCGCCAGATCCCGCGCCTGTTGCGGAAGCTACGGCTGAGCCAGTCGCGGAAGCTGCCCCCGTTGCAGAGCAGGCGGCGGCTCAACCCGAGCAGGAACCCGTCGTGGATGCGGCTCCTGAGCCCGTCGTCGACCGGCCAGAGCCGGTTGACCATGGCTCGGTCGCCCCGCCGTCGATCGCGCCATCAGAGTCGTATCCCACATGGGGAGCGTCGCCGGAGTCCCACGGCGAAGATGACCTGGACGAAGAGTCGGCCTCAGCGCCCGAGCAGCCTGCACCGTTCGTGATCGACGAGCCGGTTGCCGCCGCGCACGCAGAAGAGCCGCACGTCGAGCGGGAGCCAGAGCCGCAGCCGGCGGCCGAGCCCGAACCGGAGCCCCAGGCTGAGCCGGCGGGGCAGAACTATTTCGCTCCGCCACCCTCCGACTTCGGGACAGCATCGAGCGTCGACGGGCCGGACCTCGGTACCGTATGGTCGCTCGACAGCGGCGACGAGGTGCAGTCCGCGGCCCCGCCGGCCTGGGGCGAGCCGGAAGCACCGGCCCCCAGCGTCCCTGAGCCCCAGTCGCCTCCTTCGCCGTTCGCCCCGGAGGCGCGGGACTACTACAGCCGCCAGGCGCAGGCCGAGCAGCCCGCACCGGTGGCGCAGGAGCCCGCGGCGCAAGTACCTGAGCCAGAGCCCGCGACCGAACCAGAGCCGACCGTCGAACCGGAGCAGGGGACCGAACCAGTGCCGGCGACCGAACCAGTGCCGGCGACCGAGCCGGAGCCTGCGTCGGAGCCTGTGCATCCCGAGCCTGTGCAGCCACCGCCCGCGGTGCCCGACTACAGCGCCAATCCGTACATCCAGGAGACTCCGCGCACCCCTTCACCGATTTTCCCCGGCACGCCGGCGGCCCAATTCGTCCCGACGGCCGTACCGCCCCTGTCCGGGCAGGGTGAGGAACAGCATCCGTGGCCACCTGCGCCCGAGGCATCCTCCGCACCCGTGGACCAGCCGCCGCCGTACCTCGGTGCACCCGCTCCCACGGTGCCGCCCGCAGACGCACCGCCGCCGCCCGGGTACGAAACGCCCGCGTACCTCAGCCGGCCGGGTGCGGAGCAGCAGCAGCTAGCCGAAGAACAGCAGCAGCCGGACGGCGAGACTGCTGAGGAAGCCCAGCAGCCCGGCTCCGAGACCCTGAGCGCTATCCAGCAGCTCGAAGCCGAGCTCGAGCGCCACCAGCGCGGGCAGGAGTTCCCGGAGGGCGAGCCGGCGCAGCCGATCGATCCGTTCGGCGGATACGCGCCGCCGGCCCCGGTCGAATCGCCGGCAGTTGACCTGTCGCCCGCCGAGGAGTCGAGTCCTGGAGATGTTACCGCTGACGGCGACTCCGACGGATCGGAGCCCTCGCTGGCGGGTACGGCATTCGACAGCCTGTTCACCGTGCCGGCGGCAAGCGATCCATCGCCGCCCGCAGCCGACGTGACCCCGGCGATTTTCCCGGGCTTTGCGCCGCCCCCCGTCGAAGCTCCGACGGATGCTCCGTTCGACCTGGCAACGGATGTCCCGGTGACGGTCGGCCAGCCGTCGGACGACACTCCGGTCTTCCTCGAGCCGCGGAGCCCGGCAGAGTATGCCGAAGCCGCAGGATCTGCCACACCCGCGGAGCCCGCGGAACCCTTCGCGCCATCAATTGCGCGATCAATTGCGGAAGAGCCGCCAGCGCCCATCGAGGCGCCAGGAGCGCCGGAGCCGGAAGCGGCCGATGTGTCGCCCGTCGTCCCCCAGGAGCCTCCCGCCCTCGTGGAGCCGCCTGCACCGCCAGCACCGGCGGGTGAACCGTTCTCTCCCGACTTCGGGATGATTCCACCGCCACCACCCGGCAGCGCCGCGCCATTCGGGTCCGCGCCGCCTCCTCCCGCGTCTGCGGTCGCCTCCGAGGCCGCGTTCGAGCCTGCTGTCCCGGAGCAGGGCGCCCAGCCGGAATCGCCCGAGCCGGTCGTCGTGCCCGACGCAGAAGTGTCGCAACCCGTCCCCCCGCCACCGTTCGGCTTCGAGTCGCTCGTCGCGGGTGGGACGGATGCCCCGCAGTCTGCGCCGCAACCGACCACCTGGCTTGCGCCGCCACCACCCGCGGCCAGCTCGTCGGCGCCAGTCGCTCCGATGGCTGAGCCGACGGGGGCGCCACCTGTGCAGTCAGCGCCGGCTCCGCAGGCGTGGGCTCCTCCGGGGTCAACGCCGGAACCGCCGAGCGCGGATGGTGCGGCTGCGCCCGCGTTCATCCCGCAGGATGCCCCTGCGCCCACGTTGCCACCGTCGACCGGCTTCGCGCCGCCCGACGCTCCTCCAGCATCGTCGGTGCCCGCTCCGGGGCTCAGTTTCCCGCCGCCAGCGGAGCAACTGGCAGCGGACGCTCCACCGCCTGCCGCCCCCACCGAGGAGGAACCGGAGGGCAAGCGCCCTTTTGGAGAAGGGGTCGATCGCGCTAACGCGATCGGCCCCGGAACCCCCACACCGGATGTCGCCGTCGGTCAGGCGGCCGAGGAAGGCACGTCTCCGACACGCCAGCGAGTCTTCTCGCCCGAACTCTCCGGCGTAGAACCTTCGCCGCTCGACCAGCGCGTCGGGAGGGCGGCACGGCTGTTCTGGCTCTGGTTCGCGCCGAATTCCTCGGTGGTCGCCGTCGCATTCGGCGGGCTGGTGTTCGCGCT
>Ga0247779_1000946_pt1 | contig 15075 bp, 9 predicted proteins | sample UWRJL221509R5_FD_179925 | JGI IMG/M metagenome (GOLD analysis project Ga0247779, IMG submission 179925) | Plant litter microbial communities from Arlington Agricultural Research Station in Wisconsin, United States - UWRJ-L221-509R-5 | ecosystem: Environmental > Terrestrial > Plant litter >... | reverse complement strand
GCCGCGCAAGCTGGACTCGACCGCCAACGCCTCAACCGGAATCGCCTCGCCGCTGGCACTCATGACGATCGACTCGGACGCGCCCACCGCCCGTTGTGCAATTCCTCGACCGACCGAGGGCGCGTCGGTGCTGGCGATGAACTCCAGGATATGGTGCCCCACGAGCTGCTCCCTCGAGTAACCGACGATGCTCTCGAAGGAACCGCTGATGTCGACGATCACGCCAGCGCGGCTGAACACGGTGATGTCGAACGCGACGGCAGCGAGCTCGCGCAGTCGTGCTTCGCTCTCGCGCAGCGAGGCCTGCGCGCGCTCGCGTTCGGAGACATCGCGGACGGCCACCACGCGCACCGGGCGATCGCCCAGGGTCCCTTGTTTGCTTTGGAGCTCGGCGGGGAAGCGCGAGCCGTCCTTGCGGATGGCCGTGATCACGTACTCGCCATCGATGCGATTGGCCATCCGGCGCACGACCTCGGGCAGGTCCTCGGGGGCGACGCAGCGCTGGAGTAGCTGCTCGCCCAGCAACTCATCTCGCGCGAAGCCAGAGATCTCCAACAGGCGCTCGTTCACATCGAAGACCACACCGTCTACGTGAAACACCAGCCCCTCGAACGAAGCCCATGAAAGGAGCTCTAGGCGTTCGCGAATGCGCGCGCTTTCGTCGCGCTCGCTCGCTGCCACGCCGGGAAGGGGCTCAGGCGTGGTCGAAGTTTTTGCCGTCATACACGTGTCTCTCCGCGACCTGTGACGTTAGCAGCCAGCTCGCCTGCGCGTTACCCGGTAGGCGCCAGGTTCTGTGGCCGCGCCGGATTCACCGGCGTTTGGCTGCAGAACTCTCTGGGAGCGACGAATCGCTTCGTGCAGGCGCGGCTTGGCGGCTTCGACAGTCTGGTGGATCATGGAGCAATGCCCCGACACAGCCACGGTGACGCCGCGCCCCGCGACTCGACGGGGCGCCTCGGGCGAGCGCCCCGCCGGGGCAACAACGTGTTCGTCAGTTACGCACGTGAAGATGCAGAGTGGCGGCGGCGCCTGCAGACGCACCTTGCTCCGTTGGTGAACAACGGCGTCGCTGCGGTTTGGGATGACACGCGCATCGAGTCCGGCAGTAAGTGGCAAAAGGAGATCGCGCAGGCGCTCGCCCAAGCACGCGTCGCCATCCTGCTCGTGTCAGCCGACTTTCTTGCGTCAGCGTTCATCCAAGAGCAAGAGCTGCCGTTGCTGCTGGCCGCCGCTGAACGGGGTGAAATGATCATCATCCCCATCATCGTCGCGCCCTGTCTGCTGGAAAAGTTTCCCAACCTCGGTAGCCTTCAAGCCGCGAACCCGCTGGAACGTCCGCTCACTTCGCTCTCGTCCGCAGAACAGGACGACGTGCTCGTCGCTGTCGCCAGGCGCGTCGAAGACGTAATGAGGACGAGCGTGGAGTGGCGAACGCGGGTCCCGTTCGCGCAGCTGCTGATTGGCGCCGCAGCCGCGCTCGGCACGCTGCTCGCTGCTGGTGCGTACCGCGACATCGATCTCCCGAGCGAGCGAGCCATAGCCACGCAGGTCGTGCCGATGGTTCGCGAAGTCCTGAGGGTGGCTGACGACTTGAACACGGCATCCGGACATTATCTGGCTCACAATCCAGAGAGCCCCGAGGAATTTCTCAAGCAGCTCGCCGAGCTCAACGACTATATTGCCGCGTTCAACCACGCGAAAGTCTCCCTCGACAACGAGCGTGCCAGTTTTCTGGGGGTGTTGAATGCTGTAAGAGGGGACGGGGAGCTGCGAGGGCGGTTGGACAAGGTGATCTCCGACTCGTCGAACTTCGAGCAGAGCGGTTACCCCCTGGCCAAACCGGCCGCGACGACGGGCGAGGACTTTCGCGCCCGTCGCAACGAGCTGCTCGAGATCTGGGGTCGCAATCGGATCCCGCTTCACGAGAACATCAAGCAAACCAAGGCCAGTCTCGATCAGCTCGACGCCGAGCTACTCCGGCAAGCCTCGTCCAAGCCGCTGTCCTGCGCGAATTGATCGAGTGACCATGAGCTCAGCGGCCCGTCGAGTGCTCGTTCGATTCCTTGCTCCCACCGTGATCGGTGTCGTGATCGGCTCGCTTTCGCACTGGGGCTATCGCGCGCGACGCTTGGACGCGCGCGCCGCGCCTGCCGCAACCGAAGCCGGCAAGCTGCTGAGCCGCTACGGCGAGAGCCTTCAGGCATTCGCCGGGGAAGCCAGGAAGTTCATGGACATCCGTCTGAGCCCAGGAGTCGACGTCGACCTCACGCTGCAGCCCTTGATAGTCGCGGTCGTGAACATGAATCAGCGCTATGTGGAGCTAGAAAAACGTCGCTCCGCGCTCATGCTCGATCTGCACGCTGCCGGTGACGAAAAGCTCGCCTGCCGGCTTGCCGCGACCGAACGATTTCAGTGGGACGACATGCGCACCAAGCTCAACCGCCTCGGCCTGAATTTGACGATCCTTCAATATGTGCCGCAACGCCCGAAAGCAATCGCGTCGGTGCAAGAGGATCAGCGTCACGGCTGGCCGGAGTTGTGCGTGACCCTGGTCAAGGGTGCTCGGCTGTTCGAAGACAAGGAGATCAATGTGGACTGCAGCGCGCCACGCTAGTTAGCGCGGGTCGGGCCGCGGCGCGCACTCAGCGGCTGCCCGTGCAGGGGAATGGAAATGGTGTGCTGGAAGCGTTCATCCGATGCCCAATCTCGAGCTCCTGACCGGTAGTCCGAGATCGCAACACCAGCTCGGCGCCGACCGTCGTCCCCGTCCCCTGCAGGACTTCGTTGCTCACCCAGCCGCCGACGTAGACCTCGGGACTTCCCCCGCTGCTCGTGCGGTCGATCGTGACCGTGATTTGGTTGGTGGTGCTGGTCACGGTCGCTGATCCGCTGATCGAGTGCGCGGCGAGCAAGCCGACATCGCTTCGCGCGTCCGCGGAGGCCGTGAGGTCGCGATCGTAGTAGCGCTCCTGGCCGCTGATCGTTCCGACGCCATCGCACGTGGAGGGGGTGGGACCCAACGAGATATCGAGTCCGTACAGGTTGTACCACCAGCGAGGCGATGCCCGCAGCGGGAATGAACCACCCTGAGTGCCGATCGGGAAGGCAGAAAGGACCCCCTTGATCTGGGCTCGGGTCGGGGGAAACAGAATTTCGGGGCTGGCGTTCGGATACGGCGCGTCTCCCAATCTGCCGATGCGCAGTCCGGCCGCGTTGCTCGCTCCGCTTGGGCTTTCCACGCGAAACTCGACGGTTCCGGGAGGAGCCTCGGCCGGTACACGCACAGCCAGCTCCGACTCGGATCCCTGACGCCAGAGAAACTGAGTCGGGTCAGTGTCCGCTACTGCCACCGAATCGAAGAGCGCTCGGGTGACCATGCCCGGGCCACCGTTGCGAACGAGCGCCAGCACGATGCCTCCTGGCGCGAGCTCGCCATCGTCGACTGAGACAATGACTGGGATCGGTGGAAGGACCGAGACGTCCCCAAGCCAGCTTCCGCAGGTGGTCTCGATGCTCAGCATGTTCGAACCGCTGGGCAGATCTTCGGGGAGCAGGAACGTGATGGCCGTGTCTGAGCTCGACGACGGCGAAAGGACCCGATCACCGATCGTCACCGAAGCGCCCGCCAAATGCAGGCCTTTGACGATCGCCTGCTGACCGGCAATCAGCGGGGAGCTGACTTGCTGGATCTCCGGAGCGTTCGCAACGATCTCGAGTGCGACCGGGTTGGAGGTCCCATTGCGATTCTGAATCGCGACGTTCGTCGTTGCCTTGCACTCGGCCATCTGGAAAACCGTGCCAACATTGAACACGAGCTGCGTGTCCGTAGCGAGCTGCGACTCGATGACTTGCCCGTTCAGCAATGCTCTGGGCGCCGGTAGGAAGCCGGAGCCCCACGCCGTCACCGTTTCGCCGGGATGCACCGTCATCGGGTCGAGCGAGGTCAGCGAGGGCGGATGCGTTTCAGGTGACAGCTCAGCTCCAGCCGCGTTGTTCGTGCCGCCCGCACCGCCGCTTCCGCCGCTTCCGCCGCTTCCGCCGGAAGCAGCGCTCGAAGTTCCCGCATCGGCGGCATGCTCTGCGCTGGGCCGTTCTGGATCCGAGCAGCCAAGCATCGCGACAGCAAGGACCGGAGCAAGGGTCGCGACCTGAGCGTGTCGATTCAACAGGACCTCCTTCTGGTGACAGGACTAGATATGAGGAACGCTAGGCGACTCCCAACTGGCGCTCGATAGCGATTCTTTCATGGTCCGTCAGACACCGACATGAAGCGTGCCGTTCGCGACGTTCGTTGCGAAAGGGCAGAAGCCGGAGGGGGGAGTCTCGCCACGTGCTTCGGCGGTTGACGACTCGGAATGATTCGTCCTGGTCGAGCGGGCCGATTCGACGGACGGGCAAGCCTTCGTGGAAAATTCCGCCTGGAGCGGGATGTCAAAAAAAAGCGGGGCACGTTTGCAACGGCTACCCCAATTGCCTCGGCTCGGGCTAACACTGCGGCGGGTGAGGTGTGGCCGCTCCGAGGTTGGGGCACAGCGAGCCTCGGACGCATCGAAGGAGGAATTGAGAATGAGAGTCATGGGTCGCCGTTCGGCTGTTGCTATCGCGGCTATGGGGTTTGCATTGCTTGTCTCCGGCTGCGCAGCGATGCGCGGCATGTCGGCGAAGCACGCTTACATCGAAGCGGAGACGGAAAAGCACGTCTATCAAAAGCCGCTGAAGGAAGTCTGGCCTCAAGCGCGCCAGTTGCTGTTTCAAGCCGGCTACTCGGTGAAGGACACGGATGCGAGCAACGCCGAGACTGAATGGAAGGTGGATGGAACGCGTCGTGAGCGCTTACTGGTTTCCGGCATCGATATCGCGCCCACGCAGTGCAAAGTGCAGTTCATGCGCGCGCAAGAACAACAGGTTTCCGGCAAGTGGACGTCAGACGCTACCGAGCGCGATCTGAAGCTCGAGTACGAGTTGATCAAGCATGTAGAACCGGACGAGCACAACAAGATCGAGAGCGAGGCTGACTCTCGCGGCAAAAAAGCCGAGAAAGGCTGAGCCGACGAATTTGCCCGGCCAAAGGCTAGGTGAGGCGAAGTGATTTCGACGCGCGAAGGTAGCTTTTGCGTGCTGTGTGCGCTGTACCTGCTCGGCGGCTGTCGCCAGCCGCCAGCGCACCGTGGCCCCACCACAAAGACGACTAGCAAAAGCGCCCTCGCCGTCAGCGTGACCGCGCCGACGTCCGCGTCGGCACCGCCAAGCGCATCGATCAGAGGGGCGAGCAGCGCTCCCTCACCACCCCGGATTCGCGCGCGTCAGATGGGTCAGTACGCGGTCATCGACGAATCCGGGTCGTGGACCCCAAACTGCATAATCCATCGAAAGTGCAAGACGAAAGTCGCGCCGCTCGAGCGCTGCGAGCCGAGCCAGGCAGCGCGCCCCTGGGCAGACTTCATAGCCCACGCGCTCGACTTCGAGGATCAGCTCGTCGACCTGAGCGGTCGCCTCGAGATCTCCGATGGGTTCATGTCGACCGCCGTCCAATGTTCCAAGGGAACCTGTTGTAACAAATACAGTGTTGGGGTCGAGCTCTATGCCGAACCGAAGCCCCTGCCCCTCGAAGGCTTCGGTTGCGGCGGGGACGAGTCGCGACTCTGCTGCAACGTGCTCGCGACAGGACAAGAAGTGATTGTCCATGGCCGGTTGATCAAACGCACATCCATACCGCTCCGATGGGAGTTGGACGAGGTCTCGATCTGCGTGCTCGCCCAGTGATTTGGCCTCAGACGGCAGCTAGGGCCGAACGAGGCTCGAAAGCGCGCGATACCAGATGAGCTTCTTGTGGAAGCCGGGGTAGGCGCGGTTGAGCCCGCTCGGGTTCGGCAACACGAACACCCGAGAGCCGGACAGGGTGTCCGTCTTGAGCCCCGGCCCACGCTCGCTGCCGGCTGGAAAGAAGATTGGATAGAGCGTGAGTCCGAGCAGCGCGACGTAGCGAGGGCGCAGCTCCGCTACGACGCGTGCCACGCGCTTTGCGCCGAGTCGCTGCTCGGCGCGCGTCAGCTCTGCCGCAGTTCGGGTGGCGCGGCGCACACCACTCGCAAGACCGATGCCGAACTCGAGCAAACGCGTTCCTTCCTCGGGCTTCAGCAGGACCTGGGTCAAGCCGGCTTCGTGCAGGAGACGCCAGAACGGATTGCCTTTCGATGCAAACGAGTAGCCGGCCTGCTCGGAGCGAACGGAAGGATTGATGGCGACGATCAGCACGTCGAGGCCGGCTGCGAGGATGTCTGGTAGCGGTCGGGTCACGCGGGGCGAAGCCTAGTCCTTGGCACGGAGCATGACGTGATTCAGATGCCGGCCCGCTTACCAGTCGGGGAATTGAGCGGTGGATCGCCGACGCTCATCGAGCCGTTCTGAGCCAAGCGGCGGTTTTCGACTCTGGGCCACGATAGCTCCGTCACCGTTACGTCCGCCAATCGTTGCACGCCCAACAGCAATCTAGACTTCCATGAGGAGGTGTCGCCCCGGTGTTGCTTGCTTTCGGCGCGGGCGCAGGTCTAGTGTCGATATCAGGGTCGAGTGCGGGTTGCGGGAGTCACGAGCGCGAGCTCGTGGGCAAAGGTCGAACGATGAGAGTCGCGGATAGAACAATCAAGGGGATAGTCGCTTCTGCGCGCTCGCGTTTCGATTGTTTGGCAAATCCGTAATTGTACTCGGCTCGCCGCGCTGCGCCTGCTGGCGGCGCACGATTGTCGGCAATACCGACAATCACGGTCACGATTGATGGTCTGAGGGAATCTGAAGGAGGAATTGAATATGGCTTCGAACAAGATGCTACGAAAGACTTTGCCCGCTGCTTGCCTGTTGTTGCTAGGAACGCTCGCTGCGTGCGGCAGCGAAGGCGGTTCATACAGTGAGAATACGAGCAGTGCGGAGAGCGCGCTCGGCAGCGGGGGCGGCCCTCAGGCCTGCCTAGTCGGTACCCGCTCGCTCCGCCTCGGTCAGCGAGTCACGACCGTCGGCGGGCTCGCAACGAACGCATTGAGCATTGAGTCGGGCGCGGTCGCCAACGGCGACGCTAACATCAACAACACCACTACTAGTCAGGTCCGCATCTCGGGGGGAACCATCAATGGCAATGTGCAGATTGCCGGTGCGGCGCCTTCGGCCGCGAACGGCGAGCTGATCAACGGCGGCAAAATCATCGGCACGGTCACGCCGGGCTCCGCTCAGCAGTCGGTACTGGCAGCGCACGCGGTGCCAGTCGGCACTGCCAACGTCACGATCAACCCCGGCAACCCGCCCACCTCGCAAATCCTACCCGGGAACTATGCTCAGGTGACCGTCAATGGCTCGAAGTTGACGTTCGCGAGCGGAATTTTCAACCTCTCATCGTTGGTGGTGAATTCCGGCGCGCAGATCGTGTTCGACACGTCTCTGGGTCCGGTGGAGATCAACGTGCAAGGGTCGATTGCCATCAATGGCGCAGCGTCCGCCCTTGGCACCGGGGCCGTCACTCTCTACAGCAACAGCAGCAGCGCGAGCAACGCGGTGACGCTCAACGCCGGTGTCGGAAAGCTTCCCGCGACGATCACGGCCCCGAATGGCGGCATCGCCATTGGCAGCCGCAACACCGTGGTGGGTTGCGTGGGCGGCAAGGATGTCGTGTTCGAGCCGGACTCACACATCAGCGGCTGACGTTCCAGCTCGCGTCGTAATCCGCCAACGAAGCAGAAAAACCCCGGCGCGCTGCGCCGGGGTTGCATTCGTGGTGAGCACGGCGGCAGCGCCTCATCACCAGCTCCTGACGAAAGTCGCCAGTTGCCTGCCTGATATCGACTTTGTCTCCGCTAGACGCGCAGACTGAAATCGCTCTACATTCAGAGCTAGTCGATCAGACGTGGGTCAATAGCGACAGGGGTCGTCCATGGAGTCGTCTTCGCGCTCTGGGTTCGTGCGCTCGAGTGGCTGGCCAGTCGTCGCCCGCGTCAGCGTGGCCTCGTGGGTGCTGCTCGCGGCCGGCTGCTCGTCGCTTGGCAGCTCACCGTCGATCGGTTCAGGAACGGAGCCGCTGAAGCTCGATCCGAGCTTCGTGAATCCCAATAACCCGAGCGACAAGGTCGACCCGGCGGCGAACTACACGCTTTTCGAGGTCGATCCGGTGCGGCCGGTGGCGACGCTCGCGAACAGCGGGCTGGTGCTGGTCACCAACACCAACGACGATTTTTTGGAGCTGCTCGAGCCGCGCGACCAGGGCGTGCGCCGCTGCGGCGCCGTGCAGGTCGGCATGCGGCCCGTGGCCGTAGCCGTGATCCACGAATGGCGCCACGACGCCGAGGTCTGGGTCGTCAATCACCTGTCCGATAGCATCAGCGTCGTCGAGCTCGACACCGACGACTGCACGGGCAGCGTGGCCCAAACCCTACAAGTCGGCGACGAGCCACGCGATATCGTCGTGACCGAGACGGCCGCCCAGCAGCGTCGCGTGTTCGTGAGCACCGCACACCGCGGCCAGCACCATCCGCTGGACAGTGCGCGGAGTGGCGCCGATCTCGCAGCGCCCGCCGGAGCCAAGAGCCAAGCGGGGCTGGCGGACGTGCTCGTTTTCGATCCCGAGCATGCGACTGCACCGCTGGCCGTCGTGAACCTCTTCACCGACACGCCGCGGGCGCTCGCGGTCGGCCAGGGCGTGGTGTACGCGGCGGGCTTTCACACCGGCAACCGCACGAGCGCGGTCCCCGCCGAGCGCGTCCTGCAGCGTGGCCTCGCCAGCGTCGCGCCCCTGCTGGCGACGGACTCGGCGGGCAGCTTCGTCGTGAAGGACGGTGAATTCTCACTGAAACGCGGTGTGCCCGGCAGCGGGATCATCGCGGGCGGCATGCGCGCGGTGTCCGGCCGGGGCCGCTGTATCCCCGATCCTCGCAGCAGCCAGCGGGACTCGGCTCTGCAGCAGGTGTGCGTGCGGACGGACGCGAAGAACCGCGTGCTCGGCGCCCGTGTCGAGATACCCGGCGTGGTCGATCCCAATTGCCAATGTACGAGCGGCGACGGCACGCTGCAGCCGACCACGGGCGTGATCGTTCAGTTCTTCGACGGCCCGGGGCAGTGCGGTGCTTCGCAGGCGACCTTTGCAGACGGCCGCGCGGGATGCTGGCTCGACGCCGATCCGCGCAGCGTCGAAACGCCCGCCGCGCACGCAGACGCCTTGGCGCCGCCGATGGCGTGGAACGACGATGTGCGTTTTTCGCTGCCCGATCAAGACGTATTCGCGATCGACGTCGAGCGGCTCGCCGTCACGCGCGCCTACAGTCAAGTTGGGACGATCTTGTTCGACATGGCCGTCCAGCCACAAACGGGGCGCCTGTTCGTCGCCAACACCGAGGCCAAGAACCTCACGCGCTTCGAGGGCAGCGGCGCCCATTCGAGCTCGACGGTGCGCGGTCACCTGCACGAGACGCGCATCACGACCATCGACCCGCGCAAGAACCGCGTCCTGCCCGTGCACCTGAACACACACATCGACTACTCGCAGTGCTGCGCTCGCCGCGACGCGGAGAATGAGCAGAGCCTGGCATTTCTCACGCAAGGCGCCTTTTCACCGGACGGCGAGCGCTATTTTTTCGCCGCGCTCGGCTCGGACAAGGTGGGCGTGATCGAGGCTTCGAGTCTCGATTCCGGCTTCGACAACGCGCGCGCGCGGGCGCGCGACCAGCTGCGCGACGTGACCCTCGGCGCCGACGTCAGCCACCCGGCGGGCCCGGTCGGTCTTGCCCTAGATGCTTCGGGCAAGCGGCTGTACGTGAAGACGCACTTCACGAACGAGCTCGTGACGCTCGATGCCGAGCGCCTGACCGTGCTCGGTCGTGAAACGCTGCCCAGCCCCGAGCCCGCCTCGATCAGCAAGGGCCGGAGCGTGCTGTACAATGCCCGCCTCAGCTCGTCGCACGGCGACTCGGCCTGCGCGAGCTGCCACGTCTTCGCTGACTTCGACAGTCTGAGCTGGGATCTCGGCGATCCGGACAACGCCACGGTGAAAAATCCCGGGCCCTTCACCGTGCCCACGGAGTTCGCGTCGCTCGATCTCGCCGCGGATCCGAATGCCGCGGTCCCTACGCCGGATTTTCGCAGCAACAAGGGACCGATGAATACGCAGACCCTGCGCGGCATGGCCAACGCGGGTGCTCAACACTGGCGGGGCGACCGCGTGCGGCGCGTCCAAGATCGCCCCGGTGTGCAGCCAAACTTCGGCACATTCAACGAGGACAATTCGTTCGGAGAATTCGACGTCGCGATCGTCGGTCTGAATGGCAACGATCGGCAGCTCGAGCCCGCGGTGTTTCAAGATTTCACGAACTTCAGCCTACAGCTCACGCTGCCGCCGAACCCCGTGCGCAGTCTCGACAATGGCTTGACGGCCGATCAGGCGGCTGCGCGCGCGCTGTTCTTCGGCTGCGCCAGCATGACGGACGAGCAGTTCCGGTCTGGCACCTGCCGCGCCCTCGACGGCAGCACCGTGAACGTAAACCCAGAAACCCAAGCCTGTCGCTGCCTGAAAAACCCCATCGTCGATGCGCTGCGCCACGTGCCGGAGGTCGTGGGCCTGCAAGCTCTGTTGCGCGGGATCGTGTCGGATCCGGGCGGTCGGGCCGCACTCGACAGCTACGTCCGCGCTGGGCAGACGAGTCCGCCGGCCGTGCTCTCCGTGCTCGGGCCGCTGCTCGCGGGTCTTTCGGCGAGCGCCGCCGAGCTGGCCGCGACCCCGATCGTCCCGGACGCGACCGGGCTCTTGCCCGCTGCGGCCGCACAAGCCTCGGTCGATTTCGACGGCTCGGTGCTGGCCATCGTCTTTGCGAGTGCGAAGCTCGGCGTGACCGCGGGCTCGGACCTGCTGAAGCTCATCACACAAGCCATCCCTCCGAATGCGCTACCGGCGAATTCGCCCCTGCGCCAGCCGGCGGGGCTGCAGTCGAGCCTCACCTCTGCCGTCGCGGTCGCGAACATCGATCGGCGCGCGCTTGCGGATCAAGCCGCGCAGGGCAGCTCTGCCTTCCGTGACCTGCTTCAAGGTTGCAGCCTGACCGAGCTGCCGAGCTGTCGTCTGCGCGTGACCGATAGCTTCGAAACTTGCCACGGTTGCCACCGTCTCGAGCCGAACGGCAACGGGGAGTTTGGCGCGTATCGCGCGGGGTTCTTTGGGACGAGCGGCGAATACAGCTTCGAAAATGAGTCGCAAGTCCTGAAAATTCCGCACCTTCGCAACCTGTACCAAAAGGCGGGCATGTTCGGTACGCCGACCTTGCCCGTCGTGGTCAACGACTCGGTGCTCGGCGCGACACGCGGTGGCCCCTTTGCCGATGAGACGGCGTACCAGGGCCCCCAGGTGCGCGGCTTCGGATTTCTCCACGACGGCAGCGTCGACACCACGCAGCGCTTCCACGGCGCCATAGTCTTCGCGGCGCGTCCGGTTGGACCACTCGGCTCCGGTGACCCCGGCAACCTGCAGGGGCTCGACGTGGTCTTCCCCGTCGCGGCGACGCGTTCGGCGTGCGTCGCGAGCTTCCGTGGCGCGTCTTCGCGAGCACTCGCGAGCCTGCCGCCGGCGTTGCAGCAGCCAGCGAGCCTGTGCCTCGCCTCGGGTCCCGTGCCGGACGTTTGCTTCGCTGCGCCGGGCGATCCGGTGTGTCAGGCCGCACTGGCCGCGGTCGCGACGGCGCTGTCCGACCCGACCTTCCCGGCCAAGTTCAGTAGCCAAATCCTGCCGCTTTGCTTCCAATTCGGTTCGCTGCTCGAAGCGGGCGCAAGTAGCGGCAATTGCTATCCGTCGGGCCTCACGGAACGCTCGCAGCTCGAAGCGTTCATGCTTGCCTTCGACTCCAACTTGAAGCCGATGGTCGGGCAGCAGCTGACCCTGGAGGATGGCGGAAGTAACGTTGCGGATCTGCGCACGCTGCTCGGCTCCGCCGCGCGCGGCGAGTGCGATGCAGGTGTGCGACAGGGCGCGTTCGGCTACCTCGTGACGGCACCGAACGCTGCGCGACCGAACGAGAGCACGCTCGAGGATGGCCTCGGGCAAAGCTTGCCGCTCAGTGCGCTCGCCGGTGCGAACGGACCAATCACGATCACCTGCTACCCGCCGCAGCCCGATCACTCCGAGGCACGCCGTTCGGCGCTCGATCGCGACGCGGACGGCGTGACCGATGTGCGCGAGATACGCGCCGGCAGCGACCCGTCCGACGCCACCAGCCATTGACGGGTCCGCGAGCGCCGCGCACTCGGTGCTGTTCAGGGAGGGTTCTTGACGTACACGTCGTACAGTGCGTCCTGATCGAGGTCCGTCGCGAAAGCGTGAAGCGCCTCGTCCCACGCGTCCTTGGTCATGACAGGCAGGCGACGCTTCGAGCTGACGAGATCGACCATCGTGGTTTGCGCGAGCCTGTCGAGCTGATCCGAGACGTCGGTGCGTATCGGGGTCGAGCCTTTTAGTCGGCTGAATGCCACCTGCGCGTCCTTGGACAGGACGACGGACAGAAAGTCGTGCGCGTTGTCGGCGTGCGCAGCCAGCGTCGGCGCGGCAAACGCGTCGACTCCGTACCAGAAGAGGTCGGACGCGCCCGGTCCGCCGGTCTGACCGAAATCGATGCCCGGAGTCCAGCCGAGCGTCACGAAGTAGCCTTTCGCCCAATCGCCGTGGAGAAGCATGGCGGCCTTGCCGTGAAACACGTGGTCGGCTGCGTCGGACCAACTGGAATCGCTCGCGTCGGCGTTGACGTAGTTGCTGAGGATCTCGCTCATGGTTGAAATCGCTTCCTTGAGCTTGGCCGTGTTCGTGGGATCGGTCACCGGCGTCACGCCAGTAATGAAGTCGTTGAAGGTGTCGACCCCCATCGTTCCCTGAAGGATGTCGTTGAACAGGATGCGAACGACCCAGCCATCGTTCGATAGCGCGATCGGCGTAATGCCCGCGGCCTTGATGGTCTTGCAGGCCTCGATCAGCTCGGAAATAGTGGCGGGCGGAATGATCGCCAGCTGGGTAAAAATGGATCTGTTGAAAAATAGCGAATTTTCGCGATGAATTCCCACGGGCATCGCCACGACTCGATTCTCGACGGACACTCGACTCAAGACGTCCGGAAGCACGGCTGCTTTGACCTCCGAGTCGCTGAACAGGTCGTCGAGCGGCGAGAGCGTGTCGGGGTGCATCTCCAGCCATGAAGGGATGTCGTGAGCATTGATCTGGAAGACATCCGGAGGGTTCGTAGCGATGTCCGAATCGAGCTTGGCTCGCACGACCGAAGCGTTGGCGTCACCACTGCTGTTCACCTGCGCGCCCGGGTGAGCCTTCTTGTACACGCCGATGAGCGCATTCAGCGCGTTGAGCTCTCCGGCAGCAACCCACCACGAGGCCAGGTCGACGACCTCGCCAGTCCCTGAACCAGAGCCGGCTGCGCCGTCCGCCGCCGCGGACTCCGCGGCACCGTTCGAGCAGCCGAGGCAGAATTGCAGCAGCATCACTGCTGCGAAACCAAGGGTAGGGCGGGCAACCTTTGTCTTCATTTCGATCTCCGGAATCGTTGGCCGTCCGAGCTCTGGCTGCCTTGCTGCAAAGCACCAGCCCCTCGAACCAATTAGTCAGCTGTGCGGTCATACGGCACTGCCCGATAAACCTTGAGGGTGATCACAGGTAAATCTGCTTGCCGACCAACCAGCGTAGCGACGTCCTTCGAACGAAAAAGACCTTCAGCATGAAAAGCATGCTGAAGGTCTTCTCGAACGCCACCCGGTTACGACCGTTGGCGGACCGCCTCAACCAGAGGTCGAGGCGGCTCTTGGTATCAGCCGACCGTGCCGCACTGGCTCGGAGTGCCTGCGCCACCACACGTACCGCTGGCGCAGGTTCCGCAGTCGAGCAGGCCACCGCAGCCGTCGGCTACCGGACCGCAGTTCGCGTTCTGCTGCGCGCAGGTGAGGGGAACGCAACCGCCGTTGCCGGCACCGCACTTATTCGCAACGCCGGCGCCACCGCAGGATTGCGGAGCAGCGCAGGTGCCGCAGCTGAGGATTCCACCACAGCCGTCGCCTACGCTGCCGCAGTCGGCCCCGGCGGCGGTGCAGGTGCGCGGCGTGCAAGCGCCACCGCCGCATTGGTTGGCAGTACCACCGCCGCCGCAGCTACTGCCAGTCGGGCAGCTACCGCATTGGAGAATGCTGCCGCAACCGTCGGCGATCGCGCCACACGCGGCACCCGCTTGTGCACAGGTGCGCGGGGAACACGCCCCACCGCACTTGCTGGCAACGCCGCCACCGCCGCAGATCAGCGGCGAAGAGCAGGTGCCGCAGTCCAGCACGCCGCCGCAACCATCGCCGACGAAGCCGCAGTCCGCACCCGCTTGGCTACAAGTGCGGGGCGCGCAGGTCTTGCCGCACACGTTTGGACCGCCGGCGCCACAGACGCTATTGGTTTGGCAGGTCCCGCAGGAGATGGTACCGCCGCAGCCGTCGCCGATCAGACCGCAGCTCGCGCCGACGCTCTGACAAGTGCGCGGCGCGCAGCTGCCGGCGCCGCACACGTTCGGCGTGCCGCCACCGCCGCAGGTACCCGTCGTGCACGAGCCACAATTGATCGTGCTGCCGCAGCCATCCGCGATCGGCCCACACTCGGCGTGAGCCGCGGAACAAGACAGCGGCTGACACTGCGGAACGCCGCATACATTGCTGGTTCCGCCGCCGCCGCAGGCCGCAGGACTCGTGCAAGAGCCACAGTCGAGCGTGCCGCCGCAGCCGTCCGCGATCGTGCCGCAGTTGGCACCCTTCGCGCCGCAAGTCGTTTGCTTGCAGTTGCTGCCGCACTTGTTAGCAGTGCCGCCGCCGCCGCAGGTCTGCGGTGCGGTGCAGCCGCCACAGTCGAGGATACCACCACAGCCGTCTGCGACCGGGCCGCAGTTTGCCCCGATGGCTGTGCAGGTCTTGGGTGTGCAAGTCGCAGGAGGCGGTGGAGCGCCCACCGAAACACAGGCCGAGAGGTCGAAGATCATGAACTCCAGCACCTTCTCTTGGGCCGTGAGCGGGCCCGTCGAGCAGTAG
>Ga0247779_1000945_pt1 | contig 15076 bp, 12 predicted proteins | sample UWRJL221509R5_FD_179925 | JGI IMG/M metagenome (GOLD analysis project Ga0247779, IMG submission 179925) | Plant litter microbial communities from Arlington Agricultural Research Station in Wisconsin, United States - UWRJ-L221-509R-5 | ecosystem: Environmental > Terrestrial > Plant litter >... | reverse complement strand
TCTATACATGGTTATGTGGCCTATTTGCCAGTATGTTTTCCTTGCCCGCTATATATTTCCTTGTTCAGGCATATTCACGGGTGGTCGTTGCACAGGTTTAGGAAGTATCATCTTCGGTTATGATCTAGGTGTCATTGCTGGTGTCCTTCCTGCCCCAGACTTCATCGTAAGCTCGCGCTTTGTGCCATTTCGGACATTTTTAAACTGACTGGCATCTGGAAAAGAATGTCATGGGCAGTCGATACAACGACCCAGATCTTCAAGGCCTCATAGCGAGTATATTCGGTATGTGGTTCAAAAAGCCGTTCATTGGAATTTTGAGCACAAATCTAATTGTATTTTGAATTGATCCAGTTCTAGGATGGTGCGTTGCATAGATTCGTCTCTGATGATGGACTGGCTCTGAATATTGAGCAAACGTTTCATCGTTCAGTTTCTTCGGAATGGTTCCAGTCGCGTACTTGGCAGATAAATTCGGCAGACGTATTACCATTCAAGTTGGTGCTGCAGTTTACATGTAAGTTGTTGTGCTTCGATGAGTATGGTCTGTATACGTATTAACACATTTTATGCTAAGCGTCGGAGGAGCACTTCAGACGGGTGCCATGAATATGGATATGATGCTGGCTGGACGATTCTTTGCAGGTGCGAGAAGCCTCTATATTGGAAATAGCAGCGTTACAATTGGCTAAAATGGTTGGCAGGTTTTGGGGTTGGAATTGTATCGGATTTAGCTCCTCTTTATCAAGTGGGTGGATGGAATTAACGCGATCGACGCCTTCCTAACAGCACCCTTCAGGCAGAAATTGCGCACTCTAGCATAAGAGGACGTCTTACGACTTTGCAGCAGGTTCGTGGTTAACATATCGTATATAACATCATCTGTCCTTCTAACGTTTCGTTCAACGTCAGTTCATGCTCGGAATTGGAGGTATGTTTATTGGAATCTAATTCATAACTTGCCATTGACGACTATTTAGCATTCTGTGCTTCTTGGATTGTAAGCCGCCCGAACATATACATATCATCGCATAACGTTTACTGAACTACGCTATTTAGACATATGGAACTTCAGCGGGCTTGAAAGGAACGCAAGCCGAATGGAGGATACCTCTGGGAATCCAGGTAACGCAATGGATTTCTTACACAATGATATCGAGGCTGACTCTGAACTTGAGATTGCGCCTGCCCTCCCGCTTCTAGCTTTTATGCTTCTCCTTCCCGAATCGTACTATCCTTCCTTCCAGCAGTCTGGTATACCTTTACTGACATTGTAAACTCCTAGACCACGCTGGCTTGCAGAAAAGGGTCGAATGGATGAAGGTCCGTTTCCTTTCTTACTTTATGTTTTCGTGCGCGAATACTGACCATATAACCACACACAGCTCTATCGACACTTGCTCGCTTGCATGCAAGAGGAGATACCAATGATCGATTTGTGCTTTCGCAGATTGAAGACATGAAAGCAGATATTAACAAGGCCAAAGATATAGGAAAGTCATCGTAAGTCGTAAACCGTATCTTGTCTCGGTTCACCTATATAGAAACTGAACTAATGACGTGGCTCTCTGTCAGATGGTCAGAGCTATTTACAGTACCCAGTAACTTCCGACGTTTGAGCCTGGGGTATGTCAGATAGTTTTGTGAAAACGTTACTATCCTTATCGATATTACCAGCTATATCCTTCAGTTTTCCGTCCAGATGACTGGTGCGTACCCTTTTTATCTTTTGCGAATAAGACCGGAGTACTGATCTATCCGAATGAATCCACTTAGGCGTTAGTGCTATTCAGTACTATTCGACTACGGTAAGCACCTTCCACACAGTTGACGATAAATTTACTAATCATATTATCAAGATCTTCACAACAGTATGGATTGTGTTCTTTTTTCCGAATTAGCGAACATTCATAGTGTTTTCGCACTCTTTGTAGATGGGTTTCACTTCGACACGGATTCTTCTATTCCAATCCATCAATAGCATCATTGCCCTCATAGGCGAAGCCTGCTGTGTGATTTGGGTTGACTCGACAGGAAGGAGGACACCGTTGATTGTTGGGAATGTTGTATCTGGTCTTTCTTTCGTTGTGGGGGCAATTCTGATGGCAAGGTGGCCTGGAACAGTCGACAAGTAAGTAACGAACCCGTATTACTACGTCTTGGTATTTATCATGACTTTAATTTCGCTCTCACCAGTAACGCAGTAAGCACAAATTTCTACTTGATCTATGCTGATATATCTCTAATTTCGAATCCGAACTGGCAATTCTTTTCGTATTCAGGCGCACTATGTATGTCCATTCCTATTTATAAACCATTCCCAAGTCGTCCTAACGTGCTTTCTTGTCCTGATGACTTAGATATTCATCAGTAAGTGATACCAGCACGCCCATCTCTTGATTGTGATGATATATCTGATATCCTATCTCACTTCACAGTAACGTAGGTCATCTTTATATATTTTATATTTTACATCAGGAATAACAAGGTTTTCGGGGGACAGGACTTGGATTTTCAATTTCTTCTTCAGTGCCTGCATCGGACCACTATCTTGGGCGTATCCAGCCGAGATTTTTTCCACTAGGACGCGCGCTAAGAGCACAGCTATAACCAGCTCTTCCTCATGGATTTCAAACTTGTGCGTTGACTTCGCTTTGATCATATCTTTTGTACCTGAGGCCTGATGGCTAATTGTACACCACCCTAAGCTTCATCGCGCAGGTCACTCCGAAGGCATTCCAGGCCATTGGATGGAAGTCAGTGTCACATTTCCCTTCCATTCAAGAACTATACTGACTTGCAGACAAATAGGTATTGTAAGCTTGAGAATCACAGATAGTCAGGTGGTTTGAAAATACTCATGAAAAACCAATTTTCCATCATCAGACCTCGTTTTCGCAATTTGTGGTCACACCAAGTGAGTCTCGAGCTCACCTCAACCAGCTTATTTTGGTCCTCAATCATATCTCTTTTCTTTCCATAATTTCAGTGCATTGTTTATATGGGCATTCTTCCCCGTACGTCTTTCCTTTCCCCAGCTCGTTGCCAGACCCGACAAAAATGAGTTATGGTGCTTATTCTTGTATCCGTCTGATAGGAAACGTCCGGGCGTCGCTTAGAAGGTGCGAAACGGTCATACATTCCTCTATTTTGATTTTCTCATTTTCTTTCGAAATGGCCTTCTCAACGAATTTAATTGCCCTCTTTTTCACACAGAAATGGATAATCTATTCGAAAAAGCCCCGTTGCTTGTGCCGGGTAGCTCATACGCGAAGGTTGGTGATCGTCATGCTGCTGAAAGAGATCTTCGAGAAGGTGGGGCATATTCTCCCTCACAATTTTTTGATACCAAAAAACAGGCTAAACTTATATGTTCTGCAGGAACCTTTGTGCCAGGCGCAGTTACCGAAGTTGCGCAGACAGGCGGCTACTCGTTGGAGTCGGCGGAAAAACAGAGTTATGATCACGACGTAAAGAGCTGACTCCAGAGATAGTATCTGCTCTTCGCTTATGCCTCATGACTATACCTTGTTCAAATGTATGATAAAGTTGTTCGTACCTAATTTAAGATTATAAAGTCCCAACTGGTACCATCTAGATTTTTACTTCTCCGACACAATCGTTGACGAGCCACGATGGATTACACGGCTGATTATACACTGACGTTTGATTTTATTAATCGGATCATACGACGCAAGGCGCAAACAGAGCTATATACACAAAGGGGATGAGATCAGGCAAAATACCTGTTAGCCGCAGTTATAATACACGAGTAAAACTAGAAGTCCAGAGAAAAGAACTCGGAGGACGTACAAGGGAAAAGACCGAAAAGAAGCTGTGATTCTGGTCGTGATACGAGAAGAGGAGTATTATGGCTACAAAATTAAACGAATGATCTGGAGAAGGTGGGTGAGTAATACAGTAAGTACAGAATAATAAGAAAACGAGAATAAAATGAAAAAATAAGAAAGGAATAACTGGAGACGTGAGGCATATTGTTAATAATGACAGAGCGTTATCACTGCGTTTAAAGTTTCGTTGGGAGTGAGTGAGTGGTCGTGAAAATTTGTGTTTAGAAGCGGGCAGCTGGGCGCCTCCAAGATTTATCGACAGCTGATTCGTTTTGTTTCTTCCCGAAAGACCTGCCCCCGATGGGAGCGCGGTACTTTGGCGCTTCTATGCAGGCATGTTTAGGTTTAGTGGAAGCAGCTTTAGGACCAGAGCCACCACGACCGAGCATGACACCACCAGTCAGCACGGTGCTAACACCGCCCTGGTAGAGGTACTTGGTCACATCCTTCTTAGCATTGTCGATGACAGGCTGAGAAGGTAGACTACGTTGCTGTACCTGACGAGGGACGAAGGCGGGAGCTTGTTTGATGGGTGACAGGGAGTCGAACGAGGAAATGGAAGATGCAGAAGTGATACTTTCGTCATCGTCGGAGAAAGAAAAATTGGAGAAGTTGGAGGACCGGGAGCTTGGCCTTGAGCTAGTAGGAGAAGAAGAAAGCGGCGAGGGCAAGGTGGGAGTGGTGATTACTGACAATGTTGGTTGTGTTTGTTCAATAATGAATTTCTCCTTGGTCGGTGTTGCTGAGAGGATCGAGCTGGAGATCATGGCGAAGAGCTCGTCAGCCTCTTCTTGCTCGTTGGACTGGAGAAGCTCCTGAGCTAGAGTACGCTTCTGTGCGCGTGCCTCAGCAGAGCACACTGTAGCTTTCAAGGATGCCGCACCCGCCGCAGCCTGGTGCTGCTGTTGGACCAACTTGCTGATGGGAACCTGGGGCTCGTGGAAGTTAATGCGGGCCAAGGTGGAGTGCCTGGCAGGTGTGAGGCTAAGTTCCGACCAGATGAGGATCCTCTGAGGATTGGCACCTGGGTAAACGACGCTGACCATGTGTGGCTCAATGACGAGAACGAAGTCACGTCCGCCCAAGAGACTCATCCAATGGGCCCAGGGAATGCCACATGCGATGCATGCAGAGAAGATGGGGCTGGGCGGAAGAGAATATGTGAAGAACGAAAGTCGGAGGTCAGGTCTCAAATTCGATCCTAAGCAGTAAGTCGATCCCATTGACCTGCAAAGAGCGGTCTTGATCATGTCGATTTTCGCCTGGGTTTGGCTCAAAATTAACGGGCGCGTAAGGTAAGAAATTGCATGCGCAAGGCTGACGGGAACCGTGGAAGTGGAAGACACATTGGTGAAAGCCATTTGATTTATGAGAGCGTAAACTTGATTCGTGAGTTTTAACGTTTAATGCTTGAAGCTTTGAGGGTCGTAAAAAGTATCGCTCAGCGATTCAAATTTTGCGAATAAAGTTGCGAATGAAAAGTTCGTGAATAAGAATCAAATAATCTGAAGAAACGAGGCGTTAATTGCGATTTAATATATGATTCTTTCAACAAGAAAGGCTCACCTCCTGAGATATAGAATAAGAATGTGATTCCGATAGTAGTTGAAGATGAAAGCAACGAAGAGTCTCTGCAAGTTGGTCGATTTAGTTTGTTCAGGAGAAACCTGGTGGGGAATTTCCTAATAAACCGCGCTGGTTTATATATGCCACATAACGTGCTTGACATTGGTTACCTTCAGGCGAGCACAATGAGCTATGCGAGTTCCATTGTTTAATCGCCATTGTTGCTTAAACGAAGTTACGAAAACAAAGGGAACGTAAATGTCCCGTCAACACGTGCTTAGGACAATGAAAGTTTGTGCTTGCTTGGCTAAATCGTTGATCATGTATTTGGTCTTTTTATCTTTGACAAATATCACCAAGCTCTGAACATTGGTCAGCCGCAGCACGGCTTGCTTCGGGCAACCACGGCGCTAACTTAAATGGGGCTGCATTAATGCTGCATTGCTGTTGAGCCAATTTTACTTGACCTCAGGTTGATCAGTCTCCAGACCTACGGCGGGCCTCAAGCGTCTCTTTGCTCTCGAAAGTAGACTGTGATAAAGCTGCATCCTCTTGTTATGTTGCTATTTACTTTCTTGCTCCTGGTGGCCTGGGAAACGACGGTGTGCTTGAAAATTTGCCTCAAGTGGTGCGGGACACATACTATTGCTATTAACTGGGGGACTACCCTTGGCGAATGCGATGCTCATCCAGTGTCCCCGTATAACTCGTATCATTTCTGTCTCTCGCGGAATTTATCACAGCAAAAAAGGAAGATCAGTTACGATGCGTCAATTGGATCATGGACCAGAGTGTCTATAATTTGGTGCTTTGTTGATCCAACGTGCATCCAATCGACCGGGAAAACTGGGCAATCACATTAGAAGAACTCTTGGTACAAAGGGAAATAACTGGTCTTTTTTGCTCTATCGTCATTCCCTTGAATGCGAATGGGCTATACGTCCATGGCTTGCTCATTTCTCTGGGTAGTCTCTCCAGGGTAAACGACGGTGCAACATACTTGTACCTCGAGAGTCAAGAGGCAGGATCCACATCGATATCCTTTTCATGTGAGCTTAAAGGCTAAATCGGCATTATTTTGCCTTCGAAAAAAGTCGAGGGCCCTCAACCTGTCAAAATAAGGTGATATTATCCTTGTGCTTTTGACACTTAAAAAATGAGCGAGAGTCGAGTAAGTAACATGTCATTGCCAGCAGAAATTCCGAGCCACTGCAACTACATTTACTGACGTACCTTCTGGTAGGACCCCAGCGCCCAATACTGTCTATCTGTGCAGCAGACGCATTACGCCCACAAATATACATATTTGTAACAAAGAATTGACTGGAGTACCGGGTAGCTTCTCCGACGATTGGATAGACTTGGAATTGAGTGGATGCAAACGACTGAGAGATTAGATTATCAACCTCCGGCACTCATGAGAACTAAGCGACAATCTGGTTCCTGAGAGGTCCTTGCAGATCCTCCTAAGTTCTTCCCGACGTTTCAATAGATCACGTATAGAACAACCCCTAGCTAAGAACTTAAAGAAGACGAAAGGGGGACTTTCTATGATTGAAGTCCATCCATCTGCGCGACAATAGTTATAGGTGTAAAATGATATGCACGCCCAGTCACCGGTATGAAAGTTCCGACCTGCCAAAGTGCCAATACTGCTGATGGTTCGGAAGAATTCAACCGCATGCTAGGCAGGTTATCTTATCTCAATAAGTGTCTCTCACTACTAAGTAGCCTGAATATGTTTATGCGATTCATATTTGTGATAAATTAGAGCAGATCTTATTTCACCGACATCACTGAATCCTGCTTTAACTCTGTAGGTCATGTTCTATTTGTCTTGGAAAGATACAGCTGACGATTCAGTAAAACTAGAGAGAAAAACTTTCGGGGTGGCTAAATGTCCGATTGCAATTTATATCTATGTTTTGATTTTCTAGAATCTGTGGAGACAAAAATTCTTTCTTATTTTATCACCAAGTTCTGAAGATTTTACACCACCTAAATCAGTAACGTAGCTCAGAGTAAAAACGGCACACCAGAGATAAGAGTTCAGACCATTGCAATTGAAATCTATCTTTTTACTTGCCGAAGGCAGATGGAACCTTGTCGTCCACCTTATGGCCAAGTTCCGACTCCTTTACACGTCTTAAGTTAATATTGTAAACACAGTGCAGAGTCTGGCATCTTTAGATATATGACGAGACAAAAAACAGTTTTGTTTATTTTGGTAAGACAATCTATATGCTTAAATAAAAAGAAATTCTACATGATGGAATATAAATCTTTCCACTGCTTCCGAGCAACCGTGTCAAGAATTTACTGTACAAATGTCTGTACAAATTTGCGTTATGTACGAATACGTAGTAAGGCAGTAACGGATAATTGAAGCAAGCAGTTCAATGCGATGCGATGCGATTTAAATATGATGAAGCAGAAAGAAACCTTTATCCATGTGTGGGCAATTATTCATCTATCATGGTCATCATCTTAATCATCCGGCATCCCTCACTGAGTCTTGGTCTTATTGACACGGTACTGGTCTGCGGGGCGACGAAGAGCCATTCCTTTCTTGTCGCGGTAGAAGAGGACATCGCCTGAAAAAAGATTGAAAATTGTTAAGCGAAAAATCGATTATATCATGGGGCTAAAAATATCTCACCGTCATTCTCGACGAATTGGCATCGGTTGTAGCTGTCCCAGAGGGCCTTGAAGCAGTTTATGGTGGAGGATTGGTAGTGGTCTCCGATGAAAGCCTTGAGGTGCTGGGTGGCTTCAGGACCGTGGTCTGCGGGTGATCACAAGGTGAAGGAAAGAAGGGATAGAAGGAAAAAGAGAATTCAGTCGTTGGTGAGAAAATGAAATTTGGTCGAAAGAGGTTTAGCGCAGACTTACAGAAGGGCATCTTGGGGAAGAACTGTATGGAAAAAACACATAAGGGAAGGGACCAAAAAGTTAGCGAATTGAGTTATTTCATCTCGGTTGCGAGTAGCGGCCCTCGTGGCGTCGGCCAGGCGCGCTAGGTCGCAACGAGAAGTTGGAAAGAAAAACTTACGTGGTGAATAACATGGAAGTGAGCAACGTCGTGAAGGAAGAAGCGTCCTTGCCAGCCGAGAACGTCTCTGTCGACGGTGGCTGCCGCGCCGCGCTGGAAGTTCCACTCTTTGCCACGATAATGAGGGAGGACAGGGTCAGTGTGGTGGAGGTACGTAATCATGATAACTGCGAAAGGGAAAAGCACATATTTAGTTTTTGAGTTCAGTTTCGGGATAGTATGACAGAATAATATTCTTAGGAACTGCCGTTGCGCACAGATTGTGGCTCCGGCGTTTCAAGGCGAATAGGAATATAATTTGGAAAGGGAACTTACACCAGTGAGAGACACACAACCAGGGGATGCCGTAGTATTTGATAACCTCTGAGGCTCCGTAGAGAGAGGACGAGTAAATAACTCCCCAGACCATTGCGGCGATTCCGATGTTGGACATGATAACTGCATTGCGTTGGGCCTTGGTGAACAGGATGGAGTTGGCTGTAAGACATAAAATAAAACAAACACATCGTCGTTAGCCCCATTATGAATATGTTTTAATTTGCTCGTTGTTAGATTGTGAATGGGGATCTTGTGACACTTACGATCGAAGTGATTGGTCCACTTGGGGTAATTCTTTTGGCCAGAGACGTTGAAAACTGTCAAAATAATGGCGTCAGTGGTCATCCTGAAACGAAGGGTGGAATGCGACTACGTACGAAGGTAGGCAGGGAAAGCGAGAACCTGCTGGCGAATAAGCATGTAGAGAGTGTAAATGGGAGTATCGCCAAAGATCTCGTCCCAGTCAATTTCGTTGTGAGGCTTTTCGGGAATATTCAGGTCTTCACGGGTCTTGGGGACGTAGACCTCATCACGCTCCATAGAAGCGTGGTTGGAATGGTGACGATGATGGGAAATCCTCCAAGAGAAGTACGGGGTCCACAAGAAGGTATGGGTAATCTAGAAGCAAAAAGTGCCAGCGGAAAAGGGAAATCATAATCAGCAACTGAGGATCTTCCTGAGGATCATATTTCATGACGGGGACTTACGAAGCCGATAATATCATTGACAATTTTGTGGTCAGAGAAAGCACCATGACCGCATTCGTGTCCGATGACCCATACTCCGGTGAGAATAAGACCTTGGAACCACCAACTAATAGTATTTCCCTTCAGAAAACTGTTCCGATCGTACACCTAAGAAGCAGGATACTCACTAGGTACCCCAAGCAGCCCAACGACCAACTTCTGCACCCACAGGCGTGAGCAATTCCTTCGCAGCAGCTCCCTTGAAGTAAGGATCGATATAGCTCGCGCAGGTCCAAGCAAAAGCGGCCAACAAAATGTCACGAGCTAGATAAGAAAGTCCACGAAGAGTATCGCGGACAAAAAATTCCGGTGGAATTGCAGCACGGATTTCTTTCAAGGACCTAAGTAAAAATTAAAATAAAGTAAAAAAACAAGTTTAGCGCGCTTGAAATGCAATACAGCCAAATAATTCCGAGACGACGTACCATGGCATAGGCGTGTACGCGGGGAGGTTATCCTCAGAATAATCCTCGACTTTGTTGTTGCTGGCACCCATGTTGAGAGACGACGACTCTAGAACAGGGAAGATGAGGTAGGGAGGAGGATGCCTCAGACGGAATAGAGATAGAGAGCAATGATTTAGACTCTGACCTTTTTAAAGAAATGGCACTCCCGCAAGATCTGCCACAGATGCGAGGTGCACGCGGACGAATGACAAATGGAGAAACGGACGATTCAAGAAATAATACTGTCATCCCAAACAAAATGATTGACTCCGATGTGTTACTATCACGGCAGTGCTCGTTCTGCAATAGCTTTCCCTATCGATTTCACGAGTAATCTGACAGCCATCCTAGCATTTATTCAGTGAGTGTATGAGATACAGAGTAAATCCACAACTCTGGTCAGTCGTGGATTACCATTGTCTGTAAAAATATCCCCGCTAAACACAAACTGCTCTTCATTTTGGAGCCTATGTGGGCGTTTCTCAATGCGTCTATATGTTTTCTGCACAGCTGAGTACTCGATTCCATGAAATCACTATCATAAACCCGTATGTTCAATTCCGGTAGCCCGAGAGTAGACCTTACCTGGGACTATGCCGCGTACTGTATAGAAACAATCGCCATGGAACACGGGATGTGTGGCGGCTTCTCTCAAGAAAGAATAACGAACGCGCTGTTCACCGACAATCTATACCTTGAGAATACTTTGGACGCTCCTTGCATCGTCTCGCAAAGCCAACTATTTACCTTTAGACTCGATTTCCGCGAATGAAAAGGCTTGAAAAGGACAAAATAAACGATACCCGGAGAAGGAGCCAGTGCAATCAAGTGAGGAGAAGGAGCATGGCCTGCGCCGGCATTCTCGCGGCGTAAAATCATCAGGATTAGGGTTTCTCCCGGAGCGCAAAAGCAAAAATTACTCGGTGCTGCAGAGGTAGCGGTATGCGGGGTCTCTCCCTTCTAACTTTGACAACACCCGTATCCTCTGTCCACGAGTAAGGGCTCGTTCTTTAACTGGGATTGGAAGACTTGCGACATTAAAAAATATCGGAAAAGGCGTGGCTATTATGGTTCCGACTTACTCTAGATCTGCAAATGGGATGGTTCAAATACCTGCCCTCGTACCAAAATTATAATACCCACTGCGACATCTCTTTGCTCTCCAGTCTCCTCCCTGCTCAGTTCCAACGTGCGCGGCTGCCGGAGTACATTGATCATTGAATATGTTCTCATTGTTTCGCGATGGGCCAGAGTATATCAAGCGGACTCAAACGCCCTTTAATCCTACGAAAGTACGTTACTACTGCTCCTCCTCACATTGCCGGCTCGGATTTATCTCGAGCGCTCGACCCCGTTTCATAGGTGACATTACAAGAGGTCCACTCCGTGGTTCCCAAACATCTGCACGAGAAGAATACAGTTAAAGCACTCCTATACGTTGCACGCGATATCATATGTGCAGTCATCGTGTACAAGCTCGGATGGCAAATCGAACCGTTCGTCCAAAAGCTTGTGGCTACTTTTGCTTTATCCCCCCTTTTTGGATCCCTCGTAAAATGGTCTCTGTGGGCATTCTATTGGCATTGGCAAGGAGTCATTCTCGCAGGATGGTGGTGCATGGCGCATGAGGCTGGACATGGTAGCTTATCGTCTTATTCTTGGATTAATCATGTTGTCGGTTATTCCATGCACACTGTAAGCTTCTAGCGCTTCTCGCATCCTACTTACCCGACCCCTGGTGTTTTTGGAGCCCGTACTTATAACTGACTCAATTGATTTTTTCAACTAGTTCATCCTCGTTCCCTACTACGCTTGGAGATCCACTCATCATGCTCACCACAAGGCCACAATGTCTATTGAACGGGATGAAAACTTTGTCCCGCGCACTCGTTCGCAGTATGGTCTCCCCCCCGAGTCTACCGCACACATCTCCGATTACCACGAAGTATTTGAGGAGACTCCGATATACACCCTAGGACGAATGCTCTTCATGCAAGCGCTTGGCTGGCAATACTATCTGCTCACTAACGTTATGGGCTCCCCGATGTATCCACCCGGCACTAATGTACGTTCTGGTTATCTTTAGACCGATACAAATCTTTGATTTTGATCATTTCCTTCGTGTGTATTTTGTTCTGCAGCACTTCCAACCTTCTTCTCCATTATTCAAGCCCCATGAGCGGAACGGGATAATTGCGTCAAACATCGGCATCAGCTTCATGGCGTGCGTGCTTTACCTGTGGACGCAGTCAGTCGGCTTGGGATATTTTGTGAAGTTGTATTTCGTGCCTTATTTGGTGGGTAATAACCCAACTCTCCATAGCAGATAGATAGCTGATGAAAATTATCATCATTTATAATAGCTGTCGAACCACTGGATTGTCATGTTGACATATCTTCACCATTCTGATCCCACCATCGCCCACTATCGCAATAAACAGTGGTCATTCCTCAGAGGCGCGGTTTCCACCGTCGATAGGCCTCTATTAGGCTGGGCCGGACGCTTCTTCCTCCACAACGTCTCTCACGACCACGTTGCGCATCACTTGTTCTCGTCCATCCCTTTCTGTAAGTTAGTTTATGCTGTTCTTTTTCCCAACTATTTTTCCTTCTTCGGCTTGTATTCCACACCGGCTCAACCGTCTTTCTCCGCCACAGATAATCAACCATACGTTACAGAGGCGATCAAGAAGGTTCTCAAGGATGATCACAATTATGACTCCACGGTATGTGCATACTCATCATCCGTTGAAAAAGGAACATTTTTCTCATCAATGTGCTCTTTTTTTGTATTCATATTCGCCGGGTGATTACAGAACACATTCCGTGCGTTATACCGAACGTTCACCCAGTGCTGCTTTATCGAAGACGATGGAGATATCATATTTTACAAGAACAGGGATGGAAAGGTATCTCGGGTGCTTGCCCCTGATGCTCTTGAGACGCCGACGAAGAAAGATCTCTAGAAACCCGGATAAACGATCACATCCCACCCTTCTGATTAGAGTGGTTCTTCTTTCTTCAGGCCTTATAGGTTAACTCAATCAATCCCGAACATTCGCCTTTGCATTTTCCCTCAATTCTAATTTCTTGTTGCATTTGTTGGATAAAATCATTTTTGGCGTGTCTGCGCGTGTGTAGTAGTATATATAAAATATGTATGTACTTGTTTCAGAATTTTGCGTTTTTGAATTTTATATAAGTATCCATCGTTCCTACTCCTGCTCTCTCCACGAGCGCACACCAATCCATCACTAAGGGGGAGGGGAACGTGGAGGAGCATGTATCATTGTCATCATTATCAAATCAGGAACTGAGTTCAATCGTACATCTCCCAAAATACTTTAGAAGTCGGAGTTGTTACTTCGTGCAGACCTTGATGAATCTCTTGATGTTCTCTTTCTCTTGAACATATTTCAGTGGATCATATATTCCCACCGTGCCGTATCCGTGCGACTGCGTCATGCTACGTCGGTGTTTTCGAACTTGAAGATCGGCATAGGATGGCGAAATGATATAAGAGGCGCTGTACAGCGTATCGGCAGGAGCGCACTAGCTCGGGGTGGGTAAGGTACTTCGGTTGCCAAACACTGCTGAATTTCTTTGATTGCCATTATGCGAAAGAAGGGTCCTTCAGGCTTCAAAACTCTTCTTGCACATGGCAAGCGATGATGAATGCCTAGAAGAAATGGAAATCCCTTTTTTTTTTACCGATCATCATGGATGCCGTAACGAAAATCATAAACCACATAGACGCTTTTATGGGTTTTCTCTGTCATAGCAATAAGCCTGAACAGTCACCCGGTCTCATCTAGTCTATCTCCTGTCGGGAACCTTTTGATGTGTAATCAATAAATCAACCTGTATAGATATGAAGTTCGACGGACGATGGACGATTGTCTGATACAGATACGATGGATGATGATCTACGCGAGTACCCGGGACCCCTAACAGCGCTGTTCGGGATCTACTTTCGGAAATTATTCCCCCACGTCGTCGCACGTTGTCGAAGGGGTTGCTGCGTGCTGTGCTTCTTATATGTAACATACTTGGTATGTGTGTGTTCTTAAGGCGCATCATAAAAAGTAAGCTATCATTAAATGCCTGGGCGCTCTTCACCGCTCAATTGTCGGTATCTATGTGACGCATCAATGTGGCTTTGGACTTGGCCTGTTTGCTGTGGACTGTCGAATTAAACTCAGAGTTACGCAGGTAAAACGCAGAAATGATCGGGTTACAGTATCAGTACATACACTAGTCAAGTGCGTGTCGGTAAATAGCGATCCAAAGTAAGGAAGAACTTATATTTCAACTGATCATCACCAAATCAACCTCTATCTAAGTGCTAACATGTGTTTGAACCCCAGTTTTCAGTTTCTTTATACTTGCCTTACCACAGGTAGCATGCCGACGTCGCACCGCGCGATAAAAAAACATTCGTTATTCGCGTTCGACTTCCGCGAATATTTAAAAATGTTCTATCAGATATAGAAAAGGTATAATAGGCGTCAGGCGACCTCCAAAATGCAAACTAACCAACAAGAATAAAAAAGGAACAGCTAATGAGTATATAAAGCGTTCTATCAGACAGAGAGAGGCATCAGATGGTCTCAGTAATTATAACCTACAGGCTTACCAAAATACAAAAGAACATCTGGTAGTGCTAGAAAGAATACATTGGCAAGTAGTGACATTACTGATAATCAACGTTTGCTTTCCTTTCGTTATTCGAATCAGAAATAATAAATGTATGCATGTGTCAAGTCAAACGCAGATGAATGATTATCCAAATAAAGCTTTTAATTTTACAAACAAAGGAACCCCATGTCCTGATAAGAGGAACAGAAACAATGGGCTAGTAATATACATTTCTTTACGATTGCGGGGTATAGATTCATGCGGACCGTAACACTAGCTCGGGCGAACGTGAATAGAATAGGATGGGGCTCGGGTTGGGCTCGGGAATGGATGTTCGGGATGGAGAGGTTGGCGGGAGAACTTGATTTGAGATATTTAGGCGCTTGCTTTTGCCGAGTGCTTGTGGCTGTTTATATAGACCAGTCAGTAATGTTATCGTCGGTGCAGCAGCTTGGAGGG
>Ga0247779_1000944_pt1 | contig 15078 bp, 21 predicted proteins | sample UWRJL221509R5_FD_179925 | JGI IMG/M metagenome (GOLD analysis project Ga0247779, IMG submission 179925) | Plant litter microbial communities from Arlington Agricultural Research Station in Wisconsin, United States - UWRJ-L221-509R-5 | ecosystem: Environmental > Terrestrial > Plant litter >... | reverse complement strand
ACAGTTGAGTTATCCAGTAACGAATAGCTGCACGTCTGTGTTACGGCCTTTTTATGAACATACTTTCCATTCTGTCGTAGCTGCGCGCTTAAAACGCTTCTGAGATGACTCTGGCCCCTATTCAGTTCCGGAATTATTACTTATGGTCTATTTATAGCATTCGATTTCATTGCCTTCATTCCCTCCAGCTTTGACGCCTACACACACGATCCATGCTACAACAATTGTTACATCTGTAGACGCACCCTGGATCGTATTCTCAAATTCTCTGCTGACAGACCTAACGATGTGGAATTACGTCGTGCCTCATTTCATTGATCTTCCTTCGAGCAAGTCGTCCAAGGCAACTTACAATATTCTTCTCCATTCCCAGAGAGGACATGGTCAATCTACGCTGCCATCAGCTTCGGAGGATCAAGATAAGAAGTCTGTGACGATCCCGCTTCTGGCGACTGACATTGCCAATCTTCTCGAAGCGCTGTCTATCCCAACGCCTGTTCACTCTCTCATCGGGGTCTCTCAAGGCGGCGCAACTGCACTCGCATTCGGGGGACTTTATAAAACGTCAAAGAGTATAGTCGTCTGTGACACTGCACCCCGTACCCCACAAGGCAACAAGGAAGCCTGGGAAGAAAGGATCGACCTCGCACAACGCGAAGGGATGAGTGCGCTCGCAAACGTTACCGTGCCGCGCTGGTTTCCGCAAGGATCGATATGCAACGAAGCGACATCAGACTCTCTCATCGGTAAACGCCGCGCCCAATGGGTGAGAAGGATGGTGCAGAAGACGAATTTCGCAGGATTCGCAGCAGGCGCTCGGGCGCTTAGCGATTACGACTTGATCGACGACGGTGGCGGTATCAACATACTTAGGAGTGATGTCGAGCATATCATGCTTGTAGCAGGAACATTAGACGGTGGAGGCAAGGTTGGAAAGGGTCTTCGGGATTTAAGTGCTGCCTGGAACGCGGAACGCACCAAGGTCCCCGCTGTTTTCTACAAGGAAATTAATGAAGCAGGGCATCTTCCCATGATTGATTCTCCCGAAGCTTTTTCCGCCGCTGTGGGTAGGTGGCTACAAAATTTTTAAACGCGTGAGATATCTCTCCTGTAAATGATATTTCTTTTCCTTCTATTTGATGACACCAAAGAAGGGACCAATCGATACCCAAGGATTAGGCCTTCTAAAAAGCCCCTAGACACATAGGCTGTGTAATAGTTGATCAACGAGTTATGGCGGTGAAATTATGAATATAAATGGCAGTTTTCTCGTTCAGAATAGGAATACATATTTTGTTCCATTACAACGGCCTGATTAAAGGCGTAAATGGCACTTTTATTCACAGAAATTATGAATATTTCGGATCCTCCATATTGCACAAACTCTGATGAGGGAGGTTGTACCTGATAATAAGTATTATACCAGGTACCCGGAATTTTTTCAGTATTTATTGCGCATTTATCTGTTTTTCTTTCCTTCCCCACCCACCTTTTTAAAAACTCTCCCTCAACCTACCAGGGTATCAGACCTTAAAGCTATGGCAAACTTTTCTTTGATAAAGACATGGACGTCTGCAGTACTATCCACATTTACAGATTACGATAAAATCTCGCGCATAGCAGAAGCCCCTACTCCTACTCATGAAGTACGTTCTATGCTCAGAGATTTCGCACAGCAGCAGCGCAGGGCATTGGAAATAGTGCGTAATGTACTCCTTACTTATCGGAAACTTCTCTCATAGGCTGCTCGATTCCGTATGCATATTCTTAGTTGATCCCTATGACCATGTATATCGCACGTTCTAATGAGGGACAGTGTTCGCAAAATGCTAACGGATTTTAAACCAGGTGGCATATGTACAAGGCGCAGGATGTCCCTGTTAGCTGGGGATTTTGCTTGATTACCGTTACAAGACAGATAATGCAAGGGCTAGACGAAGAGCTGCTTTTGGTACGAGAAATATGTATCAATCATATACATCATGAGAAAGACTAAATGACCTATCAAACGATTTCTAGGAGCGTATTCGTATCTTGGGACCCATGAACTTCTCAGTGATTTACTCTATCCCCGTCTTATCAGTGTACATCTTTTACTGGATTCAAATGGCCGTCTCAGCGAATTCACGGATAGACGCATTTGTGCAAGCAATGTTTCTGATGCTACCCCATCTTCTATCTCTTTTCACAACAATAAAGAGAGGCGTTTCTGGGATAAATTCTCCGAGTCCTGAAAGGTGCATATACATTAATACTTCAATGAACGTGGGCTAATTATGTTTCAATTTTTATCTGATATAGACTTTCAATCCAGCCTCTTCCTACAATGGAAACTAATGTGGTGTGACCGTTTCCAATATTATTCTTGTCTATTTTTGATATCTAGTGTACCGATTGTAAGGGATCCTGTAGTATATAAGTAGCGGCTGGACGCTTCTTCTGTACATATTATTTATATTGCTTCTTCAATCTGTATCTTCATGTTTTTATTTCTTGTTTCCTAGGCCATATTATTATCAAGTGAATAGATTTACATTTACGGCGGAGTCCATCACTGAAAGCCATTCTCGGCAATCTCCGCCAGCCGCGTGCACCGGCAAAAAGTTTGATTACACAGCGGCATGTACAGGCGGTCCGCCATTGTGTTTCAGCGAACATAAATCTGTGTTCTGATTTTGGCGCTTCCTAATATGCTACCTCACCTACAGGTAAACAAGAAAGACCAAAAGAACTTACTAAACCAGGTATCTTCAAAGGATGTTATGTATACCTGGACCTGCGAGGTCCAGATGTGCCCAACTCCTTGGACCGTCGTGCATGGTAAGAGGGGGGTGATCGCTCAGAATTCTGATGATGTCGAATCCTTGCTGTGGCAGAGCATATTACTTACTGGAGCTGTACTAAGATAACAGCGTTTCTTGAACCTAGACACTCACAACCTTTGGCGTCACGATAGACGCATTGGTACAAGTCAATCAAGCCTGAAAGGGATGCCTCCTCAATATAGCCGTTTCGGAACCGCAGAGTCTATAAAGATAGGCTACTGTGAGTCGCGAGGGAAGCAGATTCATTTCCCTCCATTCAGCAGACATGGTTTCATTCTTCCCGACGATGGATCGGGCTAGTACCGGACAGAAGAATCCTGCTGACTACTCACAGAATACCTCAACAGCGTCTGGGAAATCATTGTAAATGAAGGTTAAATATATCACTTAATTTCACTTTACTAAACGAGACAAAACCAGGGATATTATATTCTTACAGGATACCACAGGGAGTCAAGGGCCCTACATTCTAGCTGCGAAAAAGGCTATACGCGATATTTGCGATAAAATATCGGAATCGGGAGACCTTTCGAAAGAACTCATCAGATTCGGGCTCATCGCATTTCGTGACCACCCACCTCAAGATAACACCTATGTCACCAAGTCGTTTGGATTCACGTCGGATATAGAAGTTATGCGCAAGAATTTGGCCTCTCTCGTTGCGTCTGGAGGCGGCGACGGACCTGAAGCGCAAACGGCGGCCTTGGCAAGAGCATTAGACATGGAGTGGGCGGATAATGCCATCAAGATAGTAATATTGATCACTGACGCACCTCCGCATGGGATCGGCGAGGTTGGGGATGGCTTTGCAAAATCTCCAGACCGTACGTGAAGCTCGTCATTCTGACTTGAATTTTACAACTCACCAATTGTCAACATCAGAAAATGACCCTCTACAGCTTGCCAGGCAAATGACCGAGCATGGTATCACACTGGTAAATATTTACTTCAAGTTCAAAGGCACGGCGTATGTCTAATAATGTTATTGACAGTTTGTAGTCGCTTGCGAGCCAGCCCTTAGTCAATATCAGGTAATGCTAACTAAGTCAATTATCATTATTCGCGCCCATTTGACTAATATCAATCAACCTGTAGAACGCTGTCGACTTCTATACTGCGTTAGTTCAAATTACAGGGTGGGTAGTAGTATCTTAGCCTTATAAACAATCGCGTTTACAGGGTTTCATCAGCGGGAAGATGTTCCCGCTTCTCATGGCAGACAAGCTGGGAGACTATATTGTTGGGTTAGCCATCGAGACAATCGAAACAGAGCAATTGATTGGAGAGTTTGAACATGTAATTGTGGACGAGGTGTATGAAAAGGAGGTGTCGATGGATGCTGTTGCAGAACAATTACAGCGCCAATTACAAGAGAGGGGCACGAAAATCAATTCAATGGAAGTGGAGAACATCTACAATGAAAGTGAAGACTCCAAGAAGAACATTGTGCTATGGCAGCATGCGGAAAACATTAGTCAGGTTCTCGGGAAGATTGAACAGGTAAGTTTTCATGAGATCCCTTTGAGCATTGAAGTACACTGACAGCGATCGAACTCATCGAGACTAATGCACCGAGACTTCAATCAAGTTTCACCGAAGTTGAAAGAGACACCCATCCTGCTATCAATACAAAAGCTGGTTTCGCATTGTCAACACCTCGCAAAGCCCGCAGATTTAAATTGCTAAGCTTGGAGGGCAGATCATCTATAGGGTTTTTAAGCAACTCAGAAGCTCTTACATCTGCTGATAGGTCTCGAGACCTCGAGAGGGAACCTCAAGTTCACGTAGGAAAAAGGGACATCAATATGCATCAAGTAAGTTTACTAGATTGTATACACACAAAATTCTAACCAGACATGATATTCGTGATTGAAGTCTAGACGCGTAGTTCAACAAGCTTTAGCCCGACAATCCGCCGTTAATTCAACGGAGTATGTCTCGAGATCTACAGGAAAGTCTGTTTCTCTCGTACCATCTCCAAGGCGGTCTGCTGCCACTGTAGCTCCCGAAGTTCTGCCCGATATGTCTGAATTCGCCCAATCATATTTGATCGAATAAGGTAACTTGATGAATTCTTTGTGTGGCAGCAAATCAATAAATATTTAGAAACACAAACAATGGGAATATATACTGTGTACAAATAAGGAAATAAAATCCGGAAATGGATTCGGGATCATTGATTACATCCCTGGAGCAAAGAGAACGCGTCACCAATCATGGAATCAATATCTGTTGAAATATCTTGTAATCAGCCTGGATACATTATCGTTGATGGATTGCAACGAACAAGAGAAGAAGTTCACAAGAGGAATCAAATCCAAAGTACCAAGAGGCGTTGAAGTCTTCATAGGTTGGCCGCCCCATAGAACTCGGAGGAAGTAATTCTTGGCCTTACTTTTTGTGCTGTAAAGTTCAAATACGATCTATGCCAGAGTAATTAGAAATATTTTGCCTGAAACTGTAAAAAGGAGACTACCTCGGAACCCCTGATAATTGAAATGAGACAGAAATGACTTGTTATTATTTATTTTAAAGATTGAGGCCAGATAAGTTCTCACATGCCAGGCCATACCATTTGATCAACTTGTAAGAACCCCAGGAGAGGAGACATCGATCCGTCGTGTGCAACCTGGAGTAGATTTGAGTCACAGTAATAATAAGCCGATTTATTAGAACGAACGAACATTATGCACATATCTTAACTGTAATTCGGAAACATATTAAAATGATGGGAACTGCAGAACTTTCCTTGTGTCAATCACCTTTGATTTATTGTCGACCTTATCTTGCAGACGCCCTTTGAGTTCCAATACCCAAGCGCCATATCGAAGGGAAGAGTATTTTGCAGAAGTTGGCGAATCACGATATATATATGAATATTCCCAGTTTCCAAGGCGGTATATCGTATTGGCCTGTTGAAAAATAACGATGAGGATAGTAGGATATTAAGAAGAAACAGATCCTAATAACTTTGTACTAACAAGTTCTTGGGAAACGCAAACTGAGGTATCGTTCACGCTGCAAGGAAGTGCCTTCCCATGACACTGTTTTGCGCTGAGATTATCATAATAGCTGGAATTCGTTTTAAAGGGTTGTAAGAATTCAGCATATAGATAAGCCCTGGCGACATACTGATCAAAGCTAGAGTGCCAACCTGCTGCGTCTTGCGGTGCTATTCCAGATATTCCATCAAGCTGGGCATAAATAGGAGCCGCTTGGGATATATGTGTCTGCCATGTGGCTCCAAATTTTCCGGTCGTATAGTCGGAGCGTAGATTTGAAGCAGCATTACAGGAATACGTCGGTTCCAGAGAGTCGAAGACCGAGGGCTGGACCATGACGGCAATTTCATCCGCTTTTGACAGCGGAAAGAGACCTGCAAGAAGACCGGACGCCACCTGGGATGTAATGACATTGTTCGTAACTCCTGTATTTTTCTGTGAGCTGAAATGAAAAGAAAAATTTTGGGAGCAATTTGCTAACGAATTCTTGAAATCGCCCCGTCAAATTTTGAACCGAGTTGAAGTCGCGAGGCATAAACAGATCGAAGGTCCTAGCAGGGATTTAAAAACGTAAATTTCTTTGCGGTTTATTATAGGAATTTTTCTTTCTCACAGATCCGTGAGTAACGCTATCTTCAAGGCCTTGACTTGTAATCTGTGGAAACTGGCAACTATACTATGCACATCAAACCGGTAAGAAAAGTAGATTAAATGAAATACGGCGTACGAGCTACCAACGAAACCTGGCCCCACGGTATTGGTCCATGGATTTTGTGCATCCCTATAGGTTTGCCACTGGATATGCGGTGTCAGATCCTCAACAACTTAGCACCAGACCACGCACATCCTACTGACCTGGACTGGAGAAATTTGTGAACCCGGCACACTAGGGCTGAAAGTACCAAGAAGTCAGGCAAATCTCTAGTTGCCGTTGTAATGCCAACCTTGCAGATCCAAATGTCGCTCCGGCTCCGTCGCAAGACCATGCTACATCCTCTTTGAAAAAAGTATTTGACGCGTAGGGGGTTCGCTTGTGATGGCGTTGAATCACTTCGACATACTCCAAGGTGTACATGTTCGATGGTTGTCTGACAAGAATTCAGATAATTTAATAAAAGATACGATGCAATAATTCGGAGATTCTGTGTCTCAACTTACACGTATTCTTGCTGCCTCACATGCGGCATTACACCAATTATATACTCCGTATTTTGAATTGGGCGAGCTTGAGCTGTTGAATATTCCTGGCGCTCCAGATCCACTAAAAACAAAGGTAAGATTGTTGATATTCGAAGCAGAAGGAGGGTAATGAGTTGGTTCAGTGGCACTAACAACGGCCATGGCCCCAGCAAAAGCGACTGCGAAGGTTATTAACACCATGACGTCCGATATCTTTCTTTTCCAACCCATAGTGGATGCATTTATAACATCTTCAGATCGTCAGCATCTTCTACTTGAAGTCTCGTAACCTTGAGGAACGTGCTTCGGGCCTTTTGGGAACATTATAAGTTATAACGGCTCCTTGCTCGGTTCACAACCCATGAGCAATGTCATATTTCATAACTTCGAGCGACCCAAAAATATTTCCCAACTTCTTTGCAGTCGCAACTAGACAGTCCGTTATCAAGAGAGATTATTCAACGAGGATCAATATACTGATACTGGCTTTGAATCCAGCGCATACATCCACAATTTACTTGATGTTGAGAAAGGTCTAAAAATCTTTAGAAAAGCAACCTCGCCACGGGCAGGAGCCGGACACCGGCGCGGCGGTGTCCCAACTCCTGTCAGCTGTTCCGAGTCTCACCCTCAGCAGTGAGCACCCTTAGCACCAACGTTCGATGCGAAGCATGGCAACGATTATATCGATATATGGCCAGCCAAATCTGAGGTTTTATGAGTCATCCGCGAGCGGGCTGCGGCGGAGAAAAGGAAACCATTCTAATGGCCGAATTGGATGTGGTCCAAGGCTAATGTCCACTCTAATGTATTCTTAGGTTACCCATTTTTCCAATGGTCCAAGGCGCAAAACTACTCGTCGCTTTTACATGCTTTCTGACTATATCGATGGGGGCGCCAAATGCAGGGGGGAGTCAGCAGTTTCTGGCGCAGCAAGCATTATCGGAGGTGTTGGATCGGGCCGCTCCTATAGCAGGTACTGGAGGTTCATGTTCAACGCCCATCAGAAATACTTACATGCGCAGGCATTGACACAGGATGTTCCAAAGCGTCGAAAACCTGCGACTGGATGGCTCGGATTCCTGACAATACCAAGCTCGTGCATATGAACTTGCCTGGAACTCATGATACGTCAACCTGTGAGTAGTAAGTTTCATGAAGAATTTGTGTAGAACTCACGAGGCTTTCCAGGGAACTACTCTGATGCAACCCAAGCATCTCTGATTCACTACACTGGGCCGTAAGTAGATATATAAGGGAGAACATTTCTTTGTGTGCTGACGATACATACTTTCAGGATACCAGACGCAAGCGTATACAGATGTCAAGAACATTCCATTTTACAGTCTTTGAATGAAGGGATACGTGTTTTTGACCTTCGCATCGCTTACAATCCCGGAAATGATACTTTGGGATTTTATCATTGTAAGTACTTTTTAAGTAAACTTTTACATACACGCACGTTTGATCAATGGTGCCGGTCACCGGTCTCCCTTAGCCAATGCCTTGCTCAGCCCAACCACGCGAGTGGAAGATGTTTTCTTCTCCCTTTACAACTGGCTCGACAAGCACACCACTGAAGCTGTCTTGGTTTCCATCAACCACGAAGGAGGAACAGGAACACCCGAAGATAGCGCGTTCTATGTCAAACTTTACAACATTCTCAACACTCCTCTCGCTCAGAAATATTGGGTTCAGGCGAACGGAACGGTGAGCTATTTGTACCAGTCGGTTTTATGGTTCTAACACCGCTTTAGCTTGGAACATTGGGTCAGGCTCGCGGAAGGCTCACCTTACTGCAACGCTGGAGCTACAATTTGCTACCCCTAAACTTGAAGAAACGCATTGGGATCCCCCTAGACCCAGGTCACTGGACAGATAATGGAAAGATCATCGAGCTAGTGTACAATATCGCCCAATCCCAGATTGCCTACATCGAGGTTAGTTGATTTATGGCATTGTGTATTAGTCTAACATCATGCTGCAGGATTTTTATGACATTACCCTTCCTCTGGGGTCAGGAGCGTCCACATATATTGATGCTAAATTCGGCGCTGTAACTGCACATCTCGAAAATGCCACCCGTACCGACTTGCATCCAGACCAACTATATATCAGCTTTGCGAGTGCTGCATTCATTGACGATACACCGCCTATGACCCCGAAGGTCCGTTCGTGATATTCTCGGGCTTGGTGTGGGAACTAATTGTTTTATAGATATTCGCCCTGGGTAATGGCACAGATGTCCAGGGCATGAACCCCAGGTTACTCCCTTGGTTGCAAGCCAGGAAAGGGAAACGATTCGGTATCATCAGTATGTCCTTTTTCTTCTGCGGTACCACAAGCATTGAAATATGATTTATAGTGTTCGACTTCTATGACGCAACCGCAGGGCTTATCGAGGCGGCTATTGGCCTTTAAATTGAGGTACATAGGTTTTTACTAGTACTTAGACGCAACTTCTTGACCTATGACTGCTTCCACCAATCCGGGCACAGCATCGTAGAAATCGAATACTGTTTTGGGCAGTTCCTTAGGGTGCTGAGCGGAAAATGGATGGAAAAACCTTACAAATTATTCCAAGTCTTTTACCTCTGTTACTTTGCAACCATGGAAGAAGTTGGCTGTTAATTCCTGTCAGACCCTCGTCATCTCCCACTGCGTACGTCTGCCAGATGTCTATTTTCACATTGTGAATAAAGAGCAAAAATTTACTCACCCCCGGGGTCAAATCTGGCTCTTCAATACGGAACGATGCGCTCGTAAAACTTATAAAGAGTTGATCAGGGCGAAAAGTTGGGTCCATCGCGCGCTCAAGATGGGCCTTGATTACTCGGAGTTTGTCTTGTACACAGTCAGCTGGGTTAGAGTCTGCGGAAGGATCAATGCGATAGTAATCCTGGAACGAAATGAAGCATGTTCGTCACGATGATCTGTTGCAACCTACTTGGATATACGCGACATGCCCTTCTGCCGCATTGTATGTCAGTTCTGTTGACTTCCCATTGACCGTCCAGTGGCTAGGATCAAGGTGTATCCCAATGCGTTCTCTTAGATGGGCAGCAAGTAAGCTGAAATCAAACCTCTGCAGAAGAGTTAATTTTCCACGAGCTTCGCCTAGCGTCCCGAGCTGTTGTTTATATTCATGCATGTCGTGTTAAGATTAATCTTTTTTTAATTATCCAATGAAATGCATACCTTGCCCTTTGTTTGTGACCAATACCTTTTGGCCAGAGGGTCAATTAAAATATGGTACAATTTTTCCTGGAGTCTCGCATCGTCAGAAGTACCGGTTCCAGGCTCGTAGTTCAACGACACCAAGATTGCTTCGGAGGGATGTTCATCAATCCAATGATATAGTCCGAAGAAAACGTCCTCCATTCTAGTCGTGGGACTTAACATTGCTTTTGCTGGAGCAAAAATATTATATTATTAGCCGTAATCTGTGGAGGTCACAAGGGTGGGTGACGATACGTACAATGATAAAATCCGATTGTCTCCAAGTCGGGATTCCAGGCATATCGAAGGTCGAATACGCGAATTCCAGAGTTAAGCATGGCGAAGATGGAACGTTGCTGACACCGATATATTCGTGAATCCGGAATGCTACGGAAAAGAGCAATATTCTAGCTCGCTGTTTCCAGAGAATGATCATAACAACTGACGGTCCTGTATACCGTTCAAGAGATTCCTGGACCTCTGGGGTATAATTCCCTGCAAGGTGTAGCAACACATTGATTATCAGTCTGAGAAGTGATATTCATTGTCTAAAATTCGTTATACTGACAGGTGCATGTATCGTGGGTCCCTGGAAGGTTCATATGAACCAGCTTTGTGTAGTCTGCATATTTCATCATCCAATCACTGTATGGTCCACATTCATTGTAATCTTTCATGCTTCCTATAATATTGTGGATATCATGGTCATTTACACGAGAGTTGAGCAACTCATGTTCACAGTAGTAATTTGACCAATAAACAGTGGCAAGCACATGTTTGGGAAACGTTTACTCACCCAGAATTGGAGCTCCTCGTTTTACTATTTCCTCGAGAGCAGATTGTTGCAATAAACGGGCTCGCGAGTTCATCCTTCTTGACGATTTTGTTTGAATCCAGTTGGAGCAAAAAACTATATATTCGAAGGCTCAAATGAAAGGCCAGAGTTCAAAACCTCATGGTATGGTTGAGGTTACTGAGAAAAATCACAGTTGCGGCATTTGTTCCGAGATTTTATCGATCACGTGGAACATTAAAAAAACATAAATAGTACGTGGGTGCATTAGGCGCCCACCAAACCCGCACGTTGTGGATTCCAGGCATAGATATTTTTGAAAGAAATGTCCACTTTGCGGCTGGGAATTTCTAACACATCAACCCGGATCAATTACCAGTGGCGATGGCCATCATTTTCAACTTTTGAATATAACTTACGCGCCATCAAGGATCTCGTGTTGGCCCTGATTCCTAAGAACCGGTGGTATGTTTTGTGCGAGATACTAGGCTTGGTACAATGCTTGCAGACAGCAGTCACTTTTCTTCAACGTATTTCTTCTTCGAAACCATTTCGCGCCCCAGCGAGGTCCTACATGTCTGTTTATGAAGCTTCCATTGACGACAGTGACCCTCAAGTACTTTACTCCAATGGATGGGTTCCTGTAACGCAAGATGGAGATTGGACTGGCACAATGCACTCGACATCTGACATTGGCTCGTCTGCGAGAGTACGGTTTACAGGTGCGTAAGAGTGTCTCTTTTCGTGTATTTATGCACTTGCGCTGATTTTTTTAAGTTCAGGTTCTCGCGTCGCTGTCGTCTGTACAATTCCTACAGGAGACGGGCAGCTGAGCCAAGCGTCTTTCAGCTTGGACAACGGTCCTGCTGTTAATATGGCACACAAAACAACACCACCTGTTCAGTGGCAAACCGTATTCTGGGACTCTGGACCACTACCCCTCGCTTCTCATCTTCTTGTTATAACCAACACCGGAAATCAGGCTTATTTCAGATTGGATCACATTGACTACGATCCAACAGACTCTAACGCACCCAAAGTCAGCTCAAGTTCAAGCATCAAAGCTGCAGTTACAACACTTCCGTAGGCTCTCCCTCTTTGATGCCGTGTTCACTCTCTAATCCAATCATCATTCAAGTGCAGCAACTTCTAACGCACCTCCGAGGACTGTTGTCACAACGGAGGTCATTCAAAGTTCTACCGTTGCTAATTTACCGACAAGCAATTCAATAAAGTCAGACTCTTCTCACAGCTTGGCACAATCTGGTATGTCGAAACAAATATGTGCGAGGTTTATGTGACCAAGAACCTTGTATCTAGGCTCTAGCTCATTGGGAGTATCGGTTTCAATTCAGACTGTGTATGCCGCGACAACGATAGACGGCTCGCCAGCTGCAACACAGAAATCAGACGCAGACGCAGCATCAAATGGGACAGAGGTAATTTCTCCTGCACACAAGAGTCCGGCTGGTATTATTGGAGGCGTTGTAGGAGGTTTGGTGGTCATCGCCCTCCTTTTATTGGCTGTGTGGCTTCTAAGGCGCAGGAAAAGGCGTGTACTCTATCTGGAAAATGACAACGGCGTTACATCTGCATCAGGTATTCCCGTTCTGCCTGCCTTTTCTATATAATTAATTTAACGAATCAATCCTGAACAGGACACGGGGGAAACAGAACCGGAATAAGTATAGCGCCCACGCCGTTCAGCCTAGATTGTAGATCCTCTACGGAACCATATAGCTCGGGAATGGCTACCGTCGGAGGCGAGACTTTAAGAACCATGGGCTCCCCTTCCCACTCCCATTCTGCTTCCTTTTCTCCTTCAACGAACATGACCTCCATGTACGCATCGGAGACGTTGTCATCGCCTGGATCTGTAAGCAACAACTTTGGCGAAATTTCTCAAGTAGAATATCACCATGTAGGAGCATCATGGCGCGGCGAAGGAAATGCTTCGCAAGGTCCGGTTGCGTTGTCCAAGCATTCTGAGTTCCTTGCACATCAGGAACCAAGGAACGCGGATGGTGTTCACCAGGAAGCACCACCTCCGGCGTACAGTGCCGATCCATCCTTTGGTGGACATACCGGAGATATATAAGGATTTGGTGTAAGGAATCCTAGTCTATGTGCTCTGTGTTCTTGTTATTGTATCCAAGATGATTATTTGACCTTCACGACGTATTTTCGCTCTTTACTTTTTTCTCTATACGAGATAGGTTTTACCTTATTACTAGTTAGCCACACATGCACACTATCCTTTAACCAGAGATCCACTTTCAAACCTGTATTATATTATTCGATAATAAACTATCTTACTGCCCAGCTTCCTTGACTCTAATATTTCGGACGGTCACTACTTACCATAAAAGTCCCTTTCAAAAGAAATTGGACATGATCTCAGAATAACGTTCTCCGCTTGAGTATGTCACCACATGTAACCTAAATCTAGGATTTAGTTCAATCTTGAACAACTTCAGCTTTCTACTTCACTTTCTACTTCACCTGCGTGATGAAATATATCGTAATTTACCATACCACGTGATGGAAAAAAGAGACGCGTCGCGTCGCATAACCCTGAATTCGGTGCAAGACGAAGTCCGTGAGAAGCTCATATTACAGCCCATATCATACAATTCTTCTGTAATTTACTATGAGATCTACTCAGATGAAGCACTCTCCGTTCTCGTATTGTTTCTTCTTCATTTCGGACTTTGACGTGACACAGAACGATGATCCGCCCTGGACGCAAAGATATGCTTTTCCTCCATCGTTAGCACAGTTGTGTGAGCTGGCCCATCCCCTCGAGCGCTCGGGAGTGCATCTATGATATTATAATAATTAATGGAAGAGACAATAATAGTTAAGGCAACTATACACACCCTTCAGCAGCGTACCGTGCTGGACGCTTGACCTTGGCAACGTTCGCGCAGTGATTTGTTCCTCTCTCAAAAAGATCTTCGAGGTCTGCTTCGGGTTCACGCATGGACATGGCACCTGGGACGGCAGCAACGAGGCCGGTGAGGAGAAGGGAAGTGATGGTGAAAAGGTGAACGATTTGCATGTTTGTATATAGTCGTGTGAAGAAGAGATGTGTATGGTACTTGCTCAGCAAGGGTTACTTTGGGTCGATCAACGACTTTGGTGGTGTATGAGTGGGGTGATTCCAGATGAAGAACAATCAGTTTTCCTCATCCCTTTTATACTGGGCCCAACCTAACCGCAGATCGATAATCCCACCGACAACCCCTAACAACGAAACCTCAAACACAGTCAACGCTTCGGTAAGCTTTTTAATCTCTGGGCAAGCTTGATTTTCTTGGAGTTTAGTTAAGTTTCAAGAAGCTGCGACGAGTCGGGACAAGTCTCAAGGTATTTCCATCCATTTCCATTCTATTGGACGTATTGGACAATATCAGGGCGAATAATGAGCCAAGCATATTAATCGATTGAGCAAGTGAGGCATTCTTTATTAGCCACTAGAATACAAGCCTTTTGCTAGGCAATAAGTCTGTCGGGAACTGAAGTAGAATATGCGAGCCCTCGAAACTTCATGTGCTGAGCTGCTCCTCTCGAATGAGATAACTCCAATAATTAGCTATTCCTCTATTGGTACATATCCAGGGTATACGTTTTTCGACTTACAGCCCCATGACCCTGAGTGGATGATCGCCTCTACTAAATTGGCCCTGATCACGGCTCATAAGTTGTAATTGCAGAAGATTGCAGATCATCATCAAAATAAATATGTAGCCTCGTGTAACACTTCAAAAAGGGGGTCTACCAAGGTCTACCAGGTCAAGTCAAACACATATTATTCCAATCTTCTCCGGTAAGCTCCATTAGGACCGTTTATTCTGTCTATACATGTGCACACATATTCCAGTTGAACATTTGCGAATCTTTACATATGGGCAAAATGATGGAAGATTACATTTACGGTGGCCGAGAACCGCATGGATTGATTTCGGTTTTTGGTTTTTGATTTTGATCATTTGATCACTAACCTTGACGTCGGCTAACCTTTTTCAGACCATTCTCATACCTTTGCTCGTCGTCGAGA
>Ga0247779_1000943_pt1 | contig 15091 bp, 12 predicted proteins | sample UWRJL221509R5_FD_179925 | JGI IMG/M metagenome (GOLD analysis project Ga0247779, IMG submission 179925) | Plant litter microbial communities from Arlington Agricultural Research Station in Wisconsin, United States - UWRJ-L221-509R-5 | ecosystem: Environmental > Terrestrial > Plant litter >... | reverse complement strand
GATGCCCGCGACCTGGCCCGAGTTCTTCGCCGCGGCCGATGCGCTGAAGAAGGCCGGCGTGATCCCGGTCGCCCACGGCGGCCAGTCGTGGCAGGACTTCACCACCTTCGAGGCCGTGGCCCTGGGTGTCGGTGGCGTCGAGTTCTACAAGAAGGCCCTGATCAAGCTGGACCAGCCCACGCTGACCAGCGCCAAGATGGAAGAGGTGCTGAGCACCTACAAGAAGATCAAGGGCTACACCGACAAGAACGCCGCCGGCCGTGACTGGAACCTGGCGACCTCGATGGTGATCCGTGGCGAAGCCGGCTTCCAGTTCATGGGCGACTGGGCCAAGGGCGAGTTCCTGGCCGGCGGCAAGGCCCCGGGCAAGGACTTCCAGTGCTTCGCCGCACCGGGCACCGCCACCGCCTACACCTTCAACATCGACTCGTTCGCGATGTTCAAGGTCAAGGGCGCCGACAAGGCCCAGGCGCAGAAGGACCTGGCCTCGGCCATCATGTCCGTCGACTTCCAGGAACTGTTCAACCTGAACAAGGGTTCGATCCCGGTTCGCCTGGGCATGGACCTGAGCAAGTTCGACGACTGCGCCAAGCAGTCGGCCAAGGACTTCCAGGCTGATGCCAAGAGCGGCTCGCTGCTGCCCTCGATCGCCCACGGCATGGCCGTTCCCTCGGCCATCCAGGGCGCGATGCAGGACGTCGTGAGCCAGTTCTGGAACACCGACGCGATGACCGCGAAGGACGCGATGGCCAAGCTGGCCTCCGCCGCCAAGTCGAAGTAAGAAGCCCCTCGCCCAGGCTCGCGGCGCTGAACGCGCGCGAGTCTGGTCGGTCCCCCGAGGGGACGACATTGCCTGCGGCGTCGAGCCGCAGGCAATGTCATGTGGGCCGGCTTGGGAGCGGCCCGGCGCTCGGCCCGAATACCGATACAAGATGTCTGCACCTTCCACCCTTAGAACGCCCTGGCTGCCCAAGCTCGTGATCGCACCGAGCTTCATCCTGGCGTTCCTGTTCATCTACGGATTGATCGCCTGGAACGGCTATCTGTCCGTCTCGGCTTCGCGCCTGCTGCCGAACTACGAGTTCGCCGGCTTCGATCACTACGCCTCGCTGCTGGACAACGACCGCTTCCGGGTGGCGATGATCAACATGGGCATCTTCGGCGGCCTGTTCATCGCCGGCTCGATGGCGCTGGGCCTGCTGCTGGCGATCCTGCTGGACCAGAAGGTGCGCGCCGAAGGCGTGCTGCGCACCGTCTACCTGTATCCGATGGCGATCTCCTTCATCGTCACCGGCACCGCCTGGAAATGGATCCTGAATCCGGGCCTGGGCCTGGAGCACCTGGTGCAGCAACTGGGCTTCACCGACTTCACCTTCGACTGGCTGGTGAACCCCGACAAGGCGATCTACTGCATCGCGATCGCGGGTGTCTGGCAGAGCGCCGGCTTCGTGATGGCGCTGTTCCTGGCCGGCCTGCGCGGTATCGACGACTCGATCATCAAGGCCGCCCAGGTCGATGGCGCATCGCTGCCGCGCATCTACTGGCGCATCATCATCCCGACCCTGCGCCCGGTTTTCTTCAGCACGCTGATGGTGGTGAGCCACCTCGCGATCAAGAGCTTCGACCTGGTGATGGCGCTGACCGCCGGCGGCCCCGGCTACGCCACCGACCTGCCGGCAACCTTCATGTATGCGATGGCCTTCAGCCGCGGCCAGATCGGCCTCGGCGCGGCCAGCGCGACGGTGATGCTGGCGACGGTCGCCGCGATCGTCGTGCCCTATCTGTATTCCGAACTGCGGGCCAAGAAATGAGCAGTACACAACCCCGCTCGTTCACCTTCCAGCGCCTGCTGCTGTGGACGGTGCTCGCGCTGTTCGCCGTCTACTTCCTGACGCCGCTGTACGTGATGCTCAGCACCTCGCTGAAGGACATGGACCAGGTGCGTGGCGGCAACCTGCTGGCGCTGCCGCATGGACTTAACTTCGAGGCCTGGGCCAAGGCCTGGGGCACGGCCTGCACCGGCATCGAGTGCAACGGGCTGAAGCCCTTCTTCATGAACTCGCTGATGATGGTGCTGCCGGCCGTGGCGGTGTCCACCGCCATCGGCGCCGTCAACGGCTACGTGCTCGCCAAGTGGACCTTCCGCGGCAGCGAGACGATGTTCGCCTTCCTGCTGTTCGGCGTGTTCATGCCGCTGCAGGTGGTGCTGCTGCCGATGAGCCAGGTGCTCGGCTGGATGGGCCTGGCCAGTTCCATCTGGGGCCTGATGCTGGTGCATATCGTCTGCGGCATCCCGTCGACGACGCTGTTCTTCCGCAACTACTACGTCGGCCTGCCGCAGGAACTGGTGAAGGCCGCCATGCTGGACGGGGCCTCGTTCTGGCAGATCTTCTTCCGCATCGTGCTGCCGCTGTCCACGCCGATCCTCGTGGTCACGCTGATCTGGCAGTTCACCAACGTCTGGAACGACTTCCTGTTCGGCGTCGTCTTCTCCGGCGCGGACAGCAAGCCGATCACCGTGGGCCTGAACAACCTGGCCAACACCTCCAGCACCGTCAAGGAATACAACGTGGACATGGCCGCGGCATTGATCGCCGCGCTGCCGACTCTTTTCGTCTACGTCGTGGCGGGCAAGTATTTCGTGCGCGGCCTGACGGCCGGCGCCGTCAAGGGTTAACAGAAGCAACATGGGCGCACTCAGCATCCGCCAGGTCAAGAAGACCTACCAAGGCAACGTCAACATCCTCAAGGGCATCGACATCGAGGTCGAGGCGGGCGAGTTCCTGATCCTGGTCGGCCCCTCGGGCTGCGGCAAGTCGACCCTGCTGTCGATGATCGCCGGCCTGGACACACCGACCTCGGGCCAGATCCACATCGCCGACCGCGACGTCACCTACGCGCCGAGCAAGGACCGCGACATCGCGATGGTGTTCCAGAGCTACGCGCTCTACCCGAACATGAACGTCAAGCAGAACATCGCCTTCGGCCTGGAGATGCGCAAGGTGCCCAAGGGCGAGCGCGAGGAGATCGTCGCGCGCGTCGCCAAGATGCTGCAGCTGGAGCACCTGCTGGACCGCAAACCGGGCCAACTCTCGGGCGGCCAGCGCCAGCGCGTGGCGATGGGCCGGGCCCTGGCGCGGGACCCCAAGCTGTTCCTGTTCGACGAGCCGCTGTCCAACCTCGACGCGAAACTTCGCGTCGAAATGCGCGCCGAAATAAAACTCCTCCACCAGCGCACAAAAACGACCACCGTCTACGTCACGCACGACCAGGTCGAGGCGATGACTCTGGGCGACCGGATCGCCGTGATGAAGGAAGGTCAGGTGCAGCAACTGGGCACGCCGGAAGACATCTACGCGCGACCCGCGACACGTTTTGTTGCCGAGTTCATCGGCTCTCCCGCGATGAACATGATCGAGGCGCAACGCACGGCCGATGGCCAGTCGGTGCATGCCGCCAACGCTTCCGGCATCGATTTGCCGCTCACCGAAACGCAGCGCAATGCCCTGCCCAAGGGACATGTGGAGCTGACCTATGGTCTGCGTCCCGAAGACGTGTCGCTGGCAGACAACGGATTGCCCGGAGTTTTGACAATCATCGAGCCAACCGGCCCCGAGACCTACGCAACAGTGGACACTGGCGTCGGGAAGCTGACGATAAGAATTCCCGGCGCCCTCCGCCGCAGTGTTGGCGAGACGGTGCACCTGCAATGGGACGCTCAGAAGGCGCACCTGTTCGATGCCGGGACCGAGATGAGGCTGGCTTGAGACCGGCATTGCACGCAGAAACATCGCGGCGCAATAAAGCTTTGACCCCCTGGGGGATACACCCCCGCTTTTAACCATAGACAGAGGAGACGATCTTGAAGAAAACGGTTACCCAACGCGCGCTGGCTGTCTCGGCCATCGCCATGGCTGCAGGCATGGCCGCCACGTCGGCACAGGCCCTGGATTACGACGGCTATTTCCGCGCCGGCCCCGGCTCCACCAAGAAGGACACGGCCCGCGCCTGCTACAACCTCGGCGGCGCCCTGGCTCCTGCCGGCACCAACAACGGCGGCGGCCACTATCGTCTCGGCAACGAGTGCGATTTCTACGGCGAGTTCGGCCTGGCTCAGACGGGCACCGTTGACGGTGTCACGTACAAGGGCAAGATCATGGTCAACGAGTACAACGGTGGCACCAACACCGGCTCGGCGTCCAGCTCGTTCGAACAGATGTACGTGGAAGGCAAGGGCTTCGACATTTCGCCCGACACCAACTTCTGGGTCGGCAAGCGCTTCTACGGTCGTGCCGACATCCACATCCTGGACAAATTCTTCGTCCAGATGGATGGTGTCGGCGCGGGTGCCGACAACATCGCGGTCGGCGGCGGCAAGCTGGGCATCGCCTATTTCACGTCGGACAGCGGCGATCGTGGCGTCGACGGCGCCGGCGGCGGTTCGGCGAAGACCCCGGGCCAACGCCTGAACGTCGACTTGACTGAGCTGCCGGTCAATCCGGGCGGCACGCTGCGCGTCACGGGTACCTTCGTCCGCGGTAACTTCACCGGCGGCACGAATGGTTTCGGCCTGAGCCTGCAGCATGACCAGGCCATCGAAGGTCTGGGCAGCAACCGGGTTTGGGTCCAGTACTCGCAAGGCTCGGCCGGGACGGACGGCAACTTCGGCCTGGCCGGTGCCGACTCGGGCTACAAGCAGTGGCGCCTGATCGAAACGCTGAACTGGCAGGTCGGTGCGTTCGGCGGTCAGGCCCTGGCGCTGTTCACCACGCAAGACAAGGCGACGGTTTCCGGTGTCGTGGTACAGCCAAAGCAGACGGGTGCGTCGCTGGGTGGGCGCGTCTCGTACGCCCTGACCAAGAACTTCAAGATGGTTGCCGAAGCCGGCTACATGCAGACCAAGCCGGACGGTGGCGATACGCAGAAGCTGACCAAGCTCACGATCGCTCCGACGCTGTCTACCGGCCCGGGCTATTGGAACCGTCCTGAGCTGCGCTTCTACGTCACCACCGCCAAGTGGAACTCTGCAGCCAATGCTGCCAACGGCGCCGGCGGCCTGACCGGCATCGGCGACGGCAAGACCAACGGCACCAGCTACGGCTTCCAGGCTGAAATCTGGTGGTAAGCCGGTGACTTGATTTCTCATGGCCGGCGCGCGCAATGCGCATCCGGCTGTGCTGAAATGGAGGGGCTGCTCAGGCAGCCCTTTTTCTTTATGCGCCCGCGGGATGGGCGCGATCCGGAGACGAGAAGACATGCCTACCCGTGGTCCCCTTGCCGTGCGCAGCACTGCACTGCATCTGGCGCTCAGCGGCGCCCTGTTCGCTGGCCTCGCGACGCCGGCCCATGCCGGCTGGTTCGATGCCATCTTCGGCAAGAGCGCCAAGCCGGACACGCCGGTCCAGCAGCCGCAGCAACCCGACTCGAAGAACCGCTCGTGGCAGCTGCATGAATTCACGTCGATCAAGCTGGTGCCGCGCGAAGCCGGCAGCGAGCCGAACCTGCATCCGGTGCGCGTCGATCCCGAGGCCCTGCGCGGCCAGCTGGCGGCGATCCAGGTCGTCGTCGACAAGAGCGGCAACCGCAGCCCGCTGTTCGACAAGGGCGAGCTCGACGAGCTGGTGCCGATCCTCGCCAAGGCGCTGCTGGCAGCGACTCCGGCCGACGACGTGCAGCTGCTGTCGTCCGACCGCCGCGAGGGCGGCTTCATCGGCTCGCCGCTGGCGCTGACGGCACGCCTGTTCGTAGACGCGGGTGGCCTGGAGATCATCGTCCACGATGCGCGCCAGGACTTCTACGACGCCTACCGCGGCAACAGCGTGCCGCCGCGCTTCGTCTACGGCATGCGCGCCACGCAGGGCGCGGCGGTGCTGTCCAGCGCCGGCGCGAAGTCGCGCCGCGCCGACTGGATGACCTTGCCGATGAACGTGGCCAGCGTGCGTGGCGCCGCCGAACAGGTGGCGGTGCCCGCGCCGATCGGTGCGGCCGCACCGGGCGGCAACCTGCCTGCCCCGATCGCCGCGGCACCCACGCCGGTGCCGCAGCCGGCTCCCGTCGCCGCGGTGACCGCCGTCGCGCCGGTCGCTGCCGTGCCTGCAGCTGCGCCGGCCGCGGCCGCGCCTATCAGTGACCCCGAGCGCCGCCTCGAAACCCTCAAGCGCCTGCACGGCAAGGGCCTGATCACCGATCAGGAATTCGAGCAGAAGCGCAAGGAAATTCTCAATTCACTGTGAGGTGACTTGAGAGCGAGCGGGTTCAGGCGCCGAGCGCCTGGATCCGCCGCTTCAGCAGCCAGAACCACAGCACCGTCAGCCAATTGACCATCGCCACCCAGGTCATCGCCCAGCGCAGGCCTTCGGCGGTGCCGGTGGCGACGAAGTCGCTGATGGCGCCGACGACCAGCGGGCCGAGGCCCTGGCCGAATACGACGCCGGCGACGCTGACGATGGCCACCGCGGTGGCCCGTGCGTCGGGCTTCACCAGATCCTGCAAGGTCGCGAACACGGGGCCCAGGATCATGCCGGCGATGAACAGCGCGCAGAACAGCAGGCCGAAGGCCGCCAGCGGATTCGCCGCGTGGAAGCTGCCGACGTAGAACGGCATCACGACGACCTGCACCACCGCCGCGAAGCCCGCGCCCCAGGCGCGCGAACGCACCCCGTAGCGCACCGACAGCGCACCGCCGGTGATCGAGCCGATGGCGGTCGCCAGGCCCAGGCACAGGCCCAGCCCGCCGCCGATCTGGATCGGCGTCAGCGTGGTGAACGCGCGGGCAAAGTAGGCCGGCAGCCAGGCCATCGTCGCGGCGCCGGCCAGCGCCGTGGTCGAGAACGCGCCGACCAGGAACAGGAAGGCGCGCGGATCGCCCAGGCGCTTGAACATGTTCTCGCCCGCGGCTTGCGGCGCGGTGTCGACGCGGGCCGGCTCGCGCACGGTGAGGTGGAAGGCCACGCTCAGCACCAGGCCCAGCACACCCAGCACGACGAAGCCGCTGCGCCAGCCGATCGTCTGCACCAGGATGCCGCCGCCCAGCAGCCCGCCCAGCATGCCCAGGTAGCTGACGGCGCTGTGGATGCCCAGCGCCCGGCCGCGCAGCTTGCGCGGGTAGTAGTCGCCCAGCATCGAATGGGTGGACGGGATGCAGCCCGCCTCGCCGATGCCCACGCCGATCCGCGCCGCCAGCATCTGCAGGAAGTTCGTCGCGACGCCCGAGGCGGCCGTCATCACGGTCCAGGCGACGAAGCTGCCGCCGATGATCCACTTGCGGTTGCCGCGGTCCGCCCAGCGCGCCAGCGGGATCGCCGCCAGGCCGCCGAGCAGCGAGAAGGCGAGGCCCGTCATCAGACCCAGCTGCGTGTCGCTGAGGCCGAACTCCTTCCTGATCGGCTCCACGAACATCGTGATGACGACCTTGTCCACCGAGCACATGAAGCCGACCACGGCCAGCGCGAACAGCACGTAGGCGCGGTAGCGCGGGCTGACGTCGGGAGCGAGCTCTTGAACGGGCATGTCAATGGCTTTCATGTTCGAAGATCCATCTCAGGGTGTCGGGAAGAAGGGCGCCGCCGTGCGCCAGCGAATGACCGCCGGTGCCGATGACCAGTTGGTGCTCGATGCCGCGGTAGGCCAGCGCGGCTGCCATGTCGCGGTTGGCCGCCAGCCATTGACCGAAGACGAGGTCGAGGTCGTGTTGGCCGCTCTGCAGGAAGACCTTCAACGGCAGTGACCGATCCGCGCCGCGGCGGATCTTCGATGCGAGCTCGTGGCCGCCGCGGATGGCGGTGAAGCTGCCGCAGTGGCTCACGACCTTGCCGAAGGCGTCGGGCCGCTCCCAGGCGGCGTTCAGCGCGCAGTGGCCGCCCGAGCTGAGGCCGACGATTGCGCGCAGCGCGGGGTCCGTCGCGATGCTCAGGCCGGCTGTTGCGTGAGGCAGCAACTCGTCGAGCAGGAAGCGCGCATAGCCATCGCCGGAGCTGTCGTACTCGACGCTGCGGTTGCCCGGGCCGCCGTAGATCGGCAGGCCCGGTCCCTCGGCGCCGGGTTCGATGAATATGGCCACCGCCGGTGGGATCTGGCCGGCGTCGATCAGCGTGTCCAGCACGGCGGCGGTATTCGCCTCAGGGCCGAGGTAGCGTGCGCCGTCCTGGAAGACCAGCAGCGCCATCGACGCCGCGGGCGCCGCGGGCAGGTAGACCTGGTACGCATGCGGCACGCCGGGATAGACCGTGCCGGACGGGCAGATGCTGCTGCGCAGCGTGCCGCGCGGCACACCTTCGGGCGGCTGGGAATCGGGGCCGGTCGCGTAGGGCTCGGGGCCGGCGAGGCTCGCCGCGAAGCGCGGCAGGTCGTGCGCGGAGATGCCCGGCAGCAGCGCCTGCAACTGCGCCGTCACGGCAGCGAGGGCGGCCGGGTCCGGAGAACGGGCGCTCATGGTTTGAAAGCCTCCGTGGCAAAGCGGTTGACGATGCCGGCGAACTCCGCCGGCCGGCGCATGCTGACGCCGTGCTCGGTGTTCTCGAAGTGGTAGTTCGAACCGTGTTGCGTGAGGGCGAGGAAGGTCGCTTCGCCTTCCATCGAGCGCTCGTCCAGCGTGCCGTTGACGATCAGTACGGGCTGCGTGACGGCAGCCAGCTTCGGCGCGAAATCCTCGAACATCAAGGCCCGCACCGCCTCGGGCACCACGCGCATGCTGGCGCCCGCATCGATGATCGCGACGGCATCGCCCGGGCTGACGCCGAAGCGCGCGGACATGCCCTTGCGCAGCAGCTTCTGCTCGTCGGCCACGCTGGTCAGCGCGTGCACCATCAGCAGGCTGCCCGCATAGCCGAAGACCTTGGTCGGCGCGAAGTTGCCGCTGCAGCCGCCGATGACGAGCCCGCGCAATTGCTCCTGCGGCAGCGCCGCTGCTGCGGCCATCGACGTATAGCCGCCCAGCGAATCGCCCACCAGGATGACCGGTGCCGGTGCTACGGCCTTCGCCGCGGCCACCACGGTGGCCACCGCGCCATCGAGCGTGAAGGTCTCCGCCTGCCGTGCGCCGTGGCCCGGCAGGTCCGGCGTGATCACGCGCCAGCGCGGGTCCAGCCCGCGGCGCACCGCGTCCCACATGTGGCCGTTCAGGCCCGCGCCGTGCAGCATGATCAGCACCGGACCATTGCCGGCGGGCACGGCCACCGGCGGCGCCGCGGCGAGCCTGGGCGCGCGCGCGGACCATTCGCCGCGCAGGATCAGCGCCAGCCAGTAGAGCAGCACAAGGCCCGCCAGCACGAGCAGGCCACGCCACAGGAATCGGAAAGTCTTTTTCATAACCATTCAGATACTTGTGTGTCAGCTGTGCTGCGCCATGAAGCCGCGCAGCGCCTGGGCCCACAGATGCGCATCGGCGCCGGAGGCGAAGTGGCCCTTCTCGCTGTCCAGCGGATGGGCCTGCCAGCGCACGCCGGCGGTGTCGAGCGCGGGGGCGATCTGGTCGGCGATTGCCGGCGGGAAGACCGGGTCGGTGCGCGAGTTGGCGATCAGCACGCCGGCGCGGATCGCGTCGAAGCGCGGGCGGACGTCGAACACCTCGGCCGCCTCCATCAGCGTGACCAGCGAGCCGGGCTCGAAGCCGCGTGCCCAGTCTTCGGCCATCTGGCGGATCTCGGCCTCATTGGCGGTTTCTGCGACGCCGTAGCGCCGCAGCGTGGCTTCGCGCATCGCGGTGAGTCCCGGCAGCATCTCCTCGCGCTCGTAGGCGCCGTCGTGCCAGCCCGGCATCGCGGCCAGCTGCGCGCGTACTGTCTCCGAAGCTCCCGCGCCGCCCGGGTTGAACGGTGCGCTGACGGCCGACGCGATCCGCTCGACGAAGTCTGGGTACTGCACCGCCCACTGCCAACTCTGGTAGCCGCCGAACGAGGGGCCGATCGCGGCGTGCAGCCGCTTAACGCCCAAGTCATCCAGCAGATGCTTCTGCAGGCCGACGATGTCTTCCAGCGTGATGCGCGGGAAGCTGAGCCGATAGCGCGCGCCGGTGCGCGGGTCGATGCTGCCCGGCCCGGTCGAGCCGTAGCAGGAGCCCAGCATGTTCGGCGCGATGACGAAATAGCGATTCGAATCGACGGCCTTGCCCCGCCCCACCAGATCGCTCCACGAGCCCTCGGCCACGCTGGCGCCGGCGTCCAGCATCTGCGGGCCGGTGGTGTAGCCGTGCAGCACCAGCACGGCATTCGTGCCGTCCGCATTCAGTGTGCCGAGCGTGCGGTAGGCCGTGGTCGCCTCGGGCAGCGCGGCGCCGCCGGTGAGGCGGAAGTCGCGCACGGTGTGAAGTTTCATTGGGGTGTTCCTGTATTTCGGGCCGAGCGCCGGGCCGCTCCCAAGCCGGCCCACTGGCGCGGCTTGCGGCTCGATGCCGCAGGCCGTGGCGTCCCCTCGGGGGACCGACCGGGCTTGCGCGTGTTCAACGCCGCAAGATCGGGCGAGGGGCTAAAAGGCATACGTGCCTTGCAGGCCGATCGTGCGCGGGCGCACGTAGCCGGCGCTCCAGGGCTGGCTGGGCAGCACGCCGCGCGAGCCGAGGTAGATCACGCCATCGCTGTTGTTCAGGTTCTTCACGTAGGCGGAAAAGCGCCAGTTCGCGTTGTCCACCGCGGCGTTCAGGTCGACCGTCGTGTAGGCGGGCAGGGTGGTGCGCGGGTTGGCGCTGTAGTCGCTGATGCGGTCGCCGGTGCGGCTGACCGATCCGCCGACGGTGGCGGACCAGCCTCCTCCGAATGCAGCGATGCCCCAGCGGTAGTCGCCGGCCAGCGAGACGGTGGTCTTGGGCACGAAGGGCAGGCGGTCGCCGTCGCGGCCCAGCGGCACGGTGCCCACCAGCACGTTGGTCGTGTCCGAGGTCAGGTGGGCATCGGTGTAGCCGAAGCTGCCGCGCAGGCTCAGGCCTGGCATCGGATACAGCGCCAGCGTCGTCTCCAGGCCGCGGCTGACGGCCTTGCCGCCGTTGACGAAGAAGTTGGAGGTGTTCTTCTTCGTCTGGATCTGGATGTCCTTCCAGTCGGTGTTGAAGACGGCCACCTCGAACGAGGCCTTGCCCTGCATGAAGACGGACTTCCAGCCGGCCTCGGCGCTGGTCAGCGAGTCGGCGCCGACGATCGGCGAGAAGCCGGTGTCCGGCGTCGCGGCGCTCGGGCCGCCGGGGCGGTAGCCGGTGGCCAGGCGCGCGTAGAAGGCATCGGTGGCGCTGGGCTTGTAGCTCGCAGTCAGCAGGTAGGTGGCCTTGGAGTGCGAGGCGTCCTGCGTCAGTGCCGCGGGCACGAGGTAGAGCAGGCCGGTGTAGAGCTGGTCGTAGTGCTGGCGGTCGCGGCCCCAGCGCAGGCCCAGCTGCAGGTCGAACTTCGGCGTGATCGAGTAGGTGGCGTTGGCGAAGACCGAGGTCTCCTTGTAGGTGGTGTCGATGTGCGCCTTGGCGATGCCGTCGGGCACGACGCTGCCGTCGAAGGGGTTCAGCACCGGCTGCGCCGCGCCGGTCAGCGGGTTGAAGGCGCCGAAGGCCGGGATGCGGTTGCTGTCGTCTTCCTGCGTGTAGTAGAGGCCGGCCTGGTAGTTCAGCCTGCCGTCCAGCGCGCTGGCCTCGGCGCGCAGCTCCTGCGTGAAGCGGTGCGTGTGGGTGATCTGGTCGGTCTGCACGTTGCGCGGCTGGCCGTAGACGAGCGCCAGCAAGGTGCCGAAGCTTTGCGAGCCGTCGCCGATGGCCTCGGCCCTGATGTTCTGCAGGGTGGTCGATGAGACCAGCGTGACGTCGCCGACATTGCCGTGGATCGCCAGGTTGCCCAGGTCCAGCTTGCGCTTGCTGCTGACGGGCACGAGGTTGGACGTGGTCCATGCGCCGGTCAACGGCACGATGGATTGCTGCGCCGGCGTGATCGCCTGGATGTCCACGCCGTTGGAGCCGGTGGCGTCGGTGGTCTGAGTCAGCGCCAGCGCGTTCAGGCGCCAGTCGGGGTTGAGCTGCCAGGCGTAGGCGATCTGGCCGCCGCTGATCTTGGTCTCGTTGTCGTCCTTGCGGCCGCCGGGCGCGACATTGTCGATCCAGCCGCCGAGCTTGCGGCCGAAGACCGAGAAGCGCAGCGCCATGCGGCCGTCGTCGAAGGGCATGTTGGCCGAGGCGCGCAGCAGGTGGCCCATCTCGCCGTGGTCGGTCGATTCAATGCCGGCGGTGATGCTGCCGCCGGCCTTGCTGAAGCTCGGCGCGGCGGTCACGTAGCGCAGCATGCCGCCCATCGCGCCGGCACCGAACAGCGTGCCCTGCGGGCCCTTCAGCACCTCGATGCGGGCGAGGTCGGCCGGGTCGAGGTCGGGCACCTGCGTGGCGCCGGTGGTGTAGGCGTTGACCGATCCGACCGGCGCATCGTCGATGTAGATGGAGGTGGTCGGGGACGATTGCGACAGGCCGGTGGAGATGCCGCGCAAGGTCACCTGCATCGATCCGCCGTTGGACGTGATCGACATGCCGGGGATCTGCGTGACGTAGTCCTCCAGCTGCGACAGGCCGGCGTTGGACAGACGCTGTGCGTTGACGGCGGTGACCGACGCGGGCACGTCCAGCGCGGCCTGCTCGCGCTTCTGCGCGGTGACGATGACCTTGTCGAGCGTCTGCGGCGTGTTGTTATTCGTGTCGTCGGCAGCGAGAACGGGAACGGACAGGCAGGCGAGGGCGGCTGCCGCGGCGATGCGGGTGCGATTCATGGCTTGTCTCCAGTGAGGTTGGCTGTTGTCGTGGTGTCTTTGCACCAATCGGTTACTTCAATAAATCTTGCCGGGATTGAGGATCCCGTTCGGGTCCCAGGCCCGCTTGATGCCGTGCATCAGCGCCAGGACCTCGGGCCCGTACTGCTGCAGCAACTTGGCCTTCTTGCCCATGCCGATGCCGTGCTCGCCGGTGCAGGTGCCGCCGGCGGCCAGCGCCCGCTCGACCATCGCGGCGTAGACCCGCTCCACCGCCGCGTGCTCCTGCGGCGCGTCGGGCATCGGCATGAACAGCACATGGAAGTTGCCGTCGCCGACGTGGCCCAGGATCGGCGCGACCAGGCCCTCGGCATCGATCTGCTCGCGCGCCAGCTGCACCTGTTCGGCCAGCGCCGACATCGGCACGCAGACGTCGGCGACGACGCTGACGCAGCCCGGCCGCATCGCCAACGCGGCGAAGTAGGCCATGTGGCGCGCATGCCAGAGCTGCGTGCGGTCCTCGGGCCGCGTCGACCACTTGAACTCGATGCCGCCGTGGCCGGCCGCGATCTCCTGCGCGAGTTCGGCCTGCTCCTTGACGGCGCTCTCGCTGCCGTGGAATTCGAGGAACAGCGTCGGCAGCTCGGGCAGGCCCAGCTTCGAATAGGCGTTGCAGGCGCGGACCTGGTGATCATCCAGGAACTCGATGCGGGCGAAGGGCACGCCGCTCATCTGCATCTCGGTGACGGCCTCGACGGCGCCGGCCAGCGTCGGGAAGGCACAGGCCGCGGCGGCCACCTCGACCGGCAGCGGATGCAGGCGCAGCGTCAGCTCGGTGATCAGGCCCAGCGTCCCTTCGGCGCCCACCATCAGGCGCACGAGATCGAGGCCGGCCGAGGACTTGCGCGCACGCGTGCCGATCTTCACCAGCCGGCCATCGGCCAACGCCACTTCCAGCGCCATCACGTTGTGCTGCATCGAGCCGTAGCGCATCGTCGTCGTGCCGGATGCGCCGGTGGACACCATGCCGCCCAAGGTTGCGTTGGCGCCAGGATCGACGGGGAAGAACAGGCCGGTGCCCTTCAGGTGTGCGTTCAGGTCCTCGCGGCGCACGCCGGGCTGGACGACGCAGTCGGCGTCCTCCAGGTCGACCTGGACGACCGCGTCCATCTTCGACAGGTCCACGCAGATGCCGCCGTGCGGCGCGCTGACATGGCCTTCCAGCGAGCTGCCCGCGCCGAAGGCGATCACGGGCACCTTCAGCTCGTTGCAGATGCGCAGGATCTCGCAAACCTCCTGCTTGTCCTGCGGCCAGATCACGGCGTCGGGCGCCAGGCTGGTGGCGAGGCCTTCGCCGCGGGCGTGCTGCTCGCGGACGGCCCGGGCGACGCTGATGCGCTTGGCGCCGAAGCGCTCTTGCAGGCGTGAGACCGCCTGCCCGACCGCCTCTGGAGCGGTCAGGAACTCTGTCTTGCTGGTCATGGAGAGCCTTCTAGGGCGTGGGGTCACCCTGGCGCTGGACGTGCACCATCGCCAGGTCGAAGTGATAGGACATCGCCGAGCTGGCGCCCATGGCGTCGCCGGCGCAGATGCGCTCGACCAGCGCCTCGTGCGCGTCGATCACGCGGATCAGCTCGCTCTGGCTGCGGTTCTCGTTCAGGTGCATCGCGGCCGAGGCCTCGACCGGCGAGCGCAGCGCGCCCAGCAGCAGGCTGTTCAGCGGATTCGCGCTGGCCTCGGCGATGACGGTGTGGATCTCGGAGTCGGCGGCGATGCGGCGGGCGTGGTTGCTCGTGTCGTTGGCCGTGCGCATCTGCGCGGCCAGTTCGCGCAGGCGCTGGCGCTGCGCCTCGGTGGCGTAGCGGGCGGCGAGTTGTGCCGTCTGCAGCTCGATCGCGCGGCGCGTCTCCAGCACGTGCGCCAGGCTCACCTGCGCGGTGTTCAGCGCGTAGTCGAAGACTTGGGCCAGCACGCTGGCATCGACCAGGCGCAGCCGCGGCTTGCGCCCGCCCTCGATCTCCAGGATCCCCAGCGCCGCCAGCGAACGGTAGGCCTCGCGCACGCTGCCGCGGCTGACCTGCAGGTCCAGCCCGATCTTCACTTCGCTGGGCACCGGGTCGCCCGGCCGCAGCTGCGCGCTATTGATCAGCGCCAGCAAATGGCGTGCGACCTGCGCGGACAGGGTCGGTCGTTCGATGGAGGACAGCGGGTTGCTGGAAATCATGGTCGTGGTTTTCTCGACGTTGGGCGAAGACTAGTCATCGCCCAACAACCTGTCAAACAGGTTTGATGGGTTTTGGATTGAATCGGGTGAAAACACCTAGATTACGCGCCGACTGGCTTCAATATCGGTATAACATGTAAGATAGGTTGGAAATCACAAAAGGCAGGC
>Ga0247779_1000942_pt1 | contig 15091 bp, 16 predicted proteins | sample UWRJL221509R5_FD_179925 | JGI IMG/M metagenome (GOLD analysis project Ga0247779, IMG submission 179925) | Plant litter microbial communities from Arlington Agricultural Research Station in Wisconsin, United States - UWRJ-L221-509R-5 | ecosystem: Environmental > Terrestrial > Plant litter >... | reverse complement strand
GCAAATTATGGTTACAGCAAACATCAAATACTTACGATGCAAGTTGACTCGCGTTCATCAAAATAGCACGGAACACATTCGGAGTAACACCACGTCCAAGAGAAGATATTCCTTCTTCGCGGACCATCTATGAAAACGTATAATGGCACATTAGCACCTCGTTAAATGGTGCATGTATGAAGACAGAGACTGAAGTAGATGAAAATAAAAAAGAGAGCAATGACGAAACGGATGACCGACGGAAGCATATGTCCCGATCACCTCCGATCACTTTGCTCGGCTATCTCATACGGCTATTTCGCATTGGAAATTACCCCGCATTCGATGACCTCAGGCCGCGAACGGGAGTAAGCAGCGGGAAGATATACAATGAAGAATGGAATGCAACGAACAAAGCACTCAAACAGAGCACAAGTGAAACAAAATCGAAAAGGAACAGAAAAAAGAAACTAAATACATACTCTGAAGAGCGCGTCGAAACAGTGCTTATAATTGAATCTCTTCTCTGGCGGTTTGGCAAAATCTCCTTGTAAGCGAACCATGACAATTTCTGTCAAGAAACAAGATGATCAGCGATCGAGGACAGTAAATCCCGCCCTGCCCCTGCTCCACCCCCACATCGCGAACCGACGGTCCCGCGAGAGAAGATAAAATGATAAGAGCAGAGCATGGCAGTGATGAGAAAAAAAAACATGAAATTACCTCCTGGATTTCCAATAAAACCAGCGATACCGCCGGCTATATTTCACAAAGTCCGCATAGCGCATTTTGGCAATTAGTATACCACAAGTCTGTATAAAAAGAACGGAGTGGAAGGGGAATGTAGTACACACCCATGCTTCCTGCCGCAGCGAGCTTCCACGCTGGAGCATCTTTTCCTGCACCCAAGATCTTCTTGCTCTCGTCGTATGCCCAGAATCGGCACATTGAGTAGGACATCTGACGCATCCATGTTCCGGAGATTCCATCAAAAAGACCTCTTACACCTGCAGGCGATTTCTGTGTTATTCGACTTCTTCAATGGAAATGAGTCGATGACAATCATACCTGCAGTTCGCACAGTCTTCTTTATACTCTCTATCATGCGCTTGTCCCCAGAAGCTTGCAAACGGACTTTGGTTAAATCTAGAGGACTTTGAGTGAAGAAGAGCACATTAACCACTATCTCGTACTGGGATTAAATAATGTAATAACGTACTGTGTAATAGATGCAGCAATGGTAGCAGCAACACCTCCCAACCAGAATGGGTACGGCTTTTTCTTCGCTACTGGCTTCGGGGCCGCGAGAGGATCCTGAACAGGTACTGCGGGAGATGGTGTCGACATTGTTGTTTTAGGATTCTAAACGACGTATAGATATCTATTCGCTAAGATTGTTTCTGCCAATGCGGCCGCTGTTTGATTCTTTGGTTGGGGCCCGCTTATGAATTAGACTTTCTCGACGAGCTCTTGGGCGTACGCTGCATATGATCGAAATGATCGACGGCGGCGATAAGCGGAAGGCGGCGAGATAAGCAGAACACAGGCACAGAAGGGAGTCGAGTGCGGGATAAGAGGTGAGAAGAAAATGTGAGCAGATCGCGTTCGTCAGCAAGGTCTAAGAGAGAATCATAGCGATTCGGACGTACTGCAATGGCCTCCTTTCTACGTTTCAGGTCGATGAAGACTCTGAAAAACAGGGGAAATTGAAGAGGGTTTAAAGAGTCGACTAACTTGAGGCCTCTTGGAGCTAAGCGATGGCCTGGGAGCAATGTGATATCTAAGCTAGATCTAGCAATCTACGCGTGGTTGGGTGGGAGGTCGGCTGGCACCAAATGCTCTGTTGTCTTGTTATTATACTTCAGTCGTGTCGTGTCGTGTGCTCGCTCCCAGGAAGCCTACGCGGTGATTGGGACAACAATTTGCCACGAGAAGACGGCCCGCTGCGCTAGAAGAGCAAAGATATAAACACCTGCAATTTGGGCTTTTGATCCAAGGATTCACCTTGATTTTCGTTTGAAATACGTCTTGTCGTGTTGAAGGATGATCCTAGAATTCCGCGTATAGATATCAAGTGCGTGAGCCTCACGTTGCTATAGCTCTTGTCGAACTATTGTTAGCTGCTCGCTTGGAGCTTCTCAGAGGCGATCCTGCAAGACATCAGTACCAAACTTGGGTTTTTTCAAGTTATGTTTAGAGAGGTTCTGCGTACGGATACACGAGGCCGATGAACCGATGAAGAGCTGAGAAGTGTACGTCGTGCAGTCACTATAAGAGCTGTCGGGGGATTCCTTTTAAATGGAATATGAGAATAAACGTAGGGAATCACGTACCAGTGGTGTATGCACCCCTTTGTCTCTTCAAGAAGCGTCAGCTGGTGTAAAGTGTCGTACTACCACCCGCGTGACCCCTATTTCTTCATTTGACACTTATACTCCCTGCATGAGCCTGGGAGAAGCCGTCTGATGCGCTTCTCCAGATACGTAGTTAACCATGAGCGCCAGGAGGCAGAAATTTTGGGCGGCTTTCTTGAGTATTGCACAACGCGTGAATATCGTAGGTTGAACATGGGGTGAACGTTGAACGTTGAGAATTGCTTCCGTTGCAATGTACAACCCCAGATTCTCGGTTAGATGTTCGCTTAGATAAATGAGATATCTTCATGACATCGGCAAGCCAACTAAAATCGGGTCTTGCCAGGTTTTTCCCATTTTGGCAGGTCTTTTGATCTGACAATGATCATTTTGAACAGGAAGAAATGTCCTATCGTCGTAAGTATATGCACAATCACGGCAGATTACGGAGGGATGAAGACGGAACAGAATAATTCCTAGTCAACCCGATCGCGAGACATTTTCTCATTCGCATGATGTTTGAATTGTATTTCTTGAAAATAAATATGTCCATCGGCGCGACGCGATGGAACTACGCTGATACCGTAGCATTTTAATCACGGTGGGTATCTCCCGCATCGGCAGCCCTCGATGGTGCATAAAACGAGATCTTCACAATCCGCAAGTTTATAGATTGATGAGCATCGTTGGCACCGCTGAACACCAACACGCATATAACCAACGAAGACTGACTGGCGCAGACGAATCGAAGCTGAAAGTTATAGTAAATCACAAGTCCACTATACAGGTCGCTATTGGGGGCGTCTTTGGTGTGGTTGATTGCACAAAACATAGGTAGGATGTTCTCCGGACCACTGAGGAATAAATAGGTACTTCATTTTCAAGAGAACAACATGAGGGAAAGATGACACCTGAGCAGCCTGGAAATTTCAAATTAATCTGGACCTCGTGAGTACGCGCGATCATGTGATATATATCGACCTTCGCTTCCGACGCTTCAAACTTCAAAGCTTCACCACCTCCCCAGAGCCCGTTATCGCGTATTGTGACGGTCTTCAAACTGCCTTTCCGTGTATCCACCTAGCTTGACACATGTCTGCAAAGGGTGAACATCCTAGGCCATCAATTTTTTGACCACGGTTGATCATAATGCTCTTGAGCTGAAGACATATCTTGAACAATCCCGGATTACCGTCCGGGCGGTCACTGCTTTTCTCCAGCATCCCAGAGAGGAACAACTTTCCAAGCGGGGATTCGTCTTCTTCGTTGTCAAACTCATCGAACCCTCCTTGTTTCCTTATTTGTGCGCGACAGTATCCGAAAACGAAATTGTGTACTTGGATATTAAATGAACCAAGCGGTCGAAAGGGAGCAAACTAGAGCCTATGAAACTTGACAACCCTTTATTCGAAGAATACTGGAGTCTGTCAGGTTATGCAACCTCGAAGAGGACTTCAGTCAGCGCTCCAAAAACGCTATGGCAAACTTCCTCGATGTCTCAGACCTACTCGCAGAGAGCGTCAATGTTTGCAACATAGGTGCCCCGCGCTCTTCTATCTGCACAATTACTAAGTATAATGCCCGACGTTCTTGTGTGGACCAATTGGATATCTTCCATGTCGAGGTTAACGACGCCCGCCTGCGATATTTTTTGATATATAAAGAAGAGTACCTCTTCTGTGGGGTTGTTGACGGCCTCTTCATCGTCTGAGCTTGTCGCGGTGGGATGAGGAAGAAACAGGGTATGATATTAGTATGTAACATGTAACCAATAAAGCTGGTCAATAATCTAAATAGAAAGGTAACTATGCAACATTATACGACATAAAATTCAAATAACGGAAGAGACTATGATACTTCTTATTGCGATCTAATCACTATCCCACCTAGATTAAATAGGGAAAATGGATCTCCCTGAGTCATATCCACTGCGCTAAAGAGGGAGCAGCATTTAAATACGCCATCCGACTTAGAATCAACAGAATACCCACCATTATCCAATAAATGCTCAAAGAAGCCGCGATAATCTTCATACGCTCGATTGTTCAGACGCCTTACGAGGGATCGTGCCTCATCCTGAACGACCTGCGGTTTCCATTCCGATTCCTCGCTGAAATATATCCAATCGACAGACTTTTCAAACTGGCATCTGCGCAAAGACGGGAAATGCGGGAAAATAATCTCCGAAATCCATTTGTGCTGCTGCTTGAGGTTGAACATGCTGTTTGGCGCCCACTCGAACACATCGATAATAAGGACCATCTCCTGGAGTGGTGGATGCTTAGTCCACTTTTGCATCACAGTAGAAATTTTCTGAGAAGACGTTTGTTATACTTTAAGACAGCGATAGATTCCTAGAATCGTACCTTCTCAAGATCTTCCCCGATGTCTCCCTGCACGTACTCTGACATAGACACGAACGGAAAGGTCAACCAAAGTGAAAGGAGGCTCGGGAAATATTCGGAGAAGGGAATGGTAGCGTAACATTCAGAAGAGACGTGAAGGTGAGTTATGGACGCCTTGGAAGAACAAAGTATATGGATGTCGGACAGGGTGATGATACTGTCTTTGCGCTTTATTATATCTATTGAAGATACGTAACGACCCGGAATCAAGAACTTCAGATGTTCTAGAGGACATTTGACGCATTCCAGACGCGGTAATGCATCCTGATGAAGATTGAGAGAACTGGCCGGATTAAAGCTGACGTAGCGGAGAGTTCGTAGGACCTTGGTTTTGGGAAGTACAGAGCCTAACAGAGCGGAATAATCCACCTCCCGACTTGAGAGGTCCAAATGCTCGAGACTGAGTTCTTGGGTCGTTTCGGCCAGCCTCTGGCACAAATCAGTACTGTTTGTCTCCAGTTTCAGCAAATGGGAAAAGTTGATGTGATCAAGTATTGCTGGACGTGTCCTTGGTTCCTTGAAAAGCCATACGTTGTTTCCGTCCTGGAGGAGAACACAAAGATATTTGAGCTTTAATAAGCCCATATTCTTAACATGTTTTTCAGCGATGTTATCTGCAAATAAGCAATCCTTCAAGGTCAAGCTCTCCAGGTGAGGCAAACTGGTTATCGCTTTCACCAGGTCCTTCGTGATAGTAGTGGATACGAAGGTCACCTCTCGTATATTTTTCATGGAGCGGACAGCTTTCGAGCACATAGCAAGAAGCTCCTCCAAGTACCAGTCAAGCTGGCCGTCTTTAACGTCCCATGAGTCGAAAGTGCACTTTTTGACATACAGAGCCATTTCTTGTGCAGCTCCATCGCCTTTGACGATGCTCCTGCAAAAGGAAGTATAGTTGTTAGATGACCCATCAGATTTCTTCATTTTTGCATCAATCTTGAGGTGTTCGTATATCCAAGGGAGCATAATAGAACAGAAGAACCGGCAGACCTGTGCCAGGTTGGACAAATGTCGTCGTGTGGCTGGTCCATCGTAATATGGCAACTTGACATAACTGAAAATTTCGAAATAAATCTCATTAGGGATAGTTGACAACGTTCGTGTTCCACATCGGCGGACAGGACCTATTGCATTCATAATTTATGATGAGCTCGAAGAGTAGAAGCGAAATCATAACTCTTACTTGACCAAAGCAATACTGATTCAGACATACTACATCCAGTCCAAACCTAGAAGAGACGACGTATTTGAAAAGGTTTGCCAGCAAGTTATGTGAATAACAAAAGAAAAATTAGATGTCAATCATGAGGTAAAGATTCGAATTGAATATAACCTTAAAGTAATTAATGGCCGCAAATTGCCGGCGGCTACTCCACACCCTTGCAGTCAACCCCACTAACACTAACCAGTCTCTACTTAGTCGGGTACGTATAGTTCGATTGAATTTAGCTTAAAAATTAAATACAGACGCAGCCACCCCTCAAAGCATCAAACGAAGGTACATACACCGAATCCTTGAATATGGGAGTCCCAACACAAATTTACCAATCGAAGTTATATCTGCCCAACGCTTCAAGACGCGCTCTGACCACATACTGGCCATCAGGAAGAGCGAAAAATCTGTGCACCGCAACATTTGCTGATCTGCTTAAGTATAGAGTGATATAGTATTGATGGATAAATTAATAATCGTTCATCTTCGCTTGGTGAACGTCAAAGGCACTCGAACAGGTCTGTTGGAGAATACTTGTCAGAGTAGTTCCCCATAACATTTGGATATGAGTAATATGAGACATACGTCACAGTTAAACCAGGTTTTGCACTCAACACCCTAGATTTGCGCTCATTGAATGTCTCGCCTGCGAACTGGGGTTCCTCCTTCACAGTAATCTTGTATTGGGAAACCATCATGGTGAGAATAGCTATTCCTTCGGTTTCAAAGAACCTGAGATTCAAAGTAAAGAGTAAATCATTATGACATTGTTCAGATAGCACACACTTTCTTCCTAGACATGCTCGAGCTCCTGTAACGTATATTTAATTGAGCTATCCTTCATAGCGTATACAAAAGGAAAAAATATCATTACCTCCGCTGAAAGGTAAGAATGCATCACGAGGCCAATCTCCAAGGAACCTCTCTGGCTTGAAAGCGTGTGGGTCCTCCCAATAACGTGCTAAAATGAGCATTAGAGTAGATTTCGGAGAAATGAAATAATTCAAAACGCACAATTGTAGTGTAAGCCAGCAGTGTTAAGGACAATGCCAGTGCCCTTTGGAATTGGGACAGGAATCTTGGTGCCGTTGACGTGGGTAGCCAAAAGACTAGTGTCCTCGGCGGCCATCTTCGGAATGGTTACCACCTACTAGAATATCAACCAATCGTTATTATATTCAACTAATGATACACTTACTGGAGGGAACATCCGCAAAGTCTCGTTATAAACACTATATGCAGCGTTAGTGGAGGGTGAAGAAGCAAAAGTTGTGAACTAACGCCATGGCATAGGTCAAAGCTGGCATATCTTCGTACGTCTGCAAGTAGAATTTTAGCGTATCACCGCGAAGAGTCAATGAAATAATCTCGCTTACAGCACTTCTGCCTTTCAAAACAGATTTGATGTGGTGGAATAGTTTTTCCTGTTCATCTTGATATAAAGCTAGTAGAGCGAACGTGAAGCTCAAGGTATGCGCTGTCGTCTAATAAACATAATCAGGAGGTAATTACCAGGTTTGATCATAGAAAAGACCTACCTCATGTCCAGCAACTAGGAACACAAAAATATTGCCTGTGCGAACGAGCTAGAGCAGATATTTCTTTTAAACGTACTTCAAAAGCCCACGTACCCGTAAGTTCACTGTCACTCAAAGCTGCCGAATCGATATCGCTATTTGCTGCGAGAAGGCTGCTAAATAGATCGTGGCGCTCGATCTTTTCCAATTTTTCTCGTTCGCGAATCATCTCTATCATGTATTGCTGTAATAAGCTCGAGAATTAGACGATTTATGTTGCCAAATTTGATAAAATATCTGTTTACCCGGAGCTCTTCAAAGGCCAGATTAGCCTTGCGCAGTTTAGCTGTCATTCCCATCGCCCACGAAGGGACCAACACCTTGAGAAGGAGATGAGTCGTGACAATGTGAAGAGATTCCTTGAATGTCATCGTGTGGCCCGACGGAACCACAACTTCATCTTTCCAGGAGATCCCTCTTCCAAAGCCAGCTGCGCCAATCACAAATAAGGCTATCTGATATCGGGTTCCATGGTCAGTGTTGACATTATGATTCGAAAAATAGTCGAGTCAGACCGGCAAAGTAAGGTCAACAGCATGATCGATATTGATGACGTCGCGATCCATCCAGAAGTCGCTGAAAAGACCATTCATGATTTTTACTGTCTCGTCCCAAACCAGTTTGTTATTTCGCTGAAGGGGTGTTAGCAAGGACTTTGTAAATAAATGGTCGGGCACTCGTACGTCTGAAAAGGCTGGGGCGGAAATTTTCCTGTACTTCTTCCATTCTTCTCCTTCTGATGCAACAATGTTACTACCGTATAATGAGATGGATTTGTAGTTATGAGCAGGCTTTGGAAACCGGGCTCGTGAAAGCGTAACCTCCTGTGGCATATTAGTGGTCAGAAGCCGCTTCAAGTATCACAAACTAACCTTTATCATTCCCGGGTCGGACAATATCAATAGAGCATTTGGTCGCGGAAGTACACAGACCTGATGAAGGATTTATAAGTTTCCTGCCGTATCATAGCTCTTACCAACTTACGGAGTAGTAGGCATCCAAACCAATTTCCTCGAAAACTGACGATAATGTTGTTAGGATGGTTGCCGCCATCTACTACGCAAGAACACGAACGTTCATGTTTGTTATCGAATAAAAACCTCCTTCCCTGGTTGATTCCTCTAATTTTGGGCAAAAAAAGACCAAGGGCACTTCTAGGTGATATCAACAAGCGCTTTCCGGGAAAATTCCTGTGTAGCGGAAAGTATTATTCATTGCATGATAAGTTGTATAGGAGAAAACAATCGACTGACTGGATAGATTGTATGGTTCTCCAGTACTCCAGCAGCTTCCGAACTACAAAGATACCGACACAAGAAAAGATCAACAAGTACATGTTATTCATGCTTGAGCGGGGAAGGGAGTCGGACTGCATGACGCCTCGTTGAAAGCCTTTTATCCGTCGTTCACGCCGTCAGCCCCATCGAGTGATGTTCTCCCAGTGCAAGTTATAAATACAATGCGAAATCCAGGACCGAACGTAAGAGCGATTACTAAACGGGGCGGTTTTCTATCAGAAACGGGATGGTAGATAGCACGTACCGCATCGTATAATGATGCTTCTGCATCAAATACCGTTCTTCAGGCGCGTAATATAGTACTAACCTCTTCATACTAGTAGAGATGACTGTCTGCGAGAAATAGTTTTGTTGTATCAAGTCCAAAATTCGCGCTTGTATCCCTCCAAAACAAAGTTTTAGGGTTGGAATTTGGACGACCATACCTAATAGACCCTAGCAGTGGATCCCCACTTGGGGGCAATTTAAATACTATTTCAAGGAGGTTCAAGGTAATAATTTGGCTAACACACCGACAATTCTTGATTGAAAGCAGGTGTGTCCCTCGTCATTTTCCCGAAATGTTTCTAGCTGAAGAAAAGCATTACGAAGTCGTCCTGCAATGTTCCTGGGCCTTTGGTTGATGAGTCGTCCCCGAAAAGCTTGGTTGTGAATGCCAGATAAGGCCCCTGACGGATCAAAGTTCTATTTTGAAGGCGTCCTTGTTCATGTTGCATTTGTAGGCGCTTAAACCTCTGTGTGTACGTTCCACGTAAGTAATACTAGAGCAATCGAGCCAGTATACGTGTTTGAACACTATTCGTCGAGAGAAAAATATAGTCGAGGACTGAATGCTTTGTTTGAATTATACTATCTTCTGCCGTTGGTTATAACCGAACAGCTGCCCCTATCAATTTTCAGTGCTCAAAAATATTCACAGTTCTTAGAAGAGCTTGCTTAACCAATGGGCGCGTAGTTTTTAAATGCCACTTCACTGAGGTTGATGGGATGGTCAAGGGATGGTGGTATGAAAACAAGCGAGTCTTGTGATCGCCGAAGTCGGACGTTGCACGCTGCGATGGCACTTAATTGAAACCCTGACCTTGCCAACCTTTTTAAATGTCTTCGACGTCGACGTCGACGTCTTCTGGCTCATCGTGCCCACCGTCCTCGTCAGCAGTAACGATACCAGTGCCGGGAAAGTCAATTCTGAAACGGCCGCCACCAGCGCAACCATCGCTCTTCTCGCGTATCACTCGATTTCTGCCTACCCAGGCTGCACAGACTCCAGCTACGAAGGAGGACGAAATCAAACCTTTGAAAAGAGCACATTTCATCCTGCCTCAAATTGCCACCATCTACCCCATCTCATCGGTAAACCCTCCATCAACACCGACCCTAAAAGATGAAAAACGGGCGATTGAAGACAGAGAAGCAGAGAGACGAAAGAAGGTGGTTCGCGGAAATGTTAACAGCCCCGATTCCGACGAGTGGTGGTCGATGGACAAGGTCGAGTCATTTTACCGGGAGTGTTGTGCAGGTTGCGAGGAAGAACCAGACCCAGCGATAACCGTTGCTCTCAAAGTACGTTTTTAGCCATGTTCTTACATCCCTCTTATGTTCTTTGTCCTCTTTTCTACAGCACGCCTCCCCGAGCAGTCCTCGGACTGTGGATCTCTCTGGCGTTCAATTAAATTTCACCTCAGCATCCATCCTCTCGGATGTGTTCTCGATCGAGTGGGGTTTGAGGAAGTTGGTATTCCGAGAGTGTGACCTCGATGATTATGTAGGTTCCTCCTCCAAGACGCCGAGTCTTCTCTCATGGAACGGTGCACCAGATATTAAAACCAATGTTGCACGCCCTGCTAATTCCCGGGACACTGTCGTTTCTGTCGGTCGCGTCTAATCGTCGCTTAAAGACTGCTGCGTTTCGGCTAATTGGTGCATATGTTGAAAAGGTACTTAGTATATTGTCCCTAATTTGCATTTCTTACCGAATATATCAGGCGAAGAGTCTACAATTTCTTGATTTATCCCAAAATCAGCTCGACAAAAAGGCTATAGAATACATAGTCGCAGCTCTACAGACGGCCCCTGAACCAGGATTAGTGTCATTGCGACTCGATGATTGTGCTCTACGACCTGCTGCACTGGAAGCTTTATGTCGAGCTGTCCGAACCTCGTCCTTACGCAATATTTCGCTCCGACATAATCACATATCTGTTAGTGGTGGAGTTGCACTCGCTCTTATGATCAGGGATTATCCCGACGTCGTGCCCAACCCCCTCTCTCCAGGGAATTCATCCCCTTACGGAACTTCATCAGGGACATCTTCTCCAACGGCTTCCGTGTCTAGTTTATCGATGACATCCCCCCCTTCTACACCGACTACTCAAACTCAGAATCCTCTACTGAACGCAAATGTACGCCCGGGACCACTTGCTCCACCACCTCGCCATCCAACAACAGTTCCTATGCAAACCACATATACCCCTTATGTTCCTAAGTCGCGTCGCGGTAGGGCGCCGCCTACAACTGCAGTCAATCCCCTTTCACCTACTGGACAACATGTTCCCATTATTACCTCTTCTTCTAGAGGAGGCGTGACAACCCGACATCCTCCTCCACCCGGTGCCGCAGGCACAAACCCTCATTCACATGGCCAGCATGACGCTGGGCCCAGTGCTGCTTTGCTAGATAAAGTTAGAGCGTTGGATTCTCTGCCGAGGTTAGGAGCCCTTCGGACGTTAGATCTCAAAGGAAATGATTTAAGGGTTTGAATCATGCATCGAACGATTGTTGTCTCTGTGCTGATATATCTTATATCTACAGACGGGTGTAACTTACCTCGCTCAAGTTCTAAAACGCAATCGCACCTTAAAGGTGCTAAACCTAAGCGAAAACAAGCTTGATGTGCAATGCCTTGTGTCTATTGCAGAAGCACTGGTATGCTATTGTGCTTATCCTTACACGCTTTACTTATTACTTTTGGTTCTTAGAAATATAATTCAAGTTTGGAAACACTGGATCTGAATAAGAACCCTTGTTCTGGCCCTGGATTGGAAGGCGTAAGTTAAGGACTTGATAGAATGTTAGTGGAATATTCATGAAAGCTCTACAGATACAATCCTTGAGAACGGCATTCACTCTCAACACTGCTCTTAAGCGTTTATTCCTTTCTTCCACTTCGATGACATCGGCTGGTGCCATCGCTCTTGCAGAATTCTTGCCAGAATCAACATCCCTCCTTCATCTCGACTTGACCAACAATAACTTGGATATTGCAGGAGTAATGGCTTTGAGCTCCGGATTGAAAGCTAACCATGTCATGCGATGCCTAGACTTAAATATTCCTCCTGGCGACGAAGAATTTGCAAGGTGGGTTCTATTCTCCTATCTGGACACTTCTATTAGATCTGATTGGACACAAATTAGAATGTGTAGGGAAATCCTCAATTCTTGCGTGAGAAATACAGAGGAGGCAGAGCGACAATCCAAAGTATCCGAGGGGTCTGCTAGTGGACGTGGACTTGGCAGAGGAGTGTGGGGCATGATTGAAGACAGCGAACTAGCCAAGACCATCAGACAGGGAGAAGAAAAGAAGGTAAATGGTTTAGCTGGTTTATTGGCCTATAGTCGTTAATAACTTGCATCTAGAACGAGACCGACATTTCTGGCAAAGCTTGGGCAGCTGTTACTCAATTAAGCAAACTCCTTGTGTCGAACGCTCCCAATTCCCCCACTTCCCCGAAAGAAGCGACGACAACTGCGTCCACTCGAGATGCTCTTCCTAATGCCAGGAGAATTGCTACTGAATTGGCTAACGTAATCCAAGAGACAGAAGATCCGGTTCGACTTGAGGAGCTTCTAGGTATCAACGACCAGTTGCTATCCCTGCTAAAGAAATTCCCGATGATCGTTAACCGACCGCACCTTACGCTTCAAGGCCTTGGGTTGAATGTAGATAACAGTGCCCATAGCTCCGATAGCGATGGTGATGGCAGACTCGACGGATTGCCACACATCAATGGTCAAGTAAACGGACACTTGTCGCTAGAACCTTCTGATACTAGCAGTACTGCTAGCCTTGATGAAGAGGAAGCAGACGCGCCAGCGACTCCTAGGGTTGATAAAGGCAAGCAGAAAGCTGAGCCTGAGCCTGAGGAACCCGAAATGGTGCTCAGCCCAAAGACTTTTATAATCAATGAACGAACAGAGGACGGAGAATACGACGACCAACACTATCACCCCGAAGATGTAACTTCTCCTACTGATATGTGGGTTGAAATTCATGAAATTCTGAAGGCGTGAATAATGAATTATTCTACTAACAGGTCTCGAAGTTGGGTCGAAGAAGAAGGCGAGGTGTTCAGGAAGGGCGCAGTTCTTTTAGGCCCGGAAGAAATGGAAGGCGAGTACGCCGGTGAAGAGTTGCGTAAAGAGGTATTAATTTTTTGTGACTGAACTGTTGGAATGCTTTGTTCATAAATAATGATTCTTACAGCTTTTAGAAGCCATGGTGGAACGACCACCCCCACGTCCGTTGACGGATGAATTTGGTCTGGAAATTGTGTCCGATCCCAACGTTCCGACAGGCGATAGTCGTTCCCCTAATCGCTCTCCTAATATACCCCACCCTGCCTCACCTACTACCATTGAAGCTGCAAGTCCTAAGCCTCCTCCAAGACCATATATATCCCGTAGTCGATCAACGTCGAATTCCATTCTCAGCCTCATCTCACCGACTACCCCAACGTCATCAACGGAACATGTTAATTCTGTTCCAAGTCCGGCGTCTATGGATATAGGACGTCCACCTCTACCTAGAAGTCATTCTTCCCCCACATCACCCACTGTTGGGTCGTGATGGATGGTCCAAACTTCAAGCCTGGTAATACCTGAAGTTGACCGTTGTCAGACTCGACTGAGTTGTCATTTAAGGAGGACATCTATGGAGGACTAGACTTTTCCACCACATTTCTTCGTCACTTCATTGGATCATTATTCTCACATTTAATACCTTATTATATTCAAACTATCATTTCTTCAGACTGATACACATAATACATTGGCATTATTGCCGCTATTTTCAGAAGCTGACGATTCTTACATATTGTGCGATGTCCCCTAGACCATATGTAATTCCTTTTCTGCGTCTGCGGTCGAAATTCCAGATGATATGTTCTGGTGCCATAATGTAATATCAGGTTGGGCACGCCCACCGTGATAGAGCTGTTCTTTATCTTAAGTATACGCAGTAGTTTATGCACAGTGCATGACAACATCCATCTCTGCAATTGCGAATTTTATCGGGAAGGACAAATAGACTATTTTGTCCAAGATGCCCAAGCATTTGGCGGGGGGTTGCCAGCTAGCCGCCGCGGGCGTGAGACTGTCAATTGACCGACTGCACCGTAAAATCCAATTCATAAAGTTGTAACTCTTCCTTCCTTTCTGTCATGCCTCCCCGTAAGACCTCAGACGATGCTGCCACCGAACCAAGGCGATCAGGACGAATCGCCGCTTTGCCAGCTGCGCCTATTCCAGAAGCAAAACCCAAAGCAACAAAAGCGAAAACAACAACGACGAACAAGAGATCTGCTGAAGCCGTAGATGATTCAACCAAGGAAGAATCGTCAGCTGCAAAAAAGGTTGCTTTTTTTTCTTTCTTGAGGATCATTTTCCTTGATTTTTTTCTCAATATCGCACATATTAACAGGCCAAAGCTGACAGCGACGACGCCGTCGTTGCGGAAAGCAATAAACCTGTGGAAAGCAGCGAGGCCGCATCACTCCCCAAGATCGAGATTGGTGATAATTTGCCTGAATTAATTCTCAAGAATGAAAAAGGCGAAGATATTCAAGTATCTGAACTTGCCGCTGAAAAGGGAGTTATCCTTTTCCTGGTTCCCAAGGCTGATACGCGTAAGTAAACACATTTCTTTTTTTGACACTTTCGCTGGTTCTTTGGCGCTTTTTTTATATCGGAGAATTGCTAATGTTTTCTTTTCGTTCTCCTCGTAGCCGGATGTACAAATCAAGCTTGTGGATTCAGAGACATTTATCCTGATTTTACCTCTCTGAACTATGTTGTATACTGCTTAAGTGCGGATTCTCCTGCCGCCCAGAGCAAATGGCAAACTAAGGTAAGTCTTCACAGGTTGATTCCCGCAGAGTCAATGTTTTATCAAGCTCATAAAATCAAATGAAACAGAAGGAACTCCCTTATCCTCTCATTTCCGATCCCAAGAGACAACTTATCACTGCTCTGGGAGCTGGCGAAGGCG
>Ga0247779_1000941_pt1 | contig 15092 bp, 14 predicted proteins | sample UWRJL221509R5_FD_179925 | JGI IMG/M metagenome (GOLD analysis project Ga0247779, IMG submission 179925) | Plant litter microbial communities from Arlington Agricultural Research Station in Wisconsin, United States - UWRJ-L221-509R-5 | ecosystem: Environmental > Terrestrial > Plant litter >... | reverse complement strand
CACTTGACCACATACCAAGGATTCTGGAAAGACGATAAAACACATTCACACCAATAACCTCAATCGTCTTTCGTGATCGACTTTATTCACAAACATGATACTGCAATCTTCCTTGTCTTAGACTTCTCAGAAAGTAACCTGTCGTTCTCTTTTTTCTTTCATTTCCTTCTTTCACTTTATCTCTATCTGTGTCGCTCTTTAAACGTTGAAATTAACAGGGAAGCATCCGAGCGCAATCACTCCATTCTGGAGAGTGGAAGATCAAGTCAGTTAGGTGGTTGAAGAATGAGTGTAGACTCCAAATAATAATTAGCAACGTACAAAATCATTGTTTGCGCAACACACGGGTTGCGCGCTACATGGGTTGCCTCCGATGCCAATTACATTGATTGGGCTGCATGTCACTGTTTCAAGAACGCAAGTATGAGCCGTGATGTACCAATGTATTGGTACGGCATATCATCCAGCTCTACTCACAGCCAATAAGCCCTGTGACTGAGCCTGCAGGGAATCCCAGGAGACCTAGAAGGCTCTGACCAATTGTGCTAGAAGCCTTAATATTGAAAAAAATAAGTAATTAAAAGGTAAAATTAATACATCAGACACCATATTACTGGGTACAACTGAGATAACTAACCGGTTCAACTTGGTTACAGCAGAGGAAAGAGCCCACACTGCAAGATGCCTGCCGCTCAACGAGTTCACTAGCGGAAATGAGAGCGATGGTAGACGCGAGGAATATAACAGTGCGAGAAAACATCGTCGTTGTAGGGAATAAGCCAGGACTCTGGCTGTCGTCCTTTATCTAAATGGTTCTCCTTTTCAATCCCTTCCGTAAGCCAAAAGCCCGAGCTCGGAGCAGCACGTCAAGGATATTAGGTGGGGCCTGCGAAGAGAACTGAGTCAAAATGTGAAATTTGCTCCGCAATCAATCTTGAATATCGCTGTTTCCTCCTGCTTTGCACCGAGGCTCAAATGTTAGCTCGTAACAGGTACCCGATATTATGACATGGTGTACCTGGTTCTGATCATTGATCACATGTCTTACTGATCCTGAAGATGAGCCACATAGAATCCCTTGGCGTGACAGGGGTCATATACTTGGTGGAATAAGTATTTACATAGTTCATGTCGTTTGTTTTCTCGGGAGCACGCTTACGTCTACTTCCAAATTCTTCGAGCTTGTAACAAGCTTGTAATTGAGTCGTCACCCTAGTAGTTAACACGCCACGAAATTTCAGAACCCATTGTCAACGATATTTTTAATGGTAAGATGAACAATAACTTACGAAATTGGTATCGGTACAACAGACAAGTTGGGCTGAGGATAGTGGCTAGTACGAGAGTGTGTTTAACCGTTACGCGTTACGCGTTACGTCTCGCAGCGTCCACCACATATCACGGGATCGTGAGATGGCCTGTACGTTGGTTTCTTCCAGGTTGTTTGCTTTCTTCACTTTGTTTTGAAAATGCTCGACTAACGCGAAATAACCTTTATAAGTTGAAAACACCTCATCTTGCCTGGCATGACACGAATTGGCCTTAATCGATTTTCTGGTACTCTGTCAGTAAAGTACACTGTTTGTGCTGACGCTGGTTTTGTTACGATGTAGGACAGGTTATTTCGTACCTTGAGGGGTACATACATGTGCGTAACTGCAATTACCAAAGAACCGAAGAAATCTAAAAGAAACCTGCCAGCAATTTGAAATAACGTACATAATCGCTAAGAACCCTGTCGACGCGGAATTTTTGCTAAGGCGGCTCAATTTCCGAACAGAAAGATTATTTGAAGCAAGTAAACGTCTATCCCGTCCATTTTCTCGCGTATTTTGCAGCAGGACCATTCAAATATCAAAAATTAAAGGCATTATCTACATCGTTATGCTCGGCAAAACACGGTGAGCTTTATAATGTATGACCTGGTTAGGATTAATATGTCATATTGGTTCTCTAGATGACAATAGGTTTGAACAGGAATCACAAGGGCTACTTGATATGCCTGCTGAGGGATCTATCTACCTACATATCCAATTCCAATGACTCCATCGAGATTGATAGGAACGGTTCTGCTAGGGTCAACGCTATGTATAAGCGTGTTCCACAGCGATTGGATTCTGGATACAGAATCACTCTTCCTTTCAACCGAAAATCAATTTCTGGACGCCCCATCCTCCGTACGCGTAAAATCTGATGATAAGGCCGGCATAATAGTCGACATTCTAGTAGTCGTCTTCCAATCAATCCCGTCTCTACCCTGCCATAACGCTTTTAACGATCAAAACTGGAAATGGCATCCACAACCCTCTCATAACCGAAGACTTTAATGAAATAATTGATTATCTGTCTGTACCTTCACGCCTCTCTCACGTTCGCATTTTATCAATTACAGATCTCGTCAAGGCGGAGACCCTTTCCCTGGGCGTCCATCATGTTAGTTAGGAGGGTCATGAGTACGCTTTCAAAAAGGCAGGAGAAAGCCTCAAAGGAAATACGGAGGAAATTACCATTTATGATACACTACGCAGCTTGCCAAATATTATCAACCTCGAAGCTATCATGACTGGTACAAATCACTATCGAATTCATGGAATTTTTATGCGGTACCTGGCTATATTCGGGGAGAAAATGATACAAAGGAGCCCGCAACGGGTGTTTGAGTTAGGTGCGGAAAGCTGAGAGAAACAGGAACTCTCTTTGGATGTTGTCTATCAATGTCTGCGAGACGATAATGTGAGGATGATGGAGTCTTTGTACGTACGATATTTAAGAGACTTTTATGTTATTATTGTAGATGGCATGATCAACAAGCTCTCGTAGCGAATATGTATGAGCAGTTCAAATCACGAGTAGAATTCCAGCCAGTATTAAATAAGTGAAACGATGTTCACAGTACTTAATTGTTGGAGCCTGTTGCCTTCCCAAGATAGGACGCGTCAAGATGTGCGTAAAATCTTGGATTCCAAGAAAAACATATTCTTGTGTGCAGAATTTCTCAGAGTCAGGGTATACCAAACAATGGCGGAAACTACAGCTCGAAAGATGCCTAGGTAATATATCTATACCCACTCCATAAATCACCTTTCTCTCGTTTTGCATCCTCAACTGTCGCATACCGACCATTTTTCTCGTTCTCTGGTATGTGTGTTTCTATTTGATCTTCGATGATTTCGTCGCGCTCGCCCCTCTCTCTTCGCGCATTCTCTTTCCTTAGAAGGAAGATGAGCGTAATGGATGCTATGAGACCCATAGCAATATACATGAGAACAAGACCTAGAGGAAGGATAAGATGAGATTCATGGAATAACGCATCATCCTCTCGCATTGAGCGCCTTACCATGTCCTAGTGGGTACCAAGGTTTATCTCTAGCACGATACTACGCGTCACGTCAATTTCTGTCGATTCTTTGCAACAATGACACACAACAACGTACCACATTCGAGCTTACCGCTCCATTTACGTTACCACTTGAGGTTCATACCTTTTAATCAGACGGAATGAACACAGTATTAGGAGGGTACGCACAAGGTAAAAACCATCCCAAGTGAAACGCTTCGCTTATACGAGCCTTCGACGTTATTTGAGACCCAGGCTCTATCAAATTTATTCGTGTCTTAAATATGTACCATGAAAGGATGACTTAAAGGCACATACACTGAGTTAGCTGAGCAATGTGAGTACAGTGTTAGCACTTTTATGTTGAAATTCCGGTATTAGTAAACTCACGTATCACCGGATATATCGCACTGCCATGAGGAGGCCAATGGATAAGGAAAAATTCAATTACAAAGTGGCATACACTTACCATGTCGCCAAATAGACGGCGAAATATGAAAGAGCGGCATTCCGGGAGGAAACGAGAATGATATAACCTATTCCTCCTACATTTTTCAGAGTATGCCACGCAGCAATCAACGAAGGTGCTTTTGGCGAGCGAGAATGTACAGACCTACGCATAGACAGCCGCTGATATTTCCATAAAATTAAATTTACAATGCTCGCATCACATACCAGACTGAGACGGCTTACATGTTGAAGTAACCTCGTTTACCCCAGAGATCGGCGAAAAACCCTACTCCGCAAGTCACAAGACACGCAAAGACATAAACGGGTACTGTTAGTAAATTGGCGGGCGTCGCAGTAAATCCTGAGGAATAATAAAGGTTAGCCTGTTGCACAGCTTAGAATACTTTTAATCAAGTAATTACCGAGCTGCGAAATAAATAAATAAGATACTTCTGCATCAGATAGAGAATGGAATAGAAAGCGCTCACCTGGTTGATTATACTGGGAAGGAACAAGGAAAATGCATAAAGAGGCATGTCGATTCCCATGTAAATAATCACTTCATATTATGACCCATTAGCACGCCTCTGCGCCAAATATGAGTAGGAGCAAATAGATCTTACTTCCTACGTAAGTTTTTAAGTCCTTCAGACTGGCCAAAATATATTTGAGCCTAAACTCCTCTCCCGCGGCACTAAACTGATCGTCGTCTTGAAGTCTCCTGATAATGAATGTCCTTTCCGTTTCAGTAAGGAACTTCGCGGTATCCGGGAAATCCTGTACGATCCAGAAAGACATCAGTCCGACGATGGTTGTGAGTAATCCTTCTAGTACTATAGAGAGGGTATAACACGTTATCATGATTGCTTCTCGTGGGCGAAGGAAGAAAAAAAGGAACGTTACGAACTGAATATCCATGCCCAAGCAGGTTTCCCACCGATACCGTCCATATTGGAGATTGCCGCCTTCACAGAAGCGAACAAGTCAGTATGTTGGATACATGTAATGAGAGGAGGAAAGACCGGCTATCTTCAGTCCAAACGTACTGCGAGTAAACCACCAAATGCTCCGGATACTGTTACGGCAGAAAAATATATTGCGGCACGTATGCCAAACTCCTTTCGTCTGTACCAGCTTCATGCGATTACAAACGAATTAGAAAGCACTATGAAGGTAGAAATGTTGCGACGCACCATGACAGGTAGTAAGTAGAACCTGGGTAGAGACCTGCTTCGAACATTCCGAGTAACCATCTCATACCTTGATCGCAATTAGAAGTCGCATGGGGTGTTGATACTTGCAAAGGCTGCCTACCCAGTAATTGTGGGAAAGTGTGAACAATTCCTTGCAACGTCTGGGTTGTATAAACAAGAATAAGAAATAATATAAATCAATAAATCGAAAAGAAACGCTTGCCATCATGATCCCCCAGAAGAACATAAGGAAAGACAGCCAAAGTGATGGACGGAGGCGCTTCAAGAATATGTTGGATGGCACCTCAAACAGTGCGTAACTGAAGAAGAATATCTATGAGGTGAACATATTTGAGTCAAAGTCCTAAAATGTTAAATTCATAACATTTACAGTTAAGGTTAAAAGGTACTGGTTATCTGTCATATGAAGATCATTCTCGAGATTGTAAAGCTGCAACTTTGGTTCAGTAAAAGAGATAATCTCATCAAGCGAATAAAGGCCTTACCTTCGCACTTCACAGATTCGACTCAAAATTAGATGGACTGCCTGAGATACAGAGAAAAAGCCGCAGATACACACTTTCCAATACTCGTACGATCCAAGAAGCTCAGAAGATACAAGAGCGATAACCACGGTATAAGGGCAAGATCTACCTTCCGCATAATCTTGCGCTCGTCCACGCCACTGGTGTCGACTCCAGGATTATATATATCATATTTCCCCTTCTTAGTCATAACATTCAACTCGTTCGTGGCCTCGGCTTTCTCGTTAACCTTCGACTCTGCAGTGGTCGAAGTCTTTGGATCAGAAGAAGCAGAAAGACGTTCCATTAGGCATCCAGCTCAAACCGCGCAAAGATAGAGGACGAATCGAAGTACAGGTTCAAGTTGGGGCCAAGCAGAGAAGCAGGATCGAGGGAAAGACCCCTTTATATATCATGATTTGGTGGACTTAAGCATCCTGTAAGCGTACTAATAGCTGGTTCCTAGTTTACACCAGAACCAGAGATAGACGTCAGACTTTGATTTCCGGCCCAAAACATAGTAGAGGGTGATATGTTTAGGAGGAAGGAGGACATAAAGAGAACGATCTACTCACGCACTTCTTGCTTTCAAAATCACTTTAGACTGAAGAAAGCAGCGCTGCGTTCGTACAGAGAAAATGTTGATGTATAGTCTCCTCTTCTTGCAGCGAGCATCAATGTCGCTTTTTTAAGCCGCTCTCAGAAAGTTACTCAGCAGTCAAAGACATATGAAAGAGTAGAACAATCCTTCCCAGGTCCTTGTGTGGTATTTTTGGTCCACTAAGTTCCCTCTGCATTGGCGTGATAGTTCCCAGTGTCAATGGCATCCATGGCTAGTAGCGCAAATAGACCGTTACAGAGAGCATGGTGTCGCTTGAAAAGAGTTCCCTGGATAGCGGGTATTTCCGTGAGGTGTTTCAACGTCCGCTCCATCATATGTCCGTCCGGGCAGCAGCCCGATTGATGATTCTTGAATATTGAATACTGGTCTTTGGTCAATGGCAGGATACGTCCAATACGAGGCAGGTCCCGAATGACATCCTCAGCGTATCAACCCATGACTGCATAGTAAAACATCAGCGCCGAAGTTCCAAGTCAAAAGGGAAAAGTCCTCATCACAAGGATTTCAGAATTAACCAAAGAGCCAAAGTCAAAAAAAAAAAGTTAACGAGACGTCACAAGTGAGGTAAATGATTGCATTGATTGCATACAACAAGATACACATAGATTACTGCAGTGCAAAGAAAACAACAACATTGAGATCAGAAATATAAGACCATACAGAGATTATTGAAGAAACCAGATCCGCGAAAACAGATAAGAAAAAAAAACGGTTAAATAAAAAAATCAAAGATCAATCACGACAAAAGAATGATTCAATCTTTCGCCACTGGCCAGAATACATGATGTGTACACGTCCGATAATTTCTTGACCTGGGTATATCTCCACTTCAATCGCAGAGATGTGAAAGGCGAAAGGCATTTCAAGTCGAACGAGCAGAGTTGATCTTGAGGTGAGACGTCAGCCCACCAACAACAGCGACGGCGAGTGCCAGAATGAACCATTTGCCCCACCATTTACCCGCACTGGCTACGACCGGCGGTGGACCCTTAGGACGTGCAGGAAGTGATTTCAAGAGTCTCGTAGTGGCGTCAGTCTTCGATGCCTGTAGGAAGACCGAGAGGATACACCATCAGTCAGGTAATTCCTCAGAGGACAACCTTCAGAAACACGTACGTTATAAGGTGGGAATCGGAACTTGAGAATGTAATCGATCCTATACATCGCAAGTCAGAATATTACTCGTTTGAAAGATACAGATATAAAGGAAAGAATTACCAGCTTGGTGAATCCAACGATGACCGGAGATGCGTGAACATGTCAAAGGTATATTTGCCTGTGTGCATGCCCTCTATTTTCCAAAAAAAAAAAAAAATCAAAGGATGTTATCATTGGGCGTCATGGTTTTTAAAACAAAATGATACGTGCGTCCACTGGGCCCAATGCCACCGAAAGGTAATCCATCCGTTCCTGGATGGATGACAACTTCGTTGGCGACGGCGGCTCCACTCTGAGTATTATCGAAGACCTTGGTCTTCACTTTATCGTCTTGAGTGAAGACGTACAAAGCAAGAGGATGATCCCTATACACGAAAACATCAGAAATAAGTTCGCACAATTAATGAACTGCTCACCTTTCATTGACGAACTTAATTGCCTCGTCCATGTTCTCGACGGGTACGATTGGTAAGAGGGGTCCAAAAATTTCGCTGCATGTGATAAGAGAAGAGAAACAACAACATACATAAACTGAGCGACTTACTCTGACATCAACGAATCATCTGCCTTCACATCCTTCACCACCGTAGGCGCAATGAACTTATTCGCGCGGTCAATTTCTCCGCCAAAGGCAATGGTTCCTTTAGTGTTCTCGAGCATACGGGCAATACGTTCCGTTGCTTGTGCAGTAACAATGTGAGTATATGCACCTGGAGCACCTGCCCGCTTGTCTACATCTGGGTAAAATTCTTCGTATCTGTACGACGCGTTTACATTTGGATTGACATCGGAATAAAATATGGTAACGCACACGTCTTTAAGGGCCTGAACGAACGTATCCTGGAAGTCCCTAGGGACAAGGACATAATCAGGGGCGACACATGTTTGGCCTCCATTGGCGACCTTTCCCCACAGAATACGTTTGGCAGCGGTCTTCAAATCACATCCAGGATCTATAAGGACAGGGGACTTTCCACCGAGTTCAAGAGTTATGGGCGTAAGGTGCTTCGCGGCCGCAGTAGCTACGATTCTGGCAACCCTACCATTCCCAGTGTACAAGACTGTTAAAAAAATTAGTTCAAGTCTTTAGAATGTTGAACATATGCGTACTATGATCCCACTGCAATTCTAAAATCTGCAAGCCGACACGTCAAACATGTGATAAAGATAGATTGTGGAATTGATGCACCTTGGTGGTCTCCGGTATAGCACCATTGACAAGCCTGACAAGGTCGTTGTCGAGATATTTATGCACGAGTTCGGCCATGAGTGCACTTGTCGCTGGAGTCGATTCAGCAGGTTTGAGGAGAACGGTGTTTCCAGCAGCAAGTGCTCCAGCCTGCAGAAACCTTAGAAAAAAAGCATATGAGAGATCTTGGGACATACCAAGGGACCAAGGGTAAGGAAAACGGGGTAATTGAAAGGACTGATGATCAGAACAGTTCCTTTTGCTTCCTTTCTGATCAAAGGGCGCATTGCTGCAAAATTGAAGCTAAACGGGGGCTTCGAGGGTTTGGCCCATTCATCCACATTATTCAATTGCACCAAAACCTCGTTGAGCGTAGGAAAAACGTCAAGGCTATCGCGCGAAATCAGAAAATGGACGGACTTTAAAGGAATTCAGGCGTACAAGCGTGATTCTAGCACAGGCCTCGTAAAATCTTTCTCCATTGCATCTTGGAAGCGTTCCAAGTTGTCTTTGAGGAGGTACGCAAGTTGCTTGAGTTGATATTTCCTGTACTCAATTGACTTGAGCTTTCCGCTTGCGAATCCTGCCCGAAGTTCGTCTCGAATCTGTAACACAAAAAAATATTAGTAAGAAGTCATTAAAACCCTGCTCTTAGCACGACTTATAATGCAACCTTCCGTGGGTGCTCAACTAAATACGTAAAGAACGCGACGAACGCACCTTCGGAATCTCATCTATAGGCGTGTATACCAACTCTGTCGTGGACATCGTTGAAATTTATGTTGTTGTTGTCGTTGTCAGATTTGGACCTTCGTAGTTGGTTCTATGTGGTAAGAAGCAGGGAAGAACAAGTCGTGAGAATACATTGGTTCTGTTGTCATGAACTCGACATGTAAGATCACAAGAAACATGCTTGAACAATTACGTAATAAGACAATGACCGGGTATCAGGCAAAAATAGTGGCCGACTCCCGAGCCAGTGTTCCCATTTAACAACGTTCAACTCGTACCTTCTCTTCCTGTAGAAGAATTATGGTTCCTGGAAGACTTTAGAAATACTAATGAGACTCACCCAAGTACAGCGTCAATTTATACTTTCTTTTGAGTCTCGTTTGCCTCTGCCACTGGAGTACTGCCAGGAGATTGTACGAGACGCACATGCCACAATAGCAAGAAATTGCTGACGAAAGCTATTATCTTATCTTACAGCTTTATTACCATGTGAATTTGGCACGACTGGCGCTGACGGGTGTTAGTGCAACATATAAGCGTTATTTCATATGTCTTGGGTTCATTTCGTCTGTTAGCACAGCAAATAAATGCTCGGGCATACATATCATATAGGGTATCCCCGAATCGCATATTTATCAGTTTATTCTACTAACAAAGGAAAATGAACAGACTACATGTTATTTGGTACCTGTTTGTCGTACACAGACGTCGGCACCTGCAGTGTTGGGTCATTTCTACCGTCTTCGTTGACGAAGATGGTTGACAAAAATGGCTTAGAGTACTAATCATCATTAGGGCCGCGTAATGGCACGGCACAGGGTACATTTACCGTAAGCTTCATCAATCACTGTTGAAACTTGACGGTTCAAATTGAAGCAGACACTTGTCGCACGCACATACGCAGTCGCTGACAAGTTACAGTTACAACACGCCCCAAGGTTGCACCATTGACCAATGATCATTGGTACGACCGGAAATTATCTAAGCTTGAGCGCCTAAGCTCTTCTACCCAGTTGTTTCGCGTGTTTAAATGGCACGACAATTTGACAGCATGTCGCATACAGAAGACGTTTTAATATGTATCAGCTAGAAGTCGTTCTCATAATGATGTGCCCTATATTTTGGTACTACCAATAGTAGAAGCCTCCAGCGTCTTTAGAGGGAAAATATATGGATGTTCCTCGCAATTTGAAGTTACGGTCGTTGCCTGAAAGGCAGACTCGTTTGAAAGATGAGGCTGGTCATCGACCTTGAGAGAACGCATAGAAATGAGTATCCTACATGACTGCCATAATTAAAAATATCATAAGTTTGCTTGATTTCTTGATTAATTCGTGAAACAATCTTACTATCATGGATATCAAAGAAACAGGTAATCTGCATAAAAGAATAAGATCGCGTTAATCATGTTTTGTTGGCGTATAAATAAAACACACTAACACAAATACGATGAAAGGATTGACAGAACGCGATGCAAAAGAATATGGGACCATGAGACTCGGTATTACTGTTGCACATATCGATTTCAGCAAAAAGGGACAATGTTAAGAATATGATTTCACGCACAGAAGAAAACCGCCAAAGTCCAATGTCCTCCTCTGACGACTAATTTAACTACTGCAGCCTGACCCTCTGCAATGTTACGCTTCGAATATGTTGCAAGCCAGAGAGCTAGGTGGGAGAATATGGTCATAGCACTGTGGATTGGAACGTCAGATTTCAAGTTTGAAAGAGAGGAGATGAAAATAGGAATGAATTCTATACCCAAGGGGAGCCGCTTCGATCGGTGTACGCTTCAGGTCACAGTGATGGGTGAAAGCATCCTCCTGTAGGATATTTCGGATAAGTAGAACAAGTGTGAGTATATATGGGATGCTAAGGGGTGTTAGAAGAATGAATATTTTGCGATTTCTCATGTATAATGCATATACTAAGCGCCCAAAGACAATTAGCAATAAGCAATATGTCGTATAGGCAACACTGATCCCAAGATTCTAACTTACATCTTAGGACTAGAATGGCATCCAAAGCACATTGTAAAGCCATGCAGCTAATGGCCAAGAAGCAGAACCAGGCTTGACAATGCAATTTGGAGACCGGCTCCAGGCTTTGTGAGAGTACGATGTGAACAAAACAATAATGGGCGCTACATGTTGTATTCTTTAGTGCTATCAGTTGTCCGAGTAAAGGAATACGTACACAAGTGTTGACAATCCAAAATAGCGCGACCACAGATATAAGAGCCTTGGTCCGTTAGGAGCTCTGTTTCGGACAGGTGTGCGAATATATTATTACGAAATGTTATGTTGAGGAGTGCTCAAGTACTTACGGCCATATAACCTTGTATTCGGACTTGAAAAACCAGAGATAGTCAAAGAAAGCTAACAAGAGAGCGGAAACTGGAAATAAAGGTTTCAGCGGGAGGTGAGTTGGACAACATCGGAAAATCCAGCGCTCACGGGAAAGATAATTCCTCTGGTCGAAGGATCTGCGAATGTCACGGAGTATCGAGTCGTCATGTTGCATCCTTGTCAATGGTAGCAGGGAACTTGGTGCGAAGGGATGAGGAAGATGATGGATATAAACGAGATGTCCTCTTAAATTGTCTCTGCAGTATATAAGATCAGTCAGGGTCAGTTGACGCTGGAGTAGACTCCGGGTCACTGAATAAGTGACCGCACCAATCAGGAATTCATGCCGCAAAAAAAATAATCTAGATACCCCGTTAGGTGCGTCAGTAAATGTAAATGTACATGCACTCCGCACCATACATACCGAAGCTTTATTTTTAGGATTACTTTGGTGACAGAAAGGACATACTTGGAAGGTGGTGTAGAACGTTTCTCGTCCAGAAAAGAGATGAATAGCTGTAGTAAAGGCCTTTTCCGTGGCAGGGCATACTTGAACGACAACCTTAAACCACGTTATATATATTGGTGAGAAAATATCGCACCTTTTCTATATGAACACTCAAAAACCTTATTTCCCCTTAGTTATCCCTGCTGAAAATTCAAGTCATGCGCAACGATTTCAATGACAATGAAAGACAGAGTAGCTGGGAAAAGTCCAAGCAAAACTCGGTTGTTGTTAGCCCGACAGGAGTATGCAACTATAGCAGAGAAAGTTACCACCAGCCGGTTCCAAAAAAAAAAAAGACAAAGTTTTGATGCAAGGGTTAGTTAGGTTTTGGATCATTTAAACTCTCGTTTCTCATTCTTCTTCGCCTCTTTTGATTCGATACTAAACCCGAGAAAGGATCAGAGGGATTAATTGCTAGGGAAAAAAAAAACTAGGCCGGAAGATTGAGTTACGTTCGAGGAAACGCTTTACATACCGAGCCCTGAAGCCCGACTCCGTTGACAATATGGACCCTCGAGTATATCTCGAGTCTTTTGAATTCTTTTTGAAGACCCAAAAGACCCGAAGATGTTGCTATGTAGTTGTGGGGAATATTTAAAAATCAGAGAATTTTGGATGTGAGGGAAGTATACCACGAGCAATTGAATCGGGCGCCTCTACTGGCAAACTGAACAGTGCTGATTAGAGGCCTCTAGTTGGACGTAATTGACGTCGGAAAGCGATCAACATATTCAGGGATGACTACAACCTGAGGAAAGCGTTATTATTGTACAGGCCCTGTCAATTTTGACGCATGAGGGACGAAACATAAGCTGCAAATAGTCCTGCACTTCCCCCTATGTGTATAGGATCCCAATTAGGAAGGTAGAATTGATTAACTGTTACGAGAAGTTTGTCTCGCAGCAACGACTCCAAGATTTCTATCGATCCAATCTATGCTACCAGGTTCCGTTGTCAGAAGAAATTGAATAAGTACTGCATTCCGCAGCTCCCAACTTTATGAACCCAAAACTTTATTCATGAATTTTCTCATTGCACCCACAGATTTGGATATGCCAACTTACGCGTCGACGGCGGCGCCATTCACGCGCCATTCACTGTCAATATAACAATGTCATCCTACGCTAGATGAAGGACAACACGCCAACCGAAATGCCAAACCGACATTCAAAACTGTAATCTTCGAAAAGCTATCTATTGAATTATAATGCTATGAGTGGAGATGATAGCGAAGATGGCGTATAATCACAAGTACGGGGGTTGAAGTGAGTACGTGATAAGTACATAAAAATGCCAGAGAATGGTGTAGGGAATATAATAAAAGGATATCAATGCATACTTTTGGGCTGAAGAAGCAACAGGACGAACAAGGACGATAGGTAAGGTGGTTAGAGATCAATGAAGCTCTTGACTTTGCTCAACCACTTGACGTATTCCTGTTGCTCCTTATAGGCAGCGTATTCAGGGATAAAGGAGGCGACGGTCTCGTTGACGCCACGCTCCTGGAGGAACTTCTCAAATTCGTCTTGGACACCAACGTCCAAGGTATCAAACTAAAGAAAAAAAAAAGCTGAGTAAAGTTGCCTGAAACAAAGTAGACGTAATAACGCACCTGAGGACCGATGTAAAGTCCCCGTCGGTTCCAGTCAGCCTCAGCAGTGAGGTCTGTGCCGAGCTTAGCATCGTCATAGTATGAGATGTTCTCGATGACAAGGGTACCCTCCTGACAGACCATGTCGATGTTTAGAGCACCAGGACCATTTGACTGTATGGTATGTGATTTTAGTTTTTTTTTTTTGCAATATAGTCAATAAACAAACCTTGGTGATGGAAAGCGAGGCACGGAGAGGGAAAATGGGTGGTTCTGACTCTTCACCTTCAGCTTCAGTATCGTCAAATTCCTCTTCTGATTGAATATCGGCGATAGAGAACATGATACGGATGCTAAGTACAGGGTCAGTCATTTGGCAATGCGCTATGCTTCGTGAACTGACTTTTCGTCACCGAATTTACGGGTGAGGGTGACCTCGTCATTTCCACGGACGTCGTTGATCTTAGCACACAGACGTTTAGACGAGATTTGTTTTCTGAAAGAGATGTGTATACGTACCGACCAGACTCCCTGCTCCAAGAAAGACTTCAAAAAGTCGGGGGTGACATTCGCGGTCTCGGCAATAGCTTCCTGCTCGTATTTGAGCTCTTCTTGTAGTTTTTGCGACAGAGAGATATCAGCTAGAGCCAGTATATATCAGCATAAATGTTTAAATCGTTCTAGTAGTTGGTCCACATACTGGTTCCGCTTCCCAGTCTGGCAGTGCTGGCAGAAAAAGCTCTGATGCCAGCAGCTTTCGCCACCATAGGCCTTGCAATTGAAGACACCATTGACACCCTCATTCCAGAGACAAGTCTGGCAGGACCAGCGGCGCGTGCAACGTTGCGAAGAGCGGCAAAAACAGACATATTGAGCGAATTGAGTAGGGAGTAGGCAAAGAGGTTATGGAAATGAGTGGAACAGAACAGCAAAAAACCGAGACGTCACGCGCTGACGATATTTGTTGTTTGGCGCCGGTCTCTGAACCAAAGGCCATTTCCCGGAGGAGGAATCATATTAGAAATCGACATTATTGGAGCTTCTGGTTGCTTAATATGCTCATGAACATCATAAGATCAACTAGAATGCTACAAGATGCACTATACAAGATGTCCCTCATAGAATATTTGTTGAAGAACATTGAAGAGCAAAAAGGAAATCGGAGATTCAAATATTAAGAGTCCGATTTTGCACTCACGCCCACAAAAATATGTGAGCAAGCAACTCTCTTTCTGACTCACCGAGTTTTACTCGACTTGAGTCTTTAACCTCTTTATTTTCTGATTCTTCTGGACCTTTCTGCCCCTCAACCTCAACATGGATGTTGACATGAAGAGAGACGAAAACGACGATAAAGGCATTGTGCCTCCAACAAACGGGGGCAATGGTCGTGATCGTGATTATGACCGTGAAAAGGATAGGGACCCTCGGGATCGC
>Ga0247779_1000940_pt1 | contig 15104 bp, 16 predicted proteins | sample UWRJL221509R5_FD_179925 | JGI IMG/M metagenome (GOLD analysis project Ga0247779, IMG submission 179925) | Plant litter microbial communities from Arlington Agricultural Research Station in Wisconsin, United States - UWRJ-L221-509R-5 | ecosystem: Environmental > Terrestrial > Plant litter >... | reverse complement strand
ATGTATGACAAAGCACTCCGATTGTAGCCTCGTTGGATATTATATCTAGTGATTGCGTCCAGTGACACGAATATTGTAAACAATAAGTTGTGTCAGTGCAAATTCTTAAATCATGATCCCTGAAAATAAGACTACTTACCGTGAAGCTGAATTAGCTTAGCTCGGGCATCAGGCTCGACCTTCTCAGACTCAAGTCCTCAAACTCATCGAGAACTCCCACAAGAACTTCAAGCTTCTATTTCTCTTCGCCTTCAACGTCAGACAATATCAACTTCATCGCGGAGTTCATCCGGAGATACGGTGAAAAGAGTATGAGGTGGCACCAACATTCGAATAACCGGAGGCGCGACACCCCATCTGCTTAACTATGGCAGAGAAGCAAGGATGCTCTGGCGGCATGCATAGTGAAATTTAGAAAGAGCCTGCTGGGCTCATCTGACTGCAATTGCTATTAAACCCCACTCCTATACAACCTTTGTATGTATTAGTATACATCAGACACCGCATTCCATATATCTTGACACCACTGGCAGGAGATGCGACCACCTCTAGGTACCCTTTTCAGATAGTGACAAACCCCACCTAAGTGGGTTGGGATGCGCATCAACTCCCATAATAGCGCATCCAGATCCACCCAGATCCGCTCAGATCTGCCCAGATCCGTGCCACAAGTTGTTGGAAATTATTTCGCCATGTCGGATTTTAATTACTTCCCTTCCATCATTATTTGATCCTTATGTGTTAATAAGACTTCCGGCGGGCAAGGTATCGTTGCAATAATGTCATTTTTCTTTTACATGGCAGGGAATAATCGAAAAGTGTTTTTCCGAAGATAGGTCAATTAGGAGGTTGTTCACTTTTTGAGAGTGACACTCTGAATAATAAACAAATTGGATAACCACAGACATACGAAGTACAAGCAGAGAAACTACTGTCAATGTATCCATTGCGCCTGGTGGCCTATCCAAATGCGTGTCTGTAAACTTCTTGATTACTGCCGGGCGGGTTCGGTGGTGGTTGAATCGGGCTAGGAGGGTGGTTGTGTGATGTGATGAACGCATGCAGGTCGCAGGTTGCATACAGGGTGGGTTACGGGGGTTATGAAATCGACGAGGGGATGGGTGACGGTACCTGGTGTCAGTATGCACCTGCACCACTGGCAGTAGCCAGCACCACTGTCTATTCGTAGGGTCCTAGCGGGTACACATGCTTTGTGCTCCGTAAACGACATAACACGGACTAGGGCTATAATGTTCTCTGCGCCTCATGTTGCCATTCGACAACCGTCCTCTTCCTGACATCCCGGTCTCTGCTACCAGTTCGTGCCCGCATATACTCGGCACACGAGTCATCATCTCATCTGATTTCTCATACAACATCCCCACCCAACGGGCCGTTCTTCTTTCTCTGCGCTGACCATAATGGTAGAGGGTAGGTGATGTTCGAAATCGAATTTCGTGATTAGAGGTTCTCCGCGCCCGCCGATCCATGATCGTCCTCTTCCTGGAATCCTGGCATCTCGAGCCATTTTGCAGTCCCTTACGTTGATTCTGTTGAAAACTCGTCAGCTTTTCTAGACGTTCAAGATTATATCTTTCCACCGATTTGTTTATTCCGAGTGGGACAGGAAGCTTCGAGCAACGCAAGGTGTGATTTGAAGAAGGAAAAAGAATGACCAATCTCCGTGTTCGTGGTGTCTACGCGTACAGACGCGCCTCGACACGGCAAGCAATGAGGACGCGAATCGCACCAACGAACACATCTCACAACTCCAGACACAGGAACAGGCCACGGGTCCTTGGTACTTTCTTTGCAAATAACGGAACTTCGGGATCTTGAAGTAGTATGCCATTCTGTAAGACGCAACTCATGGACCCAGGATTATCTCTCCGGCACAGGTTATGCGAGGTAAATTGCAAAGAACATCATGAGTTGGTCGTGGTCTAGGTAAGTTGGTTGATCATTAGACTGTAGTTCAATAGTAGAGATATGAGGAAACGGTACTGACTTAGAGCTTTAGCTTCAATCTCATATAGACCATCATAGCTTCAATCTTATCGACCATCGTGGACCTGCATGGCTTGAACGGAGGAGTAGTATTTACTATACGCTGCCCTCTATTTTGGAGCACGGATATTTTGAGTAACAAGTTCCCACGACTTCATCGTTTTCTGGCTCTCTGGCTCCCTCTTCGTAAATGAAAGCAAAATCATGAAGAAAAAAAACACTCCCTTAGACTTGAACCTTTGTACCTTTTACTTGACAAATATTACCGACAAATAATTGTTGCATTAAGTTATAACCCTCAGACCTCAGGCCTCACTCCTAGTATTTTAAGACAAATCAATTTGGTTAAGGATCTCGTATTGGTAAGTTTAAATAAGGATCAAGGCGAGACAAGACGAGGGGACTGGGAACGAGATAGAACACAAGTCAATCACAAGTTTCTGAGCCATGCAGATCGGTGCGACAGCATGCAGAGTCAGATTAACTGGCAGGAGCGGACCAGCTGAATGCAGCTCAAATTATATTCTAGGCCTTTTCAGAGTCTACCATTAAGCCATATCACAGCGCAAAACATATATTACCATTTCCTCTAACTGTTACAACCATTCATGCAAATATACAAATAATACCCCGCATTCAGAGTTGGGCGCGGATGAGGAAAAATAGATTCTAAGCTGTGCAGAGAAAGAGTAGGAACGGAGCACTAAGGAAGGTGAGAGAGATATATAAAGAACGTGTTATATATTAGCGGTGGTCAACTCAGAGCCCGCACTAGTAAGGTATCCGTTTCCTGAGGATGAGCACGAACTGATATAGATGCATAGTGGTTGGGATAGGTAGTCGTAAATTTCCGGAAATAGATTATTTACATTGGCGGATACAACCAAACAAACAATTTCGGCCAGCCAATTCGGATGCCTCGAGGCTCGCAAATCTATTAGTATCTCTTCAAGCTCGCATAGGCTCCCGTGAAGCCCAGTCAACTCAGTCAGTGTAATATGCATTGTTATCGATAAGTTCATTGACAGAAAAACACATAGACGAGGGGAAATTCTTTCAACTGTTTTGTACAAGATCTTTGGTTGACTCATCGACGAAACAATAATCTCCTGAATCCCCTGCGTTCCCTGGACCGTCTAATACCAAACGAGGACTTTTCTATCCTCAAGGCTATCAACACCGACAGCCGACAGAATGGACTACTGAGGCTGATACGCAGACTTCCAAGATGGCCGTCAGATGGAAAGAGGGAGATCTTCCCTCATCGAGGACCACGGATACCAGTGGCAAAAGGTCTAATCTGCCACAGAGTCTCGGTGGCTCGATAGCGAAAGACTGCAGCTCATCAACTTCCAGACTTTTGAATCTCGGATGAGTGGGGGCATGAATAGAGATATTGCTCGAAACCTAATCGCTGTCATGCCTCTATGCCATCCTGAGGGTTTTCTATACCTCGGTGTCCCATTCTCTTCACGGTGTCTTGTTACACACGCGCCTTCTAGTCAGAGGAAGACTTTCATTGACCATGCGACTACTAACGTCTGGGGTACGCTTCTGGAACAATACCGCAGCCCAGAGAAAGATGGAAAGAAGAATTACTGCGAAGTTCATAACCTGCATGGATGGTGATTGCTTTTTTAGTCGAGGGCACGAAGGTCATGTCACTAATTTTCTGCGAGAAGATTCGATCGTGAGATTAGTATGGGTGATCCTGATACCAGCTCGGTAAGCTGCATTATTCTATAAAGTCCATTATAGGGGTTATTTATCTTGCATCTTACAGTTGCAATAAACAAACAAACAAACGAACATATAATGTCGTACTCCCGCCCGCCATGATGTTCGTTTTGTTTATTTTCCGGGTTAAGCTTGTAATGCCATCCCCTATCCGCCAGTATCTCAATCATACAACGAAGTCAATTTGAACCTAAACCAATACACCCTTCCTATGGTATGCAACACAACGCAGCACAAAGGATTACCTGTCGCGAACGCGTTGATAGAATGCCTATCCCTTGTGAGTATTGGCTCAACTCTCTTTTTCGCCATTTTCTCTGAAGGTTCACTGTCGCAGCTTTTTTTACAAAATTCACGCCACGCAATATCATCATCCTATACCATTCTATGAGATGCCGGTGCATCAACTTCACCCCTGCCTGCCCCTCCCAAAAATCGGGACGCTCTGAGTCTCAGGGATTTTCGTTGGAATATCTGGTCTCTCCAGAAATGCTCTTATCTGCCACACATATCTAAATCGCCCGCCTTTTTTTCTCGGCTCCGCCGTGTCCTGTTTTGCTGATGTTGGCAACGCAGTTCTGATCAATGATTAATACGCCTACCATCTTCCACGTGATGTTGCGAAAGAACAGAAAACTTTCGAGCAAATACTGCGATATTCGGCTTTCAAATTGACGGCATATTTAAATCGGCATGACCCACAATTGCCGCGATTTTGGCGAGTTCTAGAAAAGCCCGGTGCAATTGACTACCTGAAGCTGCTCCAACAGAAGAGAAAATATGACAATGTTCAATGTTTATCAGGCTCTGTCGATGCATTTGCTATCTATACCTATACGGCACATCTGTCTCGTTCCTGGCATCTCTGCCAGAAGCGCAATCCGAGCCACCCACCAGTTGTGTCAACATTATATGACGCAGCTGTTGGTTCATCAATTCATCACGCTTGGTTCCAGTCCATTCTGGTAACTTCAGCTTCAGTATCACGCATGATCGTCTCGGGGCAGTGTTTGACAGTCGAAAATGTTTAGTATTCCTAGTTGTATTATCCGCTTTTCCAATATATACAGGTTTGATTTCCCACGGCGTTTCTAAAATAGAGTTTGCGGACTTCGTCGCGCTCTCAATCCAATCTCAACCTCTCTTTTCTCGCTCTTTTCTTCTATACTTCCGCCACTTCTCTTTTGCTGCTCCCTAATTTCCGCATCACTGTTGCATCATGTACGTTCATCAGCCATATTTTTCAAGCCTTCTGGAATTGACAACGACCATATTTTCTATAGGCCAACTTCTGGTCCTTCAATCAGTGCTTTTTACGGTCCAATCACGTTGAATGATGAAATCGGTACAACACGGAATAGAAAAACGCCTGGCGATGTGGAAAAGTCACACAACCAGGAGCGCATTGCGGATAAGGACGACGAAGACATGATAGACGACGGATGTATCGTAGACTCGGAGGGCGTACATGACAAACGCGATGAAATCATAAGCGATAATGAAGACGAAGATGAATGTCTTTCAAAAACCACAGGAATAGGAACAGCAGGTACCGGGCCCACTATTCCCTTGATTCCCACTGCAGCAACACCAGGAACCGTTGCTCCTTCGATCTTTTTAACAGCCAAAGGACAGGGAAAGGCCAGGATGGAAGCAGCCCTTCTTCAATGAATTCAGGAACAAACTTATGGACAAATTCAAGCGGCTTATAATGCTCGTAAAGAAATACTCATTAAAACTGCAAAGGAACTCAAACTCCCTCAGCGATTGGTTCTTGCAATGTTCCAAGAACATGAAAATGAAGAAGTCTATAGTGATGATGGCCAGGAGGAAGAAGTTAGACCACGAGTCAAAAGTAATGTAGGGGATACGTGGAACGAGGTCAGACAAAGACAAGACTCCGAAGACGATTCTAACAAGAGCAAGGAAATCCCCAAGGAACTGGATCCTCTGCCTTCCGCGGACGCTCAAGACTCGTTCATTAAAGGCTATCTTTCGAAGTTGGGATTAGGTGTTCTGTAACAAGGTTTCCCTGGCGCGATTTCTGTCACAAATTAGCAAAACATGGTTATTGTCTGTTAGACTGGCCTATCAATGTTCCTTACCCCAGGCAAATGCAGTCAAATTCGAACTCGGAAAAAAACAAAAAGCAGACACATACTGGAATTCGAGGAATTAAGACTCTGGCCATGAACGCTCTTGTGACCGCGATCAATTCAGATAAACCTCCACGATTGGGACAAGCATCTTCCGCTGGTAAGTGTGATAGCTTCCTTTTTTTAAGTTCTATTTTCTATAACTAAGTGTTCATCATTAAGATATGTTAGCTGGAATTACACCGGTTTGCTATAACACACAAGGAGGCAAATGGTTTCTTTCGCAGATTAAAGCGGTCAAAGGAGAACCCCACATGGCGATGTTTTCTTCTGACGTTGATAGCATCTTCGGTGGTTCCTCGGACCTTTCATCCAATTTTGCTCAATCTCACTCTGATCCTTCGGAATACTTTCCAATACAGGTGCAGGAAGCTGCGGCTACTGCTACTGATATACAACAATGGATAGTGCAGAATAACCATGCCTTTGATGGCGTACAATCAAGCACTTTTCCGCCAACATCAGGACTGCCACAAAACTTCCGGCCAGGACCCCATGCCCAAACTTATGTTAACCAACAAGTTGGACAATCTCATCCGCATACTACTCCTCATCAGCCTGTTCCGCCCCATCCTTTAGGCCATCAAGTGTTCCACAGGTCTGCACTCCAGCAAAATTCTTTCCCAAATGCATTCCCAGGATACTACAATGGCGCTCCATTGTATGGCCAGACATCGGCTCAGGGTTCAACAAAAAAGAAAGCATCAAATGAATAAATCACCTGCACTATCCCAAGCCGAGCTATCTTACAACCAGCACAAGGTCAAGTGGAATCACAACCTTACAATGCATATCATCAGCCTGTGTATATTGTTTCTTGAAATGAAGAAGATATCGATTGGATATCCAAGGGCGAAATCCCTGCTGCTCTGGACATTGTGACCGATTCGGTACACTTGTTGACCTTTCTTTCCAAAACAATTGTTGCGCATAACAACTTAATAGATTCATGTATCAGCTCTGCTCTATTGACATTGTATAACTTGAGGGAACAGTATTGAAAGATTGACCCAGCTGCGGAAAATTTGTCAGATGTTTACTTCAGTTCAGAGGACCTGTCAGTGTCGTATAGCAGCGCCGATAAGCTCCATGAGCGCCGTAGTAGAGTACTAGGTCACTCACGAGACTGTGCCAGGCAATAGCTTGCTTGTTCCCGAGAGGAAGAACACAAATTGAGATGGATGCTTAACGAATGACTTGACATGGCCGAGCCCGTACACGACAAGGCCACTAAAGATAACCACACAGCCTAAATCAGATCACAGAACTATGAAGGCGGTCTATCAAGGGAATTCGTGGAGAAGTGCGGAACGTACTGGCCATCCAAAAGCCTTCCTCACGTCTCTTGTACCGGATTTGAATGACAAGCACGATTGAAGAAGCTTTGAGTGGGGCTGCGAGTGTACCCAGCGGATGAACGTGTTCAAAGGGGCAACACCCACTTTACGTCGCTCAAACCCAAGGAAGGGTGAAGCTGAAGCACGAGGTGGAAAGAGATTGAATGAGAAAGTCGTAAATCATTATGCAGAAATAGGACATTGCTTGTGTTTTGGAGGATACGACCAAATAAACAATTCGGATGGTTCGCGAGCCACGACTCGGAATCTCCATTGGCAATTGAAGCTACGATGGTCGATATGAGATTGAAGCTAAAGCTCCAAGTCAGTACCGTTTCCTGATATCACTACTATTGAACCACAGTCTAATGATCAACCAACTTAGCTAGACCATGACCAACTCATGACGTTCTTTATAATTTACCTCGCGTTGTTCGTCCATGGCATGTCTCGTAGCTCGTTCACAACCTCATTGTCGCTTCACCTACCCATCATTCTTGAACTAGGATGACTATCATGAACTTCTGCACCCAGCGATGAATCGAAAGTACCCACCTCGTCAATTACCTTTGCCTATCCAGATCCTTCTCCTATCTTGCGTCAAGACAGGATCACGCGCATTCAAGCTCGACCTTCGTCGTCAATTTGGTTTTTGACCACGTTAAAACTCTGTCTTCGCGCCGCCGACTTGCGTAGAATGTACTTGATATGCGTGGATCCGAGAGTATTTTGGCACGGAGAGTCGAAGGAGAAGATATGGAGGTCGATGTCTCTAGAATGAGGATTTTGGTGTTTGTTCGGCGTGTTGTCAACGCCCTCTCCGATTTTGGTTTCTGCTGGAGTGGCAGGGATACGGTATGCGTACCTGGTTCCTGTCTGGATGATCATGGCGCTGGTATTGATCGAGCTAGCCATCCCGAGGATTGAAGCCCAGGAATATGTACAAGGACGGACGGGGTGAGCAAAACCAGTGTCGTTGCGGATGGGAAGGGTGGGTGTGCTGCCCGAGCAATGCTCTGAGCGCAGACACTCGTTGACGAACTGGTTTTCAATGGTGGATCGGATGTAGCCTTTGGATCGTACCACCGAGGTACTGCATACTACTCTTGTCTGTTACATTTCAAAACATCTATTGATTGACTTTACCCAGCCTCGTTCTCAAGCCCGCATGCGGTCATTGCATGATACTGCAATTTGGTCTCTCACGAAACATGTCTATCTCAAGGCATAGCCTCAAATCCCGAAGTTCCGTTATTTGCAAAGAAAGTACCAAGGACCCGTGGCCTGTTCCTGTGTCTGGAGTTGTGAGAGGTGTTCGTTGGTGCGATTCGCGTCCTCGATGCTTACCGTGTCGAGGCGTGTCTGTATGCGTAGATACCACCCCACGAGCACGAAGATTCGGCATTCTTTTTCTTTCTTCAAATCACACCGCTCGAAGCTTCCTGTGCGAATAAACAAATTGGCAGAAGCATATAATCTTGAACGCTGACGATTTTTCAACAGAATCAAATGTAAAGGACCGCAAAATGCACCACCCATCCTGGTGGCTCGAGATGCCAGGATTCCAGGAAGAAGACGAACATGGATCGGCGCGCGCGGAGGAGACAAGTTCAGCATCAGTCCGTGTCCTATCGTCCGCACAACACAAAGCTTGCATCGCACTAGGACACTCAAAAGGACAGTGATGCTTGCGAGTAACAATGTCATCGCTGCTCAGCTCCTCTGTCGTCAATTTCATCCCACTTTCCATCCATCCATCTCATCTCTAACAATCATCTTCCTCAGCCTCCACATCAAAGTCGGTACCAGCATATCCCATCCATCACTTGTCAAATAACCGCTCAACGGATCGTCCACTCCATCGGCGTGTATTGTCTTATCAAAATATGTTGACTCTGAGGAATTCACAATCGTATGCATCGCCTGTAATATCAGAAACCTATGCTCTGAACTGATCACCGGCATACATCTTTCATTCACCAGTGGTCGAATCATACACTCTGGCCCATTCTCGCGGAGCATGAGAATCCCGCGTATTCAAGCACGCTCTTGACTACGTACTATGATCGATTCATGGATGGAAAACGACGCAAAGGACTCGATTCTAGAACAAATTCATTTTCAACATGACGCTAGACTGTCGTGCCCATGTCCATGGCTCTCGCGGGCATACAAATGTAGCTGTCCCCTGCGTTTGTGACTTTGATGAACACCTAGGCTAGACCCCCCGAGCGAATGCTTGTGTTTGCTGCCGACGTTTCTCAAAGACTACGGTATTGTATACAAACATGTGGACGACAACGGACCATTCTGGCGGCTACTCTGCAGAGACCCCCAAACATGCGGCCCGCACAGAAACCTAGCCTCATCCTTCTCTCGACATTTTTGTGACTTGCCTGGAACGACGAAAAACACATCCCTGAATGCGTTATATCCATCCTTCCCTGTGATCCCTTCCTCATGCGTGCTTATCGTTGTCCATGTTCAAAGACTTCAACTTGCGTGACCTAGATGTCACCGTCACTGCTGGTCAGAAACACCTCAAGTGCAACAGTAATTTCCCAACTTCGTTAAACTCATCGACGTTCGTGCGAGACCAGGGGAACCGTCCACGGATTATCTTTTTCTTGCGTTCTGCTGCTCATACGTGCACATCGCCGCATATGTTCAAAAGCACTGGGCGTGACGCAGACAGATGTCACCGTCACTGTTCGCCTGCTACTCCGGATTTTTACAGCAAGACGCCACTTGATTCAAACAATTAACTAGCAAAATGAGTTCCCCTAATTACTCCTAGGCAGCGTATTCCCTACTCTGGCTAGCATACCAAAAAATTTCGGAGCTAATTTTTTTCAAAGTATCTGGTCCCTTGCGAGCTTCTGGAGAATTCGCAAAATTCTACCATAAGATGATGGAAAAGAAATCACAGCAATATTGAACGTCTCTCATACATATGAGCTCAGCAAGCAATATGCGCGCCCACAACGCAGCGATATGATTCCCAGCACCTCGACATGAATAATGCCGACTTTGTGCCCAGGTTGCCATCTGTCATCTGGATCAATTGCACATCTACTTCGCCTAACAGACGTGCTCCTGGTACCGCTTTGCGTTACTACACCATTCGGCTTTATCCTGTCATTTAAGCAAGTACAACCCTCCCTTAAACGTGGACGTTTCGCCCGAAACCACATGTCATATGGACGGATTTCAGTTCACTTCATTTCACCAGAGACGAATTTTATGTGGTGAATTTTTAACCCATCGAACGACCAGATTTGTTCAGCCCTGTTTATATCAAGGCCTCTTGTGGTGTTTGTCTTTGGTGGATTAAGGAGGATGTATCCTAAGTTATGTACTGTCAGTGATGTACTCGTATTCGGCTTTATGTTTATGGGCGTAGAGAGGGAAAGCTTTGCGCTTTGATCAAAACTGTGGATTCACCATCGTTTTTAAATCTTGCTAGCGTCTTGTTTTCTCTGAAGTTCGTTTGTTAGGTTCCAATGTCTACGATGATACCCCGTGCCTCTTCCTCTTTCTCAACATGCACAATAATCACATGCGCTCTGCCATCATCCTCCCCCCCTTATTTTCACGGGCCAAAGTCTGCCTCTTGCCCGGCTCGTTTACGTTTATGATGTTCTTGCTTAGTGCGACGAGATGACCTTGCATGTTGATGTCATCGTAATCACATTACCTTGCTGGTTTTGCGGTGCTATAAGATGAGTAAGGAGAATAGATCGATAAACGTATCTCGATACCAATGTCGACCGTACATAATGTGGTATATAAGTTGGGATGAAGGGTTGGTGCTTGCGATCGGGAATATTATGACCTTTTGGCGTATATAAAAAATCCGAGGTCATGTATGAATCTGATGCGCCATATATCATTGAACATCGAAATAGGCGCCGTAGGCGCTAGTAATTGCTGGCTATTAGTACGTGTAACGTGCATACGTCTTATCAGTTCGAATAAAGTGACGATACATATCTCATACTATGAGTTAACTAACCCCTGTATGGTGGTAACTGTCAGTACTTGTAATTGGAAAGAATTATTACTTCAGTCATTTGGGATTGTTTACGAAGTGCAGAAGATAAAAATGACTGCATTTGACTTCCCGATATGGTATTCGGACATGAAAATATTCGATGCCGCCTCCTGGCATCACTGAGACTGCGAATGAACAAATTGTTAAATAAATGACTTCAGTATGCCATGTCTGCTTCCTGGGGACAAATATCGGAGACACGGTTCGGAGGATTCAGGATACGACAAGCCTGAAGCCTTTTCAAAGGTAGGCGCCAGCAGTGTTGCCGGGCACTTCCGGTTTTGATCACTGTGCCTGCCAGCTAAAAAATATGGGTAACCCAAGGGTAACCTGTATTTTAAAGGCATCGGCCCCACTATATCGAAGTGAAGCGAATTTGATTCTGGCAGCACTCATGGGACAGGAAAAGTACCCTATAAATTGGAACAATTCCTGCTGACCTTGGACACCCTCATCCGCTGGGTAAATTCGCAGCCCCACTCAAAGCTTCTTCACTCGTTCTTCCCATCCAAATCCAGTTTTCCACAATATTCTCACCCCAAACAAGGTATGTAATATATAGTTCAGAAAAGTGTCTAGTGTACAACATATTACTGACGGATAAAATGAGTGCAGGTTATTCATGCCAATCAAAAACAATCAAATAAGGTGCAATGGCAGGCGCCACACCTAATTGAGGCAGGAATTACTTACTCGATACGATGCGGATACGATGGGGAGGGCGAAAGGGAATCGTCTTGTTGACGGATTCCTGGTAGACTCTGGTGAGTAATGGTTGTTTTTCTTTCTTCTGCATCCTACTCTAAAGATCCTCAGTACGCACCCACCCCTCATTATACAGCTCGTTCATTTCTCCCCAGCAGCAAGTTATGTCAGCGGACTCGAGTACCCATTTCGTTGCCCCATCTGTGAACCCTCTCCAGCTGCTTAACTCGATGTCGATGACTTTAGAAAGACCAATGAACCGGGTGCTATCAAAGGGATCATGTACCCACATAAACTGATTTATGGACTATCATAGTGTACAAATTGCATAATATCACTTGATTTTTCTAACAGAAATGGTAGTAAAGGCCTTGAAGATGTGAAATGTAATAGCAAATTTGAAGGACATTTGTTTCGTTTAATTTGATTTTAGAGAATAAAGAGGGCACGGCAAAGGTATTTGCCAACTCTTGAGACATTGATCTTTATCGACGAGAATACATCACTACTATCGATCCCTCTTCAGGTGAGCGGGAAATAATTACACAAAACGAACCTGAGTCGATTGATCCAAGTAATCCCTGATAACCTCTGGCTCGCTCGCGGTCCCCTCTGGCAAAGACGAGCAGTAAAGTTGATGACATCCAGAAGGGACAAGCAGGCTCTCGGGTCAGGGAACAGAAGAAGTGGGAATGAAGGCTACCGACTTAAACGGCGAGGAAAACGTGCTGGCCTTTTAGGCGACATTCCCTGGTTCTGTAAGATTCCTTGCTTCCGTGGCAAATTTATTACCATTCACTGACATTTCTGGATTGCGTTGTATGTACGAATATGAACAAATAAGGATACATAGACATTGAAATAATATTTTCAATGAAGTTCGCTTTAAAAGAGACATATGTGATCCATATTCACGAACTTTAAAATATGTAGTCTTTCCGGGTAAGCGTGACTAGCGTGCATAAGCGTGCCACGAGCGTGCACGAGCGTGCATGATTTTAAGGCAAGCGTGCCAGTGCGTGCACCCAATTGCGTGGAGCGTGCCACGAGCGTGCATCAAGCGTGCATATTATATGTGACATTTTACTGGATGAAATCAATTATGAGTCCATTATTTCCTCGAGAATGTGCCTTTCCAGTAAGGAATAATACGCACATCCGTGAAATTAGAATTTGGTAATATTGTCTGCTTTCCACCACGTTCCCACGAATAAGAGATTTATTTACCCGGGAAATATGACATTCATAGCCCGTGGGCCTATTAGATGTATTTTAAATACCCTTAAGACATGTCCGCTCGTATATTATTCCGTGTTCTGTTCACTGTAAGGCCAAAATAAAATATATCAAATCAAAATTCCCATGCCTTGAACATGGATGATTTTGAGAAAATGCATTATTTCCGACGATATTTCCTACATTGTACCCTTTGTAGTAAGTTTATATGTAATTACAACGTGTAAACACCGAAATATGAACATATTTTGAATTTTACAACCCACATAAGCGTGCCAAGCGTGGCACGCTTCTGCACGCCGGCACGCTCGGTGCATGTCAGGAATTGACTAAAGTCAAGTGAGAAGGAAGCCCAAAGACCAAGTTGATAACGAAGCTGGGGCTCTACAATAGCCCCAGGACCCTATTATATACATGGAGACCGGAGTAACTACTTCCCGGGCCAGGGTAACTCGTCAATAGAAGAATGCAACTATCAATAGATGAAACAGGAGGCAATGATAGACGTGGGAGCGAGTACTAAGAATAGATAGGCTGTGTCTAGAATGTCCGTAAGGGGTTAAATAACGGATAGGGGTGGACACCAACATGTGCCCTGACAGTGCACGCTTGCCACGCAAAAAAACCAATGCCCGTTGGACCCTAATGTATGTTGTCGGTAGGATTGCTGCGAGAGCGCTATTATTTACTTCTTCGCTCCCGCCAAGTCTGCATGAGAACTTCATTTCTTTGACATTTAGCGTTAGCTAGAATGGAATGTGTTGTGCTGAAACGCAATAATATGACAAAATGGATACATTTCCACGCATAGTAGTGGAGTTTCTGCGCCTTATTGTAACTGATGCAGGTGGAAAGTTCGACGACGCCTAGCACTGGCTTCAACGATTCAATTTTTTATATTGGATCTCTCACCCTGTAGGAGTATAAAAGCAAGGTAAGTTCATACGTCTTGGCTCAAAGCAAATCATCCCATCGTTGAGACATCTCCAAGTACAATCTATACTCCCAATGGCCAAATTCTTCAACTTGACTTCGCTCCTATTCTTGCTCGTCAGCACCTCCGTAGCGTCAGCCGCTGTGGCAGCTAGTGAGGCTCAGGCTGGAGACCTCGCTTTTGGATGTACGTAAATATATCCTCTTTCTGGAACTTTTAACTCAATGAGCTCGACTATTGTATACGTCCAGGTTCTCCCATCAAGGTGAGCTAGCACTTCAACTTCTATATGCTGATGATGGTACTTAAAAATGATGATAATACGACACAGGGCTGCAATCCTCCTTTGAAGTGCTGCGGAAAAGGACCATTGGCGAGGTGAGTATTATTATTTTCCGTTGGGAAACTCTAAACCCAATTTGATATTTTGTTGCAGATGTTCATTCTTTTGTTGAATGGTATCCTTACGCGAACGAATGGTCCTTCATTCGAGTGAGTAGATTCCACTCACCTGCTGCATATGGCGGTCCATCCGCCGAAAAAATAAATGCATATATACATTGTCTGTACAAGATATATAGAGTACAAAATACAATTTTTATACGATGTTCTATGTATGTCTAAGTAAGAAATCTAATTACCCAGCACATACACTGAGTTACCCAACATATATTTTGTGTTCCCCGAGATGTATATCGGATTCCCCGACATGTAGATTTTGTTCCCCAACATATATATCATGTTCCCCAACATATGTATCATGTTCCCCAACATGCATATTGGATTACCCAACATAGTTCTTGGATTCCCCGATACATGTGTTGGATCATCCAATATACATGTTGCAGTACATTGGAAATAAGATAGATGTCTCGGCTAAGATGCTATTCAGGCCAACTAGCCGTGATGGCTATTGTGATCCTGTATTTTGCTCAGGT
>Ga0247779_1000939_pt1 | contig 15121 bp, 12 predicted proteins | sample UWRJL221509R5_FD_179925 | JGI IMG/M metagenome (GOLD analysis project Ga0247779, IMG submission 179925) | Plant litter microbial communities from Arlington Agricultural Research Station in Wisconsin, United States - UWRJ-L221-509R-5 | ecosystem: Environmental > Terrestrial > Plant litter >... | reverse complement strand
AGCAGAGCGAAGGGATCGATCAGGTCGGCAACGCGGTGATGCAACTCGACCAGGTGACCCAGCAGAACGCCGCCCTGGTGGAAGAAGCGGCCGCCGCGGCGGACAGCTTGAAGCAGCAGGCGCTGCGGCTGACGAGCCTGGTGTCGACGTTCAAGCTGGCCTGATGCAGCGCCACAGCCCGCCTACTTCGCAGCACGGGCCGCGCGGATGCCGCGGCTCTGCAAGGCGAAGCCGATGACGAAGGCGGTGAGCCAGCCGAGCAGCGCCGTGCGCACCACCGGATCGTCCGGGCCGCTGGCCAGCGGAGCGGCCGCGGGCAGCCGCGTCAAGGTCTCGTTGATGCCCGGCACCAGCAACAGGAAGAAGCTGAACGAAAGTCCGAAGGTCTGCAGATAGGGCCTCAGCCGCCCGAGGAACGAGAACGCAGGCACCAGCCACGCACCGCCGAAGGCCGCCAGCAGGGCCAGCACGCCGAGCACGTGGCCCGGGTTGATCCCGCCCGTGCTCGACAAGCCGAACGAGCTGAGAACCGACAGCGTCAGCCCGGCGAGGTAGAGCTTGCCGGCGCCGCTCGCGGCATCGATGCGCCGGTCGCGGGCCAGGCCGTACAGGCCGGCGACGACCGGCAGCAGGCTGATCAGGGTGTGGGCGATGCCCAGCGGCGACAAGGGATGAGCCACGGTATTACTCTCGATTAAAACCTACTAGTAGGTAGCTGATGGGAACGAAAAAGATGGCGGCAGAGCCGCCATCGGAACAAGGAAACTATGCCGGCTGGGTCAGCTTCAGGATGGCAGGCTGCACGATGCTCACGAAAACCTTGGGGTCGTCCAGCGCCCGCGCCATCAACATCGCCCCGTGCACGATCGCCATGAAGGCCTGCGCCGAGATGGCCGCACTGTTGAGCAGATGGAACTGCCCACGCGTGGCGCCGCGCTTCAGGACCTTAGCCAGCCAATCATTCAGATCGCGGAAATGCGCCCTCACCTCCACGGCGACTTCATCGGGAACGCTGGGCAGTTCCGTCGCCAGCACGGCGCAGATGCAGAACGGCGACTCGCCGCTACGGATGCAGGACGCCCAGTAGTCTGCGTAGGCATTGAGTTCGGAAAGGGGATCGTCGAGTTGGCCCTGCAGCGCCGCCAGCCCCGTCTTCGCTTCCTGGCGATACAGGGCGACCACCGTCTGGACCAGCACCGCCTTGCTCGGAAAGTGGTGATGGATGCTGGCCTTGGAAATACTGACCCGCTCAGCGAGATCGGCATAGCTGAAGCTGTTGTACCCGCCACGGACCAGCAGCGACCGCGTGTGCGCAACGATCTCTGCGGCCTTGGGTGAGAGTTCTGCTGACATGTGTCGATTCTACTAGTTGGTAGGTTAAATGTCAACGGTGCCGATTCGCCAGGAATCTGGAGCAGGCCAGGGGGCCCAGCGAGGCCTGGCCTGCCCACGGGCATCCAAGTTACGATCGCGTCCCCAGCACAAGAATCAGACGATTCTCCATATCTAGGAGCCTGCATGGAGCAAGATCAAACCGGGAGCGCGGCCGGTCAGGGAGGCGCGGTGACATGGCCGGTGATGATCCTGGCGCACAACGAAGAGAAGCACATCGAGGCCTGCCTCGACAGCCTCTTCCAGGGTGACCCGCAGGCACCGCTCGAGGCCTATGTGATGGCCAATGGCTGCACCGACCGGACCGAGGACATCGTCCGCCGCTACGGCGAGCGCAATCCCGCCGTGCACCTGGTCTCGATTCGCCTGGGCGACAAGTGCAACGCCTGGAATGAATTCATCCACCAGACGGCGGTCGCGCTGTGCCCGGGCCGGCCGATCTACTTCTTCATGGATGGCGACGCGCGCGCCGTGCCGGGCTCGTTCAGCGCCATGGCCAAGGCCTTGTGGAACGACCCGAAGGCGCAGGCCGTGGCCGCCCCGCCCGCCTCCGGCCGCAGCATGGAGATCGACCGCAAGAACATGCTCGAGGACCATGGCCTAGTCGCCAATCTCTATGCGCTGCGGGGCGCCTTCGTCGAGCGCTGTCAGCAACTCGGCGTGCGGATCCCGCTCGCGCTGGAAGGTGACGACGGTCTGATCGGCGCACTCGTCAACTGGGACCTGAACCCGACGCAGCCGATGGATCGCATGCTGACGGTGGTGTGCCCCGAAGCCGGGTTCACCTTCGAATCCTTCAAGATCGACAGCGCCAACGCCTGGCGCGTCTACTGGAAGCGCATGGTCCGCTACGGCCGCCGGCGCTACGAGTTCGCCATCCTCGGGCCGCGGCTCGCCAAGGGCGGCCTGAAGGCGATGCCGCGGGACATCCGCGACATCTACGGCGACGCCGACGGGCTGTCCGTGAAGTGGGACGGGATCTACACGATCAACAACTGGGTCGCGCTGCGCGAGATGCGCAGGATCGCCCGCAGCCGTTAAGTCGCTGAGCCGCTAGACCAGCACTTCGACGCAGTGCGGATGCCCCAGGAAATCCTGCGGGCTGGCGCTGCGACCATAGGCGCCGGACTGGAACACGACGGCCAGGTCGCCGATCTCCGCCACCGGCAGATCCATCCGGTCCGCCAATAGATCGAGCGGCGTGCACAGCGGCCCGACCACCGAGGCCAGCTCGCGCTCGGCGCTGCCGGCCTTGTTGCCGATCGTCGCCGGGTAGTTCTTGCGCACGACCTGGCCGAAATTGCCCGAGGCCGCGAGATGGTGGTTCAGCCCGCCGTCCGCCACCAGGTAGACCTGACCGCGCGAGACCTTGCGGTCGACGATGCGGGTCACGTAGACGCCGGCCTCGCCGACGAAGTAACGGCCCAGTTCAATAACGAGAGAAGCCTGCGGCATCTCCTGCGCGGCGCGCACCACCAGCTGCTGCAGGTTCGCGCCGATCGGCGCCAGGTCCAGCGGCTGCTCGCCCGGGAAGTACGGAATGCCGAAGCCGCCGCCGAGGTTCAGGAACTTCACGGGCGCCGGCGCGTGCTGCGCGAGCCGCAGGGCCAGCTCATAGGACTTCTGCTGCGCCTCGCAGATCGATTCGGCGCGCAGGTTCTGCGAACCGGCGAACAGGTGGAAGCCTTCGAAGGCAAGGCCCAGGCGGCCGATCTCGGCGAGCAGTTCCGGCAGCACCTCGGTGTCGATGCCGAACTGCTTGGGCCCGCCGCCCATCTTCATGCCCGAACCCTTCAGCTCGAAGTCCGGATTCACGCGCACGGCCACGCGGGCCGGCAAGCCCATGCGCTGCGAGGCCGCGGCCAGCACCGGCAGCTCGCGCGGCGATTCGACATTGACCAGCACGCCCGCCGCCACCGCCTGGCACAGCTCGATGTCGCGCTTGCCGGGGCCGGCGAAGCTGATCTCGGCCGGATCGGCGCCGGCGTTCAGCGCCACCTGCAGCTCGCCGGCCGAGGCGACGTCGATGCCGTCCACCAGGCCCGCCATCAGCCCCACCACGGCCGGCATCGGGTTGGCCTTCATCGCGTAGTGCAGCTTGACCTGCTGGGGCAGCGCCGCGCGCAGCTGGGCCGCGCGCGCGCGCAGCAAGCCGCGGTCGTAGGCATAGAACGGCGTCTGGCCGACGCGCTCGGCCAGCAGCGAGAGCCTCTGTCCGCCGACGATCAACTCGCCGTCGCGGATCGGGAACTGGGTCATCGCGGCGTGCGCGGGCGCTCGCTTCGGCAGTGCGGGAACGTCAGACATGGTTTGTGGACTCAGTTCTGGGCAGCGCGCTCGACCCAGGCGGTCGAGAGCAGCTTGCGGTCGATCTTGCCGTTCGGATTGCGCGGTAGCGGCCCGGGCTGCACCTCGATGCCCGCGGGCACCATGTAGGCAGGCATGCGCTGGCGGCACTCGGTCATCAGCGCGGCGAGGTCGATGTCGGCCACGCCGGCCGGTGCGGTGGCGATGACCTGGATCGCCTGGCCCAAGGTCGGGTGATCGACCCCGAAGGCCACGCACTCGCCGACCCGCTTGGTCGCGTACAGCAGCTCCTCGACCTCGGTCGGGCTGACGCGGTAGCCGGAGGTCTTCATCATCTCGTCGCGGCGGCCGACGAAGTACAGGAAGCCCTCGGCGTCGCGGCGCACCGTATCGCCCGAGAACACGGCGTACTCGGGCAATTGCAGGCCGGTCGGGCGGCCGTCGAGACCCGGCGGCAGCAGCTTGTAGCGCTCGGCGGTTTTCTCCGGATCGTTCCAGTAGCCGAGGCCGACCAGCGCGCCGCGGTGCACCAGTTCGCCCGGTTCGTCGGCGGCGCAGGACGAGCCGTCTTCGCGCAGCACCAGGATCTCCGCGTTCGGGATCGCCTTGCCGATCGAATCGGGCCGGCGGTCCACCTCCGACGGCGGCAGGTAGGTCGAACGGAAGGCCTCGGTCAGGCCGTACATCAGGAAGGGCTTGGCGGCGGGCACGCGGGCACGCAGCGCGTCGAGCGTCTCGCGCGGCATGCGGCCACCGGTGTTGGCAAAGTAGCGCAGGTGCTCGCCGATTGCGGCGGGCCACTCCATCTGCGTGAGCTGGATGTACAGCGGCGGCACTGCGGTGAGCCCGGTGACCTTCTCGCGCTCCAGCGCCTTGAGCACGTCGCGCGGCATCAGGTAGTTCAACAGCACGACGCGGGCGCCGGTGTGGAAGGCCGTGGTGAGCTGGCTGAAGCCGGCATCGAAAGACAGCGGCAGCGCGGCCAGCAGGGTGTCGTTCTCGTCGTTCTCGAGATAGGAGGCCACGCTCTTCGCACCGGCCACCATATTGCGGTGCGACAACATCACGCCCTTGGGACGGCCCGTGCTGCCGGAGGTGTAGAGGATCGCGCAGAGGTCGGTGTCGATCACGCGATGGCCGGACACGCGCGGTGAGTCCAGCAGTGCGGACCAGCGCAGTGCGGCTGCATTAGTCTCGCCGCCATCGGTGACGACCACGTGTTTCAGCGCCTCGCAGCGGCCCAGTTCCTCGGCCAGCAGCGCGTAGCGGTCCGGCGAGGTGACGAGCACGCGCACGTCGCAGTCGCGCAGGATGAAGCCGACCTGCTCGGCCTTCAGCAAGGGGTTCAGCGGCACGAAGGCGGCACCGGCGGCCGGCGCGCCGAAGCTGGCGACGACCGTCTCGAAGCGCTTCTCCAGATAGATCGCCACGCGCTCGCCGCGCTGCACGCCCAGTGCGATCAGGCCGCTGGCGAAAGACGAGACCGCGGCGTCGAGCTCGTCGTAGCCGAGCTGGGCGGCGCCCTGCGTCAGGGCCGTCGCGGGGCCGCGCCGGTCGGCGGCTCTGGAGACGAGATCGTGCAGCAGGGTCGATTCGGGCATGCTTTGGCGCCGGTCAAAGGAGCAAAAAAGGGAGCAAAAAAGTATCTCACAGCACCCCTGCGCGACGACCGGGCGCGAGCCCGCGAACCCGCGAGCATCCGTTGAGCGTGTGAAATGCCCGCGCTCGGGGGGGAGGCGCAGCAGGGTGAGCGGCTAAGATTCGCCCCGATCACGGGCCCCTGGGCGCCCGCCCCGCCTCCTCTGGACATCAATCAAAGCAATGGATACCGAAAAGCAAGTGCTGCGCATCTTGGACGAGGTCTTGAGCCTCAACGGCCGCAGCGCCGCATTCGACCGCTCGACGCATCTGCTCGGCGCGATCCCGGAGCTGGATTCGATGGCCGTCGTCAGCCTGATCACCAGTCTGGAGGAACAACTGGGCGTGGTGGTCGACGACGACGAGATCGACGGCGAAACCTTCGCCACCGTCGGCTCGCTGACCGACTTCGTCGCGGCCAAGTTGGCCGCCTGACGCACGGTTCTTGCGCGGATCTTCATCGATGGCCGACGCGCCCCGCGCCTTCTTCCTGCCCACACGGGACGGCCAGCGCTTCTGCATCCACCATCCCGCCGCGGGCGAGCGCGTCCGCGGGGAAGTGGTGTACGTCCATCCGTTCACCGAAGAAATGAACAAGGCGCGGCGGATGGCGGCCCTGCAGTCGCGCCGCCTGGCCGCGGCCGGCTTCGACGTGCTGCAGATCGACCTCGCCGGCTGCGGCGACAGCAGCGGCGATTTCGGCGACGCGAGCTGGCAGGTCTGGATCGATGATGTCGTGCACGCCCGCCGCTGGTTGCGCGAGCAATGCGATGGCGCCGCCTCCGGTGCGCCGCTCTGGCTCTGGGGCCTGCGCGCCGGCTGCCTGCTCGCGGCCGAGGCCGGCCGGCAGTTCGAGGACGAGACCGTCAATTACTGCTTCTGGCAACCGGCCACCAGCGGCAAGCTCTTGCTGCAGCAATTTCTGCGGACCAAGGTCGCCGCCGAAATGATGAGCGGTGCCGGCAAGGGCCTGATGGAGGCGCTGAAGCGGCAGTTGGCCGCCGGGCAGGCGATCGAGGTGGCCGGCTACAAGCTGGCGCCGGCGCTGGCCCAGGGGCTGGAGCGCGCCGTGTTGACACCGCCGCCCGGCAAGCCGGGCCGGGTCGAGTGGCTGGAGCTGACGACGCGCGAGGACGCCGAGCCGACGCCGGTCTCCACTCAGGCGCTGGCCCAGTGGTCCGCTGCCGGCTTCCAGTGCCGCAACCGGCTTGTCCAGGGACCTTCGTTCTGGCAGACGACCGAGATCGAGGACGCCCCCGCCCTGCTGGACGCCACGCTGGCGGCGCTGCACGAGCCGCAGCGAGCGGTGGTGGACGCATGAGCTGCATCGAGAGCGTCCTGCGCTTCGAGTCCGCGGGCGCGAGCCTGCTCGGCATCCTGGCGCAGCCGGCCGATCCGTCGGCCGCCGTGTCCAGCGCGATGATCATCATCGTCGGCGGGCCGCAATACCGCGTCGGCAGCCATCGGCAGTTCACGCTGCTGGCCCGGCGCCTGGCCGGCGAAGGCATCGCCGTGCTGCGTTTCGACTATGCCGGCATGGGCGACAGCGAGGGGCCGAAGCGCGAGTTCACCGAGGTCAGCGGCGACGTGAAGGCGGCTGTCGACGCGCTGCACGCGCGGCTGCCGCAACTGCAGGGCGTCACGCTGTGGGGCCTGTGCGACGGTGCGTCGGCCGCCCTGCTGTACGTGGACGAGACCGCCGATGCGCGCGTCAAGGGCCTGTGCCTGTTCAACCCGTGGGTGCGCAGCGCGCAGTCGCTGGCGAAGGCCCAGGTCAAGCATTACTACATCGAGCGCCTTCGCCAGGCCGACTTCTGGCGCAAGCTGCTGTCGGGCAAGGTGGCGGCAAGCGCACTGAGCGAGTTGGCCGGCAAGGTGCTGGCCTCGTTCGGAAGCGGCAAGCCCGCCGGTGGCGCTTCGCTGAGCTTCCAGGGCCGCATGGCGAGGGCGTGGCAGGCCTTTCCGGGCCAGATCCTGCTGGTGCTCAGCGGCCAGGACCTGGTGGCCAAGGAGTTCATCGAGCAGACCGGCGCGGGCGGTGCCTGGACTCAGTTATGGCAGCGCAGGCAATTGAGGCTCGAGCATTTGCCCGATGCGGACCATACTTGCTCCACTGACTCGGCACGCAAGCTGGCCGAGCAATTGACGCTCGACTGGCATCGCGATCTGGTCGCGAGCCCGCGATAGAACACCGAAGAGGGAACCGTGAGCCCGCAGCACATCAACACCTCCACCGCCGCAACGCTGGCATTGACACTGGCCTTGACGCTGGCCCTGGCGCCGGCCGGCACGGCCCGTGCGCAAGAGGGCAGCAGCACCGACTCGGGCACCAACCCATGCGGAGCGATCCGCGTGTCCGGCCAGTACGGTCCCTTTGACTACCGCAAGGACACCGACAAGCTGCCGGTCGTGATCAGCCACCATTTCACCCCGCAGGTCGAGATGCTGATCCGCGGCCAGGAAGGCCGCATCGGCGCCGACATCGACTACACGCTGCGCGCGATCCCCAACCATCCGCGTGCGCTGCTCGCGATGATGAACCTGGGTGAGAAGGAGAAGACCCTCCAGCCGGTCGGCGCCAACTACTCGGTCGAGTGCTATTTCGAGCGCGCCATCCGCTTCCAGCCGGACGATCAGGTCGTCCGCATGGTCTACGTCACCTACCTGATGAAGCAGACCCGGCTGAAGGAGGCGCGCACGCAACTGGCTGCGGTCGAGGAACTGGCCGGCGACAACCCGCTCACCTACTACAACCTGGGCCTGCTGTACTTCGACCTGAAGGACTACGACAAGTCGCTGACCTACGCCCACAAGGCCCGCGAAATGGGCGTCATGCAGCCGGGGCTGAAGGACAAGCTCTCGCAGGTCGGCCGCTGGGTGGAACCCGCGGCGGCCACGGCCAGCGCGCCGGCCCCGGACGCCAAACCCGCCAGCGCTCCGTGAAGCGGCTCAGCTCCCGAGGGCGCGCACGATGAGCACGCGCCGCGCACTGGTCTTCTCCTTCCTCGACCGCTACTCGGCGCTGATGCTGTCGATCATCTCGTCGATGATCATCGCCCGGCTGCTGACGCCGGCAGAACTGGGCGTGTTCTCGGTGTCGATGGTGTTCATCATGTTCATCTCGTCGATGCGCGACCTGGGCGCCGGCCAGTACCTGGTGCAGGAGAAGGAGCTGACACCCGAGCGGATCCGCGCCACCTGGACGGTGCTCGTCGCCACCGGGCTGCTGATGGCGCTGATCGTGCTGCTGGCCGCCCACCCGGTGGCGATCTTCTTCCACGAGCCGCGCATGGTTCCGATCATGCTGGTCATCTCGCTGAACTTTGCCATCAATCCCTGCGGCTCGATGACCTATGCCTGGCTGATGCGGGAGATGCGCTTCGACGCGCTGGCCACCATGCGCTTCAGCGCCAGCATCGCCGGCACGCTCACCTCGGTCGGCCTCGCCTATCGGGGCTTCGGCGCGATCAGCCTGGCCTACGGCAACCTCGCCTCCACCCTGATGAACGCGCTCGTGTCGCTGCGCTATCGGCCGGCGCACTTCGGTTGGCGGCTCGGCACGCAGGAGATCCGCCGCGTCGTCAGCTTCGGCGGCAAGATCTCGGCCACCAGCGTGGTCCTGAACATCGGCTCCGGCGCCCCCGAATTCCTGCTGGGCAAGCTCCAGGGCCTGAGCGCCGCCGGCTTCTATTCGCGCGCCAACGGGCTGGCCGCGATGTTCCAGCGGCTGGTGCTCGACGCCACCTCGTCCGTGGCCATGCCGCTGCTGGCCAAGGAACACCGCGAGTCCGGCCAGATCGGCGAGCCGCTGGTCCGTGCGCTGGCCTACGTGACGGCGCTGGGATGGGCCTTCTTCGCGGGCCTCGCGCTGCTCGCCTACCCGGTCGTGCGCCTGCTTTACGGCGACCAGTGGGACGACTCCGTCGTGCTGGTGCGTTATATCGCGCTGGGCATGGCGGTGGGTCTGCCGGCGGCACTGTCCCCGCAAGCCCTGACGGCCTCCGGCGGGGCGGGGCGGATCCTGCGCACCTCCTCGGCGGCGGTCGCGATCCAGATCCTGTGCATCGGCAGCGGCGCCTTCTTCGGGCTCAACGGCGCCGGCATCGGCTTCGCGGTGGCGCAGTGCATCACGCTGCCCTTGTGGCTGCGCGTGTGCGACCGGCAGTTCGGCCTGCCCTGGCGCATGCTGGCGCGCACGCTGGCCGGCAGCGCCTACGTGGCCGCGCTGACCAGCCTGGTTCCGATCGCCTGTGTGCTGTGCTTCGGCCTGCAACCGAGCGGCAACCTCGTGCCGGTGATCGGCTCGGCCGTGCTGGGCCTGCTGGTCTTCGTCCTGGCCGCCCGGTGGCTCGGGCATCCGATCTATCGGGAATTCGCGTGGCTGGCCGCCAAGCTGCCGCTGCCCCGGCGTCGGCCCTCGTCCCCTGTTCCTCCCCGCAACGATCCATGAGCAGTAGCGCAGACTTGCCCGCCTCCATCCAGTGGCATACGCGTCTCGAGGATCTTCCCGAGGATGCCCGGCACCTTCTCGCCATGGCCGGCGAGCGCAATATCGAACTCGGCTACGACTGGTACGCCAATCTCACTGGCACCGTCTACAAGGACAGCGGCCAACTGCGCTTCTACGTGCTGCGTCGCGATGGCGCTGTGCAGGCGGTGCTTCCCGTTCGACTCGACGCCACGCGTGCGGGCCTCAAGATCGCCGCGCTGGCCAACTTCTACACCGCTCTGTACGAACCCGCCTTCGTCGCGGGCCTTCCCGTGTCCGACTGGACGACGCTGCTGAAGGCGCTGAAGAAGGACTTCCCGCGCGCCTGGTGCCTGTGGTTCTCGCCGATGGACCCGGACAGCGCCGCGTACCACGCGCTGCTCGCGGCCTGCCGGGAATCCGGTTGGGTCAGCTTTCCGTTCTTCTGCTTCGGCAACTGGTACCTGCGGGTCGAGGAGGCCTGGCCGGGCTACTTCCAGAAACGCGCCGGCGCGGTCCGCAGCACGGTGAAGCGCATGTCCAAGAAGTTTGCGGCGGCCGGCGGCCGCTTGCAGGTGGCCAGCAAGCCGTCCGAGTTGCCGCAGGCCATCGCCGCGTACGAGCAGATCTACGCCCGCAGCTGGAAGAAGCCCGAGCCGCATCCCGACTTCATCCCGGGCCTGATCGACACCTTCGGCCGAACCGGGCAACTGCTGATGGGCGTGGCCTGGATCGGCGAGCAACCGGTCGCCTCGCAGATCTGGCTGGTGCAGGGCGAGCGCGCGGAGATCTTCAAACTCGCCTACGACGAAGACTTCAAGGAGTACTCGCCCGGCACGCTGCTGACCACGCTGCTGATGGAGAGCGTGTTCGATCAGGTCAAGGAGGTCGACTACCTGATCGGCGACGACGGCTACAAGGCCGCCTGGATGAGCGACCGCCGCGAGCGCTGGGGCTTCGTGGCCTACAGGCCGTTTTCGCTGCAAGGCAGCCTGGCCATCGCCCGGGAAGCCGTGGCTCGCCTGCTCAAGCGACTGCGCCGCAAGGCGCCGGCCGAGGGCATCTGAGGCCTGAGCGCCGTCCGCTCAGTGCGGGCGTCGATCGATGCGCGAGCGGACGGCATCGAGCGCGCCCAGCTTGACGTACAGCGAATTGAATTTCTCCCGCTGGAAATCGTCGCGCGGCGTCAGTGTGTGCGTGTCCGGGGCATAGTCGAAACAGCCGAATCCGGCTGCCAGCAGGAAGGCATGGACGTCCTCGTCCGCATGACCGTACGGTCGTCCGCTGCCATTGAGCTCGATGATGATCGCCTCGACCTGCGGCAGCAGCGCGGCGCTCCCTCGCAGCAAGGGCAGTTCGAAACCTTCGACGTCGATCTTCAGCACCCGGGGCAGGAGACCGGTCATCGCCACCAAGTCGTCGGCAGTCATCACGTCCACCTGGATCGTGTCGGTATCCCGCGGCGTCGCCACATGGTTCATGCCGCCGAGCGTGGAGGTGAAGCTCAGCGTGCCGCGCGCGTCGGCCAATCCGCACTTCACGGCCTGCCCACGGACGCTGTTCAAGCGCAGGTTGTCCTCGAGCCGGGTATAGGTGCCCGGCACCGGCTCGACGGACACCACCGTCGCGCCGAGTGAGCCGGCGAGCACGCTGTACACGCCGACGTTCGACCCGAAATCACCGAAGACATCACCGGGCCGGAGGTAGTCGATCAGGAACTTCATCTCGTCGAAGTCGTACAGGCGGCAGGTGTAGACCAGCGTCGCGTAGTTCTCGTGATTCGACAGGATGACCGTGGCGTTGGGCGCGATAGTGATCGCGTAATCGGCCTGGTCCAGCAGCCGCCGGCCGATATTCCATCGCAGGTAGCGGGCGAATGCGGCCACCCGGTTCGAGCGATTGGCCGGATGGTCGAGGATTTCCTTGATTCGCTTGAGTCGCTGCAGCACGCAAGATCCCTGCTCGAAACGCCCCGTCCAACGGCCGGTTTGCCGGGACGCATGCTCAACCTTGGGGAAAAACCCAACCGCACCGCTCCAAACCCCATGTTGCGGGATGACAGGCCAAGCACAGCTCGGCATGATTCTAGGGATGCGCACGCCGAATTTCCCCCGCTTCCTCGCTATTTCCTTGCTGAGCCTGCTGATCAGTTGCGGAGGCGGCGGCGACCAGGCCACCGATTCGGGTCCGACGGCGAAAAGAATGTCGGCCTCGGCAACGCAAGACGTGGTCAGCGCACCACGCCTGGTCGGCACCTGGGTCCAGTTGCCCAACCCGCTGCCCACGCTGCCCGACGGCCCGACCGGGCGTGCCTGGACGGAGATGACCTGGGATTCGCTGCGGCACCAGATGGTGATCTTCGGTGGCAACGGCGGCCACGAATACAACAACGACATCTGGGCCTACAACGCGACGACGACCTACTGGGAACAGATCGAACCGTACGAGCTGTGCCCGGGCAACGTCGGCTTCTACAAGCCGAACGGCACCGACGATTCGAATTTCAAGTACGACCCGGTCAACAACCTCTACTGGGTCTTCGGCGTGACCAGCGGTTACCGCTGCGCATCCCGAATGGAGATCCGTACCGCCGATGCCGGCACCACGACCACGACGATCGCAGACCCCGAGCTGACGTCATCCGTGACGGGGGCCTACAACAACTGGCACGTCATCGTCGGCTCGACCGATGTGCAGGTGACCAGCTACGACGGCCCGAGCAAGACGCTCACGCTGGCAAGCGCGATCGCGGGACTCGCCCCCGGCAGCACCTACAAGCTCTACGCCTCCGGTACGCTGGGCTTCTGGTACTACGACCCCACCACCAAGACCTGGACCGGCCAGAACCCGCCTGAAGGCTCGCCGAACCTCACGCCCGGCAACCGTACGGCTTCGGCGGCAGCCTATTCCGATGCCGACAAGGCCATCATCCTGTGGGGCAACAACTCCAGCGGCGCAACGATCGACCGGCAGGTCTGGAAGCTGGATCTTCTGACCAAGCTCTGGACCCAGCTGCCGCTGCCTCCGATCACTCCACCGGCCTATCGCGAGTTGCTGAACTCGTTCGTCTACGACCGGGCGAACAATGTCTTCATCCTGTTCGGCGGCGCCTGCGGCGACTACGACACCTCGCGTTGCATCACCGGCCAGAAGAGTGGCCAGACCTGGGTCTATTCGCTGGCGACCAACACCTGGAAGAACATGAACCCGCCGGTGGCGCCGAGCCCGCGCAACCAGCAGGTGATGGCCTACGACGACGAACACGGCGTGATCACCTTGTTCGGAGGCGCGACCGACGAGGCCGCGCCCAATGCGGATACCTGGTACTACCACTATCCGTCCAACACCTGGACCCAGGTGAAGCCGTCGGTTTCTCCGGCAGGCCGCTACTTGAGCCAGATTGCCTACGACCCCGACCAGAAGCGCACGGTCATCTTCGGCGGCGGTGGGCCGGGCGTCGGCAACGAGATCTGGGCACTGCGCCTGGTGCCGGAAAACGCTGCACCGGCCGTCACGCTGACGACGCCGGCCGGCAGCGGCACCTACACCGGCCAGACCAGCCTCACGCTGCAAGCCGACGCCACCAGCCCCAACAGCACGATCAGCAAGGTCGAGTTCTATGCCGGCGGCATCAAGCTCGGCGAAGCGACCAGTGCGCCGTACGCGCTGGCCTGGAGCAATATTGCACCCGGCAGTTACTTCATCACCGCGGTGGCCACCGATGCCAGGGGCATTACCGTCGGCTCGACACCGATACAGCTCACCTTCAACCCGGCGGGCACGCAGCCACCCGCGGTCGTGCTGACCGTCGCCAGCAACAGCGGGATCACTCCCGCCACGATCGGGCTGACCGCAAGCGCCAGCGACTCCGACGGCTACATCACCAAGATCGAGCTCTATTCCGGCACGGTCAAGCTCGCGGAATCGACCACGGCGCCCTTCAGCTTCAGTTGGTCCCAGGTCCCGGCCGGCAGCTACACGCTCACCGCGCGCGCCGTGGACAACCTCGGCGCCTCGGGCATCAGCGCGCCGGTCACCGTCACCGTCACCCCGCCGGCCAACAATCTGCCCACGGTGGCCATCAGCGCGCCGACCAACAACACCACCTATGGCACGCCGGCGAGCATCACCTTCACGGCCTCCGCCAGCGACAGCGACGGATACGTCACATCGGTGGACTACTACATGGGCAGCACCAAGCTCGCCACGACCACCAGCGCACCCTACACCTTCGTCTGGAGCAACGTGGCTCCGGGCAGCTACACGATCACGGCCGTTGCCACCGACAACGGCAGCGGCACGGTCACCTCGGCACCGATCACGGTCAGGGTCGTCGATCCGACACCACCGGCGCCCGCGACCAATGTGGCGCTGGCCGCCAATGGCGGTGTCGCCTCGGCCTCTTCGATCGCCTCGGCCAACTTCGTCGCCTCCGCCGTCAATAACGGCGAGCGCCGCGGCGCCAACTGGAACCAGCCCGGCGGCGGCTGGATGGACAACACCTCGAGCACCTATCCCGACTGGGTGCAGGTGAACTTCTCCGGCTTACAGGCGATCAGCCAGATCAATGTCTACACGCTGCCGGACGACTTCGCCACGGTCAGCACCGATCCCAACGCCAACACCACCTTCAGCCTCTACGGCATCACCGCCTTTCAGGTCCAGTACTGGACCGGTTCGGCCTGGGCTGACGTGCCGGGCGGCAACGTCACCAACAACAACCGCGTGCTGCGAGTTTTCGCCTTCGCGCCGATCAACACCGACCGCATCCGCGTGCTCGTCAACAACTCCTTGTACTGGAGCAGCCGCGTTGTCGAACTGGAGGCGTGGAGTGCAGGCGCTGCGCCGGTCAATGCCCCGCCGACCGTCGCGCTCACCACGCCGGCCAACAATGCCGGCTACACCGTACCGGCCAGCATCACCGTCAGCGCGAACGCCGCGGACGTGGACGGCACGATCGCCAGCGTGGACTTCTACGCCGGCGCCACCAAGATCGGCACCGCCACCGGCGCGCCCTACAGCGTCAGCTGGAGCGGCATGGCCGCCGGCACCTACAGCCTCACCGCCGTGGCCACCGACAACCAGGGCGCAACCACCACCTCCGCCCCGGTCTCCGTCGTCGTCTCCGATCCGGCCAACATCGCCCCCACGGTCAGCCTCACCGCACCGGTGGGCGGCAGCAGCTACACCGCCCCGGCCAGCATCACGCTGAGCGCCAACGCCGCCGATGCCGATGGCTCCATCGCCAAGGTCGACTTCTACGCCGGCGTCACCAAGGTCGGCACGGTCACAAGCGCGCCCTACAGCTTCAGCTGG
>Ga0247779_1000938_pt1 | contig 15121 bp, 11 predicted proteins | sample UWRJL221509R5_FD_179925 | JGI IMG/M metagenome (GOLD analysis project Ga0247779, IMG submission 179925) | Plant litter microbial communities from Arlington Agricultural Research Station in Wisconsin, United States - UWRJ-L221-509R-5 | ecosystem: Environmental > Terrestrial > Plant litter >... | reverse complement strand
AGGGAAACTGAATTTGGAAAACTGACCAACTATGTGAGCAGCATGAACAACCTGATGAACATTCGCATCTTATTCCGGCAACGAACGACGAAGAAATCCTTGTGCCGTGAGTTTCCTATCCTCTTGGGCTAGTAACATGCATTCCTGGATGACTGGTTTCATTTCATTCTTCCCATATCTCTATCTGGAAATTCCGTCGCATTTCCTCAGTACGGCCGGAAGTACGTTCACTGTGGATCGGCTGCAGCTAAACGAAAGGATGACCAGTATAATTCGCGCAAAAGAAAGGTATGTCCTATCATTCCATACCACACAATCGTGATGCTAAACTGACTTTCCTTTGTATCTATTCTTCTATAATCGCAGTAAAATGGTCACCGTAGGCTCTAGGACGCCGTTCAACCTATCCAACAAGAAGAAAATGTCTTTCAGGGTGGACCCCTCATCATCCTCCAATTCTCGTTCCATCTCCTCCTCTAATCGACCTTCTATCGCCAATTTTTCGCCTCTTTCGGGCATTCCACCATCCCAGCTGAGAACGCAAATTGGAGCTCCATTGAGGACTCCGTCGACCAATACCGTCTCGAACATGCCGAGCACACCTATCTCGAGGTCGTCATCCCAGTTATCGTCGAGGGGGGTATCGATGCACGAGTCGTCGCAGTCTCAGTCGAGCAGGAGTACACCTAGGCCTATCCTTAATGCTCGGCTCGTACGTGGGCCCCCTTTGCGTGAAGTTAAGGCTGCTGCGGCAGCTGCTCGACGCGGACGCGCCACGAGGAGAAAGGCTGCTTTCGATTTAGAAGATGGAGAACCTGCCGAAGTTCCGCCCACGCCCGCTGCGACGGAATTTACCCCTCAGCCTCCTGTAGCTTCATCAGTAGGGAACAAATTGGAAGAAGAAGGGACGCCTAAAACGTACAGTCGCGGCATTGGGGTCGTTCAGCCCCGTCCTGCACTCTCTACCTCTCCTGCATCGTCCATCGGTTTCAAGCTGCAGGATACAGGTCCAATGACTATCAGCTGGGGCGACTGAAGCACACCAGGCCTCCGTCATCGCCTGCAGTAGCTCTTGCCTTTGGCCTTCGACCTTCGCTCTCCAAATCTTACCAATTTTTACGCTCGAAAATGCTGAATTTTGTTTCTGCGTCATGTTCTTGGAGTACTGGCTCATACCCTAACATCATACCCTCACGCCACTTTTTGCACTATGTAACTAACATACACCCCTCTTACGCCATTCCCCATAGCCTTCAAAAATTACAACCATTGGGACAATTATCGGACTGCTATTCCTCCATCCATCACGCTTCCATCTTCACTTTCATGGAATTCCCGATCGTTTGTTTTAGAATACATACTTGGTACATACAACAGACAAGTCAAATTAGCTGCAATCCTCTCCTTATTTCCGTCGCATTATGTACCCCACATCTGACCGAACACAATCCCCAATCCCCACATAATTCAAACTACCAAATCTATCGATTATGTTTTGTTTTACCCTCATTCAATTCAACACGATTTAGCTGTTGTTCGCATCCGCATATTATCCGACTGGCAGGCAGCAAGTACGTAGCGCTAGTGCGCCCATGACCCACTCGAAACATACACGTTCAAAGCTACGGCAGCACGTTTTCTCTCCTTCGCCGGGAAATATCTGTCAGCGCCCCACTTCGCCCCATCTTTTTTTCTTCTTTTTACTTTTTCGATGGCCTTGGGTTAAAACTTAATACTATTACTTCGTCTTTCACATTGGTCTTATCATATCCGCGGCACTTCTGGATCTCGAGTCTTCGTCAGCCTTTATCAAGCACAAGTCAGACCGTTACAACAACACCGTTGCTCGCATGGGTTAGTAAACGTTTTTGTTTCGATTTTTCCATTGGATTCTTCTTTCCACTCCGTTTAAATTGTAGCTTCTAGCCTCCACAAATTTTATGCTTTTCGAACAAGGCTGCTTCGGGCTTTTATAAGGTACCCGAGAATCATTTCTAAGGTCTGTGCTCCCCAATTCACATACCCCCGGATGTACTACGGTTCACACCTAGTTGTGATTATCGTTGGAATAACCGCCGAGCTCTGATGTCGGCCCTCATGGTATGAACTTGTCTCACGTCTTTTCTGTTATGCTGGGTCTTTGTGAACATGATACCCGTAATTCCCGCCACGATGTCAACGAAGTCTAAGCAAAAGTAAAACCACGTACCGACTTCAAGATTCAAAACTACCCACGAAAACGCTTCAGCCGTCGTTAATCATTCTACTAGCATGGTCATCAGGACAGGGACCAGAGAAACATGCCATATCAACAGTGATATGCCACAGTCCAACTGTTAACAAGAGAAAGATGAACGGTTTCGGATTGAATAATGCTCTGATTGCAGCTAAGATGTATGCCTTACTCAGAAATGTGATTGAGAAACTTTTGGGGTTATAAAATGTTTCATGTTCAATCTTCTTTCTAGTACGTCAGCTAGTGATGTTAGTCTTTCGATTAATGAGAGTTAATAGAGGTCGAATGTTCGAGCATAATAGCGTATGTATGAGGCCATCGTTTCATTCATTCGGATCGAACACCTACATAGAGCAAATCCCCCTCGAATACCCGAAAATGTAGGACGTTCGAATTTAAATATTTAGTTAGTCTAGCGTCTGTTCTCCTTGAACATATCCATAATTTTTATTCATAACAACTTGTAGGTTGTAGATTGTGCAGGCTGTTTTACCGACCAGAGAATCTCGTTCATAAAATTAACTTGTACGTAGGTATGCTACTTCACGTAACCCAATTGATGACGTCGCCGGCGCTTAAAGAGATGCATGGCATGGTAATCCCAATCATTCTCGTACTGTTCGACCTATCCCAATCAAACTTTTTACTCGTACATCCACTGCCCTTGTTGATTTGAAGGCTTTTTGGAAGATTCCACGGTATTCAGCCAATTCACAATTTTATATTACACGAGTCATGATGCGCAGATTGAAAGTCGAAATGTGAATTCCATTTACACATAAAAATACAACAGAAACATCATCCACAATTAATATTAATACACCCTCGATCTCCGTCCCATTATGGTCAGAATTTCGATTTTTTACAAGCACTGGCTGTACTGTAAGCAGAAAAGAAAGAAACGGAATATGTTAGCCAGCGTTCGGATGGATTAGCGATTAAAGAGAACGTACGTATGCGTTCGAAGCCTGGCAAGTGAAAGGAGAAGCACAAACAGTTGGGCCAGTCCAGCCAATACCACCGCACTGTCCCCAGTGTGCAGCGGTAGCACCACCAGTTGCGGGTGGGGTGCTGCTGGGTGGGGTGGAAGTAGTCGCGGGGGATCCTCCTCCGCCAGTGGAACCACCGGTCGAGCCACCAGCAGTAGCAGCAAGCTGGGCGTTAATGAAAGTAAGCGCCTGCTGGCCGTACTCGGTTCCGTAGCCTTGATGGGTGTTGGCGTCGTTTCCGTTGCAGCAGTATGGGTCGGCTGCGTCGCAGTAAGACTTGATCCTGGATGCGTTGGGGCATTGGAAGCCAGTTGGACGGGGTGCGAACTGGAAGTTAAAAATCATGTGAGCGTTAGTGCATGATTCATTAAGACGTATTGGTGGATATATTACTTACACCGCTGGCATTGCAAGTTCCGACGTTGTATGAAAGACCAGGGATATGACGTGGGTCACCCATGAAAATTGCAGCAGCGATCTTGCTAAGAGCAGCAGAGCTGATGGGGATGGAAGTATCACTGAGACCTTCGTTGGTGTCTCCTCCACCACAGAATGCGTCGTCCATAATTTGTCCACCCTATTCATATTGATATATCAGTTCTAATAAACGTCGATTCTCATGTTCAATATATGTGCGTACCTGGGAGTATCCTACAAGAACGAGTTGAGTGTCTGGGCATTGTTGGTTGAAGCTGTTTACAGCGGTAGCGACGGCGTGTACACCCTGGACGGCAGAGTTTGCGTAGCTAACGCTACCACATGAAGCTTGACCACCGCATGCCGGGTAGTTGATGGCTTCAGAGGTAGCACCGGGGTGGGCGTTCAAGACAAGGTTGACTACAACACCAGCGGTTCCGTATCCTGCGGGAGCAGTGGTCTCACGGGCACCAAAAACGTGGATGTTAGGGCATGCACGCTTCTCAAGCTCTGCTGAAGCAGAGGAAGCCTGGAGAGCGAGGGCAACAAAAGATGCAGAGAGGAATTTCTTGTTGAACATTTCAAAACCGAAGTAATCGATTCGCAGAATGTGTTTTGGAGTGGAGATGGCGGAACTGCTTTCACAGCGCCATGGCTTTATAAATCCCTCAGAAAATAAATTCGAATTAGGGTGAATTATCGGTTCCAGCGTTGTGGAGTGACGTATCGACGCGATGACAGAGAGGAGAGGGAAAGTCCAACGCGTTGTCAAAACGGTACATAATCGGAGAGAAAACACGTAGTTGACAATGGCTCGACACCGCTACGACCAAAGGCACACAAAAACATAGGAGAACGAAGAAACTCAATTGATGCGGTAAAATAGAATCTCGACGTGGACACCCACGTCAGGCGCGTGCTCGGAGCATCTGACCGTAAATAATAAACATTCTCGTATGTTGTATTCCTAAATATAACATTGGAGGAGGTGGCAAAGCGCATGGTATACCACGTGCGGCATATCAGTGTCAGTTTTTGGACATTTTCTTCCGTATAACAAACTATCTCCGAGCCTCGCATTCCATTGTGTCGGTCGGTTTCTCGTTCATATCAAGTTGTTCAAGTCTATTCCACTCGCGATCTATTTATAACGCCATTGGTCCGTCCGGACCGTTAAGCGCGTCTGAACCTTCCATTGCGCTGAAAAACATGTCTACCCACTCTGAAAATCGGACAAACGTCCATATTTACGAATTTAAAATGTTGATTGTGCGCTGCCTAATGTTCAAAAAAACTACATAAAGACTTAATGCGAGTGGATAGTTAGTTTTAAGCCCGGGCTCGACGATACACGTGAATGCAGAGCAATTGATACTAACTTTCAAGCTCAGGTTCGAAAGTGGTGCCTGCATTATAATTTCTCCATTAAATTGGGCAGAAGAGTTAGGAAATAAACACAACAGCCTCATAAAACACCAATGAGAGCAGTCGTGTCACTCGTCTCGGATCATCGCTTCAAGGATTGGCCAGCAGGATTCGGCGACGTTTTTCCATCGTCGTGCTGAATGACCTGCAGACAAAGGGATACCGCAATAATTTTAGTCGCTCCTTGGATTTATGGGGATTGAAATTCATCTGTTCGGGATACCGACCCCGTGGGGGTGCATCGACATCGGTAAATTCTTGATCAACATTTACCGTTTACTTCTTGGGTTGAGCTCAACTTATTCTATCTAATATAACTCAACCTGCCGGCCGAGCGCTTGTTCTTTGAAGAGGGTTTAGCTTCCGATCACGCTATCTATATCATTCAATGTCCTTTTCCCTACAGCTATTCATTATGGCAGCCAGTTCGGACAAATACATAAGTGCTAATATTACCTGAGTTGTCATATCAAATTGATTTCAACCTCGGAGAAATTAAACCACAGTGAACACGACTTAGAAGGGAGTATGAATCTAAAAAATTTCTAATATCCTTTAACTCTTCAGGTTGCGAGCAGAAAATATTTATTCGTTTTATTTGGATGTTTCCAGCAAACACTTACGGCCATACCCTTTAATTGCACTGTACATAATTAGCACATTCCAACTTAGGGTCAATGCCTGACTTCGAATACTTCCTAAGGAAACAATTATGCTCAAGAAAAATTGGTAAATTGTACATGACAACAACCCACTCTTAGATACTTTCATCTCATTCAACAATCTGCTAGTCAAAAAGCACCAGAACTAAAAATAACGTGCCGGCCGAGCGCTTGTTCTTTGAACAGGCTTTTTGACATCAGTCTTCCCCAATACATTTGTCGAACTCTATATTCTCGCTGAATTGTCCAGCGAATATCGGTAGTAAATATGTAGATGATATACAAGGTACGTTGTCCCAAATTTCTTCCTCAAAGGCAACATGTGAATATGTATTTTCATTCGACATCTTTCCCAAATTCTACCGATTCGGAATTTACCTGCGCATGTGCGAAGCACTACTTCACTGGGGTTTAACGCTACTAGTAATAGATATTTAGGATATCAATCAATCAACATTAGACAAGAAACTCGCGCAGCCTTTCGAATTTCCGTCTTTGATATTCTCAATGAAATCAACTCACTTGCACTTTCCCCTCGAAATTCGGACATCGTCAATGGGAGTAATTGCACAATCAATGTTTCAAAATTTAATATCCACATTATTGATATTCTTCGGGGCTTTCATATGTTATACGTAGCATTCTTGACGACATGCCAGGTCATCACGGTGGAGTACTTGAGATTCGAGAACCCAGCTACCTCCTTCGTTGATAGCTCGGCAGAAATCCAACTTCGCGGGGGGAGGCAGCGTCCTAGAGCTTATCAGGTTTATACTTACATGGTTTAAACACAAGCGGCACTTAATGAGAACCAAAAGAGTTAGTAATGTCTATTATACGACGAGTAGGACATCATATCCGGTCAATGTCCTCTTAAATGAAGGGTTAAAAGTGTCGGCATACGTCATGCGATACGACGGTATAAATTTTTCAACGTCGAAGGTTTATCAGTGCATCGAAGAAGACTGATTCTCACTCGTCCGTCGTACTAGACATTTTCGACTGGTTAGAACTGTCAAACATCAGTTGTAAATGAACCCACGGAATAGAATCACCAACCCACTTACGCAATGCCGTTCATAAATCATGAGTGAAAAGTGTAATAAATCATCTATTAAATGTCTTGATAGTCGTAAGTTCCATGGATACGATAGCAGAAGCTCAAGCATCAACAATTTGAACTTGCATGTGGACTAAGTACTAAACTCTCATGCAGCCTAGTACGCCTATGACAAGCAAATCACACGAACCTCTAGCCCGCCCAAAGATTCTGCAAGTCCTGTAAAGCTTAGCGCAAATTCTAGAGCACCCTTGACCAACCTAACAGAACCTGAGACCTGAAGGCCTGAGGCTTGAAAGCCTGAGCCCCCATGCGCAAGCTAACTCCGGAGAAACTACGGAACTCACCATCAGGGACCCCCTCCTGCACACGGTATTGTATATGTGCAGGCATGGATATCTTCCATCACCGGTACCATCAACACCAAATATCACCGAAACACCAGACGAAAGAGCCTCATGATTTTTGATCCAAATTTGATGAAGATCCAGTTGAAATATCGCAACGTGCTCCTCGAGCTTCGTCTGCCTTCTTCCAAAACAAAAGAGGAAAAGCAAATAATGATAATACGAGTTGCGAACTTTGAAGCCATCTGAATCTCGGCTCTATGAGCCACGCTGAAAGTCCAAATTAATCAATCAACGCCCAAATATAATTCACTACTCACCCAAGAACCCAACTTCCACCTTGCGAACGTCCAAGGACACGACGACAAGGCAAGTCCAACACTAAAGGGTTGCCTACTGCTGCCCCTACATGCCTGTCTGGCTGCTAAAATAATAGACAACCAACTTCAAAACGGAACGAAAACAATAAATCATATACCGCCCAGGACGCACAAGCCCGAGTACCATAAATGTAGCAACAACTTAGTTACTCAATCTCATTCGATTACTCACTCACTCGCCACCGAACGAACGAACAGCGGTGGGAAAAGAGTCAAGATGCCTTCAAAAAGGCTATTATTAAGAAAGTAGGCAAGTAAAAACAAAACACAGATACTGAAAAGAAAAGAAGAAAAACAGAATGTCAATAACAAAAAGACCAACACAACACGAACAAGAAAGGGAGAAGTGTCGGGGGAAAGAGGGGGCATCGCATCACATCACACGCAGTCAGTCGGTCGGTTGGTCGTGGGGGTTCATTGGTTTCAAAGGAGTGGACGGGTGAGTTTCTTTTTTATATAAAAAGAACCACCACATGATTTGATTTGTTTGCTTGTCGGTTCGTATCATGATAAAAGAAAGGAAGAATGAGATTGCATGTAGGTGATCGGTGCGTGGTACAAATTTATATCTTGAGGCTTGAAAGTTGATTGTGGCCGTTGGCGTCCGTGATTTAAGGAGGTGGTAACGGCGACGTCGATGGCGTTGAAGGTCGGAATTGTGACGAAGAGGGAGACGCGGGACAATAGAGAGGAGAGGATGTGATAAGTGTGACAACGTGCTCGATGCAAAAGTGAGAACGGAGACGGCGGACAACATATACTGGTATCAAGTCAAGAATAAAAAAACAAATGTAAAAAAAATTCGATCAAAAAAGTAGGAAGAAAAGAAACGTAGATATAGAGGTATAACTCCCAAAAATAATCGTTAGCCAGAGGAGAAACAAGAGCGATGCAAGATGGAGACAAAATGTCAAGGGAGAGAGAGATGAATGATGAGTGGGAAAAATAACCCGGAAAACGGAAATGGACCCTATGACGACGGGAACGACGACGACGACGACGAACGATGATGCTGGTCACAAGCCCCAACGACCACCATCAGCAGCAACTCATGCAGCAGTGTAACCCCATCGTCTCTCCACTACCAGACAGCCAGTAAGAGACGAAAGATTGTAGGTGATCCACTACCAGTGACAGGAATAACCCGACACTAACAGCACTATTGGCGGTGCGACACCAAACAACGTCGTCCCACCAACAGTCATCAATCAACCTGATATAACTTCCCACCGAACCACATGGTCTGTCTCCCATCTACCACCAACCCCGCTGTTACTGCTGCACATCAATCGAAAACCGTCATCGCCGCCACCACCACCAAATAGGAAAAAAAGGGGAAATCCAAGTCCGAAACGAGAGGAGAGAACATCCCATCCATTCCATCGTCATCATGCTGCCCCTCGAATTTAGAGGAGACCGCACTCTCTCAGGTGCAGCTGCAACAGAATGTCCTGAATGGCGCTCAAGACGACTATGGGAAAATATGTCAGAAAATAACGTCTTTATTTCGCAAAGAAAGAAAAAGAAAAAAGAACATCGCCGCCCAACGTCCACACACGTCCCAACGTTAGTTTGTCGACGTCAAAAGACAGACCACCATGGGCATGGACATGCGAACACGAGGGGTCATAGGCCGTATGCTTGTCCTTTACAGGATTACACAGCTCCCGAGGAAGGAAAAGACGACAGAAAAGTGATAGAAAATAAAATAAAACAATCAAACTCTCACATTTAATCTGTTGAGTATCGGTAGCACAAGTATAATGAGCATAGATCTGCTTTGTTGCTGCGCTTTGGTTGAGACTGACGAAACGGTGCAACAGGTAGTCGCAGGCCGCATCATAGTTGTTTCCGCCCTGATAGTCAGGGAAGTATTCCTCTAGAGGTGAGCGAGGAAGTTTCTCGGCAAACAAATCGATCTTGTTCAGGAAAAGGATCTATGGAGAAGAACGGAGAGAAGGAAGTTAGTAACTAGCACCGAGAAACAATGTTATAGGGGTACATACAATTGAAGTCTTGACGAACCACCGTGAATTGCATATTGAGTCGAAGAGAGTAAGGGCCTCTTGCATACGATTCTATAGGGAAAGGTGAACAGGGTCCCTGAAACAAAAGGGAATAAAGCATACCACACTCTCGTCCTCATACAGCATCTGGTCATACTCGCTCAAACTGACCAAGAAAACCAACGCCGTCACATTTTCAAAACAATGGATCCACTTCTTTCTCTCACTTCGCTGACCACCGACATCGAATAGTTTGTATGTCAACTCGCCAACCTTGAATGTTGTTTCCGTGATACCGGTTGTCTTCACTCGACTCCTAAGGATATCCTGGTCCGTGGGTAAATAGGAAGGAGATGACATCCTCTCGATAGCATTGAAATAGTACACTGCCGAGTCGTTCAGCTGGAACTCGCGCGAGCGACGAACAGCCTCCTGCACAGCGGGATCGCGCCACAAAGTGCGGATGGCGTCGGCAACGTCGCGGGGGAGAACTTCGGCTTCAATTTGAGTAGGCATAGAGAGGATGACGGAACGTCGGGCGTCGTTTTGGGGGGCAAGAGCTAAGTCCAGCTGGGGCATCGCTTCAAGAATAGCACTGCAAGAATGATGAACAAATTAGTTATCCAAAGGTCAACACCGCCCAAGAGCCCCACTAACCGCATAGATTGGATAGTATTCGAAAAGATAATTTCCTTGTAAGAGTCCCGCTCGGAATCGTTATAGCCTCCATGATGGATGAGTTTCATTTGTTTCAGAACCGTCGACTGCCAACATAATAAGTTTTCAGTAAAAACCCTTCCAGCATGGCAACAGCAACGAGCAGAGAAAAGAAAGGGGGAAAAAAGCACCTTGCCCGACTCTCCAGCCCCCAACAACAACATCTTGATCTCATTCTTCGCCATCAAACGATCCCTCTTCAGCTGGTTTTCAATCTCGTCATTGCCTAGAAGGAAAGGAATACAGGGTCGTTAGCTCAGGGAACTCCTCAACAAGGGCCAATCCAGAATGAGATGAAACGCCAGTTCGACTCAATACCCTATGCCCGCCAACCCGAGAAATCACCAAAACACACAGAAGTGGTGCAATAACTGAAGAAAAAAAGACAGGGTTACTCACGAGCCTTAGCCTCATCGTCAACACCGGTAGATTGAACGCAACCCATAACGAGCGAGACAGGAAAAGATGTGGAGAAAAGCAATTAAGGGGGTATAGGCCGCTAGTGGAGGAGTAAGAAGAGGAGGAGGAGAGCCGTCCTTGAAGAAAAGAATGAAGGGTTGAGGAGGTTGGAGGAAAGAGGAAAGTAAGCCTGGTGACAAACCAAACAACAAGAATCAATTTGGGGGGCGGAGAAAATGAAAAACAGTTTGGTCCGATATCCGCGCCAAAAACAGAAATGGCAACCATTTTCTGATAATTACGTCATCTCATTCGAACAAATTTCAGTAGCAATTTTACTCAAAACCGGCATGCATGCAACTCCGTTGCAGACTGCGTGTTAATTTTAAAACATAATTTTACACGTTTCATAGCTCCCGCCTTGAATGCGCGCCCGAGTCCGAGGTGAATGGAAGAGCTCAAAGCCTTTTTTCGAGTGTCAGATAGCTTTGTACTCATCTTTCGTGATTCATCCACCTCATTCCCCGTCGTCAACATCCATTCATCTTTTTCCCTCACAAAGTTCACCCACTGATGTCGGCTATGGCGCGGTTTTTCACCCCGAATTTGTTTATGTACCTGTCGTTAACCATTGTTGGAATCACATACCTTAAGAGGTCAGATCGAAATGGAAATGAATACGACCGAGATCAACGCGACGACACCGCTTCCTGATGTACTATATCGTGATGAACAGACGTTGGATGCCCGCGTCATGCTGCATTCTATCTGTCTCCACGATGCACGTAGCTGTTGAAGGAATCACGGTCCAACTTTTTTCTCGACAGCACGATTCCAAAACTTATCTATAGAAAAAGCCAGAATAAAAACCTTCTTTCCCTTGCTCGACAAGTATGTCTCTAGTATGCAAAAAGAGAAATTCCAGAATTGCACCCGCCTACCGCGCATACCCAAAGACCCGATGACACCGCTCACGCAAAACTTCAAAACCTCAAACACCGACTTTCATTTTGTCCCAACTCCTTCGGCCAGAATCCTCTGTTCCACGCAATGCATCTACGGATCCGGGCTCATTTTCTGCCAGTATGAAGCGCGAAGCATGTTTCGTTCTTCAATGACAACTTACGTCCCGATAGCGCACGCAAGATTTATCGAATGAAACCAAGTCCTCTCTTTATCCCTCCATCTTAAGGCCTAGCCGAAGCTGCAAAGCAACCGCATCGTACGCATGGCCGAGGTTGGTTTTAACGAACAAAATCTGTCAATGCAAGTGTCATCTGTATCGGTTCTACCAGGATTTCCAGATGAAATATGTCTCGTACGATGGCTGTAAGTACGCTTTGAGCCTACTACGAAAGCTCCACCATGTCCTGACCCATTTCCGCTCTCACTCCTCTGGGGTAATTTACCATCTACCTGGGTTCGCAACTATCCCAGCCATGGGACAGATAACATGACGTGAACGATTTTCAGAGCAGAACATCAATTACCCCAAGGACCAACTAGTTAGTCGTCACAACAGAGCATACTTACGTACATACGTGGATCCGTCCATCAGTCTGTCCAGGACACAAGCCAAGGTTGTTCCTCGTCTTTTTCAGTGACAACACAAGCAGCAGTGGGGTACGTCTTATAAACGTGCACGCAGATTAACCCCACCCACTTCTTAGTCTATGTACCCGAAGATCCGTCTAAGGACGAATAATCTAATACACGACTCCCACTTTCAACCAAAGACACAGGTACATGCACAAGTATATCCATTCGTCTATCCAGGACACAAGTCAAAGTCAGACCCACTTTTAGAGGATCGACCAACATCATTCAGCGTCGACCTGGCACGACACCTGGCGACCTCGGTCCATCGACTATCGTTCAAAGCTTCAACAGCTACACACTGTCTGCTCATGTTTCATCACGATACGTATTCATATATGCCTCTTCGACGACTTGACTCCAAATTCCCAGCATGCCCGGCAACCGACCTTGCTATTATTTCCTTCACATACTGTTGGTTTCTTTGTTAAAACTTATTGATCCACTTACGCCTATATCTGTCTATATGAAGAACTATTGATTTCAAGGCGCTACTAATTATCCATTAGGCGCCCAAAATCAGACCGTCCACGTTGATCCCAATATCTGGCCACCGTCACCTATTCCTCGACGCTCACAATACTCCTCATACTCATTTGATCTCTATTTGAAGCGTAGCAACGAAATCACACCAAGTTCATTTCAGTAAGTAATTTGCAGTGCTTCTCAACTCGAACTCGTTCTGGGTCCCAATAAGGTTGTTCAACGTTAACCAAACGTTAATCAGCCGGTTCCGGTATATCAATGAGACCATATATACTCTGCGCGCCTTACTCAAGATCTTGGCACTGAAGATTCGACAATTTAGTCCACGTACGCCACTGTAACACTAATGGCCAAGTATTTCCTCGACATGCTGCAAGCAAGTAATTCCACTTCTATTTAATTGCAACGCGACAACTGACGCCAGCACACACACCCCTACCCTGACATGCACGTTGTCTTGGTGCACCGGCGCCAAGTACCTATGGGTATACTATAAATGCACGTACGTAGATGGAAAGATATTTCTTCAAACCACGAGGATCGCTTAAATGGAAAACATCGGAACTCGGTACGAGTTTTACGTCAAATTCCATATGTCTGTCAATTCACGTTAAGTACATATTTCCTACGAGCCCCAACCAGGCTCTTTCATTTTGAAAAATTCTCATTCCAATGCTGACAATCATGTCTTCGAAGAGGTATACATAATTTCCTAACCTGCATGCAAACCATTAACCAACGTACAAGTCATTCCCCTCTCTCTTGGAAATCGTCACGAATCAGCTTCCATTCCTATCTCTTCACGAACGTAATTGTAACGTACTGTTCCATTTACCTCTCATTTTTTCTTTGTTTAATTAACAAAGAATGTATGCTTTATCAGAAGCTCATTACGTCTTGGCGTCATTCCATGGAGAACACAACGAGCCTTGCAAATAAGGTGTGTATACTGGGTTTCTTCTGGATTCCAAGTCAGGTCACCCCGTAATTCGACTCGCCCCGGTCAAAAGAGTATCTTTTGCAATCCTTCGTAACTTATACCCAGTCATATCTATTGGACAGGCTCTGCCCTCACCGTAGCCATTGTATCGATGAGAAAGATCATCTTCAGCACATTCTCCCTTTTCCTATGTAAGCGAGCTTCCGCGTCAATCATGCTAACCACCCACAAGAAACAGCCCAATGACAGGGCCGGTACCACCACATACCATTTCAATTCATTGAATTAATTTCATGCCGATCTAGAAGCACATCTGTGCGCAATGGCGAGTAGCATAATGTTCGCTCCTCGTGCCGACTAGACAGGCCCCTTCTTCAAAAACAGAAGTTTTAGATCTCCTAGCGCAGCCAGCTGCTGCCACACCCCCACTCGAATCTACGTGGGGTTCACTAATGGGGGACCGGAGTAGATCCTTACCCTTCGCTCCTTTCTTCCATTCTGTGGCCAAATCGAGCGTCGTCTGCATTAGGCCCTTGAAGGCGATGCGCCAATAGTAACATCCACAGTAACATCATTTTGTGATAATCTTTATTATGGTACAGAACCATATTTGGCCATCACTCGAGACGAGTATCTGACTATCATTGATTAGTAGCCCCAATCAATCAATCTGATATTATTCCCTGTGCACATTCACGATAGTAATGCGTCATCCTCCTTCGTCCACCGATGTGTTGCGCACTAATCAAAGTCATCGCGTGTACATGGGATTTTGAGCGCTAATAATAACCGACTTATATTTATTGATATTGGACTGAACAATCGGCACGAGGAAATGATAGAGTTGCTCCACGACGTCTACACACGTCTCTCGGCAGAACCAGAGAGGTCCTGATATGGATATGGATGAGCGCCCATGTGCGAACGAAACAGTCTCGTGTACCCAAGTACGTGCCATTGGAGTATCGGGCGCATACTAAGTCTGCGCGCCGTGAGGTAAGTATATCACGACGCCGTTTATTGAACCATGTTTGAATTTTGAATTTTGAAGCGTGAAGAAATTTAATTGACAACTGCAGGCATTCACAAGCCTCCCAAAAAAGTTTGGCACCATCTACTAACGTCCATCTTATGAATTGTTGATTTCATATTGGGGGTACCAGCCACGTCCACGACGATATGCCATCTGGATTGGTATGAAGCCTCAGTGGCTTATTAATATAAAATCTGTATAAAATCACGATATTCGAATCAACTTCTCACTTCGTCGTGCTTCCGTCGCTTCCGCACTAACTTCAATATTGAATGTGAGCAATACAATTCGTGTATGATACAGAGCCATTTTATTACTTAAGTGCTGACCTATAGCAAGAGTACATCCTTCTATTGAGCCTTGATGATTTACTTGGACGCATTGGGCACTATGTAACCTATGTATTTAGTTCTTTATTCTCTTCTGCC